>ENA-UOOA01000955-UOOA01000955.1-human-gut-metagenome-genome-assembly--contig:-P61old-NODE-955-length-52056-cov-7.861368_pt1 | contig 52056 bp, 45 predicted proteins | sample MGYA00242467_ERZ724014 | MGnify/ENA metagenome assembly ERZ724014 | reverse complement strand
CGGAAAGACTGTCCGTATCCGACCATGAGCCGCCGATCTTTGCATCGATGAAACGTTTTTCCTTGACTGCAATATCAATGTCTTTCGTGTCAAGCGCCCCCGCTTCAGAGGTTTTGGCGACGGCATCCACTTTTTCAAAATAGCCCATGCCCATCAGGCGGCTTTTGGCGACCTTGACCATATTCTTATCCACAGGGTCTCCCGGAATCATCGGAAGCTCGCGGCGGATTACATGATCTTTCGTATATTTGTTGCCGGAAATCAGAATATCATGAATCTTGTAGAGCGGTCCCTCATTGAGCTTGTAGGCGAGATCGACCGTATGAGTCTTATAATTCGGAATGCGGATCGGGCGGACCAGAAAATCGGCATAACCGAGACGGCTGTATTTATTGTCCAGCGCCTCCGCGCCGTCATTTTCAAGAGTATTGGAAAAGGTCATGCCCGGTTTCAGGGGAATCAATGCGATGAGTTCCTCCGGTTTGAAACGCTGCGCCCCGTCGACATAGACCTTGCCGACCTTATAAGGCTCGCCCTCCTCCACCGTGAAAGTCACATTGACAATCTCAGGGTCTTTCGGGTCCTCCGTCACCTTGACGTCTTTCACCTTGAAATCAAGGTATCCTTTCCGCCAGTAAAGCTCACGCAGACGGACCGGATCACGTCCGAGTTCCTCGCGGTCGAGCAGTCCGTAATCCAGAATCCAGCTGAACCACGGATGGCTCAGGAATGAATGCCGCGTCGCAATCGCGTCACGGAGCTCATCCGCGGGATAAGCCGTCACGCCGATGAAATCCACCTTGCCGACGCGCAGACGCAGATTTTCCTTGATATTGAACACAATCCTGATATGGTTTTCATCAATCTTTTCGATTTTCGGAATGATGATCGCGTCATTCAACCCCTTGGAAAGATAGAACTTGCGCAAAGCATCCGCGCTGTTTCTGAGCGCCATGTCGTTCAGGGGAACCCCTTCGACGACAGTCACTTCCTCGCGCAGTTTTTTCGTATCGTACTTTTTGTTGCCCATGAACGCGACTTCGCGCACGACAGGCTTCGGAGTGATCTTGAAAATGATCTCAATTTTGCCGTCCGGAGTTTTTCTCGTCTCGGACGCGACATCCGAAAACATCCCCATGGCGTGCAGGCGTTTGATATCATCATTGACAGTACGTTCATTGTACATGCCGCCCTTGCGGCTCTGCACATTATAGCGGAGCACGTCTTCCCCGAACTTGTAATCAGCCCCCTGATCGAAGGAAACAGAAGCAATTTCCTGCGCCTGAACCGTATAATACGTATAGGGCGCGCCGAGAATCATGCCTGCCGCTAAAAATACTGTCGTTCTATTCATTCAAATCCATTTCCCATATAAATCAAATTAAACATGCAGGCAACTATAACCCGCATTCCGCCAAATTGCAAATATTATTTAGGCGAATTTGCCGCAGGAACGTCAGAATCTCCGTAACGGTGCTCCATGCTCCGGAACTCCATGAGCGCCGGAAAGAATTTCAATTTCACGATACCCGTTTTGCCGTTACGGTTCTTTTCCACGATCAGCTCCGCATCCACGCCGACTTTATTCGCCTCCGGATTCGACTCTTTCGCATCATCACGGTTACGATGCAGGAACACGACGACGTCGGCGTCCTGTTCGATCGCTCCCGACTCACGCAGATGACTCAGCTTCGGACGCGCATTCGCGGGCCCCGCCCCCTTCTCCACCTCGCGATTCAACTGGGCGAGCACCAGAACCGGAAGCCCCAGATCCTTCGCAAGCTTCTTCAAACCGCCGGAAATCGCCGCGACTTCCACCTGACGGCTGTCCTTGCCCGCGGCATCGCCGGACTTCATCAACTGAAGATAGTCGATCACGATCAGGTCAAGTTTATGCTGGTCATGAAGCTTTCTCGCCTTGGCGCGCAGCTCGAACACGGAAATGCCGGCGGTCGGGTCAATGAACAGGCGCGCATTCTTCAGCGAGGTCGCAGCAGCACTCAGCCGCGACGAATCGCCGGGTTTCAGGTTACGGTCCATAATTGACGAAATAGAGACGTGCGATTCAGTACACAGAAGTCGCTGGGCGACCTGCTCCGCGCTCATTTCCAGGCTGAAAAACGCCACGGTTTTGCGCTTTCCCCCGATATCCTTCATCATGATATTGCGCACGATATTCAAAGCGATGGCGGTCTTGCCGATGGACGGACGGGCAGCCAGGACGAACATTTCCCCCGGCTTCAATCCGCCGCCGATCAATGCGTCCAGATCCGGATACTCGGTCGGAATGCCGGGGTCAATTTCGCGGTTGTAGACCCGCATAAAATATTCAAAAGTCTCCTGCATCAGCCCGCGGAGATCACGGACCTCCGGCTGAACGAAGCGGTTGCGGACTTTAAAAATTTCAGATTCAATCGTGTCAAGAAGGCTCTTGACATCTTCCGTGGTGTTGCGGCACATGTCAACCGCCGCCGAACAGGTGCGGATCATTTCGCGAAGCATCGCATAATCGCGCAGGGTGTGGCACCACGACTCCACGTTGGCAGTACTGACAATGGAGCTCTGGATCTCAAGCAGGTATTCCTGCCCGCCGATCACTTCAAGTTTCGAGTTGCGCTCCAGATAATCGGAAACGGAAAGGACATCAATTCCCACACCTTTTTCACTGAGGTCGAGAATCGCTTCATAAACGGCGGCATGCTTCGGATCGTAAAAGATCATGGCAGCCTGACCATGGAACGCGCTTCTTTTCAGGCTGTCCACGTCTCTGGATTTTTTCTTCTGCCCCGCGGCTTCCTCTGCGGAAATGCCGCCGAGAATCGTAAGGACAGTGGAAATGCAGGTCGGTTCGATGAGAAGAGCGGCGACAACGGCACGCTCGGTATTCAAATCCGCAAATGCGGAAGATGCAGAGGGGGCGCCGTTGCGACTGTCCCGCCTCTGCATTCTGGCTTCGGACCCCCGCGCTTCCGGAGATTCTCCGGCGGCGGGACCCTGGCTGTAATCTTCCTCGGCCATCATTAAGCTCTGACGATAACGATTTTACCGTTGGCGATGATTTCCTGGTGAAGTTTGATGTTGATGGTGTATTCACCGAGAGAACGGATATGCTTATCCATTCTGATACGCTGATGCTCCACCTTCACACCGTTGGCTGCATAGATTTCCGCAACCATTCTCTCGGTGACGGAACCGAACAGGTGATTGTCATCGGAAGCCTGCATCGGGATCTGGATGACCATTGCGGCGATTTTATCCGCGAGAGCCTGAGCGGCTTCGAGGTCAGCCTTGCGCTTGGCTTCGATTTTTTCTTTCTGTGCTTCGATCTGTTTGAGAGCGACAGCGGAAGCAGGTGCGGCAAGTCCTTTCGGAATCAGGTAATTTCTTCCATATCCGGGTGCGACATGCACGGACTCGCCGGCAAGGCCGAGGTCCTCAACATCCTGCAGAAGGATCAAATTCATAGATGCCATTGTTGTATGCCTTTCTTAAAAAGTTTCTTCAGAGAACGATGCTGATGATTCTGGCGCGCTTGACGGCAACGCTGAGCATCTTCTGGTGTCTCAGGCAGGTGCCTGTGATGCGGCGCGGAAGAATACGGCCCTTTTCTGTCTGGAACTTCTTCAGCAGATCAGCATCCTTGAAATCAATGAAGTTGATCTTGTTTTCGCAAAGTCTGCAGATTTTCGGCTTTGCCATGCGTCTTTTCATGCGACGCTTCTTATTAACCATTGCCATGACTGGAATCTCCTTAAAATTTATTTTGTTTTCTTAATCAGAAAGGAATATCGTCGTCGACGCCTTCCACGGTTTCAAACGGGGGCTCGTCGATCGGCATCTGCGGCACATCTTCCGCCGCAGGCGCCTGCGACGGAGCCTGACGATACTGCTGGGGACGCGCCTGCTGTCCCCGCGGAGCATATCCGCCCTGCGGCACATTGCTGTATCCGCCGCCCTGCGGAGCTCCGCCGTAGCCCCCCTGGGGACCACGGTTATACTGGGAATATCCGCCGGGCTGTCCGCCGTCCGGAGGCATTTCGCCGCCGGCACGGTCATCCCTGCGGTCAAGGAACTGGACACGATCCGCATTCACTCTGAGCCTGGAACGCTTTTTCTGTGTGTCCTTTTCCTCCCACTGGTCGTAAACGAGGCGTCCTTCGATGAATACGGAAGAACCTTTCTGCAGGAAGCGGGAAGTGCTTTCCGCCTGTTTGCCCCAGACAACGATATCGACGAAACACGTCTCGTCTCTCTCCTGTCCGTTGGCCTGCATGAAACGTCTGTTGATCGCCATGCCGAATTCACATACGGCACTGCCGGACGGCGTATATCTGATCTCCGGGTTCCTTGTGAGGTTTCCCATAAGCAATACTTTATTCAGCGATGCCATATTGAAGGACACTCCTTTCCTTGAAGCTTCTCTTATTCACCGATCTCGGTCGTCACCGCCAGCGTGGAACGAACCTGCTCCGGACGCTCGAAATTGATGATGAGCAGTCTGATGACTCTTTCATCCAGACGGAATTTTTCCCTGATCTCCTTGCATTTCGCAGGATCAAGCTCGAAAATGTAGTTCCAGTAGATACCGGCTTTCCGTTTTCTGATTTCGCGTGCGAACTGTTTGCGGCCCATTGCATTGGACTCAACAACACTGCCACCCCAACTCTGAATCATCTGTGCGAATTCTTCAGAGAAGGCCTTTCCCTCATCCTCTACTTTTCTCATGTCGAGAATGAATACTGCCTCATACTTTTTCAAGACCACACCTCCTGGTGTTTTTTATATTGTTCAAATGTCTTTTGTATCGTTTTCCGCTTCGGGCTTTTCTTCCGAATAGTCCTGCGAATTATAAACGTTCATCGCCGCCGTGCATCCGCGTCTCAGCATGAGAATCAACGCATCCGCCGCCGCTTCGATGACTCTGTCACATACGGGCTGTTCCTTTTCGTTGAACCCCGACAGAACGAAATCCGCTCCGCCGTGTCCGCTCTCACCGTGCCCGATCCCGATTCTGATCCGGGGAAACGCTTCCGTTCCGAGCCTTCCGATGATGGACTTGATCCCGTTATGACCGCCGCTGCTGCCGCTTCTGCGGATTCTGATCCGTCCGAGCTCCAAGTCCATATCGTCATAGACGACCGCGATTTCCCCGGGCTCGATCCCTTCCCTTCTCATCAGTGCGGAGACTGCGTCGCCGCTCAGATTCATATAGGTCTCAGGTTTCTGCAACAGAAGCGTCCTGCCTGCATACGTGCCGCGCCAATACCTGGAGGAACATCCGTGCACAGCCTCGAAATTCTTCGGAAGCTTTGCCAGCAGCCTGTCCACAACCATGAATCCCATGTTATGTCTCGTGCCGGAATATTCTTCACCGGGATTTCCAAGCCCTGCAATCAGCAGGCATCTTGTAAAATCATTTCCGGGATTCGCCATATTCTCAGTCTCCACTCACAGGGAAGCGCGCCGTGCGGCACAGCATTATTTCTTCTTTTTACCGTCGCTTTCGGCAGCCGCAGCCGCCTTTTCAGCTCTTTCCTTTTCACCGATGACTTCCGGCTCCGCTGCGCCGTCAACCGGGGCGGCTGATTCGGGAACGTCTTCAACGATCTTGGAAGGATCGACAACGTGGAAGACAACGATATCGCCTTCGGAAGCGGCTTTGACACCTTCCGGGAGAACGAGTTCGCTGACATGCATCGCCTGATCCAGTTCGAGCTTGCTGACATCAATCTCGACAGACTCCGGAAGTGCATCCGGAAGACACTCGACTTCGATCTCATGGACAAACTGCTCAAGAAGCCCGCCCTGAGAGATTCCGACCGGAACGGTGTGTCCGGCATGGACCGCAACCGTTGCCTTGATCACCTGGTCGCGCCTGACTTCGAGGAAGTCGACGTGAGAGGCTTTGCCGCGCATGAAATCATTCTGAACATCCTTGATCAGAGCGAGGATTTCATTGTCGCCTTCCTTGAGGGCGATCAGGTTCAGCTCGAACTTCTGGAGAGCTTCCCATTCCGCCGCGCCGAAATAGATTGTTTTGGCAGCAGCGCCCTTGCTGTAAACGACAGCCGGGATGTGACCTGCTTTGCGCAGTCTGTTCACTGCGCCTTTGCCGAGTTCGGAACGCGTCACAACGTTCAACACATGTTTCTGTTTTGCCATTTCTTACTTTCCTTACGTTATTATAAAATAAGTTCTTGCCTTCGTTATTGCATCAGAGGAAGAGCATCGCTTCCGGATTCACACGGAACAAACTCGAAACGGACTCTCCGTCATGAATCCGCTTGATCGCACGCGCCAGAAGCGGAGCAATGCAGAGAGTGCGGACACGCCCGCCTTCCAGATCGGTATGCGGAACGGAGTTCGTCGTCACCAGTTCTTCAATTGCGCTGTTTTTCAGTTTCTCCTGCGCCGCCTCGGTCAGCAGACAGTGCGAAACAACAGCATAGACCTTCTTCGCCCCCTCTTTCTTGAGAAGTTCGGCGGCGGCGCAAAGCGTTCCGGCTGTGGATGTGAGGTCATCGCAGATCACGCAGTCACGCCCCTTGACGTCACCGACAAGGTGGGAGGATTCCACGGTGGTCGCGCTGACGCGGCGTTTTGCCACGACAGCAAAACCGCAGTTGAGTCTGTCCGCGAAAGAGTGCGCCAGCTTCACACTTCCGGAGTCCGGCGCTACGATCACGGCTTCGCCGTTGATCTTGAGATGGTCGCGCAGATACGGAATCATGATCGGGGACGCATAGAGATGATCCACGGGGATATCGAAGAATCCCTGAATCTGCTGTGCGTGAAGATCCATCGTGAGAATGCGGTTCGCACCGGCGACAGTCAGAAGGTTCGCAACCAGTTTTGCGGTAATCGGCACGCGCGGACGGTCTTTTCTGTCCTGACGGGCGTAACCGAAGAACGGGATCACGGCAGTGATTCTCGCAGCGGACGCACGCCTTGCCGCATCAAGCATGATCAGGAGCTCCATGATATTTTCATTGGTCGGATTGCAGGTCGGCTGAATGAGAAAGACGTCAGCGGTTCTGAGATTGTCTATGTACTGAACAAAGATTTCGCCGTCGGGAAAACGCTCGACGTTCACATGTCCCAGTTCCATTTCCAAATGTCTGGCAATTGACGCAGCCAGCGTCGGGTTGGCCGTTCCGCTGAAAAGCTTGATGTCTCTTGCATAACCGTCCATATCGCAGATAACTCCCTTCCAAGGTGTGTTGAAGATTAAACCGAAAGCGGAAGGCTTTATCTGAAGAGGGATCACGGAAAGACTTGACAATACAACAGGTATGCACCTGGCTTCCGGCTTGCGAAAGCTCTCTCATACCCTTTGCAGAAACCTTCTGGGCGTGTCAAGCCGCTTTTGAGGCGGCATCCGGCAAACCGGACGACTTAGAATCCATCTTCGGATTAAGGCTTCCCATATCGGGATTCGATTAATTTAGCGCAATCTGAAAAAAAATCAATCTTTAATTTTAATATTTTGTCGAAAAAAAATGAGTCCTGTGATTCTTTAATCACGGCAAAAAGACAAACTCCTCTTTCAATTCAGTGAAACAGTGCTATTTATACAGCAATTGCAAAGGAACAAAAAACAGGACAGAAGATCGAAGAATCATGGCAACAACAGATTTCACACTCATCCGACACGGGCAGACAACGGAAAACATTGAGGGGCGCCTCCAAGGGCATTTCGACAGCAGACTGGATGAAACCGGTCTGATTCAGGCGGAAGCCGCGGCAGAGCGTCTTGCCGGAGAACAGTTCGACGTAATCTATTCCAGCGACTTGCAGCGGGCAAGGAAAACGGCGGAAATCATTGCGGCAAAACTGAAGATGGATGTGATCCCGATGCGGGAACTCCGTGAATGGCATCTCGGAGAACTGGAAAACCGTCTCTGTAAAGAGCTGTGGACGGAATATCCGGAGATCATGAACTGTTTCCGATGCGAAAACGATGACGTTCCCGTTCCCGGCGGAGAGTCGCACAGAGAATTCGACAAGCGCATCGCAGACTGTCTGGAGTCATTGGCGGGGAAGCACCCGGATCAGAAAATCCTGCTGGTTACGCACGGAGGAGTCATGCGTTCCATCTTCAAACACGTTGTGGGATGCGTCGCGAAAACCTCTCTTCTTCCGCTGATCAGCAATGTATCCTACAGCCGTTTCTGCAAGCGGGACGGCCTCTGGCAGCTCTGCTGCTGGAACGATGTCTCCCACCTGAAAAACATCGGCGTCCGCGAAAGCGCGACATTCTGAAGGAGTCCTATGAACTCAAACACCATATCGTTACACTGTGCGGTCATTACGGATCTGCATTATGCGCGCACCCCCAATGTGCAAATACCATCCAGGCGCGGCGAACTGGCTCTGCAACTGCTTCGCGAAGCATTCGATTTTTACGAAACGCGCAATCCGGATCTCGTCCTGATCGCCGGTGACTGTCTGAACGATCCGCACGATCCGGAAGCGGCGGCACTGCTCGGAGAACTGGATCATCTTTTCAGAAGCATCCGTTTTCCCGTCATCCTTGTTCCGGGCAATCACGATCCCGCTCCGGAAAGATTTTACAGGTATCTGAAAAGAACACCGGAACCGATCGACCTGAAAGGATTCCGGATCGTCCCCTTCCCCAATGACCCGGAGACTGCCGGTTACAATGCGATACGCACTCCGGCGGGGCTGAAAAAGATGCAGGATGCAGCAAAGGGATTCAACGGACAACTGATTGCGCTTCAACATGTTCCATTATATCCCCCGGTTCTGAATAAAGCACGGTACCGTTATGAAAATGCACAAGAGATCATCCGTTGTATGGAAAACTGCCATTATGTTTTATCGGTCTCCGGGCACCAGCATGAAGGCGTACCGGCGGAAGAATATCACGGGATTCATTTCCTGACCGCCCCCGCCCTCGCCGAAGCCCCGTTCCAGACAATGGAAATAGAAATCAATACGGAAAACAAACTCAAAGTCCGGATCAACCGACATGGAAAAAGCCTGATGCATATTCAAGACTGAAAATCACATCGAACTTTTCAGGAAATAAAATACCAGCATGACCGCTTTACTCTTTGAAGAATTGCGCGGCACATGGGGCAGAGTCCCGTCAAAGAACAGGGTGTCGCCGGAATGCATTTCGATCTTTTCCTCTCCGACCTGATATTCCACTGTGCCGGAAAGCAGATACAGCAGTTCCCTGCCCTCCCCTGCAACGGGTTCACGGTCCGCGCCGGGAGCAACCGTGACCAGCATCACCTGAAAAGAATCCGAATCAAGCGCAGACTCAAGAATCATATTATATTCCAGACCGGTACTGTCCTCACGCTCCACCGGAAACTGTTCCTGTTCATGGATCAGCGTCCACGGCTTCCGCTGTTTGAATGTGATTCCTTCAAACAGCACGGAAAGATCCACTTCCAGCGCACGGGCAATGGAAAGCAGTACAGGCAGGGAGGGAATCGTGCGGAAATTCTCGATTTTGGAAAGGAGTCCCGCCGTCAGTTCCGTCCGTTCCGCAAGCTGCTGAAGGGTGAGCAGGCGTTTTCTGCGCAACTCCTTGAGGCGCATTCCCAAGCAGGTCAACTGTTCATTCATTCTCTTTCCCCATACTGAGATATTATGCCTGAACACCGGAACAGACGGACCGGGCCAAACTCAATCTTTTGCCCTTCCGTTTTCCGCCGGACTTCCGGCAACCGCATCTAATATATTGACTCAAATCAAAAAAACAATATTTTTTATGCAAAACCTCTTGACATTTCTTTAATTTGACTTATAATTAAAATATATTTACTAATATTCAATAAAAAGAGAGATTTTATGGCTGTCGTATTTGCATTCTGCTGTCTTGTGTTTGCGGCATGCAACGATCTGGTGTTCAAAGTCTTTACCCGCAAACAGCGTTCCAAAGGAAGCTTCATCAGCCTGATTGGAATTACCTGGCTGCTTGCGCTGGTCTGGCTTCCCCGGTCCCCGGAAAGCAATCCACTGATGACTGTTCTCTGGGGCTGCATCTCGGGAGTATTTTCAGTAAGCTCCAACATTCTGCTGATGGAAGCCATGGAACGGCAGAGCGCGGGAGTCTGTTCCACGATCTACCGACTGAATATGATTCTGGTCGTTCTGGGAGCCACACTGTTTCTGGGAGAGACTCTGAGCATTCTGCAATGGACCGGCATTCTGCTGGCAGTTCTCGCCGTACTTGCATTTCTGCCGGGGAAACAGGATGCCGGAGCAGCGGACGGCGTCAGAAAAACCGGCTTTTATCTTGTGCTTGCTGCAGCCGTTCTCCGCGCCGGAATGGGACTCAGTTACAAGTATGGATTTCTGCAGGACGCCGACCGGAACGGAGTCACTCTCATCAACAGTCTTTTCTGGATCGGCGGCGGAATCCTGTATGCACTTCTGCGGGAACGTCAACTGCATCTGCCAGGGAGGAAGCTCCTGCTTTACGGAGTCTTCTCTGGCCTCCTTGTCGCCGGAATCGTCTTTTTCATGGCGGCCTCACTCCATCTGGGCAATGCCGGAATTGTGCTTCCCATCGCCCAGATGAGTTTTCTCGGCACCCTGCTTCTGAGCGTTCTGATTCTGAAAGAACGGATTGATGTCATGAAGATTGCCGCGGTTCTCTGCGGAGCCGGTGCAATTCTCCTCCTGATCAACGGATAATACAACTCAAAGGAACAACGGAAAAATGAGACAGGTCACAATTCAACAGGCGGATTCAAAGGCGGAAGAACTGACGGTGCTGAAAGCAAATCTGCATACGCACACAACCAATTCCGACGGAACGTTTTCCCCTTCGGAAGTCATTGGCTTCTATGCAGATGCAGGATATGACGTACTGGCATTCACGGATCACCGCACAACGAACCGTGTCTCGGAATATGACGCAGAAGGCATGACTCTGCTTTCCGGTATTGAGCTTCATCCGGCGGGTCCCCGCGGCATTCCGTGGCACATCCTTGCCATCGGTATCCCGGAGAATTTTTCCTGCACCCATCCGGAAAGCGGGCAACAGGCGGTGGATGCGGTCCGGCAGGCGGGCGGAGTCGCATTTGCCGCACACCCCTACTGGTGCGGATTTACGGCAGCCGAAGTCATGACTCTGAACGGGATCGCGGGCATTGAGGTTTACAATACTTCTACACGCTATATCGGCAAGGAATACAATATGACGATCTGGGATGAAACGCTTGATGCGGGAAGAAATTACACGGCTCTGGCTGTCGATGATGTTCACGGGAAACGTGATCTGTTCCGCGGATGGACCATGATCTGCGCAAAAAGCAGACAATGCCGAGACATTCTTGACGCACTCGGGAACGGCTCATTTTATGCTACGCAGGGACCGGAATTTCACAGGATTTCTTTCCACGACGGAATTTTCGAGGCGGAATTCACTCCCTGCGCCGCTGCTGTTCTGGTCGGAAGACAATCTTCCGGGTACTGTGCCGCAATCGAAGCGCCCGACGGTCCCGGAACCGGGAGAGAAGTCTCGCAGATGCGGATTGATCTGCGCCAGGCTCAACCCGGCAGTTATTTCCGCTGCCAGCTCCGCGACGCCTCCGGCAGAATGGCATGGAGCAATCCTTTCAGAATATAAAAGACTGCACTCCTGTTAAATAAAATAGCGCTTTTTCAATATATTTAACGAAAAAGTCATGCGCATTTTACTTTTCCAGCCCGGACACACGGAAAATGCAGACGGCGGAATTCATTATTTTAATCCGCCGTCCGCGGCTTCCGGGATTGTTTTCCGCGAAGGAGGATATATATTATACTCTATTCTTTTAACATAACAGGAGTTACAACTCATGGGAAAAACAACGGCTCAGAAAATTTTCGCGGCACACTTGATCGACACACCCGCAGAAGGTGTCTCCGTGCTCTCTCTCGACAGAGTGTTCTGTCATGAAATAACCACCCCGATCGCCATCAACGACCTTGTGGCAAAGGGCAAGGACAGAGTCTTCGACGCGTCCAAAATCAAGGCGGTCATCGACCATGTGACCCCCGCCAAAGACTCCAAGACCGCGGAGCAGGGCAAAACCCTCCGCGACTGGGCGAAGCGCCACGGAATCAAGGACTTCTTCGATATCGGCGCAAACGGCGTCTGCCATGCGATCTTCCCGGAAAAAGGCTTTGTCCGCCCCGGATTCACGGTCATCATGGGCGACTCCCACACCTGCACCCACGGCGCATTCTGCGCATTTGCCGCAGGCGTCGGCTCCACGGACCTTGAAGTCGGCATCCTGAAAGGCGTCTGCACGATGCGCTCGCCCGATACGATCCGCATCACGGTCACAGGCAAGCTGCGCGACGGCGTTTATTCCAAGGACCTGATCCTTGCGATCATCAAGATGCTCACGGTCAACGGCGCCACCGACAAAGTCATCGAATTTGCAGGTCCGGTCATCGAGGGAATGTCCATGGAGGCGCGCATGACGCTCTGCAACATGGCGATCGAAGCCGGCGCGACCTGCGGCATCTGCTATCCCGACATGACGACGGTGGAATATCTCTGGCCCTTCATCAAGGATGAATTCAAGAGCAAAGAGGACGCCCTCAGGGAATACTCCAGGTGGCTCCCCGACGCCGACGCGGAATACGTCAAGGACATCACCTTCGACGCCTCCGCGCTCGAACCGATGGTCACATTCAACTACAAGCCCGATCAGGTGAAGACCGTCCGTGAAATGGAAGGCACTCCGGTCAATCAGATTTACATCGGCTCCTGCACCAACGGGCGCATCGAGGACCTCCGCATCGCGGCAGGCATTCTGAAAGGCAGGAAGATCAGTCCGAACGTCCGCGCGATCGTCTCTCCGGCAACCCCGAAGATTTACGCACAGGCGCTTGACGAAGGGCTGATCAAGATTTTCATGGAAGCCGGATTCTGCGTGACGAACCCGACCTGCGGAGCATGTCTCGGAATGAGCAACGGCGTGCTCGCGAAAGGCGAATCCTGCGCGTCCACGACGAACCGCAATTTCAACGGGCGCATGGGCAAAGGCGGAATGGTCCACCTGATGAGCCCCGCGACCGCCGCCGCGACCGCCATTGCCGGAGTCATCACAAATTCACCGCTGTTCAAAGGCTGAGAAAGGATTGCAGAACAATGAAAAACTTCAGTGGAAAAATACTGTTTCTTGACCGCTCGGACATCAATACCGACGAAATCATCCCCGCAAAGTATCTGACGGAGCTGACCAAAGCGGCGCTCAAGCCATACTGTCTGGAAGACCTTTCGCTCCCCGGCTTCGACCCGAAAAAGGACATTGCCGGAAAGAGCGTCATCATCACGCGCGCCAACTTCGGCTGCGGCTCCTCCCGCGAACATGCACCGTGGGTTCTCGAATGCAACGACATCAATCTGGTGATCGCCGAGAATTTCGCGCGCATTTTCCGCCAGAACATGTTCAACTGCGGATTGATGGCAGTCCAGATGGATGCCGCCGTGATCGACGACATGTTCAAGAACTTCGCCGGAACCGATGCGACATGCACCACGGATATGGAAAAGTTCACATTCACGATCTCCGACGGCAAGACGGAAAAAGTCTATCCGTTTACGGTCGGGCAGTTTGACCTTGAGCTCGTCAAGGCGGGCGGCTGGGTCGATTACGCGGATAAGAAATACTGATCTTCCGCCGCAATCACAAAAAACCTCCTCCGGACAGCAAAGCATCCGGAGGAGGTTTTATTTTTACCCAAATCGTTGTTCGAAGCCGGCGCGGGTCTTCAAGGCACCGACACCCTCAGGGCATGTTCATATGCGAATCCGATGAGCAGAAACGCAATCGCAAGCCAGCAGAACAGCGGATAGAACTCTTTCCAGTTCACGATGATATTCTGCTCGACGCTGGTTTTCTCAAGCTGGTCGATCTGCGCCATCGCTTTCGCCATCGACTCGCCGTCGGCGGCTTTGTAATACACTCCGCCGGTGGTGTCCGCCATCTCCTGCAGCAGTTTTTCATCGAAACTGCCTTCGACTCTCTGGAAAGAGCTTCCGAACATGGAATCCAGCTTCATGACGGAATTCCGCGAGCCGATACCGACGGTATAAAGCGTGATGTCAAACGTATTCGCCAGTTTTGCAGCCTGACGCGGAGTGATCTTCGCATTCACATTGTTCGCGCCGTCCGTGAACAGCACAATGATGCTGCGTTTCGAGTCAGAATCCTTCAGGCGCTGAACCGCACTGGCGACAGGCCCCGCAATCCCGGTGGCGTCGCCGATGGAACCGGACTCCAGACGGTCCAGGTTCGCGATCAGCCACGCATGATCCAGAGTCGGCGGACAGACCACATACGGCAGAGGCGCAAACGCGATCAATCCGATCCGGTCATTCGGGCGTGCCTTGATGAATTTCGCGATCTCCTCCTTGGCGGTGCCGAGACGATCCTTGACTTTGCCCGACGCCATCGCAACTTCGAGCTCACGCTCCGTCCGGATTCCCGGCGGCACGTCAATGGCGCGCATACTGCCGGAAAGGTCCAGCGCCACCATGATGTCGATACCGTCCGCCCGGCGGCGGATCTCCTCCATGCCTTCGCGCGGACCGGCGAGCGCCACAATCAGCATCACGCCGCCGATGGAATAGAGCAGGAACGGTACCAGCTTCCGCAGGTTGATCCGTGAAAGCCTTCCCTTTGACGCTGCCTTGAACGGGCGCAGGGACGGAACCCGCAGAGCGGGCACCGGTTTGAACCATGCGCGAAGCAGAACCAGCGCCAGAGGAACCAGCAGGAAAAACATATAAGGATGTGCAAATGTATTGATCATGGCTTCTGCTCCTTTTTGTTTTCTTCCGCCGGAATCGTCTCCGTGACAAGCCGTTCCGCCTTTTCCGCGGCATTCTCAAAGAGTGCCCGGTCGGCGGGAAGACGTGCGAATTTCACCATGTCCGCCGCGGAAAGGAACTCTTTCAGGAAGTCGCGCTGCGACTCGGAAATGGAGCCTCCGCCGCGTTCGAGATCGCCGAGAAATTCGGCGGTCGTCTGACGCCCGGCGCGCAGATGGAAACGGCGTTCCATATATTCTCTCACGATGTCGGTCAGTTCCGCAACGGAAGTTTCCAGCGGGACATTGCCGCCGCGCACCCTGCCGATCAGCAAATGAATCGCATTGACCGCAAGTTCCCACGGAGTCAGCGCGCGCATATTCAACGCTCTCCGGTGTTTGCGGATCAGGAAGACCGCAAGGGCGATCACAGCGAGAACCGCAAGGGCAACAACCGTATAAAGCAGATACGGCACAGAAGCTTTCCGGTCGATCCGGGACGCGACTGCAAGGTCGGAGGAATCCACCGGGACTGGATTGGATTTGAACGCCGGAATCTTCATCGAAAGGTTCTGATTATTGCTGAACGAAGCGTTCATGCGCCCGTCCCTGATCTCACCCTCGGCATAAGACTGCAGTTCAACATCACCGCTCCAGAGCGTATATCCCCAGCGGATGTTCTTCAAAATAAACTTCGGTTCCGCGCAAAGCTGGCTGCCGTCCGCGGGCTCTGCCGTCAGAAGCGACGGATTCACACCCCACGGAAGACGGAACTCCGCCGTCACCGCGAACTTCTCCCCGAGCTGCACTCCGTCTTCGCCGGCACGGATTGCAGGCGCCGAGACAATCGTCACCTGTTCGCCAGACTTCGACACTCTGTACCATTTGATTCCCGCCGCGCCGCAGAAAATCAGCGCAGCAAGGATCACCGCGGAACAGAGCCAGAGAAACAGCTTGAAGAACTTCAGGTTTTTCATTTTCTTCATCATAAATTACACCCTCCCCGCGCTCATCTTGCCGCGCCGCGTCCGGAAGAACGCCATCAGCGGCTTCACAAGATCCTCGTTGCAGCGGATATCCACCATGTCAACTTTCGCGCGACGGCAGGTCTCCTTGTTCGCATCGTGGATCTCCTGCGCGGCGGCGTCATAGGCGACAGAACCGGAACCGTCCGCGTCGAAGTCGAACACTTCGCCGCTCTCGGCGCCTTCGATGCTCATGCCGTAAAGTTTCGGCAGATGCAGTTCCGCGTCGTCAAGCACGCGCACGGCAATCAGGTCGTGCTTGCGGTTGACGATTTTCAGGCTCTTTTCATAATCCTTGTCGTCGATGAAATCGCTGACAAGAAAGATCACGGACTTCTTTTTCAGGGTCTCCGCGAGAGACTCCAGCGCCTTTCCGATATCGGTCCCGCGGTGCTTCGGCTCCATGGCGACCAGTTCACGGATCACGCGCAGAACATGCTTGCGCCCGGAGCGCGGCGGCAGATAGAGTTCCGTCTCATCGGTAAAGATCAGGAGCCCGACCTTGTCGTTGTTGCGGATGGCGCTGAACGCGAGAAGCGCGGCGGCTTCGATCATCTGTTCGCGCTTGTCCTTCTCCCCTGCCCCGAAAAGCCCGGAGGCGGAGGCATCCACGGCAAGCATCACCGTAAGCTCGCGTTCCTCGCTGTATTTCTTGATGAACGGAGAGCCCATGCGCGCGGTCACGTTCCAGTCGATGTCGCGGACGTCATCCTCAGGAGTATATTCCCGGACTTCGCTGAACTCGATTCCGCGCCCCTTGAACACGCTGTGATACGCGCCCCCGGTGATCTCGTCCACAAGACGGCGGGTCTTGATCTCTATTTTTTTTACTTTTGAAAGCAGTTCACCGGCTAACATTGCGACAAACTCCCATTGGTTGATTGAAAGACCGCCGCCGTCGCTCCATTCTGCGGAAGACAGCGGCACAAACGATTTGCTCCGGAAGGATCAGGGTGTCTTGAGCTCGTCAAGAATCTTCCTGATGATGTCGTCCGACGTCAGCCCCTCCGCCTCGGCTTCGTAGCTGAGCAGAAGTCTGTGGCGGAGCACATCGGGGGCAAGGGACTTGACGTCCTGCGGAATCACGTAGGCGCGCCCGGCAAGGAACGCCTCGCCTTTCGCGGCGAGCGCAAGGGAAATCGCGGCTCGCGGAGAGGCGCCGAACTGAAGCAGGTTGTCCAGTTCGTCAAGCTTTACGCCATCCTGGCGGGAGGAAAGTTCCGAGCGCCGTTTCGGACGTGTCGCGCAGACGATATCGAGAATGTATTCGAGGATTTTCTCATCCATGTAGACTTTGTCCACCCACTCGCGCGCCTTTGAAATGTCGGCAAGCGAGGCTACGGCAAGCGCCTGTATCTTGAGTTCGGGATGCGCCATGCGTTCGACAATGACGCGTTCTTCGGCGCGGCTCGGATAATCGACTTTCAGTTTGAACATGAAGCGGTCCACCTGCGCCTCGGGCAGAGGATAGGTGCCTTCCTGTTCGATCGGGTTCTGCGTGGCGAGAACCAGGAACGGCGTCGGCATCTTATAAGTGGTTCCGGCGATGGTCGCCTGCCGCTCCTGCATACATTCAAGCAGTGCGCTCTGGACTTTTGCCGGTGCGCGGTTGATTTCATCCGCCAGAATCAGGTTTGCGAAAACCGGTCCTTTTTTAATGGAGAACGTGTGTTCCTGCGGATTGTAAATATTGGTTCCGACCACATCGGCGGGAAGCAGGTCCGGCGTAAACTGGATTCGTGAAAATTCACCGTCGAGAGTCTGTGCAAGAGTTTTTACAGCCAGCGTCTTGGCAAGTCCCGGCACGCCTTCCAGCAGGACATGCCCATCCGAAATCATGGCGAGCAGAAGCCTGTCCACCAGTTTCTGCTGGCCGGAAAGAATTCTTCCCATTTCGGTTTTGATGTTCTTTGCGAATGCGGAAACTTCCGTAATGTTGGTTTGCAGTTCCTGCAGTTCTTCCTGTTTCATAAGAGCTCCCTCCCGTTTCGTTAAGGATACTGTTCATTTATGTTTACATTATGAGAGCATAGACACGGCGTCTGTTCAAAAGTTCACGGGAAAGCGAACTTTTCATAAAAACTTTCAGAAACGTGCAATGCCTGATGCCACAGCCGCCAAAATGAACTGCCCCGCGGCAGGCAGCGGGGGAGCGGAAAGCCAAACCAATGGCGAAATCTCTCCGGCGGCGGTTCCACCCGCGGGAGGACGGAAGCGCAGCTCAAGAGCCGACCCGAAAGCCGGGGAATGAACCCCCAAAAGAATCAAAGACAAGACAAACAGGATCTGGCAGTTTTATGAGACGCCGGCGCCATCCTTATTCAGAAGTCCCGCACTCCTTCCTGAACTCCGAGGGAGCGACACCCGTATATTTTTTGAACGAGGAGGAAAAATAAAGCGAGTTGCGGAAACCGAGCTGTTCCGCGATCTCCTTGAAGGACAGATTCCCGCGCCGGATCAGATTTTTTGCGTTCTCCATGCGGAGACTGTTCAGGTATGCCTGCGGCGAGGTATTCAGATACTTCCGGAAAAGCCGGTTCAGAGTCGCCTTGCTGGTGTTCGACATCGCGGCAAGTTCGGGAATCGAAAAATTGTGCGACAACTCCGCCTGCATGTTGCGGATGGAGTGCGTCAACGGCGGCGGCAGGTCGGCAAGGGAAAGTTCCCTTTTGCTTTCCGCGAGCCATGCGATCAGTTCATATGTCTTTGCCGATGTCAGCGCCTCGCTTCCGGGTTCCTTTTTCCCCAGAAGCTCCGCAAATTCACGGTAACGCTCCTCCAGCGCAGTGAAATCCCGGAATTTCATCAGGTAAGTTTTCTTCAGGTCAAGCGTCTCAAGCAGCAGTTTCAGGAGGGAACCGGCAATACACAGTTGAAGCTGATGCACATACTTGCAGGGAGCGTTTTTAATTCGGATTGTGTTCCCCGGATGGGAAAAATAGAGATCGCCCTGATGCAGATGATGCACAATCCCCTCCTGTTCATAGACCAGTTCACCATCCAGAATAAGCTCCAGAGTCAGCAGCGGATAATTACAGCGGTCGCGCCACCAGCTGCCCATACGCTCCGTCTCACTGTAATTCTGCGGCCACAAGGCGAGGGAAAACGGAAAGACATCATACCAGTGTTCACTCCGGATATTCTTCATATGCTTCAGGTAATTTTTCGGAAAGCGATCATAAGAATGCCTTGAAGTTTCCGCTTTCTCTATCGTCTCAATTCCATCCATTTTTCCCGGAAAATCCCCGTTTTTGCGATTTCGAATATTTGTGATTCAATATTATATACTTTTCTTAAAAAATCAAGTTGTCATTTCCGTTATTTTTCATATAATATATAAAAGAAAGAAGTGATTCAAAAACAAAAAGAGGTAATTATGAACACAGAAAAACTCAGAATTTTCCGCCGCAGAAGACAGCTTCAATGTTGTAAGAATGGTATTTCATTCCAGCAGCAAGACTGGGCAGAACGTTGCCAGTCCCCTGATCTTACTTCTTCTTTCTTTCCATTGTTGAATTGTTCTAATGTTCAATTGTTCAAATGTTTTCCCGCTTCTCCCTTCTGTGTTCCCTGTTCGAGATTCTTACTTCGCAGGGCGAAAACAAGAGTTTTCACCCTGATCGAGCTCCTCATCGTGATTGCGATCATCGCAATTTTAGCCTCAATGCTGCTGCCGGCACTGAACAAGGCAAAAGAAAAGGCGCAGGCTATCACATGCACATCTCAGATGAAAAGCTGGAACACGGCACATTTTCTCTATGCGGATACCTACGGCGGATATTTCATGTATAAGGTAAACTGGCAATCCAGTCCCGGCAGTTCCATTTACGATTTCTGGTATCATGAAGTCGGCAGCCAGATCAAGATTGACGTAAAAAAGCTGAGCACTGCCAGACAGGGACAGAAAACCTCTCTATTCTGTCCCATGGACAAAAAGGCAAACAGCAGCCCGACAGTCTCTGCACAAAGAGTCAGCTACGGCTACAATGGCTTTTTTCTGGCAGCTAACTATCTGTCCAGGGGAGGAAGTTACGGCGGAGGATCTCAAATCAGCCGCATCAGGTTTCCGTCCACAACTCTGGTAATGTGCGAAATCGGTTATCATGACGATATGGCATATCAACGAAACGATGCAGTATGCGAATATCCCACCGGAGCATCCTTTCCCGGTCACAGACCCACCCGCCGTCATTCGGGGTCCGCCAACTGTGCTTTTGCCGACGGTCATGTTTCCGCAGTAAAACAGACACAACTGCTGTATAAAACAAGCGCAGCTTCCATACCGATCAACAAATATTTCGGTTACAGCACCAACAACATCAAACATCTTACGGGAGAATAAAATGATCTCAGCAAAACATCTTCTGCCGCTGGTTCTCATGACTGGAACCCTGCTCCATGCAGTCCCGAATCTGGAGGTAAATTCCGCGCCGGACCGCTGGAGCGCTCCTTTTGAAGTGCTTGACCAGCCGAAAGGCGTCTATGGGGAATACCGCCGCGCCGCCGAAATCTATCACAAGGGAGCGGCACAGGCGGCAGTCCGTTTTGATCAAGACATGCTGGAAATCAAGTTCCGCTGTCCGGTTCCGCAGGGAGTGAAACTGAACATCGACGACGCCTCCCCCGCGGGAAAAGGAGAATATGTCGAATTCTTTTTCTCTCCTTCGCCGGAACCGATTCCCTATTTTCATTACACGGTGAATGTCAACGGAAAGAAAAAGGCGCAGAAACTTACCGCTGTCGGGGTCAATGATCCGAAGTGGCGCAGCCGTTTCACGGCGAAGGTCAAACATGCGCCTGCGGGATATGAGGTTCTCATACGTATTCCCTGCGGGGAACTCGGAGTCTCCGCAACGAAACCGGGAGCGTTGTTCCGCAGCAACTTCACACGCTGCGGAGATACCGCCGGCGGGCTCTCCACATGGGCTCCGGTCGGACGGAATTTCCACTCTCCGACGCTGTTCGGGAAACTGATCTCCGGCAGTTTCCAGATCTTTCTGGAACAACGGCTCCGGGATGTTGAAAAGCGTCTTGCCGCAGTCGGGAATCCCGACACGAAACAATACAGGGCGGTGAAACGTCAGGCGATGCGCCTGCATGACGCAATTCAGGAGTGCAATTCCGATCCGGAAGTTTTCGCCGATCTGGAAAACTCTCTTGCGCAACTGAATTTCGAACTTGCACGCATGGAGTATGGACGCGATCTTCTGGTCTGGCGGACCGATCCCTGGAATAATGATTTCTCCCTCCGCAATGGAACAAAGGGACTTGAAAAGATCTCCATCACGGTTCCCGCCAACGGACAGACTTATTTCGGATTTGCGTTGACAAATTTCAGCGACCTGCCTTATCTCGGACGAATCAAATGGTTCTCAAAATACAATCCGCACTCTTTCGATGGTTCAGGCTCGCCCCACGCCGACCGGCTCAAACTGTTTGAAATGCTGGAACTCTGCAACCTCAACCGTCTGCCGATATTCGATCCTCTGGCGCCGCTTCCGCTGAATTCGGTGGTTCGCACACCGGCGAGAAGCACGACGCCGCTGATGATGCGCATTGACGCCGCCGGCTGGAAGCCGGGAATCTATTCCGGCGAACTTGCAGTCAAATCATCGCGCCCGGAATTTCCGACTTCCCTCATACCGCTGGAAATCAGAGTTTCACCGGTTGACGTATCCGCCTGCACCCCGGATGTCGTCTATTATTCTTATGCGTTTCACCGCTGGAACAGCGACAAAAACCACGAACTGCTCAAACTTTACGCGGAACACGGAGCCAATACACTTCTGATTCAATTCAGTTCGGTAAACCAGTTGCGAAACGTCTGGCCGGAAATCAATGCCGCCGGACAGATCAACCCCGAAACCATTGACATGAAACCATTCGACTCGATCATCAACCGGGCGCTCGCGGCAGGTTTCCCGCACGAACGTCTGAAACTCATGCTCGACTTCGTCCGCCTGAAATATATACGGTTCAGAGGTAACAAGACTGCCGTCTCCGAAGGTTCGGACGCTTTCGCCAAAGCGGTCGCAGACACGCTGCACATCTGGTTCAAACACTGGAAAGCGAAATACGGCATTACCGCAGACCGCATCCTCATCCAGTCAGTTGACGAAGCGGACGGCGATGTGGATATCCCCGGAACACCGATTGCGCAGTCGCTTCATCTGGCACGGAAACTGAAAGAGATTGATCCGTCGTTCCGGCTCATGCAGAACAGTCTCATGCTTTACAGGACTCCCAAAGATACAGTGCTGAAGAATATGCGCGTGCAGGCTGAATACTTTGACGTCTTCTGCCCCCTGCGCTGGAATGTACCGCGGGAAACGCAGGACATCTGGCGCGGCAAAGAACTGTGGAGCTATCTGGTGCTCAACAACAATACGCCTCCTTACATTTACCGGCGCATGTTCTGGCTGAATTTCCGGGACGGGATGAATGGAGTCTGTCCGTTCTGGCACATGGAGGAACATGCGGGCGGGGACGGTTTTGAATTCTTCACGGGATGGGCGAACGGAATCCGTTCCAACTATGGCGGGGTCTACGCGGACATCACACACGGAGCCATTCTGACATCCCGAAGACTGGAAGCCCATAACCTCGGAAGGGAGGATTACAGGCTTATGGATTTCTGCCGCCGGAAACTGGCGGAACGTCCTGATGGAAAAATGAGTTTGGAGTTGAAACAGATCGTATCCGAAGCGGCATCCGGCGGCGCCATGTCCGCACTGGATGCGGGACGTGTAAAACTGGAACAGCTTGCGGAACGGCTGGCAACACGCTGATCCGCGTTTCCAGAATCAGGCGAACAGGCTTTCGGGCGCTTTGAAAAAGTCCCCGAGAGCCTGGTAAAAATGACCGAAATGAATCCCGTCCACCAGTGAATGGTTCGCCTGAACCGCCACGGGCAGTTTCTTCTCCTCCGTCAGGCGCCCCCAGGCAAGAATCACAATGCTCTGATCGGTCGTCAACGCCGCCTGTGACAACGACTGAAAACTGAACCACGGGACACAGCTCGCGCAAAAGTAGTCGTTCCGTTTCCTGACTTCAGGATCGAACTCCCCGCGTTTCGCCGCCGCAACAGCCGGTTCCGCCTGTTTCCGGAATTCATCGAACGTACCGGCATACTCCGCCAGCGCCATGGAAAACTCCTCCTCCCCTGCCATGACAGGCGTCAGGACAGCCGTATGACGGAACTCAATCACACGCCCGTCCGGCAGGATTCTCTGCCGCAGCTGCGGAACGCTGTCCACCGCGCGCAGGACGGCGTAAAGAGTCAACAGGAAAAACGAGACGCCCCGGCTCTTTGCACAATGATGCAGCGCCGAAGCATCCAGTTCAACCGTCAGGTTGACAAGCTGGTTCTGAAACGTCCGGTAATATTCAAATTTCGGACGCCTTTTCCAGCTTCTCAAGTCGATTTCCGTAAATTCGTTCATGACGGATCACAGCAGAGTCATAAAACCTTTGAACGGCGAACCTTCCGCCGCGATCAGCTCCAGACGCGCCCCCCGCGAAGCAAGCTGGCGGTTCGCCCAGCGCTTGAACTCCAGCAGAGAGGCAAGGTCCCAATGCGGCAATGAGTGCAGTTTCGCACGTTCCATGTGCCCGGCGGAAACACAGTAGTGCGGCAGAATATTCGTCACGGCGAAAACATCCCCCTCCTCAGCCGCCGCGAGATTGGAACGAAGCCATTTTTTCAGGGAATTCAACGCGCCGGAAGAACAGAGGCAGACCGGATTTTCCGCCGCCCCGTTCCTTTTCTTCTTCGCCGTTTTCCTGACGGAAAGAACCGCGCGGGAAGCCTCCTGCCAGTCGGCGGAATCCAGATTGAAGGCGGATTTGAACGCAGTCTTCTTCGCTTTCCCGGAAGTCCTGCCGTGCCAGGAAGCCGCCCATGTCAGCCTCCAGTTGCGCCCGGCGGGCATTTCCGTATCCGGCTTGAGCGTAAAAATCTGCCATGTAAAATGCAAAGCGCCGTCCTTCTTCACAACGGCGAAGCGGGAAGTTCCGCCGATGCGCTCCGCATTCGTCCAGCGCCAGAAATCATCACCGACAATCAGTTCAAGCACCGACCGCTCCGACTCGATCACGAGTCCGAACGGAGGAAACGCCTCCTCATAAAACACCGTTCCGTCAGCCGCGGCGGAAAAGTCTTTCTCCTGCGAAAAATCAGGCGTAAACTCTCCTTTCGGCGGCATACCTGCAAAACGAATCCTGCCGACGGGACCGGAAATCACGACTCCCCCTGCGGAGATGTCCTTCATTTCGTTCGACGCGCGCATTTCAATGTCCATCGTCACATTCAGCAGATGTTCAGAAAGGCGGACCTTGCGCCTGATGACGGGTTCGCTTCCGAATGGAATCGCATTTTCCTGTTCGATCAGGACTTCGCCTCCGTCATCGGAAGTATGCGGGCGGCGCTTCGCCTTCAGCGCCATCGATTCAGAAAGCTCGCCGAGTCGGACGGGAAGCGTGGACAATGTAAAATCTTTGCCGATTTTCAGCGTAAACGCATCCACGGACGGTGTATCGGTCGTCACGCACAGGGATGCCGTCTTGCAGGAAACGGAACCGTCATCGGAATATTCGGTCTTCCACATGGTCAGTCCACCACTTTGAAAAGTTCGTCCAGCGGTTTTCTGACGAACGGACCAGGTTCCGCGGCGGCATATCCGAGCGGAGACATGGCGACCGTCTTATACTTCGGGTCAAGCCCGAGCGCCTTATCGGCTTCCGCGCGCCGGAACGCGCAGATCCAGCAGGTGCCGAGCCCCTCCGCCGTCGCGGCAAGCATGAAATGCTCCATCGCAATCGCGGCGTCCACGTCGATGATCGTATTGCCCTCCAGCCGCTTCCACGCTTCGGACTCGCATCCGACGAGCACGGCGATAATCGGAGCCTGCGCAAGCCATTTCTGCGGATAGACTTTCGCCAGCGCCGCCCGTTTCTCCGGATTGCGGACAAGCAGTATCTGACAAGGCTGGCGGTTGCACGCGGTCGGCGCGGTTCTCACGGCTTCCCCGATTCTCCGGATCGCATCCTCCGGGACGGCGTCCGGCTTGTAACCGCGGATGCTTCTGCGCTTGTTGAGCGCCTCATAAAAATCCATATCACACCTCTTTCTTTCTGTTTCTGGAAAAACGGCTGTATAACAGTTTCACTTCGTTCAAACGGAATAATATAGCAAGGATCAGGAAGATTGCAACAAAAACTGCGCCTCCCGCGCACAGCGGCAGGAAAACCTGCGGAAGCGGCAGCCCCGCGCACAGCGGCAGGACACTCGCATAGGCAAACCATGCGGGATAAAGCGGAAGCAGGGAAATCAGCACAAGCGCAGCCGTGAATTTCAGCATCTCCCTGACGGGAAGCCCGCCGACCGTCCGTTCCAGAATCGCCAGCAGAATCAGGTTGTTCAGGTAGGAGCTGATTACGGTCGCAAGCGCAATTCCGCCCTGTTTCAGCGGGTGCATCAGAATGAGGTTCAGGACGATATTGACGCCGATGCAGATCACCGAAACATACATCGGAGTCTTCATTTCCTTGCGGGAATAGAAACCTGCAAGCGTAATCTTCATCGCGGCGAAAGCAGGCACGCCGAAAGCGTAAAACAGAAACGCCCACGACGTCTCGGCAAGCGCGGTCTCCCCGAACTGCCCGCGGTAATAAACGAGGCGGATCAGGGCGGTATTGAATACGCACATGAACGCCGCCAGCGGAACGGTCAGAAAAAGGAGACAGCGCATCGAGGAAAACATCGTCGCGATCATATCCCTGTAATTATGTTTGACCGCCATCTGCGACATTTCAGTAAGGGACACGGTACCGAACGCCACGGCAAACACTCCGATCGGCAGGTAAATCAGACGGTCGCTGTAAGCCAGAGCGGGCACGGCGTAGGGACCGATCCAGCACGCGATGCCGCGGTCGACGATCACGCTGAACTGGTATGCAACCGCACCGAAAAGCCCGGGCAGAGTCAGACGCCAAATTTCCACAATCGCCCGCAGTCCCCAGAATGTCTTTCGGGAAAATACGGGTATCAGACGGTGCTTTTTGAGAAGCGCCAGCATCAGTATCAGTTCCAGCACACCGGAAATCAAAACGGAAACGGCAAGCGCGTCGAGCATCTTCGGGGGATCGCTCAAAAACATCGGGCAGACCAGCCAGAGGCAGAGGATCATGCAGATATTCAGCCCGAGACTCACCAGCGCAGGCAGAAAAAACACTTTGATGCTGTTCATCAGCGAAGTCATCACCCCGATCAGACAGATGAAGATACTGTAAGGCATGACAAGCGGAATCAGTTTCAGCGTCAGAATCACACGTTCCGCCGTGGCAAACGGCAGAAGCATCAGGGAAAGAAAGGAGACCGCCACGGTCAAAGCACAGAGAATCAGGCTGAGCCAGATGAAAATCGTGGAAAAACGCTTTCTTGCAGTCTCATGCCCGCTGCGCTCCATCGTGTGCGTCATCATGGGAATCAGCACCGTTGCCAGCAGCCCCTCCCCGAAAACGCGGCGGCAGAGATTCGGGATCATGAACGCCAGAGTCCACGCGGAGGCAACCGTGCCGCCGCCGAGAATCGACGCGGTCAATACCTCGCGGAAAAAACCGAGGAGGCGGCTGGCGAAAGTCGCTCCCGCCAGGCCGCCGACCCGTCTCAAAATACTGTTCAATGCCGTTGCCAATCATCATCCCCCGTGCAGGCGCTGCACTTAAACCGAAAATCTTACGAAAACGGAATCTCCGTCCTGCACGACATACTCCCTGCCCTCAATGCGGAGACGCCCCGCCTCCTTCGCGCCGTTCCACGACCCGTATTTCATCAGGTCGTCATACGAAACGACTTCCATGCGGATGAAGCCTTTCTGCATATCGGTGTGAATCTTGCCCGCCGCTTCGGGCGCCGTCATGCCGCGGGTAATCGTCCAGGCACGCGACTCCGTGGGACCGGCGGTAAAGAACGTGATGTAATCCAGCAGGCGGTAGCCGGTATGGATCACGCGCTCCAGACCGCTTTCCGTCACGCCGATGTCCTCCAGAAACACCTGCGCTTCTTCCGGCGTCATCGTGCTGAGGTCTTCTTCCAGTTTTGCGCAGACCGGCACCACTTCCAGACCATGCCGGGCGGCATCCTCAATCAATTTTCCGGATTTCTCATCCTTGCCGAAATTGCGGAAGGAGTCTTCATCCGTATTCGCGCACACAAACGCGGGCATCAGGGTCAGAAGCTGAAGATCGGCAACCGCCTTTTTCACTTTCGGATCGCTCATATCGGGCTTCGGCAATCTGCCGTTGCCGAGCTCTTCGGCAAAAGAGGAAGCCAGCTCGAACTCGAATTTCGCCTCGGCGTCCGCGTTCCGTATCTGCTTGCGCGCACGTTCAAGTTTGTTGTTGAGATGATCCAGGTCGGCAAGCATGAGCTCGGTCAGGATCAGCTCAAGGTCATGGGCGGGATCGACGCGCCCGGCGACATGGACAATGTCCGGGTCATCGAAAAGACGCACCACATGGGCAATCGCATCGACTCCGCGGATGTGCCCGAGGAACTGGTTCCCGAGTCCCTCGCCCTGGCTCGCGCCTTCGACAAGCCCGGCGATGTCAATAAATTTCAAGGTCGTCGGGACGATTTTGGCGGAGTGTTCCATCTTGGCAAGTTCGTCCAGCCGTTTGTCCGGGACGGGAACGATTCCCGTATTCGGATCAATCGTGCAGAACGGAAAGTTTGCCGACGCCGCGCCGCCTTTGCACAGCGCATTGAAAAGAGTCGATTTCCCGACGTTCGGGAGTCCGACGAAACCACATGCGAAACCCATAGTATGCTCACTCCACTTTCTGAAAAGTACGTTATGTCCCCGGCGTCGCCGCCCTGAAACTGAAATTCAAAAAAAAGACTCTTAAAAATACTTGCACATCGTGCTTTTTTCAATCTGTGAAGTATATTAAAATGCAAATAATAACAGGATACCGGGAAAAGAACGCCGGAACTCTCATTACGGAGACGGTTTCTCACATCAATTCGGGATGCACTATGAATCAGAAAAACAGCGTTATGATCTGTGGATTCGGGGTCAGCGGAAAAGCCGCCGCACGGCTCGCCGGATACCTCGGAAAACATATTGTCCTTGTCGATGAAAACAATTCGCGCGAAATGCGCGACCAGGCGGCGGAAATAAAAAAACAATATCCGTGTGAAATGGAACTCTATTTCTCCTGGACGCCGGAAATCACCCTGCCCCGCTGCGAAACCGCGGTCATGAGTCCCGGAATCCGCCGAGGCACTCCGCTTTTCCAGACGGCGGAACAGAGCGCCGGCAAAGTCATCAGCGAACTGGAATTCGCATTCAGCCATATCACCTGCCCGATCGCCGCAATCACCGGAACCAACGGCAAGACAACCACGACGGAACTGACCACCGCGCTCCTCAAGGCGTCCGCAATCCGCGCGGAGTCCGCCGGAAACATCGGGCACGCCCTCAGCGACTGCGCGATCGAAGTGCTGGAACAGCGCGTCAAATACCTTGTCGTCGAAGTCAGCTCCTTCCAGATCGATACGATCTCGAAGTTTCCGGAATGCCCTGCCGCAATCCTCAACATCGCCAGCGACCATATCGATCGTCACGGCGGCATGGACGCTTATGCGGCAACCAAATTCCGCATCTTCGCAAGCTCTCCGGAAGCTCCGCCGGAAACACGGATCATCAACAGCAGTCTCATGGATTGCAAAAACCGCTTTCTTCCCCCGGAACTTCCCATGACCACATTTTCCGCAACCGATCCACGGGCGGATTTCACTCTTGAAAACGGCATCATCCGGTTTCGCGGCAGGGAGATACTGCCGTTTGCGGAATCCCGTCTGAAAGGCGTTCACAATGCGGAAAACATCATGGCGGCGCTGGCTCTGGTCCGCGCGCTTCTCGGAGAAGACGCCATCTTCGCCTCATGCGTCAAAGAGGCGATCCGGGCGTTTCAGCCCGATGCGCACCGTATGGAAGTTTTTCTTGAAAAGAACGGAGTGAGATACATCAACGATTCCAAAGCGACCAATCCTCACGCAGTCAATGCGGCGGTCGGGACATTCGCAGACGGCAGAAACATAATCCTGATTCTGGGCGGACTCGACAAGGACATGGATTTCACCGAACTGGAAAAGAGCCTGCCTCATATCCGGCAGGCATTCCTGATCGGGCAATGCAAGGAAAAGATTCACGAGGCAATCGCCCGCAAGGTCAAATGCAAGATGTCCAGCAGTCTGGAATCGGCGGTCAAGGACGCCTGTTCAATTGCGGAGGCGGGAGACTGTGTGATGCTTTCCCCCGCAACCGCCAGCATGGACATGTTCAAAAACTATGCTGAACGCGGAAACCGTTTCAAGGAAATCGTGACGGAACTGCTGGCCCCGAAAGAGCAATGACGCCGGAACTTGCGCTTTTCATTTCCCATCCCGGAAAAAACGGTAAATTTTTCCTTCGATCAGAGTCACCCAGATTCCGCCGTCAGGACCGGCGGCGATCTTGTTGATCGAGGAGTTGCCGCATTTATATGTCCAGAGCAGTCTCCGCGTTCCGGCATCCGCCGCCGCCAGTATCCCCTGGCGCGATCCGGCAAACACAATCCCGTCATGTTCCAGCAGAGGACACGGATTGTGCTCATAACCGAACTTCGCATCGACGTTCCAGAGACTGCGGTATTCAGGCGCGTCGGCATCCACGGCAATGATCAGGCCGTTCATCGTCTTGCCGTAAACCCGCTTTCCGTCAACGGAACCGCACTGGGACTCACGGACGGAAAACTGTCCGGAACGCCAGAGCTGACGTCCCGTCTGCAAATCCAATGCGGTCATAAAGCGGTCCGGCGCAACAAGAAACACTTTGCCGCAACTGATGACGGGAACGCAGTTCCCCGGAGAATACAGCTTCTGCGGATGACCGTTGTTCCAACTCCAGAGCAGCGATCCGTCCGACTCGTTCAGGCAATAGAGATGGCGGTCCCATGCGCCGAATACGACCCTGCCTCCGGCGACCGCAGGCTGTGCCTGAAAGATTCCCTGCACCCCGGTCCAGCTCCAGATTTTCCGTCCGGTTTTCACGTCAATTTTGCAGAATTCCCCTTTTCCCAGCCCCATATAAAGAAAACCGTCATGAATCAGCCCGTCATTGATGACCGGAGCACGGGCGGGGAGCTTCCAGAGAACCTTCCCCGTATCCGCGTCAACTCCGGCAATCTCGTTTCCGATACTGCCTGCGATGACCACGCCACAGCCATACAGCGGCGTCGAATGAACCGTCCCGCCGAGATCAAGAGTCCATAGCGTCTTCTGTTTCTTCCAGTCATACGCGCGGAGTTCACCGGTGGAAGTTCCGTAGTACAGGACGGTTCCACGAAACGCAAGTCCGGTGAATATGGAAGCGTCCGCACTCAGAATCAGTTTTTCGCTCCAACCATCCGGCAGCCTGCCGCCAGGCGGCGCGGGCGGGGGAGGAGGCGGCAGATCGCCAAAAGTCTCCCCTGCCCCGAACGCATAAACTACTTTGGAGAGCGGTTCTCCGAGCTTCTTCTCATAGATTTCAAAACGATCGCCGTTCATTTCAACCACGGTATATCCGAAAGAACGATCTTTCGGCATATACAGGGCGCGCCCCATCACGCCGGGAATGCCGTCCAGATTATAGGCGCGAAGCGCATGTCCGTGGCCGAAGAACATTGCCGCGGCACGATATTTCTTCATCAGGGCAATGACCGCTCCGCCGTTGCTCAGCCATTCATTTGCGGGATAGTGCGCGATGAAGACAGGACGCTCCCCCTCCTTCAGTTCCGATTGCAGAACCTTGTCCATCCACAGGATATCTTCCGCTTTCACATGACCGTCCCCCATTTTCATGTAAGGGCCCGTATTGAACCCGACGAACAGCCATTTCCCGCTTCTGAACAGGAAGCGGTCGCCGCCCCACAGACGGTTGATCGTCAATCCGGCGCTTTCCGACCAGTTTGTCTCATGATTCCCCGGAACAAGGTAATAAGGAAGGCGCAACCCGGAAAGACGCTTTTTCACTGTTTCCAGTTCGGCGTCCGTCCCCTGATTGGAGATATCGCCGGAAACGACCGCGAAATCATATCCGCCCTGGTTGATCTCATCGACCACCCTGCCCAGAGCCGCGTCATTCGGCGTTCCGGGGCTCACATGAAGATCGGTCAGCAGCGCAAAACGCGCCGCATGAACATAAGAACAGCAACAGCATAAAAACAGAATGAGAAAATATTTCCAGCTCAGACTCCGCATCGTTCAAAATCCTTTCCCGCTTTACAGTTGGTTCATCCGTCACAATACCACAGAAAGAAAAAAATACAACTTTTTCTTCTTTGCCCCCTTGACAATAAAGACACTTTCGCTTATAATGTAAATCGTATGACGTAAATCGTATTACTCTAACAGTCGCATGGAGTGTCTTATGGGAATCGGAATGAAAAAACTGGCCTCGCTGGCGGGCGTTTCGCAAACCACCGTTTCGCTGGTTTTGAACGGGAAAGCGGACGGACGCATCGCACGTGTCAAGCAGGAAAAGGTGCGGGAGCTGGCGAAACAATACAATTACCGTCCGAATCTCTCCGCCAAAAGCCTGCGTCAGCAGAAACAGTATACAATCGGCGTCAGTATGCCGATGCCAGTCAACACCGGCTATTCCGATATGCTGTCTCTGGTTCAGGAAAAGCTCGCGGAACGCGGTTACATGGCGCTTTTTTCATTCTGGAAAACGGTGGAAGGAATTGAAAAGGCATTCGAGTCCATATTCCTGCACAATGTCGACGGCATCATCGCGTGGGACTACCATGAATGTCTCGCCCGTGAAAAGATTCCGGCGGTGATTTACGGAGCGGAAATACCCGGATTCGACGCCGTCATGCAGGATTATGCGTTTTCCTCAAAGACAACCGTAAAATATCTGCTGGAACTGGGGCACGTGGAAATCGGTTATCTGGGACCGCTGGAAGACCCCAGAGCGGAATTCCTGCGGCAAAATCTGGAAGAAGCCCGACTTCCGGTCAGAGAGGAGTGGTTCATTCCGGCAAAAGGGACACTGCCCGGAGGCAATGACGCCATGCCGGAGTTCCTGTCCCTGAAAAAACGTCCGACCGCTCTTGTTGCACAGAACGACTCCATCGCTGCCGGCGCCATGTTCTGCGCGATCCGTTCGGGAATCCGCATCCCGGAAGACCTTTCCGTAATCGGATTCAACAACACGGTGACGGCGGCGTTCACCCTCCCTCCCCTCACGACATTCAACACTCATACGAATGACCTGGCCGATGCGTTGGTCGATCTGTTGATGAAACGCCTTGAAACCCCGGATATGCCGGTTCAGGTCAGTAAAATCCGCCCGGAACTTGTCATCCGTGAATCCTGCAAATCCATTACAGAAAAGGAAGTTAAATGAATACAAAGAGAACAATACCATCAAAAGACAAGGAGAAAATAATGCGGAAGTGTTTCACCCTTATCGAGTTACTCATCGTTATCGCGATCATCGCGATTCTTGCGGGCATGTTGCTGCCGGCGCTGAATGCGGCAAGGCAGAAAGCCTGTGACATCCAATGCAGGAATAACATCAAGCAGATCGGAATGGGATTCGTCATGTACACACCGGACAACAAAGAATATTATCCGACCAATTACATTTCGCATGCCGCATACGTAAAACTGATCTACAGTTACGTCACGGCGAAAAACAGCGATTTCATCAAAACCGGAGACACCAATGTAAAAGACAAACTCTGGTGGTGTCCGAACTGGTCGGCAAAAATAACAACAGCCAATAATTATACATATTCCATCAATGGCATCTCTTACGGGTGCAACAGCAACGTATCACATTACAGCAAAGACTGGGGAACAGCCAAAAAAATTTCGCAGATCAAATCGCCTTCCAGCCTGCTGGTCGCGGGCGAATCCCTGAACGGAGACCTTGCATTCACTCCGGCACAGGCGAACAGCGGACGTTATCTGCTGAACACCTCTACCGTAAACGGCAGACATTTCGGAAAAGTTGCCGTGGCGACTGACGGCAGATATTTTTACAACGGTTTCGCTAATACGGTGCATGCAGACGGGCATGTTGCACCATATCGGGCACCTTACCTGAAAGCAATCTCAAATACAAAAGAACCCTGGAGTTCTTTCAAATAACATCATCAAGGAAAATATGAAAATGAAAAAACTGACGGCAACTTTACTATCCGCTGTTCTGGGAGTTTACGCAATGGCAGGAGACGCACTGTTCCAGAATGGAAAAACCGAATGGAAGATCGGAATTTCACCGAAAGCGGCTCCGGCGGAACAATATGCGGCACAGGAACTTCAGACGGCATTGCAGAAGATTTCAGGAGCGGAATTCCCCATCCTCAAAAGTGAAACATTCCCTGACGGCAACACAATCATCATCGGTTCGCCGGACAGTACCCCGCAAATCCGGGAAAAAGCGGATGCGCTCAAGCTGAAGAAAGGCAATACCGAAGAACTTGCGGTTTATACGCTCGGCGGCAATCTCTATCTTGCGGGCAACAATCCGCGCGGCGCGCTGTATGCGGTCTATTCGTTTCTTCAGAATCAGCTCGGAGTCCGCTGGTTCTGGCCCGGAGACGACGGCGAATTCATCAGGAAAAAGAACAGCTATCCCCTGCCGCAGTTAAGTTTCAACTACAAGCCGCCGTTCCGTTTCCGCGAAATGACGCCGTGCGGGCTCCATTACCACGTCCCGACGGAAATCTGGCTTGCGCGCAATTTCATGAACGGAGGTTCCCGCACGCTCTCCGTCCGCGAAAAGGCGGGTTTCTACCGTCTGGACGGCGGACACTGGGTTTCCATCGGCAAAAGAGAATTTGCAAAGCATCCCGGATATTTTTCCCTGATCGACAACAGGCGTGTGCCGGAAGGCGAAGCCGGATGCTGGTCGAATCCCGATTTCACGAAAATGATCGTGCAGAAACATCTTGATCTCATCAAAAAACGTAAATTCGATCTGCTGAACACATTCCCCGCGGATATCACGCAGCGCTGCGAATGCGCGGAATGCGTGAAGAATCCCGATCCCTCCTCACGCTGGTTCCAGTATTATCACAAACTGATTCAGGAGATACGGAAAAGCGAGCCGCAGATGATGTTCGCCGGAATCGCATATCAGGAATACAGAACGGTGCCGGCCGCAAGAGTCGAAGGGCTGGAATACGTGGAATACTGCCAGTACAACCGCTGTTACGTTCACAAATTCGAAGATCCGTCCTGCAGCCTGAACCGCAAATCCATGGAGGAGCTGAAACGCTGGCAGGAAAAAGCGCCGATGGGAATTTACGGATACGAATTCGACGTATTCAAGGGAGCCATGTACCTTCCTTTCTGGAACATGCTGGCAGATGAGATGAAGCACTTCCGCGACATGAAGCTGGTCCGTATGAAAACCGAGCTCGGCGTCTATTATCCCAAAGACGCAAAACGCGCCGATCTTCCGCAGCAGGCGCACCGCCTCTCCAACTATCTGTATGCTCAGCTCATGTGGAACCCCGCCGCAGAAACCGATACGCTCCTCAGAGACTGGTGCGACACGGTATACGGCGCCGGCGCGGAGGCAATGTATGCCTATCATCAGGCGATGGCGAAAGCATGGGATTCCATGAAAATCCATCTGACCTATTTCGGAGCCGATCCCGGAGGAGCGGCGAAAAACCTCATCAATGACAAACTGATTCAATTTGCAAAAGCTCAATTCAAAACAGCGGAAGCGGATGTAAAGAAGGAAAAGAATCCGCAGCTCCGCAAACGGCATCTGGACGAAATCGCGCTTGAAGCGGCGCTGTTCGGCAAATGGGAGAAAGCGTATCAGGTCGCCCGCGACAATGCCGTAACGGTATGCCCGCCCCTCCTGAAAGGCGGCAATGAGTTTGAAAAACTCGGAAAGCTTCCGATGACAAGCAAAAAAGGAACGCATCTGCCCACGGAGACCAGAATCTACCGGACACCGGACGCACTTCACATCCAGGTGGTCTGCATGGAACCGGACAGGAAGAATCTGCGCAAAGGCAAAGCCGGGCGCGACGTCAATCTCTGGAACGACGACAGCATCGAACTGTTTCTTGACCTGAACGACGGCTCCAGCTACCGCCAGATGGCGGTCAATCCGGCGGGCGGCACCTATGACGCAGCCGGTTCGGATAAGAAGTGGGATCCCGTCTGGACGGCAACGCCGGAACTTGAAGCGGACCGCTGGATCATGAACATACAAATACCATTCGCATCGCTTGGAAAGACCCCGAAAGACGGCGACCAGTGGAAAATCATCGTAATCCGCAACAGCAAGCCGGAAGCGTGCGGGTTCCCCGCGCCGGCACACCTTGATCTCAGCCGGGCGGCAACACTCTATTTCTCGAAAAACACCAATCCGGACCGCCACATGACATGGATCTCCACGCCTGCGCTTGCCGGCGGGCGGCGGTTCGAAAGCTGTAAAACGGCATTCCTGAAAGACGGCTGGCAGGTTCAGAACGTCAAGGGGCCCGAAGGGGCAAAGAACGTCGATCTCTCCGACAGCAAACTGATTGTCATTGAGAACTATCAGAACAAACTTCCGCTTGGATTTTACCGGGAGACACTGGTTCCGGCGGTGAAAAACGGTGCAGTCGTCGTTTTCTCCTGTTATTTCTGGGTGCATGAACTGCACAAACAGTTCGACGATCCGACCTATCAGATGAAGTTCGCGGAAAATGCCTCCAAAACCAGAAAACCGTCCTGGATTGCGCAGAACAGTTTTGCAGATACTCCCAATAAGATCAGAGAGGTGCTCCGGCACACGCCGTCCGGCAACTTCATTCCGGCATATCCCGGCAAATGGGAGGAGCTCGCCAGGCAGCAGACAGCCAAAGGGGAAGAACAGCCGTTCATTCTTGCGCGTCCGCTCGGCAAGGGCATGGTTGTACTGGCCGGCGACATCGGAGGCTATGTCTAACTCCTGGAGAATATTCTGGAATACAACAAGGCGATCAAGAGATGACACGGGTAAAAAAGCCCGGAAAAAATGAGGTGAAGGCTTCCCGGCCTCCACCCCCACTTTTTTGATCTCCTCTTTTAGAGTCAGGAGAAGACTTTCCCCGTCAGCAGACTCTCTCCAGAACCAACAGGAGGAACGGACGGGGACCTCTTAAAATCCCGTCGTAAAAGCGAACTGTCATGTAAAAACAAAATGTCAACTCTTTTTGCTCTTTTCGCCAAAATGTGATGCAGCGCATCACGGGGACGATTGCGAAATCCGCAGAAAAACAAAATTGAATCCAACCTTGTTTCCGGCGCTCCGGCAATCTTAAGCCCGCCGTCGAAAATCCAGACGGCAGGACGTTCGGCTTCGGGAAGATAGAAATGCCGTTTTTCCCCTGTTCCTCTTTTCCTGCAATAAAATCATGATTTTTCCATTACAGGGACTTGACAAAATTGCAGAATTCATTATAATATATAAAAAGAAAAGGCAAACGTTTACCTTTCATATTGCAAGGAAAAAGCACAATGGCAATGACAATGATGAAACTGGCGGAGAATCTGGGACTCTCCGTTGCAACGGTCTCACGCGTTCTGAACGGCTGTGACAAGAAACGTGTGCGCCCGGAGCTGGCGGCAAGGATTCGCGAGGAGGCACGCAAAGCGGGATTCCAGCCGGACCGTGCGGCGGGTCAGTTGCGCAGGCGCCGTTCCAACCTGATCGGTATTCTCCTGCCCTCTCTCTCCATTGTCAATTTCTATTCCGAGCTGGCGGGAGAACTTCACGAACTGATCTTGAAACGTGGATATTTTCCTGTCTTTGCCTTTTGGATTCAGATGGAAGAAGCGGTCAAAGCCTATCGGAATATCGTTTCCTGGAGAATCGACGGACTGATCACCGTTCAACCGGATATCATTGAAGGCAAGCCGGAATTTCCGGTCGTTTCCTATTATAATGAAGATCCCCGTTTTGACTGTCTGGTGACGGACTCGGAGCAGATTTTCAGAGAGCTGCTGGAATATCTCACCTCTCTCGGACACAGGAATATAGTATGGATCGGCTGTAATTTCGATGGACGCCTGCCATGTCTCATGCGATTGTGCCCGGAATACAGCGTCAAAATCAAATATATGGACTGCGACAACTCAATCGGTCTGCTTTCCAGCTCGGCGGGATATTGCCTGACGGAAAAGATGCTGAAAGAATTTTCCGCCGACCTGCCGACTGCCATTGTTGCCTCAAGCGACGACATCGCATTCGGCGCCATCCGGTGCCTTGCAGACCACGGATACCGTTGCCCGGAGGATTTCAGCGTCATCGGAAGTGATGATGTCAAGCAGGCGGAACTTTATATTCCGGCGCTTACGACAATCAAGCATTCTGACAAGACCTCGCTCGCGGAACTCCTGACGGACCAGATTTTCAAAAAAATCGAAAAGCCGGACCTGCCGCGGGACAGAGTGGTAATCAAGAGAAGTCTTGCAGTAAGAGACAGTTGTGCCCCGCCGCGATCCCATGAATTAACATCCATCCCGAGGAGGCAGTGATAAGACTTTGCAGTTTCCACCCAGTTTACAGATTTTTCCGTTTCAAAAAACTTAAACTAGAAGGAGGACTAAAATGGACAACAATACAAAACAACGGATGATATCAGGTGCCAGAGATATTCGCCGGCGAACACTTTATCTGCACATTTTCACACTGATAGAATTGCTGATCGTGATTGTGATCATCGCAATTTTAGCGGCAATGCTGCTGCCTGCCCTGAACAAAGCACGTGAGAAAGCACATACTGCGGCATGTCTGTCAAACGTCAGGCAGATCGGGATCGGTTATACCATGTATGCCAATGCCAATAAAGACTATGGTCCAATGACTACTGCTCAGGGACATCTGGCATTGGAATGGATGGACTGCAGTATCATCAGTCAAAATAAAACCTTATGGAGAGAACGTCTTGCAGGATTACTCTGCGCAGACGGGTATCTCACTCCGAATGTAATGAGGTGCCCGGCATTCAAAGATGCCGTGATAGAACAAGGATATACTGCCAATGACAGAATTTTCAGGCCTAATGAATGGAATAAGACGGACAAGATTGTCGAAGGCAACTATGTCTTGCGTACAACTGACCTCAAAACATACGAGGAGATGCAGCCGTCGTTTGACACTGCCGCAATGTCAGCCTGGGGTTATAAACTGGGAAATTCCCCCAAAGCAGCAATCACCTGGGACCGAGCTACTAAGGAGCTCGGGCCGGAGTGGGCACATCAATCCGTAAACGCCGGTTATGAGGACGGAAGCGCTCAAAGCATTCCCAATCTTGCTCACAAGATGATTATGGTGGGGCTGACCTCCCATAGCTACTCCATCAACAATGGAGATTCAAAGCTTTACGCAACCAAAGAGGCCATAAGCCGCAACGGCAAGTATGGCAGAATGTTCTGTAAATAACTTTAATTATTCAAACTGAAAAAAGAAAGAAGGACGATGAAATCATTAACGGTATTACTGCTGTTTGCACTGTCGGTTGCAACGTATGCAGAGACGGAATTCTTCAATCAGGGGAAAACCAGATGGAAGATAGGAATTTCGCCTGATGCCACGGCAGTGGAAAAGTATGCGGCGGAAGAATTGAAAAATACTCTGAAAAAAAATCTCCGGAGCAGATTTTCCCGTCATTGCCGTCGATGCAAATCCGACAAAAGGCACCATTCTGATCGGAACTCCGGGAACAGCGGATTTCATTAAGAAACAGGCTGAAAAGCTGCAAATCTCCGATGGCAAAACAGAAGAAATCACAGTGCGCACCATGGATGGGAACCTGTATCTTGCAGGAAATCAGCCGCGCGCAGCGCTTTATGCCGTCTATTCCTTTCTGCAGAATCAACTTGACGTGCGCTGGTTCTGGCCCGGAGACGACGGTGAGTTTCTTCCAGCTCTGAAACAATGGAACCTCAACAATGTCAATTACAAGTTCAGACCGGTCTTCCGCTTCCGGGAAATGACTCCCTGCGTAACAGCAGCCCATGTGCCGACGGAAATCTGGATGGCCAGAAATTTTCTGAACTGCGGCTCAAGAACACTGTCCATCCGCGACAAGGCGGGTTACTACAAATATGATCTCGGGCATTTCGTCGGAGTCTATCAGGGACTCTTTGCGGAACGCCCCGAGCTGTTCGCTCTTGTTGACGGCAAACGCATACCGGAAGGATTCGTCGGCTGCTGGTCAAATCCGGAATTCACGCAATATGCCGTAAACAGGATTGCCGGAATCGTCAAAAGGGGAAATCTGGACTTGATCAATGCCTTTCCGGAAGACATCCGGGAACGTTGCGAATGCCCGGAATGCACGAAGAATCCTGACCGCTCCTCGCGCTGGTATGACTATTATAAGATCCTGATCAAAGAAATCAGAAAACAATGCCCGGACGTCATGTTCGCCGGAACAGGATATGCAGAATACTACCAGATACCGAAAACAACCATCGAAGGACTTGAGTATGTAGACATCTGCCTGAACAGATGCTATGTGCATAAGCACGACGATCCCAACTGCCCTGAAAACCAGAAGGGATTCAAACATCTGAAAAACTGGCAGAAAAAGACCACGATCGGGCTTTACGGATATGAATTTGACGCCATTTACCCGAATCCGGTTTATATGCCTTTCTGGCATATGCTGGAAGATCAGTTGCAGGTTTGCAGAGATATGAACCTGATTCATGTCAAGACAGAGCAATTGATCCGGTGGGATGAAAATGCAAGACGTGAAGATATTTTCAATCTCATCCACCGCATTGCATATTACGTTTATGCCAGGCTCGCCTGGAATCCGTCCGCAAGCGCCGATGCAATTCTCCGTGACTTCTGCGAAAAAGTCTACGGTCCGGCAGCAGATATCATGTATGAATACCACGACTCAATGGCGAAACAGTGGGATTCCATGAAGATACACATTGCAACAGATACCGGAGCCTCTGCTTTGCCTGTTGCACCGGCATTCATCAATGAGTCGATCATCGCCATGGCACATGATAAATTCGATAAGGCATTGAAAGCTGCGCAGGGAAATCCGCGGGTCACTGCCGATATCGAACTGGACCGGAAATTATTCGCCAAGTGGGAGTCGCTCTATTTGAATGTCACGGCAAACGGTCTTTCCATCTGTGCCCAGCAAATGCCAGAAGGAAACGGATTCAAGGATATTCCCAGACAGCGCATGGTGGATAAAAAAGGACAGCCGACAGACTCTACTGTGGCTGTCTACTGGACCAATAAGGCGCTCCATATCAGGGTGGAAGGTCCGGAGGACAATATGGAACTCCTGAAAGAAGGTCCCAAGGGCAGAGATGTGAATCTCTGGCATCGCGATAATAAATATGACAATGTCGAGATATTCATTGAACCGCATGACGGAATAGGTTACCGTCAACTGGCAGCCAATCCGGCGGGCGGCACATACGATGCCATCAAATGGGATAAATCATGGAATCCGGAGTGGAATGTAAAAACAACCACGGGAAAAAATTGCTGGACCATGGATTTCACGATTCCGTTCAAAGCAATCACCGGCTCCGCCCCCAAACACGGGGACCAGTGGCACATCACCATCATCCGCAACAATCAAAAGGAGGTAGTCGCATTTCCTTTCGCATCATACCATGCGTCAATGACCGGAGCCTCGCTCTATTTCAGCAAGGCGTCCAAATATTCCATTGTCTGGATTTCCTCAAAAGGCTTCAGTAACGGTATGCGCTGCACTTACACCGTTCCGAAACTGATTGAGCGCAACTGGAAATTCACCAATGTGCATGGTGTGGAGGGAGCCAACAACGTGACTCTCAAAGGAACGGATTTCATCTATATCGAAAACTACCAGAACCATTTTCCGCAGAAGTTCTTCGATGAAAAACTGATTCCAGCAGTAAAAGACGGCGCGGTCGTCTTCTTCGGAAGCTATTTCTTCCTTGACAAACTGGAAAAACAGTTTTCCGATCCGACCTATGCTGTCAAATTCACGGAAAATGCGGGAAAAGTCAGGAAACCATCCTACATCCGCAACGATGCATTTGCCACAACTCCCAATAAAATATCAAACCATCTGGTTTTCACGCCTGCGGGAACTCTGGAGCCGAAATATCCGGACAAATGGGTGGTTCTCGCGGCCCAGAAGACTGCCGCAGGAGAGGAGAAACCGTTCATGCTGGCACGACCCCTCGGCAAAGGAATGGTAGTCATCTGCGGCGACATCCTCGGACTGCCTCTCTTTGAAAACCTTCTGGAATACAACAAGCACATCAAACGCTGAAAAACAACTTGTGCCGGAGGTTAAAAACTCCGGCACCGGAACCCCGACATACTCAACCGTCATGTCATTCAATCACAATGATTCACCTGAAATGAATTGTTTTTCTGAATAAATCACGGCTGGTTCCTTCAGGAGACATCAGAGAGACGCCATAAACATCCGGATGCGCCTTAACGCCTCTTTCAGTTTTTCTTCCTCCAGAGTGAAGGCAATCCGGATATACCGATCATAACGGCTCCCCCCATATGCGGAACCATGGACAACGGCAACTCTCCGGCAATCCAGCAGCCGATAGACAAAATCCTCCGCACGAAGCTCCGTCCGCCCGATATCAACGAAAGCGTAAAAAGTCGCCGGAACAGGACGGCACGCCAAACCGTCAATGGCATTGATCCCGTCATAAATGAGATCGCGCCGTCTCTGAAACTCTTCCCGGATATAATTCGTGTCAGTCCGCTTATTCAGAGCCTCGATTCCGGCATGTTGTGCGGGCAGCGGGGCACAGGCAACGATATTCTCCTGCATCTTGGTCATCTGCGCGATCAATTTCTCCGGTCCGACAGCCCATCCCAGCCGCCATCCCGTCATGGCAAAACGTTTCGACATGCCGTTGATGACCACGGTGCGTTCTTTCATTCCGGGAATGCCGCGGATGCTCCGGCTCCGGCATCCGTCATAAACCAGAGACTCATATATTTCATCGGAAAGTACGGTGAAATCGCAACGTTGTGCAAGCTCCGCGATTTTCTCCAGCGTTTTTTCCGGAATGACGGCTCCGGTGGGATTGTTCGGCGAGTTCAGGACGACTACTTTTGTGCGTTTCGTCAGAACCGCCTCCAGATCATCCGCCTGAAGCTGGAAGCCATCCTCCGGACGCGTATAGACAAAGACCGGAACAGCGCCGAGAGAGCGGACCACCTGAGAATAATTGATCCAGTAAGGGGCGTGAATCACAACCTCGTCACCCGGTTCCACCAGAGAATAGAGTGTCAGGAAAGCGGCCTCCATAGCTCCTACCGTAACGATGATCTCTCTTTCAGAGTCCGCCTCCACCCCCGTGGATCGCCTGATATCGTCCGAAATGGCACGACGCAGTTCAAGAAGCCCCGCATTTGCGGAATAGCGGGTATATCCTTCCATAATGGCACGGCATGCCGCCTTGCGGACATTGAGCGGCGGTGGCAGATCAGGGTCTCCCAAAGTAAGATCAATGACATCCGGATACCTTGAGGCACGGTCAAAAACCGCCCGCGGCGGAGAGGGTAAAACACATTCAACACGATGCGCAATCTGCATAAGTACAAACCTTCTTTCCTGTTACAGCCCGGATGCGGCGGGAGGATTCATCTGATATATGACGGTTTCACCATGACGCATATCCAGAGACAACCTGTCCACAGCCGGCAGCACTGTTCCATCCGCCAGATTTTTCAGTCTTCTTTTTCCGGGAAGCCGGACCTCTTTCCTGCCGTTTCCATCAGCATGAATCATCAAAAATCCGGCATTGGCGCGAACCAGATCTCCGGAACGGTTCCAGATATGAACGCCGGCCGCCTCCGCAGCGCCGCGCAACAGACCAGCAGTCGGACGCGTCAGGCTGTAAAAACTCTTTCCGCCCCAGGGACCCCTGATCTCCGCCAGAACAGGAAGATTGCGGAGCCTGCCGTGAATTACGGCGTCCGGGGAAACCACCGAAAATCCGGGATCAAACGTATAGTACTCAGGATCAGGCTTCATGTATTTGCTCATTCCCGCAGGTGCCGCAACTTCCAGGCGGGCTCTCCTGACCGGACGTTCCAGACGGAATTCAAAGCCGGTCAACCGGTTCATCAGTTTCAGGCTGTTCCCGCCATAGGTAATAAAGCCGGGAGCATAGAACCAGAGAGCGGATGCCCGGTTGCGGGAAAGTCTGGCATGAATCTTCCGCAGGACTTCATATTCATCAAGTCCGAGATGCCAGACGTTGGCAAATATGTAAAGTTTGTAATCCGGCATGTTGTCTTCAAAGAGATCGCTGAAAAGATAAGTGTCAAACGGAAATCCCGCGTGTCCGCATTCCGCCTTTGCATTGCGCACATAATCCTGATGCTGTTTCTTCGCATCGTTGACGAACATCATACTGGTTTCGTCCACGATAAGAGCAACCTCCGCAACAGAATGCCGGGGCTGATCGAGAAGAGATTTCTCCAATCGCGCCATTCCGGCAAACTGCTCCATCAGCTTCTCGTGGTGAAATGTGGAAACGCCCTCCAGCAGCAGCCACTGGATTCCGGCTCCCTGCGTCAGGGAATTGCCGAAACTGCGCCAGTGGACATCAAGCGTTTCCTCCAGCGTGGGTGTCCGGTAAACATTATTGTTGACTGCAAAGCACGTCCGCATATCCGCCTCGTCGAAATAAAACTTGCGATGCAGCCGGAGCGAAGCGGTATAGCCACACAGATAGTCGCCCTCCTGTCCCGCGCGGCGGCGATCGTAACTGGTCGGACCGATCAGAAAATCCACATTCGGATCGCGCAGGATGCGGTTCAGCGCATGAAATCCCTGATTCTCCAGTTCCCTGTGCCAGAGAGTATAGCCATAAAAAACGCCGATCAGTTTCGGGGTTTTCATCGCCTGCTTCGCACCGGCGGCAAACATGGAAATACAGTCGGCAACGGTATCGCTGGCGAACATCCGGTAGTCGATGACCGCCCGCGCTTTCGGCCAATAACGGAAAAAGCCGTATTCGGAGACTTTGGAACGCTGTTCCGGGGAAGGTATTTCAGCAGTCCCGAAACTCACATCGCTCCTGTTCCACGCCTTGCGGAGCGCGGCATCCGTCCGGTAACGCTTTTTCAGATATTCCCGGAACGCCTCCCTGTTTACGGGAGAATAATCCACCAGCCCGTGATGACTGCCCCACCAATACCATTCACTGGCGCGTCCGCCGCTCAAAAGATAGCCCGCGATATGGTGGGCATAAGACGAACTTTCAATATGGCGGATCGCCGCCTGCATGGCTTCCATGGCATCGCGCCGCCATGCCGGACTGCTGAAGGACGGCTGATCACGATCCGTTTTGCCATCCACGGTACAGCCGGCTTCCCTGCGATGAAGCTTCGCCCAGCCACGCGGCATATCCAGTTTGAGCCGCAGCATGATCCGGGCGCGGGGGTTTGCCCTGACCGCCGCCTGAATTACGGTATCGATCCTGCTGAAATCATATTTTCCGGGGGCAAGGAACCAGCCGTATATGCCGTTTCTCCATATAGTCATATTCTGCATGAGGAGCCCCTGAAACGGCATCCCCGCAGCGGCAAAATCACGCAGGCTGGCATTCGTCTTCTCATCGGAATCGCGCGGAGCGACGGCAACAGTCATGCAGGGCACAATTTCACCGTTATGGCGAATTGCCGGCGCCCCGTTATGCATGACAACTTCAAATTTGGAATTCTTCTCCTGCAACGGCGCCGGAATGTTCCGCTCGAAACGCTCTGTCAGAGCCAGTTTCCGCCTGAAATCCGGGCTGTAACCGGAAAACAGCGCCGCGCGCCTGCGGGGAACCTCCACCCTGCCGTCGGGATAAACGTTTTTCCCCGCCCGGAAATTCTCCGCAATCTGTTCCTGAGACAGCGCGGTGTCATAAAAGGAAACACTCCCGATGTATCCGTTGAAAAACGCCATGCTTCCTCCGCCATCCCCCTGACCGCAGCCGATTTGAACGGCACTGTCACTGATGGGAAGACTCCTGGTACGGCTGGTCCCGCAGGCGGCGATTTTTCCGTTGACATAGGTTGTGATCTTTCCCTTGTCGAATGCAGCCGCCACATGATTCCATCGAAACGGCTCCGCCTTCACGCATTCTTTCAGGGGGACAAGTTCAGTTCCGTATTTTCCTGTCCGCAGCTTGTCGTGGTAACGCAGAATCCCCTCCCAGATTTTCGTATCCGGATTGACAAGGGAGAAATTCGGTACCATATCATAAAGCTGAAAGGAAAAATCCACGTTCATTCTTCCCCGGTTCCCCTTGAAAACGATCCCGCGGTATCCATTGTTGCCGATAAATTGAAACGTTCCCGGCACCACGCCGCCCGGCGCGACCCATGCTTCCACGGTAAACTGTTCTCCGCTGAATTTTTCCTCAGGAAACCGGAGCCGCGGCAAATCTTCCGGCGGGTCGCCGGCATGATACGGTTTGCCGTCTGCCGGACGAAATTCAAAAACAGGCTCCAGAGCCGCACTCAGAAAAACAAGGGACGCCAAGACAAATACCGATCCGATTTTCATTCTGTTCACAATCCTTTCTTCTCGTTATTTCAAAAATAAACCATAGGAATACCAGTCGGTGTCGCTGATCTTGGAAAGCGAACCGCTGTTGGCATCCGCAGCGGAACGCGGAAAACCGTTCCGGGAAATCTCCATGACATCCGCCGCACTTGCATGACCGTCGCAATAGACAATATTGCAGCGTTTGGCTCCGTGTGCGTCCCAGAATCTGCCGTAGTTGTTCCGTATGTCGATACGGTTGTAATTATACGGCATATCCGGCCCGCGCTTTGTATCCGCCAGCATGATCACCACAGAAGGCGACTTGAGCTTTTTATAAATCAGGACTCCTCTCTGATTGCTGTTCTTCCGGAAAAACAACCAGGGACTGACCCCGTCATGTTCATAGTAGAGCTGTCTTTTCTCAATCATATATCCCGGATTGATACCGTAACAGAACGTAGTCACTTTACTGGCTTCGGCAGAGGTATAATTGACGGTAAAATCGGCTTTGGAACACGAATAGCGTTTCCAGTCTGCCGTTTTGACAAGTCCCATGTCTTTCAGGCGGTGCATCCATTCCGGCGCACCTTTCCAGATGACATTATCATAAACCGGCAGCCGGGTATCACTGGCATCAAGGTATGCATGAAGAACCAGAAACAACTGCTTCTGATTATTGGTACAGGCGATTTGCGACGCCTTGTTCCGCGCCTGATTAAGCGCAGGCAGCAGCATTGAGGCTAAAATTGCGATGATCGCAATCACGATGAGAAGTTCTATCAGGGTGAAAACTCTTGTTTTCACCCTGCGAAGTAAGAATCTCGAACAGGGAACACGGAAGGGAGAAGTAGAAAAACATTGGAACAATTCAACAATTGAACAATCGAACAATTGAACAAAGAAAGGAAAAATAAGGCAGGGGGAGAATTGACACCGCCGGAATGAAACAGCCTTTTTACAACTTTTCCTCATGAGGAGCTCGATCAGGGTGAAAACTTTTGTTTTCACCCTGCGAAGTAAGAATATTGAACAGGGAACACGGAAGGAAGAAGGAACGGGGAAACAATCAAACAATCGAACAGGAAAACATTTGAACAATGGAAGGAAGAAGAAAGAAGAAAGGTAAAGGGATTGATTCCATCCTCTTTTGGAAACCGTTCCCTGCCTCGAATTACGACAGATTTCGGCATTGGAAACAAAATCATGGCGGGGGACTCGCTCCGCGAAGTCCTGAAAAACATTTTCATCATGACATAATTCCGAATTCAGGTTCAGACTTATTCTTTGCGTCACGCGCTTCTCGTGCTCGCAGGACAATTCCCCCGCCCTGTCATTGTCTTTCATTGACAGGGTAGAATCCTGATTTGCGGCGCAAGACGGTCTCCGGCAAAAGACGCTGTCAATCAGCGTCCTGCCCTGCCTCTGCCGGAACGGAACACGCATTTCACAATTTTTCAACATAAAAAATTCGATTGATGTGAATTCATTTCCTTTGAAACAACCCATATTGCGGATTTTTACCATATCGTCCTCCTTAATTCATTGTTTATCAGTTGACCGGAAACAGCTCCAGCATACTTTTCCATGCTATATCCGCATAAAACCGGTGCCGGCCTTCCCCGACAACCATACGGCAGTTGTCAGGGACACCGAATGCGGCATAGATCTTTTTCAGACGGGTGAACTGACGTTCGGCCTCCGCAAGCGGGAATATCGGATCAAAACGCCCGTTGACCATCACCACCGGACGCGGAGCGATCAGACCGGCAACGTCCGCGCTTTCCCCGAAACGCAAGAGATTCGGAATATAATTGCAGGCGCAGTGCGGCATGGCGCCGATGCTGCCGCGAAAACTCGAAAAGGCTATTGCCGGCATGGCGTGGGTAATCTGCGGCAGCAGCGCAGCGGCAAACAGAGCCGCCGTTCCGCCGCCCGAACCGCCCATGACGCCGAGACGGGTCCGGTCAATGTCATCGCGGACAACCAGCCAGCGGAGAAGCTGCAATATATCAAAGACCCGTTCCCCGATTGTCGTCCTGCCGATCAGGAGATTCTGCAACGACGCATAAAGGCAGCCGGGACTGCGGTCCGCATGACCGCTGCGCTCTCCGAGAAAACGCTGTTCCAATACGATGGCGGCAATCCCACGCCGCAAACATCCCAGAGCAAAATCCCGGTCGTTCTCCATCGGCAGCGGCGTTGCTTCATCCTCCCACTTCACCCCCAGCGACCAATGCATACCTGTTCCGTGTCCATGAAGACAGATGAACGTGGGATACGGTTTTTTACATCCATGCGGCAGGCAGAGATAGGCGAATGCCTGCTCGCCGGGTTCAGGAAAAAAACTGATCTTGCTGATGCGTCCGAGCCCCACATCGCGTTCCCACAATATTTCCGGCGGTGCGGCATCATGCACCATTGCCTCCATCCGGTCCAGCCCCGTTATCTCCTTCAGTTTTTTCCGAGCGGCTTTCTGCCAGTCATGAAGATCGGAAAAACGCTCAAAGGCGAACTCTCCGATCTCCTCGCTGATGTTTTTTACGCTGTTCTCTTTCATCGACGCTTCTTTCTTTCGGCTGCTGATTCATCTCTCATAAAATCCGGAATCATGTTCTTCCGCCGCCTGATTCAAACGGCATCGTTGTGCCCCGTTCAATCAGGATGGTATCGACTTCGACTGTCTCAGGCGGGGTCTCCGGCGCATTGATCCGTTTCAGAAGCAGATCGAAGGCAGCCTTTCCGAATTCCGTCAGATTCGGGTCAATCGTACTGATTTCAGGCTCACTGCAGACCGTAAAGGCGGAATTGTCCTGCCCGACGACGGAAAGCTGCTGCGGAATCCGTATGCCCGCAATACGCGCCTGCTCGCAAAGAAGCAACGCCCAGAGATCGTTCTGCACAATGACGGAATCAATCTTCTGCGGCAGGAAAACACATTTCAGCAGCTTTTGAATCTTACTCTTGGACGGCAGGGAATAATTCTCATCCTGACATGCAACCGTAAAGACAGGCGCCGCTTTCCCGAAACAGGCTTGAAAAGCATGACGCCGTGCAGGAATGGAGTCATATGTCTCCATATCACTGATCAGCAAAGCGGTGCGAAGGCGTTTTTCCCTGGCGAAAAGACGGGCGGCGGCCTCATAGGCGGTGTCAATACGGTAAACCAGTGATGTCATTCCGGAAAGAGGCTCCGCACCGAACACGACGACTTTAGGATTATTACGCAACTCCTCATGAAAAACATTTCTGTGGCAAAGTATGCCGTCCACCCGATGCTGAAGCAGCATATGACAGTTCTTCAGGAATCTCTCCGGATTGTTGTGGGCTCCGGTGATCAGCAGATTATAATTCATTGCCGCGCAGTATTTTTCAAAGGCATCCAACTGACGGAATCTGATCTCCATATCCCCGCTGTCCAGCATGACGCCGATCAATCCCGAAGCCTTTCCGCGGAGCACACGCGCCATGATATTCGGAGTATAACCGAGACGGTCTGCAATTTCAAGAATCCTTGCACGCAGAGAACCGGAAACCCGGATCGTCCCCTTTTTTCCATACCTTTCATTCAGCACCGTGGAAACAACCGGAACCGTTACATTCGCCTCACGTGCAATATCAATAAGCCTGACCATGACCGTCCTGTTCTGATTAATGGTTTTATCATCATTAATTATAATGATTTCCCATAAAATGTCAATACCCGAAATCAATAAAATCGGAAAATTCTTCAAAAAAAAACATAATTTTCCGGCATTGCCTATTGACAAAATACATGATTTCGATTATAATGTAAAAAGGAACTGGATTAATCCAGTAATAAACCAGTTATGAAAAAACAGACGGAATCACAGAAATGACAAGCTCATTCCAAGAGTTGCAGACCCTTCCGGAACGCATATTCCAAAAAGTAGTGGATGACATCAACGCCGGTAAATTCCAGCCGGGAACACGGCTGCCGGGCGACAGGCAGCTTGCCGCGCTGTACGGCGCCGGACGCAGCTCCATGATCTCCGCACTGCGGCTGCTGCAGCAGAAAGGGTATATAGAACGCCTGCCGATGCGCGGAACATTTGTCTGCAAGGATGTGCGCAAAGTCACCACGGAAGTCAAACTTTTCTGTCCCTTTCCCGAACGGGTCATGCTGCCGGAAAACGTCGGGTATCCTTCTTTCATTGTCGATACGGAGATCATGCAGGGAGTTTCATCCGACGGTGCGGAAAAAAATTTCAGTGTCATCTTCCGCCACTTTGAAGACAGCGCCGATCCCCTGATTCTGCGGCGTCAGACGGAGTTCATTCAGGCAAACTGCCGGGGAGTCATTTTTATCGGCCACCAGTTCGGACACCTGAAAGAGCTGATATTCCAACAGGAGATTCCCTCCATCGTCATTGCGCCGCAGTTTTTCTGGAATCGCGACCGTCTGCCGAGCATCAGCTATGACCAGGAAAAAGCATTGAAGCACTATGCGGCTTACCTTGCGGCACAGGGGTGCCGCACACTCGGGCTGCTCTCCATGTCCCCGCCGCAGGAGGCGGACCGCCTTGATCTGGAACTGCGCCTGACAATTTTCCGGAAAGCATTGGCACTTCACCGCATCGAGGTCCGGGAATATCCGGCAATGACCTATTCCGCAGAGCCCTCAAACGTTGTTTATGAAGAACTCAGCCGTTTTCTGGAGGAGTGCAAAACACTGCCGGACACTCTTTGCGGAACCCATTTCCCAACGGTTTCTGTACTTCAGCGTCTGCTGTGCGAACGGCGCAGCCCATGCAGGCTGTCGGCTTTCACCGGAGGCGGGATATTCTCCCTGCTTTACCCGCGCATACCGTATCTCCGCATTCCTTTCTTCGAAATGGGGAGAGTTGCCAGCAATACGCTTGTCAATGCAATCCGCAGTTCGAGTCCGGTAACCGGCCACATAGTCCAGCCGCATATCTGGACGGAGGAAGAAAAAATACAAACGGGGGATTCCTCATGCATCTCGAACCATTCATCCCTGTGAACCAGCCGGATCTGACCCGGCTCCGCGAAAGTCTCTCAAGGCCTCTTCACGCGGAGTCGCTCCGTGATCCGTCTTCCACTTTTTCCGGTTCCGGACTGGATCTGGCATGCGGAATCATTCTGCTGACGGAAGGCTGGACGAACAGCCGGGAACTGGATATCCTGCTGGAAGATTTTCACGACTTTCTTTCGGTATCAATGGAGATTCCTGACGGGAAAGTCAGGATTCTATGCAGAAAAACCCGGCTTCCGGAGCTGCCTGGGAACGCCGTTGAGAAATGCCGGATCACCGTGACTGCGCAAATGTGCCTGATCGAAACGGAAGATGCTGCCGGACTCCGCAGGGCTTTCATTCATCTGGAAGAAAATATGACGGCACACCGTTATCCGGAACTGGCGTTCGGGACAACAGAAGATTATACCTTTGAAAAAATGAGAATCTCAAGGTCTCCGCTGGCAACTTACCGCTTCGGAGGAGGCTGGGAGCTCAATCATGAGGAAAATTTCTATCCGGATGCCTATTTGAACGCTCTGGCGCACTGCCATGTCAACGGCATCTGGGTTGCCGGGCTCTTCCGGGAAATGATACCGTCGGCGGTTCTGCCTGAACTATGCACAGATGTTGAGCCGCAGGCGCTGGCACGCCTGAACAGTTTGACGGAACGGGCGGCAAAGTACGGTATCGGAGTCTATCTGTTCTGTATGGAACCGCGCGCCGTCAAACCGGACCACCCGTTGTTCCGCAAGCACCCTGAACTGCGCGGCACCGTCTGCGGGGAAGGAGAATCCGGTGTGGCGACTCTTTGCTTTGAGCAGAAAACGGTACAGGATTATCTGCGTGAAATGCTGGTCAAGCTTTGGCAGGCTGTCCCGCGGCTTGCGGGAATCATCCAGATTTTCGCAGGTGAACGTGCCACAAGCTGCCGTTCCATAGATTCTTATATCGGCAGCGGGGAACTCTGCCCACGGTGCAGATCAATGTCTCAGGCAGACGCTTTGAGCAGAATCATCCGTTTTCAATCGGAAATCATCCGGGAAACGGCTCCACATGCACGCTATCTCATATGGAGCTACGGACTGCCGGAAAGCGCGACAAAAATCAAAGAACAGATTTATCACAATCTTGGACCGGAGATAGTCTGGCTTGAAAATTACGAGCACCATCTGAAAAAGAAAATCTTCGGGCATGACATCATCAACGAAGAGTATTCACTGTCGCTTTCCGGACCGTCTCCAAGCTTCTCCGCAATGTGGAAGCTCCACACTCACGACCATCCGGAAATCTGGCCGAAACTTCAGCTCGGCACAACTTATGAGTTCGGCAATCTGCCGTATCTTCCGGTTCCGGCTGCGGCATACCGCAAAAACCGCAAAAAATATGGCGGAGTTTTTCTTTCCTGGATCATCGGCGGCACCCCCGGGCTTATGCTGAAAGCATTCGGCATGGCAACGGGAGCAAAGCAAGAAACAGAAGAAGAGTTTCTCCTCCGCCTGGCTTCCTTTTATTATGGAACGGCATTCGCGGGAACCGCACTCAAGGCATGGAAAATTTTCAGTGAGGCACTGGAGCTTTACCCATGTGACAAGAATATCTTCTATTACGGTCCCCTGCCCCGTTCACCGGGATATCTCCTGCATCTTGACGGCGAGTTCACACTGC
>ENA-UOOA01000948-UOOA01000948.1-human-gut-metagenome-genome-assembly--contig:-P61old-NODE-948-length-52242-cov-66.855328_pt1 | contig 52242 bp, 43 predicted proteins | sample MGYA00242467_ERZ724014 | MGnify/ENA metagenome assembly ERZ724014 | reverse complement strand
TATGCCGAGGCGAGAAAAGGTGCATGAGAATGAACGTTTTCGATAGCCGAGAGCAGAACCGAATTTATTCGAGTTATGCCGAGGCAAGAAAAGGTGCATGTAAATGAACGTTTTCGATAGCCGAGTGGCAGAGCCGAATTTATTCGGGCTATGCCGAGGCGAGAAAAGAAGCTTGTATATAAACAAATTGTATAACCAAACTATAACTTATGAAATATTACAAACTACTTTTGACAGTTGCATTGGGCATGGCGACCGTTTCATCGTTCGCCGCACCGGCAAAACGAAATCCTATCAAGGTTCAACAACCGGACGGGACAACCCTTACCGTCTTGTTACAAGGTGACGAATACCAGCATTTCTACACAACGACCGACAATCTGCCGATCCGGAAATGCGAAGACGGCTATTTCCGGTATATGGAAAACAGCAACCGGACCGTCGGTAATGTAATCGCCCGAAACATTACGGAGCGCAGCAATGCCGACAAATCTTATCTCGCCTCTTTACCGACCCAAGAGATCCGTTCAGTTTTGGTAAAACAGAATGCGAAGAACCGTGCCGCAAATAAAAGAGGATTACGTTCGCAAGTTCCGCAATACGCTAAATCGGAAGAGCCGGTACACGGCTTGATTATTTTGGTTGCCTTCAAAGATCAAGGATTCTCTTCGGTCGGGACCAACGAAGCGTTTACTGAAATGATGAACGCAGAAGGTTATTCGAAAAACGGAGCCATAGGCAGTGCCCGCGACTACTTTATCTCACAATCGAACGGCAAGTTCAAACCGGTATTCGATGTCGTAGGTCCTGTAACCCTGACTCGGAATATGGCATACTACGGAGGCAACGATTATAACGACAACGACATCCGTCCGGAAGAGATGATCGTCGATGCTTGTCAGGCAGCCGACAAGTTAGGCGTTGATTTCTCCCAATACGACTTGAATAACGACGGGGAAATCGACCTCGTATATGTAATCTATGCCGGATACAGCGAAGCCGCAGGTGCCGATGCCAACACCATTTGGCCGCATGCTTGGGCTGTATATGACGGTGCACAAAAAACAGCGACCGTAGACGGATTGCTCATCAACAACTACGCCTGTTCTTCGGAGTTGGACGGAACAGACGGACTTGAACTCGACGGCATCGGTACATTCTGCCACGAATACAGCCATACGCTCGGACTTCCGGACTTCTACAATACGGAAGATTCGTACGACTTTACTATGGATGCATGGAGCATTATGGACTACGGATGTTACAACAACGACGGCAAAGTGCCCTTGGGATATTCTGCATACGAACGCGAATACGTTGGCTGGATGACGATCGAAGATTTGGGCGATACCCCCCAAAGCATCCGGTTGGAGAATCTGGCAGACAGCCAAAAAGCATACAAAATAGTTTCAGATCGAAATGCCAATGAATATTTCGTATTCGAAAACCGCCAACAGACCGGCTGGGATGCTTACATGGAGGCTTCCGGCTTGATGATCACAGCTGTCGCATACGATCAGACGGCATGGAATAATAACGATTTGAACAACGGATACAAAAAACGGATGTATGTGGTTGCCGCCGACAACAGCTATTCAAGCCGTACCTTATACGGTGACCTCTACCCTTACGCCGGCAACAACTCGTTCACCCAAACAAGCCGTCCGGCATCCACGACTTACAGCGGCTATACGCTCGACCGTCCGGTAACAGAGATCACCCACAAAGACGGTATCATCACATTCGACTATATGGGCGGAGCCAGTGCATTCCCTACACCGGTAGCTACCGCAGCAACCGATATCAAACCGGCTTCGTTTACCGCCAACTGGAATGCAGTGGAAGGTGCAACCAGCTATACACTGCAAGTAGATAAAGTGAATAAAGACCTGCAAGTCGTATTCTCCGAAGACTTCGACAAATTCACCAAAGACGAAAACACAAATATTTCGTCTACCCTCGATACTTACACACAAACAAAAGGTTGGGGCGGACAGAATATATTCTGCTACTCGACAGAGTGCAAATTAGGAAGCAGAAAGAATAACGGAAATCTGGTAACTCCGGCTATCGACCTGTCGGGCAACAACGGAGCATTCACCGTTTCGTTCGATGCCCGTTCTTACGGAAATGACAACTCGTCGGTAGTGGTGTACCTTTGGGGCAATGCCGACGCCGAACAAATCGTTCCGTTAGAAAGCACGAACACGACGATCTCCCTCAACTTCACGGGCGGTACAAGCAATAGCCAAATCGTCATCGAAGGTGAAAGCCGCATCATTATCGACAACCTCGCAATCAGTTCCGCCACCGCATCGTCGGGCGACAACGATCCGAACACATATCCGTTGATATTCACGGATATTACCGGAACATCATACACCGTTAGCGGATTGGCAGAAGGCAATGACTACCTTTATAAGGTGAAAGCAGTCGGCGCAGAAGGCGAATCGTCGTTCTCGAACACGATCACAGTTTCCCTGTCCAATAACTCGGCAGTAGAAAAGATCGGATTGGAAACCCGAATCTACGGTATGAACGGCAATCAAATCGCCATCCATTGTGAGAAACCGAGCGAAGTAACGGTTTACAGCATTACCGGAGCGCAAATATTGCGCCAACAAATCGGAGCAGGCTTCAACGCAATAGCCATGAATGTTCCGGGCATGTACATCGTGAAATGCGGTGATACCATAACGAAAGTAAGAGTAAAATAAACTGCAAGCCGAGCGCAAAAACGGTCAAGTGAAAACTTGAACCGATTATGCCGAGGCGAAGCGTTTATTGAAAACCCAAAGTTTAAAATAAACACACGACACACTACGCAAAGAAACGGTTGGGCTCGATGCTCGACCGTTTCTTTTTATTACAGATTCTCACAACAGCCCGGCTCAACCCATAGAAGAACCGGCTCATTTTCGGAAGTCCATGCAGCGAACGGCAAACTTTCCCGCTCCACCCTTCTTCTTTTTTCGAGATAAAATAATACCTTTGAATCTGAAACCGACCCAAGAATATGCCGCAACAACTTCCACAACATAAAGCCCTTATCCTTTCGGATTTCGGAGTACAACTTCGCAGAGTTACTTTTGCAGAAGAGAAAAACAAACCGGTGACCTATCCTCATCAAGACGACTATTATATCATCGGCATGGTTGAAAAAGGAAGTGGGTCCGGTATCATCGATTTTAAAGAGTGCAACTTCTCTCAGGGTGACGTATTTCTTATACAACCGGGACAGGTACACCGGTTCATCGGTTCAAATGATGTAGAAGGCTGGATACTTTTTACCGACAGCAGTTTCGTCGGAGACGCGGAGAAAAACATCTTCGACAATTTTCTGTTGTTCGCCTCATCGGTCAAGGTCGGCATACAACGGATGAACGAACTGAAACAGATTGCTTCTATCCTTGCAGACCGAATCGGTCGTGCCTCCGACAAACAGTCCAAGACAACTGCAAGGCGACTAACGGAAACGTTTGTCAGTATCGTTGCCGAGACGGTACAGGAAACCGGATTGCAGCACATCAAGTCCAGCCGCAGACAAATTGAAATCGTTCTTGCATTCCGGCATCTGCTAACAGAGCACCTTGCTGTAAACCGCTCCCCCTCCTACTACGCCTCACATCTGAACATCTCGCCCGCCTATCTGAACGAAGTGGTGAAAGAGGTTACAGGAATGAATGCCTCTTCGTATATCCGAAATGAAACGGTATTGCAGGCAAAGCGGCTGCTCGTCCATACCACCCTCGCCGTAAAGGAAATATCCGATCGGCTCGGCATAGACGATTATGCCTATTTTTCCCGGTTATTTACACAAACGGCTGGTGTAAGCCCCAGCGTATTCAGAGAAAGAAACCTCGAATAGTCCAAGTAGCACCTCGTTTCGTCTATCACCTTTTTGCTCCGCCCCACTTAATTTTGCAGTAAAAAGGGTACAAGGATGAAAAGAATAACAACAAAGTACGTCGGGATGGATCCACGTCGTTGCGTGGCATGCTGGGAATGTGTGGATAACTGTCCGAAGGATGTTATCGGCAAGGTCGGTTTTCTATGGCACAAACACGCGGTATTCAAGAATGCCGATAGCTGCATCGGCTGTAACAAGTGTATAAGAACCTGTCCTCACGGTGTATTTTTCAAGCCGGATGAAACCGCCGCCCATCGGGCAAAGGTAAAGAAGAGTAGTGTCGGACAACGGCTATTACCATTGACATTCGTTGTATCAGCCGTTACGGGTATCGGCTTGCATATCGCCGGACACGGAACCAGCCACGAGGTTTGGCACAACTGGGCTGTAATACATGTCGTCGCAAGTGTTCTTTGGCTTGTATCCGCAGGATTTCACATCGGAAGACACCGGCATTGGTACAAGACACTCTTCGCAAAAGGGATCGGCAAAAAAAGCCGGATAACCTTCACTCTATCGGTAATCTTTCCGACAGTGGCGGTCACCGGCATATTGTTACTGGCGTTTGTAGACGGAGCGAACTCGGATGTGGGATTATGGCATTACAAACTCGGTATCCTCCTGATCGGTCTTTCCCTGCTTCATGTTTTCCGTCGAAGAGTCCGAAAATGATACACCCTACCCGCTCATTCGCTTACGGATATTATAACGTCGGGTATTACCTTAAAATTACGGCAAGTAAAATCAGATTTTCTCAAAGCAAACGGATACCCATTGCTTTTTCTCGTGATGATGTACATACCGCAATCCATTCCGTTCTGCCTCCTCACGGATAGAAGGAATATCCTGTTCGTAAAACCCGCTCATATATATACGGGCTCCGGGATTCATATATGCGACATAATATCGCATATTGTCCAATAAGATATTCCGGTTGATGTTGGCAAATACCAGATCGTACGTTTCACCACCCAGTTGTTCCGAACCGCCCAATCGTACCGATATACTGTCGGCGACGCCATTCAGACGTACATTTTCAACGGCATTTTCGTAAGCGAACTCGTCGATGTCGATCGCTGTTACACGGGCTGCCCCACACATCCGAGCCAGAATCGCCAATACCGCAGTTCCACACCCCATATCGAGTACGTTCTTTCCGGCAATATCGGCATGCAGAATTTCCGAAAGCATGAGGCTGGTCGTCTCGTGGTGCCCCGTACCGAATGCCATCTTCGGATCGATAAGTATGTCGTATTGCGCTTTCGGAACATCGGTATGAAAAGAACTATGGATAATACATTTGTCCTCGACCGCAATCGGCTTGAAGTAGTTTTTTTCCCACTCCTCGTTCCAATCCTGTCCGGGTACAAGTTCCGCAACATAGTCGCAACGCACCTCCAACGGGAATTCGTCGAGCGTACGGTTCAATGCCTCCGCATCGAAAAGGGATTGTTGTATATAAGCCGTCAGCCCGTCTGTTTCCGGCACGAAACTTTCGTAACCTATGTCTGCCAAATACGATGCCAATACATCCGTAACCGCCTCATTGCAAGGCTCGACGGATATTTTCACCTGCATATAATCGTTCATATCCTATGTTTAATCGTTGTTCTTTCTTATTTTTTCCTGTACGCGAGGATAGAGTGTTTCCGTTACAAACGTATATTGCGGATATTCTTTCATCAACCATGCATACATTTCGGATGCCTTTTCGAGCTGCCCGCTTTTTTCGTACGAAAGCCCAATCGTCACCAACAGTTGCAAATATAGCCAATTTTCGCGAATCTCGTCCGGGTTTTGTTCAAACAACTTCCGGGCATCTTCGTAGTACGCGATAGACTTTTCGATATCACCGCCCAACATATCGGGCATATAAAGGAATACATTACCGTAAAGTATCTTCAACCACGGGTCGTCGGGCTGCTTGTTGTAGGCACTCCGCACATCGGAGAGCATACCGACAGCAAGTATCGTCGCTTTCATCGGGCTCAATGCGATACGGAAACCGGTGATGTTGGCACGCAATGCCAGCAACCGCATACTTTCGGGATAACGTTTTACATACGATTTCGCCAACGGGACCAAATGCAACAGGCAATCGGATGCCTCATCTTTCTTTTTCTTATCGAGGTAGTGCCCTACCAAGCCGTAATATCCGCAAATGATTTCTTCCGCGCCTTCGCGCGTATCGCAGTCGGGATCGGACTGCATCTCCTGTAAAATCGGAGCCCACTGCATCATCTGCCGTTCGACAAACAACCGGTACAACTCCGCCCTATATTCAGACAATGGTTTGGCATTCGCTGCCAAGCATAAAAATACCAGACAACACACTATCGTTATTCGTTTCATCCTTTTATTTTTAATGTCAATCTATGGCTGTACGCCACACCTGCCGCATGCGTTATCGACGGAAACGACGTATCATGCGCACAATTCTATTATAAATACGGTAGCCCCACAACGCCGATTCGAAAATAGAAAAGCCAGCCAACATATTCTTACCGAAAAATCCCCATATCGAGCGGGTCTGTTTGACCGGGCTCACCATCTGGGTATATGCATTTTCCAACGCATTTCTTTGCATGGCTATCTCGGCAAGCAGTTCCGCTTTCCGTTCCCTCAATTCCTTTAATGTCATTCCGCCGGCAGCGGGTATTTGTTTATCGGATATCTGTTTATACTGTGTCATATCGGTCTTGCTCTATTGTTCTACATTGAGGTCTTCTTCCCGACTATCCGACGATGCGGAGTCTTCCTTATCATTATCGGACAATAACACTTTGGTGAGAAATCGGGTGATCGGATTTATAATCAACGGAGTACGGAATACGATCACAACGACGGCACACAGCAGTGCAATCCCAGCCAAAACGGCATAGCTCCACATCAATCCGATATAAGGCTCCATCAGATAAACCAATGCAAACGAAAGGTAAAACATAGCACCGGTCATGAATATCAGTGCCAAGATCAATACCAACGTCATCGACCCGATCAGACTGATCTTCTCGGTGGCTGTCAGTTTTACATAATCGAACTGTAAAGTCAAATATTTTTTACCCTCTTCAAAAATTTGTCTGAAAGAGGAGCGGTTATCTGTATCCGGCATAAATGATGTATTAAAATAAACGCATCACCTCGGCATAATCGGTTCAAGTTCCACTCGACCGCATTTGCTCTCAGCTTGCTGTTTATTGAAAACTGAAAGTTTAAAATAGATGCAACGGAATACTGCTTGAAATTCGATTCAAACAGTATCCCGATACTTTTCCAGAAAAGTTCACTCGGTTATTCTTCTACCTTCGCAGCTTTCCCTTTGATTTTTTCTACGATCTTCTCAACGTCTTCTTTGGTCATAGGCACACCTTTTTCCTCCAAAGAGTGACGAATACGCGATCTGGTCTCTTCGCCTTTTTCGGGAGCGAACAAAACACCTGCCATAACACCCACGGCTGCCCCGCCGAGAAATGCCAATAATGTTCCTAAATTTTTCATAACGTTTAAGTATTGAGTATTGTTTTTAATTAAAAAAAGCCCTTCATCTTCGGCGATATTCCCAGCAAATAGGAGTGCTATCCGACAAGTAACCTTTTTCCAAAGATAACAAAAATCATAACAGGTTGTTACACCTCTACTCATATATTAAACTTTTTTACAAAAATCATACACACAACAATATAACAAGGATTTCGACTTATATTTATCTTTGTAGAAGATAAGCTACGCCTCAACATAGATCAAGTAAACTCATCTCTGTATTCGGCTTGCATTATCTTTGTAGAAGATAAGCTGCGCCTCGGCATAGTTCAAATAAATTTGACTCTGCTCTCGGTTTGCACTATCTTTGCCCTAAGCGAAAATAGGCTGCACCTCGGCATAGTTCAAATAAATTTGACTCTGCTCTCGGTTTGCACTATCTTTGCCCCCGGAAACAAAATGTATATGTCAGAAGATTCTATTTTCATAAAAGGAGCGCGCGTAAACAATCTGAAAAATATAGATGTAGAAATACCACGCGACAAGTTTGTAGTTATCACCGGCTTGTCGGGTTCGGGAAAATCATCGCTCGCTTTCGATACGTTATACGCCGAAGGACAACGACGTTATGTCGAGAGCCTGTCGGCATACGCCCGTCAGTTTCTGGGGCGTATGAGTAAACCGGAGTGTGATTTCATCAAAGGTATTCCTCCGGCAATCGCAATAGAACAGAAAGTCAATACCCGGAATCCCCGATCGACAGTGGGGACTTCGACCGAAATTTACGATTATATGCGGTTGTTGTTCGCCCGCATCGGGAAGACCTATTCGCCGGTATCGGGCGAACTGGTAAAACGACATCATACGGAAGATGTAATCCGGTGTATGCTTTCTTATGCGGAGGGCACGCGCATCGCTTTGCTCACCCGCATTGTCCTGCCCCACGGCAGGTCGTTGCACGAGCAATTGGAAGTATTGATGAAAGAGGGCTACACCCGAGTGGAGCTTGACGGGAAGTTCTTGAAAATAGAGGATATACTGACGGAGACCGGAGAAAAGATTCCGGAAAAAATCCGCCTGCTGATAGACCGCGCAAGCGTATCTTCCGCCCAAGATGCAATCAGCCGGTTTTCCGACTCGACCGAAACGGCGTTTCTGGAAGGCGACGGCGAATGCGTACTACAAGCATATACGGTACAGGGCATCGAAGAACATAATTTCTCGATCCGGTTCGAAGCCGACGGTATTAAATTTTCCGAACCAAACGAACAGATGTTCAACTTCAACAATCCGGTGGGCGCCTGCCCCAAATGTGAAGGATTCGGAAAGGTGATCGGCATCGACGAAAATCTGGTGATCCCCAACAAAACCTTGTCGGTGTACGATGATGCCGTCATGTGCTGGCGCGGCGAGAAAATGAGCGAATGGAAACGACGCTTGATCGCGGTTGCCGACAAAATCGGGTTTCCGATCCATCGCCCTTACAACCAATTGACGGAGGAGGAACGAGATCTGCTCTGGAACGGTAACAGCCTGTTCGGCGGCATCAACGATTTTTTCGCTATGCTGCAAGAACGGCAGGACAAGATACAGAACCGCGTGATGCTGTCGCGCTATCGGGGTAAAACTACCTGCCCGTTGTGCAAAGGTTCCCGGCTGAAACCGGAAGCCTCGTATGTAAAGATACAGGGAAAAAGTATTTCGGAACTGGTTTCGCTTCCGATCAGCGAATTGAAACAGTTTTTCGACCGCATCGAACTGGACGAACACGACCGGTTGATTGCCAAACGGCTACTGACCGAAATCAACAACCGCATCCGTTTCCTGCAAGAGGTCGGACTCGGTTACCTCACCCTCAACCGGCTGTCGTCGTCTCTGTCGGGCGGTGAAAGCCAACGCATCAACTTGGCAACTTCGCTCGGCAGCAGTCTGGTCGGATCGCTCTATATTTTGGACGAACCGAGCATCGGGCTGCACTCGCGCGACACGGAACTGCTGATAAAGGTCTTACGCGAATTACAGGCTTTGGGCAATACGGTCGTGGTCGTAGAACATGACGAAGAGATTATCCGTGCCGCCGATTATATTATCGACATCGGTCCGAAAGCCGGTCGGTTAGGTGGTGAAGTGGTTTATCAAGGTGACTTGTCGCATTTACCGAAAGCGACAAAAAGCTATACGATGCAGTATCTTTCGGGAGAAATGAGTATTCCCCTGCCCGATCACCGTCGGAAATGGAATCACTATATCGAGGTGGAAGGTGCAGCCCAGAACAATTTGAAATCGGTATCGGTAAAATTTCCGCTCCATGTCATGACGGTTGTCACCGGTGTCAGCGGATCGGGTAAATCGTCGTTGGTCCGGGACATATTTTACAGAGGCTTGTTGCGCTATTATGGCGAAGGTGGCGAACAACCGGGCACTTTCAGCAAATTGTCGGGCGACATGCACTTGATGAGTGCAGTCGAATTTGTCGATCAGAACCCGATCGGCAAATCGTCCCGTTCCAATCCTGCCACTTATCTGAAAGCATTCGACGAGATCCGCAAATTGTTTGCCGACCAACAAGGCTCGAAACAGATGGGATTCACTCCCGCCTATTTTTCATTCAATGCCGAAGGCGGACGGTGCGAAGAGTGCAAAGGCGACGGCACGATCACGGTAGAGATGCAATTCATGGCAGACATTACGTTGGAATGCGACTGCTGCCACGGCAAACGGTACAAACAAGAGGTGTTGGAAATCGAATACCGGGGCAAGAACATCAGCGACGTATTGGACATGACGGTAAACCAAGCGATCGAATTCTTCTCGGAAGTAAACGAAACCCAAGAGAAACGGATTGTCAAACGGTTGAAACCGCTGCAAGACGTGGGACTGGGATATATCAAACTGGGGCAATCTTCATCTACCCTGTCGGGAGGAGAGAACCAACGTGTAAAATTGGCTTACTTCCTGAGCAACGAACGGCAGTCGCCGGCGATTTTCGTATTCGACGAACCGACTACCGGGCTGCATTTCCACGACATCAATACCTTGTTGAAGTCGTTAAACCAATTGGTAGACAGAGGGCACACGGTCGTCATTATCGAACACAACATGGATGTGATCAAATGTGCCGACCACATTATAGATATGGGGCCCGAGGGCGGAGATAAAGGCGGATATTTAGTCTGTCAAGGAACTCCGGAAGAGGTTGCCGAATGTCCGGAATCCTATACCGGACGATTCTTGAAGGAGAAACTGGTACGGAAGTAACCGTGCCTCGTACCGACCTGCCCGAACACGAGGCGGATCAACGTCCGATCATCCTTCAAAAAGAAAGAGAAAGATTCCGACGGAATCTTTCTCTTTCTTTTTATCTATTCTTATCCGGAATCAACGAATCCTGTCGTAGCTCTTCACCAACTGTTCATCCTTATTGATATAGCGATAAGCTATGCAACTGAGAATCATTGCCAACAGCGGGAATATCATATATACCGACCAACTGATCTCTTCGGCATGGAAATCGGACTTAAATTCATATCCGTAAACAAATATCACAATATAAAGCGTCAGCATAAAAAAAGTATTGACGATGCACAATTTCGCTTGAAGGGGACGGTTCTTATACAGAAATATCGTTATGACCGCCAATACCGCTATCAAAGCCGTAAGGATAAATACCCCCCATGTAGAAACCGACACGGACAATAACGAAGATTCCATTCCGGCAATCGGAGATAAAGAGGCAGCGTCGAATCTCAACATGCCGTCGGGGGTTACAAACTGTGCGAAAGGCAAAAACAGGAAAGAGAACATCAATGCTGCCGCTACGAGCAGATAAACAGACTGAATACGTTGTATCATAATTTTTTATTTTTTCAAAGGCAAAGAAACGGATATAGAGAAAGCTCTCTTTGCCCGGAACACATCCTCTATTTTTTGCAAAAATAAGGATTTTATCGAGAATAACAAATCGTAGCCCAAAAGTTTCGCGGCGAAAAGCCAAACGTCCCGAATGTAATTTTTTTCTTTTTGGCATAGTATTTGATCTCTTTTCTTTGTTATAATCCTAAAACCCGATATTTTTACGATCTGATAAATTTCTTAGTATATGACAGCAAAAGACATTGCACAACAGCAACAGGAGATATATCGACTGCTATCTTCGCGCCGGTTGAAAGATTCGTTCGGCAAGCTGTCTGCTTTGATTGCCATTTTACAAGACTGGAAAAGCCAAGACAAGCTGAACGAACTGGAAACGTCGTACCAATATATGATCCGCTATATGCTGGACGGAGCGGAAGATCCCGCCCGCAAACGGATATACGACCATCTGATCCTATCTGCCTACCGGCTCACCGACCAAGTGACCGACCGCCTGTCGATGAAAGATTCGCCGTCGCTCTATTACAGCCGCAAAAGATTCCAGAATGCATCGCCACAACCTCCGTCCATCGCCAAAGATATGGAGGTGTGCGACGAAGCGATCAACAATCTCTCGTTGTTCGACCTGCTCAACGAATCGGAACGGAATTCGGACAAAGCCATCGCTTTAAAGCGGGCAAAAGAGAATGCCGACCAAGAACTGTTCATGGACATCTGGATAAACTACCCGGCGACGGAAGAGGATTACACGGCACTGCGGGAAGCCCTTGCTCCGGGACATTTCCCGGAAAGTACGGCTTCGTTGGTCGTGTCGGCTATCGCCCTAAACCTGTTGCATCGGTTCGACGAGCAGAAACTTCAAATATTGTTGGACGGTTACGGACACGACTCGCAAGAGGTGCAGATACGTGCCTTATGTTCCGCTTTGATCATCCTCTTCACCTATCGCGACCGCATCGGCTTGTCGGAAAGTCTGGCACACCGGCTGGAAGCCCTCGCAGAAGCCCCGGCTTTCATATCCGATGTCCGTACGATCTTCCTCCAATTCATCAAAAGCCGGGATACCGAAAAAATTACCAAAAAGATGAACGAGGAACTATTGCCCGAGATGATGAAGATCACACCGTCGATCTACAAAAAGATAAAGCAAGAGGATATGATGAACGACCTGACGGCTCTGGAAGAGAATCCCGAATGGCAGAATATCCTCGAACAATCGGGTATTACCGACAAACTGCAAGAGTTGAACGACCTGCAAATGGAGGGCGCGGACGTGTTTATGGGCACTTTCTCGCACTTGAAAAACTTCCCGTTCTTCAACGAAATACAAAACTGGTTCCTGCCCTTTCAATCGGGACACAGCCAGCTTTCGCAGGTATTCGGCACGACATCGAACCTCGGCAGGTTGCAGGATATGATCGGCAAATCGGCATTCTTGTGCAATTCGGACAAATATTCGTTCTGCTTCACGCTATCGCAAGTGCCCGATGCCCAGCGTTCGATGATGGCAGCCCAGTTCGGCGGAGACAATGCCGAACTGCAAGCCGAGGTCAATGAGTCGCTGCCGAAAGACCATACCCGGGAAAATATCTCGAACCGGTACATACAGGACCTTTACCGGTTCTTCAAATTGTACAACCGCCGAAACGAATTCGACGATCCGTTCAAAACGCCTATCGACCTGTTTCAGGTTCCGGTATTGAACCGCCTGTTGTCAAACCGGAGCGACCTGCGGCTGTTCGGAGAATATTATTTCAACCGGAAATATTATACCGATGCGCTGAATCTGTTCGTCAAGTTATCCGGCGAATACCATTCCGACCACGATGTCTACCAAAAGATCGGCTACTGTTACCAAATGTCGGGCAACTACGAAGAGGCGCTGGAAGCCTATCTGAAAGCGGAGATCATCGTGCCCGAAAACTATTGGACCCTGCGCCGTATCGCTACCTGCTTCCGAAATCTGAAAAAGCCGGAAAAAGCGTTGAACTATTATCTACGCGCAGAGAAATTAAAGCCGGACAACATCTCGGTAGAAATGAATATCGGTCATTGCCTGCTCGAACAAAAAGAGTACGAAGAGGCGCTGAAATATTATTTCAAAGTAGACTACCTCGATCCGAACGGACAAAAGGCATGGCAACCGATAGCCTGGTGTTCGTTCCTTGTAGGAAAACAGGAACAGGCACAACGGTATTATCAGAAAATTCTGAACGGAAAACCGTCGGCTTCGGATTATCTGAATGCCGGGCATGTCGAGTTCGCCCTCGGCAATATCCGGCAGGCAATCGAGTACTACCACCGCAGCATCGATATGGAAGGCGGGAACAGCGAAAAATTCCTCTCGGCATTCAGACAGGACGAACCGGATCTGCTTCGGGCTGGAATTTCTGCCAACGACATTCCGATTCTTCTCGACCAACTGATGTACACCATATCCTGACATCGGGCGGAAGAGAGCGGATATACATCTTTTCTTTATCGGACAAACGGCTATCGCCCTGTTTTTAAACAGTATTAAAAAAACAAGGGCGATTCGTTTTTTCATAAAAAGATTCGTATCTTTGACTATGTTTTAGATACTCCGCCTCGGCAAACTTGCAATTAAATCGCGTTTGCATCCGGCTCATTCGTATCTTGGGCTATGCCTTAAAATGGCAGAAACGATAAAAGAAAAGACCTAAACGCTTTTAACTTAAACACAAATAACACAACATGAAGAAAACATTAGTTTTTGTCTTAACCCTGTTTACATGTATGGCACAAGCTGCTAATCCATTTTTCGGGACGTATAAGACCGTACGTCAAACCACTCCTTTCAACAAAATCAAAAACGCCGATTACGAACCGGCATTTATGAAAGGGATAGAGGAACAACAGAAAGAGATCGACGCGATCGTGAACCAACGTTCCATGCCGACTTTCGAAAATACCATCGTGGCTTTCGACCGCAGCGGTAAATTGCTGGATCGCGTAGCCAGCACATTCTTCGCCTTGCTGAGCGCAGAAAGCAACGACGAGATGATGGAAATTTCACAACGCATCCAACCGGCATTGTCGGAACACAGCAACAACATTTCATTGAACGAGAAACTGTTTCAACGTATCAAATTCGTGTATGACAAACGCGACCAACTGGACTTGAATCCGGAAGAGATGATGTTGCTTACCCGCACCTACCAATCCATGGCCAACCAAGGTGCCAACTTGGAAGGAGCCGATCGGGAAAAATATCGCGAACTGTCGTCGGAATTGAGCCAATTGACCCTGACCTTCGGACAGAATGTTCTGAAAGAAAGCAACCTGTTCTCGATGGAACTGACAGAAAACGATCTGGACGGGCTGCCTCAAAGCTATATCGACGCAGCTGCGGCTTTGGCTAAGAGCAAAGGCAAAACCGGTTATTTGGTAAACCTGTCGTATCCCAGCTACGGTCCGTTCCTGAAATATTCGGCACGTCGCGACCTGCGCGAAAAATTATACAAAGCCTATAACGGACGTAACCTCAGCGGTGAATATTCCAATGTCGATGTATTGAAACGGATCGCCGAAGTCCGCATGGAATTAGGCAAACTGTTCGGCAAGAAAAATTACGCCGAATACAAATTGGAATATACTATGGCCGGCGACAGCAAACATGTTTATGATCTGCTGAACCAATTGCTGGAAGCATATAAACCGGTAGCTATACAGGATGTGAAAGAAGTTCAAGGCTTCGCCATCGGAAAAGAAGGAAAGAACATCGAAATCCAACCGTGGGATTTCTCGTACTACGCAAACCAACTGAAAGATGCGAAATTCGATCTGAACGACGAAATGCTCCGCCCCTACTTCGAACTGAGCAACGTCACCAAAGGCGTATTCGGATTGGCAACCAAACTGTATGGCCTTCAATTCAAAGAGAACAAAAAGATACAGGTATACCACCCCGAAGTGAAAGCATATGAAGTGACCGACAAGAACGGCGAATATATCGGCGTGCTTTACACCGACTTCTTCCCCCGCGAAGGAAAACGCAGCGGTGCATGGATGACGGAATACAAAGGTCAATGGAAAGAAGAGAACGGCAAGAACAGCCGTCCGCACGTGACGATCGTGATGAATTTCACCCGTCCCACCGAAACCGCCCCGTCGCTGCTTACCTACGACGAAGTGGAAACATTCCTTCATGAATTCGGACACTCTCTGCACGGACTGTTAAGCCAAGTGACTTACGGTTCTCTCTCGGGAACAAGCGTATATCGCGATTTCGTTGAACTTCCCTCTCAGTTCAACGAAAACTATCTGGCAGAAAAAGAATTCCTCGACAGTTTTGCCGTTCATTACCAGACGGGCGAAAAGATTCCGGAAGCATTGGTTGAAAAAATCAGACAATCGCAACAATTCAATGCCGGCTACTATTGCGTTCGCCAATTGACATTCGGTATGCTGGATATGGCTTGGCATTCGATCGAAGCCCCAGTAACGGACGAAATGATCGCTTTCGAACAAAAAGCAATCGACTGCACGCAAATTCTGCCGACAATCGAAGGTATGTCGTTCAGCCCGCAATTCACCCACATCTTCTCCGGAGGATATGCTGCCGGTTATTACGGATACAAATGGGCGGAAGTACTCGATGCCGATGCATTCTCGGTATTCCAGAAAAACGGAATCTTCGACGCAGCTACTGCCGAATCGTTCAGAAAGAACATTCTGGAAAAGGGCGGAACGGAAAATCCGATGATCCTGTACAAACGTTTCAGAGGAAGCGAACCGACCATCGAAGCATTGATGCGCCGCGATGGCATTATCAAATAATCAATCGCACATAAATATATCGCATAAAGGGGTTGTGTCGAAATAAAAATTTTCGATGCAACCCCTTTTCGGTGCGTTAAAAAGCAAGGCGCAGAGGATGAGAGGACGACATGAGTTTACCGACGCAACCAGCTTAGCCCGAATTCCGATGACAACGCAGCAGGTCGGACATGATGATTTTACCTTTGCATTATCAGATATTACTTATTAAAATTTCTTTTTGACTCTACCCTTGCTGCCTTTGGATAAGACAGAGTACGGTTCGGCATAAAAAATAAACGACTTTATTTTATTCTGCTCTCACCTTTTGCTATATTTGTATCAGAATTATATATTTATTTTACAGCAGCTATGGACCACGCAGAAAAACAAATGACATTGGACAAACGTTACATGCGTATGGCTACGATCTGGGCAGAAAATTCCTACTGCCAAAGACGACAGGTAGGCGCACTTATCGTCAAAGATAAAATGATCATATCCGACGGTTACAACGGAACGCCCGCCGGATTTGAAAACCGATGCGAAGACGAAACCGGACACACCTATCCGTATGTCCTCCACGCCGAAGCTAATGCCATTACCAAAGTGGCTTGCAGCAACAACAGCAGCGAAGGAGCGACACTATATGTTACCTCGTCTCCCTGCATCGAATGCGCCAAACTGATCATCCAATCCGGTATCAAACGTGTGGTATTCTCGGAATATTACCGCCTGCAAGACGGAATCGAATTGCTTCGGAAAGCCGGCATATCGGTAGATTATGTTCCGGTACCGGAAAAATAAACGACATTACTAATATAACAAGTCCCGTAAAGGACGTTATTCATGAAAAATAAAAGTTATTTTTGGCTACCTTTCGCCCTTTCACTCGCAGTGGTACTGGGAGTTCTTGCAGGGAAATGGATCGGAGTGACCGACACACCGACCTCCTCATATCTCAATACGAACAAGCTGGATGCCGTATTGGATTATATCGACACGCAATATGTCGATACGATCGACAACAAAGAGTTGCTCGACAAGGTAATCCCCAAAATTTTGAGCGAACTGGATCCGCACTCCTCCTATATTCCTGCCGAAGACCTCGAAACGGTAAATGAAGAATTGGAAGGTTCGTTCAGCGGCATCGGCATACAGTTCAATCTGATGAACGATACAATCAATATCGTCAGCGTCATATCCGGCGGACCGTCGGAAAAAGCCGGTATCCTGCCCGGCGACCGGATTATCTCCGTAAACGATTCGGCTTTTGTCGGAGCGGACCTTACCAACGAACGGGTATTGAGCACGCTGCGCGGCAAAAAAGGTTCGACTGTCGTACTGGGTATCAAGCGCAATACTTCACCTACCCCCCTGCGCTATGAGATCACACGGGGAGATATTCCGGTAAACAGCGTAGACGCATCGTTTATCCTCGAAGATAAAATAGGCTATGTAAAGATCAGCAAGTTCGGACGAACTACCTACGATGAGTTTCTGACGGCATTGATCAAACTGAAAAAGTTCGGAGCCGAAAGTTTTATCATCGACCTGCGCAGCAACAGCGGCGGTTATATGGACGCGGCTATCAATATGGTCAATGAATTCCTGCCGGGCAAACAACTGATCGTATATACCGAAGGGAAAGCATTCCCTCGCGAAGAAGCCCGCTCGAACGGTATCGGTTCGTTCCAAAATGAACAACTGATCGTCCTTACCGACGAATGGTCGGCTTCGGCAAGCGAAATCTTCGCCGGTGCGATACAAGATAACGACCGCGGTCTGATCGTCGGCAGACGCAGTTTCGGCAAGGGATTGGTGCAACGGCAGATTCCGCTTTCCGACGGTTCTGCCGTACGGCTGACAATCGCCCGATACTATACTCCGTCGGGACGTTCCATACAGAAACAATACGAACCGGGACACGACGACGAATACAGCATGGATATTGTAAACCGCTACATGCACGGGGAATTCTTCAACGAAGACAGCATCAAGCAGAACAAGGATTTGAAATACTACACGGCTAACGGAAGAGAGGTGTATGGCGGCGGAGGTATCATGCCCGATATTTTCGTGGCACGCGACACGACCGGCGAATCGTCGTACTACAATCAGGTAATAAACAGCGGTGCACTCTATCAGTATGCTTTCGACTATACGGACAAACATCGTGAGCATCTGTCGCAAGCACAGGATGCCCAAGAGATCGTGCAGATGTTGAACGAACAGGCATTGCTGAACGATTTCGTAAATTATGCCAAGAAAAAAGGAATCCAGCCCCGACAACGCTACATTCAGATTTCGCGCAAACCTATCGTCAATCTGTTGCAAGCCCTGATCGCCCGCAACATTCTGGGAGAAGAGGCTTATTTCCAACTGGTATTACGAAACGATCCGACATTAGATAAAGCGAAAACATTGTTACGGAACGGTGAGGGTCGCCCCGTTCCGCCTCAAACGGCACACCATGAATAAAGCAGAGCTAAGACAGATTATCCGTAAACGCAAACAGTTGCTGACTCCGGATCTGCGGGAAAAGGCTTCGGCTGAAATCATGCGACGATTGGAAAACCGGCAGGAATTCCAAACCGCCCGGCATATCCTGCTGTATCATGCCTTGCCCGATGAGGTGGAGACCTCCGGCTTTTTAGAAAAATGGAGCGGATCGAAAAATATTTATCTTCCAATCGTCGTCGGCGACACGTTGGAAATAGCTCCTTACCGGAAAGATACGCTCCGATGCGGCAGTTTCGGGATCTTGGAACCCAGCCGTTCGGAATGCGTCCCGACCGACAGCATAGAACTGGCAATCGTTCCCGGTATGGCATTCGACCGCAAACTGAACCGCTTGGGGCGCGGCAAAGGATATTACGACCGTTTATTATCGCAAACCTCGCTATGCCGCATCGGCATCTGCTATGGGTTTCAACTGCTGGAAGATATTCCGGCAGAAGCCCACGACATCCGAATGAATGCAGTCATCACAGAAAATGAAGAAATAAATTTTTGAATATGGCACTTTTAAATGCAGAGACCAAACTCTCGGAAGTAATTCTGAACGAACCCACATTAATACCGGTCATCAACCGTTTCGGTATCACTCTCGGATTGGGCGACAAAACCATCAGAGCCGTATGCGAAGAGCGGAAACTGGATACCGACTTTTTCCTTACGATTCTCAATACGTTTGTCAATGAAGCGTATTTCCCGGAGAAACGCCTGCAATCGTTCTGCGCTACACAGATCGTCGATTATCTGACAAAAGCCAACAGTTATTACGAACAGTTCCAGCTACCGAATGTCGATCGGCACTTCAATTCTCTGATCGACCGTAGTTTCAGTGAAAACAACAATTTGGAACTGATGCGAAAATTCTTTACCGAACTGAAAAAAGAAATTCTCGCACGTATCGACTACGACAAGACCCAATGGTTCCCGCAGATCCGCTCGCAGGAAAAAGCATTGCAAGAGCAGGGACTGACCTTAGATGAAATCCCGTTGCATTACGACGAAGAAACGAGCGATCCGCTCATCGAGAAATTAGACGATTTAAAAAGTCTGTTTGTAATCCATTTGAATGGCGAATACGATCTGAATCTTTGCTATGGTGTTATATTCGCGCTCTATACGCTCGAAAAAGACATCAAACAGCATAACCGAATCCGCAACCGGGTATTGAAACCGATCAGCGACGCGATGCGTCAGGTAACCGCAACAATCGACCGATGAGCAGCCACCTTGCTATCGCAGTCATTCATCCCCTGCCCTTGATCGACTTGGGGTTGAAACATCTGCTGCATCAATATTTCGATGCGGAGGTAAGCACATATCCTCTCGGCAGCCTTTTCCTGAATGACAATCCCGACCGCCATGAACTTTATTTTGTCACCAGCGAACTATTCATGGAGTGCTACGATTTTTTTCTGCCACGGAAAAACAAGACCGTATTGCTGACCGACCGCCCGATATCGGGCAGTGAAAACGCACCTGCCAGCCTGTGTATTACCGACAACGAAGAGTGCATCGTGGAAAAATTGGAATACCTCATCGACAAACATTGCAAACTCAATGAGGAGAACAACACGGAAGAGCTCAGCCCACGCGAAATAGAGGTGCTGCAACTGATCACCAAAGGGCTTATCAACAAAGAAATAGCCGACCGGTTGAACATCAGTATCAACACGGTGCTGAGCCACCGCAAGAATATCACGTTCAAACTGGGCATCAAAACCGTTTCGGGACTTAGCCTATATGCCATGATGAACGGATATATCCATCCCTCTTCATTCGAAGAATAATTGTAAATCGCACATTTTTTATCGAAAAACAATAATTTTTTATTCTTTTTCTTGGTCGTTTCAAAATAAGTTCGTTTATTTGCCATACGAATTTATTGCTTTGTCTTATGCAAACGGAAAAACGGACTTTACGGAAATTGCAAGTATTGACGCTGTTGGTGGCTTTATTACTTATCGCACCCTCGGCATACAGCTTTCTGAAAGGCTTTGCCATCGGATTCAATACCGAAGGTGTTTTACAAGCCTCACACCGCTTCAACCAGACCTCATTTCTGGTTTCTATCAAACCGGTCGAAACCGATATTGTCGATATGGAGTCGGCTCAACACGAAAATGTGTCGGTTATCGAACTGGGGAAAGAAACCATCCTGTCTATTCCGGAAGCGAAAATGTCCGCCTCGCTGGATATTGCCTCCAATATCCTGTCGGTAATCGCTCTCATCTCGTTCATTGCCATGCTCGTCATGTTGTTTAAAATATCGACATCGGTATGGCATATCGGATTGATGAACCGCCGGAATATCAGACGGCTTCGCCTGCTATCGTTCTACATGCTGTTGCTCGACTTCTCGGGACTGCTGAACAACTATCTGCCCGTCAATAGTCTGAAAGCCTTTATACCAGCCGGTTATACGCTCGACATAGCGATTCCGACCGAACATATCACGATCGCGATCATCATCCTGCTGCTTGCAGAGATACTGAATATCGCCAACAAGTTGCGAGAAGAACAAGAGTTTACCATCTAATACATCTGAAACTATGGCTATAATCGTAAATTTGGATGTCATGATGGCGAAACGGAAAATCTCGCTGAACGAATTGTCGGAGAAGATAGACATTACCCCCGCCAACCTTTCCATTCTGAAAACAGGGAAAGCCAAAGCGATACGCTTCTCCACATTGGAAGCCATTTGCAAAGAGTTGCAATGCCAGCCAGCCGACATTCTCGAATACCGACAAACAGAAGAATAAATCTAAACAATCATATTACTCACCTAAAATCAAACGTTATGACATTACGAATGTTGAAAACGGCGTTATTGACCCTTTGCCTGTTTGCAGGGCAAGCCATATACGCCCAATCGCCCGAAATGCAACCGCTGCCGATAGACAGCATGGTGCGCTACGGTGTACTTGACAATGGTTTGACGTACTATGTACGCCATAACGAAACCCCGAAACAACGGGTTGAATTTCATATCGCCCAAAAAGTAGGATCGGTATTGGAAGAAGAGAACCAACGGGGATTGGCTCACTTCCTCGAACACATGGCTTTCAACGGTCTGGAACATTTCCCCGGAAAGACGATGCTCAATTATCTGGAAGAAAACGGTATTCAATTCGGTTCGGACATCAATGCCTATACCGGATTCGACCAAACCGTATATCGTATATCCAACGTGCCGAGCGACCGGAGCGGATTGGTAGATTCGTGTCTGTTGATCCTGCACGACTGGGCTTGCGCCATCGCTCTCGAAGATAAAGAAATCGACGAAGAAAGAGGTGTCATCCAAGAAGAATGGCGTACACGTGCCGATGCCAACTGGCGTCAATGGGAATCGACCGTACCGGTGATGTTCGAAGGTTCGCAGTATGCCAACCGCATGCCGATCGGAACCATGGACGTTGTGATGAACTTCCCCTACAAAACCTTACGCGACTACTATCACAAATGGTATCGCCCCGATCAACAGGGTATCATCGTAATCGGTGACATCGACGCAGAGAAGATCGAAAACCAGATCAAGACTCTGTTCGGTTCGATCAAAATGCCGGAAAATGCGGCTGAACGTATCTACTACCCCGTGCCCGACAATAAAGAGCCGATCGTAGCCATCTATCAAGATAAAGAAGCTCCGAACGCTATGGCTTCGATCTACTTCAAACACGAACCGATGCCCCGCGAAATCAAAGCGACGCAAATCGGTGCGATCTACGGATATTTGCAAGCCGTAGCCCAGACGATGCTGAACAACCGTCTGACTGAAATCGCAATGCAACCCGAAGCTCCGTTCGTAGGAGCATACGCATACGACAGCAACTTCTTCATCGCCCAGACCAAAGATGCGTTCACGCTCCTTGCAGTGGGCAAAGAAGATGCCGTACTGGATGCCATGAAAGGTGTGTTGCGCGAAGCAGAGCGTGTAAACCGTTTCGGATTCACGTCGTCGGAGTATGAACGTGCCAAAGCCGAATTGTTGTCGCGTTATGAAAATATGTATAACGAACGCAACAATGCGAAAAACATTTCGTATGCCGAAGAGTACATCAACCACTTCCTCGAAGGCGGATATATCCCCGGTATCGAATTCGAATACAATATGCTGAAAGAGATCTCTCCGCTGATCCCGCTGGCACAGGTAAACCAATATATCCAAGAGCTGATCGGTGAAGAAAATATCGTAATCACAATTACCGGACCGGAAAAAGAAGGTTTGGTATTCCCGACAAAAGAAGAGGTTATCGCCGCATTCAACAGTGTCAGCCACGAAGATTTGGAGGCTTACGAAGACAATGTTTCGGACGAACCGCTGATCGATAAAGAAGTCGTTGCCGGAAGTATCGTAAAAGAAAAAGCCAACGTACAAAACGGTACGACCGAATGGTATCTGTCGAACGGTGTGAAAGTCGTATTGAAACCGACCGATTTCAAGAGCGATGAGATTTTACTGAGCGCCGTAAGCCACGGTGGAAAATCGCTTTACACCGACAAGAACGATGTTTCCAACTTGAAAGTGATAAACGATATCATCGAATTGAGCGCACTCGGAAATCATTCGTACATGGATATGATGAAATTGCTCGCAGGCAAAAATGTTTCCGCACACTTGAAAATCAACGACAGAAGCGAAGCGGTAACCGGTAGCTGCGGTATTAAAGATATGGAAACCATGTTCCAGCTCGTTTACCTCTATTTCACCGGGCTGAACAAAGACGAACAGATCTTTAACGTATGGAAAACCCAAGCGGAAACCATGCTGGCAAACCGTGAGAACGATCCGAGTTCGATGTTCAACGATTCCATTTCGGCTGCATTGTACGACCACCAACCTGCATATATGCCTGTGAAAGTAAGCGATCTGGAAAAGATCGACTACAACCGCATCATCGAAATCGCCAAAGAACGCACGGCTAACGCAGCCGATTTCACCTTCTCGTTCGTCGGAAGTTTCAAACCGGAAGAGTTGAAACCGTTCGTTGAAAAATACATCGCATCGTTGCCTGTAAACAAAAAGAAAGAAAAAGCCGGTGCTAAAACGTATTTCAACAAGAATACGTACTCGAACCTCTTCGAGCAACCGATGGAAACTCCGAAAACTTCCGTATTCAGCATGTTCGACGGGAATGTGAAAAATTCATTGAAGAACGAACTGATGATGGATATTTTCCAACAGACTATGGATATTATCTACACCGAAACGATCCGCGAGGAAGAAGGCGGTACTTATGGCGTAGGTACGGCAGCAACCGTTTCGAAAAGCAACGGTCAGTGGATATTCTACTTTGCATTCGACACGAATGCCGACCAGCAAGCCCACCTTGCCGCCCGTGCCAAGAAAGAGTTGCTGAAATATGCCAACGAAGGTGTACGCGAGCAGGATTTCAATAAAGTGAAAGAGTATATGCTGAAAACGTACAACAACCGTATCCGCGAAAACGGATATTGGAAGAATGTACTGGACGCACAGGCTCTCGGTACCGACAATTCGAAAGATTATGAGAATGTGTTGAAATCGATCACTCGCGAAGATGTTCAGAAATTCACCCAGAAGTTGTTCAAGAAATACAACAACGTGGATGTTATCATGCTGGGTGTTGCCAAATAAAAGAAAGTTAGCTTAATTTTCTCGACAAAATAAATAAGCGGGGGGATGCGTTGAATTTTCGACGCATCCCTTTTTTTATGTATGTATCGGAATGAATTTAGATCAACGTTTTCGATAAGCCGAGTGCAGAACCGAACAAGGTTCGGGTTATGCCGAGGCGAGAAAAGGTGCATGAAAACAAACCGTTCCGACAACACCGCCTTCCGGACTTAGAAACGGTTATCGCAATTATTTCCGAAGAAGCAGACGAGTTACTTGTTCGCAGATGCTGTCCATGCCCATTACAGAGGGATGCCCCTCCTGCTTGTCGATGTCATGCAACCGGATATTCGGCACTTGGTAATGACGGCAAATCTCCTCCATCGACTCCTCCACTTCCGACGACAACTGGGTATTGGTTATATTATAAATCTTCGCCTTCGCATAATGTGTCGTGAGATAGTCGAGCAAATAGCAGAATGCCGGGCGGAAGCGGTATAAATCGTCGGCTGTCCAATCGGCATACTTAAAATCTCCGACCGGAGACTTCGCCCACGAATCGTTCGTGCCGCCAAATACCAATATGACATCGGGATTGCCCAGATCTTTCGCCCGGGTGATAAACGACCGGTCGGAAAAATCGGCTCCTCCATATCCCGTGTTACAGATCGTGGAACCGGAGTACGAATTGTTCGATACCAACGTCCAGCCCGATTCGGACAGGAACCGCTGCCACCAAGTCTCCTCGACCGATCTTACATCGTTGTTCTTATCGAAATCGGGTGTACCGTACCAGCAGGCATGCCCCTCAGGCACATGCCCGTAGAACGTCGAATAAGAGTCGCCAAGTATCGAAACCGTCGGAGCCGATACCGATTTCAACAGGATAAACGCTACTATCAACGCAGCTAAAAATATACTTCCATATACTATGATACGCTTCATTTCTCTATTCAAAAAGTAATACGACAATAAAAGTTCATCTTCATGCACCTTTTCTTTTTACACTCAATAATGGTCGAGATATTCTTTACGACCGGTTATCCGATTCTCCGAACGGTCAGGCACATCCCCTCCGAAACGACCGGCGACCGTACCACATCACAACGACGAAACAGATGAGCGGAAAAACGAACGAAAGATTTACCGCCGGAAATCCGGCAATCGAATGCTTATCGATAATCATTGCCTGCAACGGAGGTAACACCGATCCGCCAAGTATCGCCATAATCAACCCTGCGGCTCCGAATTTGGCATCATCCCCCATCCCGTTCAACGCAATGCCGTAAATCGTAGGAAACATCAACGACATACAAGCCGACACGGCAACCAGACAATAAAGTCCCCAGATGTTGTGCAGGAAAATCACGCCCAACATACAGATCCCGGCAGCAGCAGCCAATACTTCGAGCAACCGTCCGGAATTGACGTACTTCAAAAGGAAAGTACAGATAAACCGGCTGAAACAGAATATCGCCATAGCTGCGATATTATACTTCTGCGACAGCACCTCGGCAGCATGTTCTTCCATGCCTTCGCTCATAAACAGATGCGTCCCGTACTGTATGATGAACGTCCAGCACATGATTTGTGCACCGACATAAAAAAATTGGGTAAAGACCCCCTCCCGATAACCGGCATTCCGGAATATCCGTTTCAATGTAGGAATAAAATCGACCGATCCGCTTTTATCTTTATTCCGCGGCATCTTACAGACCCCGACCAAAAACAGCATCACCAGAATAACAATTCCGATCACTACATAAGGTGCTATCAGTACAGCCAGATCGTAATCGCGAACGGCTTCGAATTCGGCATCGGTCAAAAGTGCCCGCTCGGCAGAGGAGATCGGATGCAACCGGTTCTGAATGAAATTCATGGCTACATACATCCCGCATAAAGAGCCTATCGGATTGAATGCCTGCGCCAGATTCAGCCGTCTTGTCGCCGTCTCATCCGGTCCCATAGAAAGGATATACGGGTTGCAGCTCGTTTCCAAAAAAGAGAGCCCGCACGTGAGGATGAAATAGGCTATCAAAAACGGATAATAGTTTCCTATCTGCATAGCGGGATAGAACAGAAACGAACCTGCGGCAAACAGTGCCAGCCCCAACATTACCCCAGCCTTGTAGGAATACTTGCGAATGAACATGGCTGCCGGGAAAGCCATGGCAAAATAGCCCCCGTAAAATGCCACCTGCACCAAAGAGCCTTCGGTCACGCTCATTCTGAATATCTTGGAGAAAGCCTTCACCATCGGATTGGTAATGTCGTTGGCAAATCCCCACAAAGCAAAACAGCTGGTAATCAATATAAAGGGAATCAGATATGTACGTTTGTCTCCGAGTATGGATATTTTTTTCGTATTTTTCATAGATTTTGTTTGTTATGATAGTACACTTCTTTTCTACCGACCGGCGGCAGATCGGATTTCCGGCGGTTATCGTAAAGTGCAGTTATTTCCATTCGGCTGTTTTTATCTCCTTACGATTCCGAATCACACCACACGATACCGCCTGCATCAGCATGTTTCCGATAGCGGTAGCTTCCGACGGTCCGGCAATCACCGGTATACCGCACTCCGCCTCTGTGAGCCGGTTCAGCAACCGGTTGCGGCTTCCGCCGCCGATAACATGAAGCACCTCCACATCCCTGCCCAAAATCCGGTTCAACTGTTCTATACCTCGTTTATATCGCACAGCCAACGAATGCAATACGCAACGCACCATCTCGCCTTGTCCGGAAGGAACTGCCAGACCTCGTTCCCGACAATACTCTTCGATAGCCCGTTCCATATCGACAGGGTGAACAAATGCCTCGTGATCGACATCGATCACCGATGCAATCTCCGCCCGTTCCGCTTCTTCGATCAGATAATCGTAATCTACCGGCAACCCTTTTTCCTGCCAACGGGCAATCAGGCATTGCAAGATCCAAAGCCCCGTTATATTTTGCAGGAAACGGATTTTGCCATCCGTCCCGCCTTCGTTGGTAAAACCGGCTTGCCGAGCCTGCTCCGTCAATAGAGGTTCGTCCAATTCGATACCGAGCAACGACCATGTGCCGGAACTCAGAAACGCACTCACCGATTCTTTACCGGATATATACGGAATGGCATATACGGCACTCGCGGTATCGTGCGATGCGACAGCTACGACCTTGACATCGGGGCTTATGCCTGTTTCTTCGGCTATTTCCGGCCTAAGTGTTCCCAAGACATGCCCCGGAGGTACGATCGTACCGAAAAGCCGCTCCGGAAAATCCAACTGCCGCAACAACGGTCTGTTCCAATCGCGGGAACGTGCATCCAACAGTTCGGAGGTGGAAGCGATGCTATATTCGTTCGCCGCTACTCCGGTCAGGTAATACCCGAACAGACATGGCATGAACAGAAGTTTATCCGCCACATCGAGCAAAACATCCCGTTCCTGTTTACGGGAGTACAACTGAAACAAGGTATTGATCGGCATCATCTGGATGCCTGCCGTCCGGTAATGCGCAGGGATATCGGCTTGTCGCATCCAGTCCCGGAACGGAGTGGCAAACGCCTCGTCCCGATAACAGAGGGGATTGCCCAACAAATTACCGTTCGCATCGATCAACCCATAATCCACCCCCCATGTATCGATACCGATACTGCACACGTTAAATCCATGCCGGACAGCCTTTTTGATTCCGGTTTTCATCTCCTCGAACAGATAGGGAAAATCCCAATACAAATGGTTTCCCAAACGTATCTGGCGATTCGGGAAACGGTGGATCTCCACCATTTCCAACTTATCGCCCGACACACTGCCCGCTATCATCCGACCGCTGCCGCCGCCGAAATCTACCGCTAAATGTGTAACCATAATTCCAACCGTTATCGGGTTTTCTTGCCCAAAACATAGATTTCCAAGTCCTCAATCTCCGCCTTCGTAAGCACATCGTTGCGACCTCCCGACAGAATCAGTATGCGGCATGCCATTTCAAAAAACATGGCACGCTCGAACACCTCGTCGAATGTTTTCCCGCAAACGACCTGTCCGTGCTTTCTCAACAGCAGCGAATTGTGGTTTTTCAATCCGGCAATCACCTGTTCTGCCAGCTCTTTCGAGCCCGGCCGGAAATAAGGGACAACTGGTATATCGCTGCCTACGTGGCAAGGGATCTCTGCCGTCACATTAAAATCGGACGGAATCTCTTTCATACATGCGACAGCCGTAGCATAGGTCGATTGGAAATGCAAAACGACATCCACATCCGGACGTTCTCTCAATACCCCCAAATGGAATCCGCTCTCCATCGAGGGTTTGACACCATTCAGCACTTCGCCCGTTGCCAAACGACATACCGAAATATTTTCGCGTCGGAGGTTCGGTACCCACGATCCGGTGCCCGAAACCAATACCTCCTCGCCTATCCGCCACGACAGATTACCGCTACTGCATATCGTCAGCCCGGCATCGCCTACCCGATGCGCCTCGGCGATAAACCGGTCGAAATATTTTTCTTCTATCATCGTTCTCTCTTTTTATTATTTGTAGATCGGACCATAATTCATACAAGCACGATAGTCGGCACCCTCTTTATCCATACCGAACGCATTCCATGCTGCCGGACGGAAAATCTTGTCATCCTCGACATTGTGCATACATACCGGAATACGCAGAATAGAAGCCATCGTAATCAGATCCTGTCCGATATGACCGTAACTGATCGCCCCGTGGTTTGCGCCCCAGTTGTTCATGACGGAATACACATCCTTAAACGCCGGTTTGTCGCAAAGACGCGGAACGAACCAAGTAGTAGGCCATGTATGGTCGGTACGTTCATCCAGCATCTTATGGATTTCCGGATCTATCTCCACCGTCCATCCCTCGGCAATTTGGAGCACCGGACCTAACCCTTTAATCAAGTTCAGACGCGACATGGTCACCGGCATTCCGCCTTTCGACAGGAAATTGGAAGAGAATCCGCCGCCCCGGAAGTAATCCCTGTTGGCAGGATACCATGTCGTAGCTTCCAGACATTTTTCAACTTCCGTTTCGGAAATCTCCCAATAAGGTTTCATCGCCGGATTTCCGTTCCCGTCGGTTTGTTGTCCTGTTCCGTCCAAAGTCGTCGCCCCCGAGTTGATCAGGTGAATGATTCCATTTGCCGCCATACCGGTCAGCTCTTTACCGGTAACCCGCTTCACGGCTTCCGGACTCCAATAGGTGCGTACATCCGAAAATATCTGTGCCCGGTTGGTCAGCAAATGGCCGAACAACATGGCAACACCGTTACAGGCATCGTTCTCGGTTGCTACCACATAGGCTTCGCGGATGCCGTTCCAATCGAAAGATGTATTCAGAAGCGCCTCCGAATAGTCGCCGTTCGGATAGAAGTCGGTCCATTGGCGTTGTCCCTGAAAACCGGCGGCAATGGCATTATGCCCCAAAGCCTCCTCTTTAAATCCCATTTCGAGCAACTTCGGATTGCCTTGCATCAAATCGCGCATGATTATCGTCATCTTCACAATGAACTCCCAATCGGCATCCTTCTGTTCACGGGTTTTGGTCTTAGCTGCCATGTTGAAGTCTTTTCCTTCGTTCGGCTTGCAATATTTTTCGGTCCAAGCCATTGCTTTTTCAAACTCGGCATGATCGTAAATACCCTCCGTCATACGACGAATGATTTCGGTCAAGTCTATCGACTCGTTTCGCATGCCCAAATATTCCTGAAAGAAATCGGGATTGACAATAGAGCCGGCAATACCCATCGAAACACCTCCCATAGAAAGGTAGGACTTTCCGCGCATCGTCGCCACTGCTTGGGCTGCACGGGCGAAGCGTAAGATTTTTTCAGCGACATCCGCCGGAATCGTATTATCATTCAAGTCCTGCACATCCCGACCGTAAATACCGAACGCCGGCAGCCCTTTCTGGGCATGTCCAGCCAATACAGCTGCCAGATAAACGGCTCCGGGGCGTTCCGTCCCGTTAAAGCCCCATACAGCCTTAGGATAATACGGGTTCATATCCATCGTTTCCGCGCCATAGCACCAACAGGAAGTAACGGAGATAGTAGCCCCGACACCTTCGCGTTCGAACTTCTCGGCGCATGCCGCGCTCTCGGCTACACGGCCGATCGTGCCATCCGCAATCACACACTCTACCGGCGAGCCGTCGCCATTTCTAAGATTTGAGGTAATCAACTCTGCCACAGCTTTTGCCAAGTTCATGGTCTTTTCTTCCAAGCTCTCACGAACACCGCCCTGACGACCGTCGATCGTCGGGCGAATACCGATTTTAGGATACTTTTTCATTATTTTCAAGGATTATAATTAAGTCGTTACGAATTATAAAAATCTGGAAACAAAGGTAGGTGCGAGGCATTACAGTTTAATCGCACAATTGTGGCATATCATAGGACATTATCGATATTATTCGTATCTTCGCCGAAAGGAAAAGAGTTCCCGGCTAAACACATCGCGAACCCAAACGCCACTGATTTCATTATTATAGAAACCTCGTTGCCTATCATGAACAATACCGCACTCGACCAAATGCACTTCTTGGTGCTGAACATCGGTTTGGCTCAAATTCAAGGGAACTGGAACTATCGGAACGTATGCAGCCCGTTCTCGCGCATATATTATATCCATTCCGGCTATGCACAGATAGAATTGCCCGACCGAATAATAGATCTGAAACCGCACCATTTATACATCATTCCGGCATTTACCGCCCATAGTTATATCTGCCACGACAGTTTCAGCCACTACTACATTCATATCTACAACGATTCGGGCAACGATGTGCTGGAAGATTTCGAACTTCCTTACGAAGTCGAAGCCGGTAAACACACGTTGGAGCAAGTGAAAAGATTATACGAACTATGCCCCGGCATGGAACTGCCGCAATATGCCCCGCAAGTCTACGACAACCGCCATACATTGGAACAATACATCATCAAGAACAAACAACGCGATCTGTACGCCAAAGTAGAATCGCGCGGGTTGCTCTATCTGCTCGTCAGCGAGTTCCTCCGCTTTTCACAACCCAAACGATATATCCGCGACGAACGCATAGCCCGATGTATCGAATACATTCGAAACGAAATATTTACAACGATCGAACTGCACCAACTTGCCGAAATAGCCTGTCTGTCGAAAGATCACTTCATCCGGTTGTTCAAACAGGAGATGCGGGTCACGCCTTTACACTATATCAACCAAAAGAAAATAGAAAAGGCACAACTGAAATTAATCACCGAAAGTTGCACAGCAAAAGAGATCGCCTACCAATTGGGGTATGACGATCACTCCTATTTCACGCGGCTTTTCAAAAAAATGACAGGAGTTACCCCTATGGAATATCGAAAATCTTATTATATTACAAACGCTTAATACCTATTCAAATATGAAAAAGATATTGAATCCGTGGCAAGGAATGGAGGGCTACCGTTGTTTCGGTTGTGCCCCCGATAATGAATACGGACTACGCATGGAATTTTACGAAAACGGAGATGAAATCGTAAGTGTCTGGAAACCGTCTTCTCCCTATCAAGGATGGATAAATACATTGCATGGAGGCATTCAGGCGACACTCGCCGACGAAATCAGCGGATGGTTCGTATTTCGCAAATACCAAACATCCGGAGTCACGTCTAAAATGGAGATACGCTATCTGAAACCGATTTATACGACCGACAGCAAAATAGTATTGCGAGCCCGTCTCAAACGAGAATGCCGCAACCTCGTAGAAGTCGCAGTCGGGATTTACAACGAACAAGAGATATTGTGTAGCGAAGCTGTCTGCACCTACTTCCTTTTCTCCCAAGAAAAAGCCCGCTCAGAATTTTATTTCCACAACTGCGGTGTGGCAGAAGGAGAATATGATCCGTTGCACGAAAAGTAGAATCAGACAGCAGAGAGCGGCTCGAATCAATAACTCTCTTCCGGCATTGTCTGACTAATGCCGGAAGAGTCCGCTCCTCTAATCGCTTAACCACAAAATTCCCTCATCGCTTCGTATCGAAGATACATTCCCAAAGTTGTAACTTGTTTTCAAAAATTCTATATTTGCATTATAGAGAACAGCCCAGACGCGCATCTTTGAATGTCTTGGCATGTTGTGATTTGCTTTCAAATTAGTATCTTTGCATTATAGAGAACAGCAGAAACAAAATCATATCCTTCACAACATTCGTTGTGATTTGCTTTCAAATTAGTATCTTTGCATTATAGAGAACAGCAAATTCCATTACTATTCGACAACGTAAAACGTTGTGATTTGCTTTCAAATTAGTATCTTTGCATTATAGAGAACAGCCGAAACGACCGCAATATTTATCGTGAGTACGTTGTGATTTGCTTTCAAATTAGTATCTTTGCATTATAGAGAACAGCACTTTCATCCAGTACGAGGACTCAAAATAGTTGTGATTTGCTTTCAAATTAGTATCTTTGCATTATAGAGAACAGCTCTGACATGTTCTTTTGTTTAGGACTGCCTGTTGTGATTTGCTTTCAAATTAGTATCTTTGCATTATAGAGAACAGCACTCAACGGCACGGGCGCACATGATAGAGTGTTGTGATTTGCTTTCAAATTAGTATCTTTGCATTATAGAGAACAGCCTCTTACTCCTAATTCTTGCCTGTCCTAAGGTTGTGATTTGCTTTCAAATTAGTATCTTTGCATTATAGAGAACAGCTTAAAACAGTGGTACGCATACAGCATATATGTTGTGATTTGCTTTCAAATTAGTATCTTTGCATTATAGAGAACAGCAATCAATACAAGAATGGATTAATGACGGAAGTTGTGATTTGCTTTCAAATTAGTATCTTTGCATTATAGAGAACAGCTGAAACAATTATCGCAAACAACGGCGAATGTTGTGATTTGCTTTCAAATTAGTATCTTTGCATTATAGAGAACAGCAAAATCAATACAAGAATGGGTTAAGGAAGGTTGTGATTTGCTTTCAAATTAGTATCTTTGCATTATAGAGAACAGCCCGAGGCAGGGGCTGAGTTTGGGTTCGTCCGTTGTGATTTGCTTTCAAATTAGTATCTTTGCATTATAGAGAACAGCAATTCATCGGCTTCAAACTCTCCACCGGCGGTTGTGATTTGCTTTCAAATTAGTATCTTTGCATTATAGAGAACAGCATAGAAAAAAACATAATGCATCAAAAAATGTTGTGATTTGCTTTCAAATTAGTATCTTTGCATTATAGAGAACAGCATTGCAAGGCGGAATCAAATTTCACATCACGTTGTGATTTGCTTTCAAATTAGTATCTTTGCATTATAGAGAACAGCCGTTTCTGCCGTTTTCGCCATATAGGCTCAGTTGTGATTTGCTTTCAAATTAGTATCTTTGCATTATAGAGAACAGCGAATAACGGAAGCGATGAACAATCCTTGCCGTTGTGATTTGCTTTCAAATTAGTATCTTTGCATTATAGAGAACAGCAGTTTTTTAAAATTTTCTTTTTCATAACAGTTGTGATTTGCTTTCAAATTAGTATCTTTGCATTATAGAGAACAGCTTTCGCAAGACTTATATATATTCACAGACTGTTGTGATTTGCTTTCAAATTAGTATCTTTGCATTATAGAGAACAGCATATACAACTTACATACAACCACATATGTAGTTGTGATTTGCTTTCAAATTAGTATCTTTGCATTATAGAGAACAGCGATTTGAACCGAGAACAGGCAGCAAAATTCGTTGTGATTTGCTTTCAAATTAGTATCTTTGCATTATAGAGAACAGCACGATCTGTGTTACCATCTATAATTCAACAGAATAGATCACAAAATAGAATTAAAAAAAGTTCTGTTCTCAAAACAATAAAACCCACTAAATAGTGGGTTTTATTGTTTATATCCATACACCTTTCTCGCCTCGACATAGTCCGAACCCTGTTCGACTCTGCTCTCGGCTTATCGAAAACGTTCATCCTAATGCACCTTTTCTCGCCTCGGCATACCCCGAACAAGTTCGGATCTGCTCTCGGCTTATCGAAAACGTTCTAAAAAAGTTCCAACTGCTGACCGGGAGATGAAATACCTTGTTGCTTCTTACCATAAAAGAGTTCGATATTCCCAAATTGTTTATCGGTAATACACATTATACCGACTTTACCGTATTCCGGAAGAAACGATTTTACCCTTTTTATATGCACATCCGCATTTTCGGCACTTGCACAATGTCGAACATATATGGAGAATTGAAACATTGTAAAGCCGTCCCGTTGCAGATTTTTTCGAAAATCGGCATAAGCCCTTTTGTCCTTTTTCGTCTCTGTCGGCAAATCGAAGAATACAAGAACCCACATGATCCGATATTCACTAAACCGATCCATTACCGTTCGGGATATGATATCCGACGCAATTCGCCATCAAAACACTTATATAAAGAGGCGGTCGTCTGCCCCACGGCAATCATCAACGGACTACGCTTCCCGGCTATCTGTACATCCAATACCGGAATAGACAACAACCGAGCTTTAATCTCTTTCGTCAATTCGACATTACGCCCGATTTCTTGTACAATACCGAAAACCAATTCGTCTACATACGGACGATAGGGTTCCATAATATCATCCGCTAAGCAATACGCATTATACCGATTGTGATGATGTATCCCCAAAGTGGGTAACAGACCACTCGTGACCAACCCTCGTGCCACCACGGCACGCAATATGGCATAGCCATAATTAAGCAGATGATTGGGAGAAATACCTGACCGCTCCCTCGTAAAGCCGGATATATCTTGAAACAAATACTTCCAGTAGTACACGGCAGCCCGAGCCTCCATATTATCCGGATCTCCACTACGGACATCGGCAGCCCACACTCTCATACATTTCACCTCCTCATGGGTACAACATTGCAAAACCGCGGCTTGATTATTAATTTTTGCCTGAACAGTTTGCTGCCATAGTTGCTTTTTGAGCGGTAATGACGCTTCTAACTGTTTTCTAAATCGCTCGTTTTGAGTAGTATTTCCATACAAAGGCAACATCAATCCAACCGGCATGCTCTTGCTATCGCACGTAATTACAGCACAATTATTTTCCAATAATGCTTCAAGCACACCAGAAGTAATCGTAATCTGTTTATGATCCAGCACCACGACACCTAAATCTTCAACCGGCTTGGTCACTTCAATCTCTTTCTTAAAAAAATCGGGGAGAGTATCATTCTTCTCTACCTCCGGAAGTCTTATCACCAACTGTGCATTCCGCAATGACAAATACACCGGATTACCGAAATAAAGTGTTTTCTTGATCATAGTATTTTTTCACGATTACAAACCGATACGACGACAATACATATCGTCGCATCGGTAAATTTTTGCTGTTATCGACAAAATAAGAAATAGAAGTCAATAACCTTCTGCTCAGCGACTCAACTTGCCTATTTCCACAATTTGTCCTAAGCGATCGACTTTTACAGGGACACATATTTCTTTAATCATTTCACAATCCGATGTCCATGCCCGCTGATTTTTAGATTGAGGGCTACCTAATCCCAATTCATTTTGGATAAGATCTTCCCCCTTACAAAAATCTTTTGCAACATCCTTTTTTAAAGAATAAATAACATTCGCAATTATATATGGCACAAAATTCGCAGTCGTATCGCTTGAATCTACTAATTTGTAAATCCGGCTTTTGTCAATAGGCATTCCAATTTCTCCTTTTTCCAATTCCTCTTTTGTCGGCAAATACACCAAGTCGTTCGGAGACAAAACAAATATAGGAAAATTGCCATTTTCATCCTCCTTAGCAATCGGCAATCCTGCTTTTATTCTTTCTATTGCTTCTTTTAACGGTATTGTAACAAAGCTCCGATTTCGTTCGACCGCACCTGTTCTTTCATCCACAGACTTCGACTCGTACACTGCAAAAAATAGATTGGTTCCTTTATCTGCTTCTACAAATTTCGAACGTTTATTCCCCGATTGTCCTACCTCGAATTTATCAGCTTTTTCGGATACCCGCACTTTCAGAATCGGTTGATGGGATTTCCCATTATTCAACCGAACGATATTCCGGTTCATCTCTTCAATACCTTCCGGAGAAAATGCGATTTTCGGATCATCTCCCTTTTCCGCCAAATGCCGCAGCAGGATCTTCTGAATCCCTGTATCGGTAATATTTTCTATCTTCTTTTTATCAAAACCAGCATCCAATGATTTTCGTGTAGCAAAGAAACGCTCATTCGCATCTTGGGTAAAATAATAGACCTCTATCTTTGACAGATTTACATCTTGCCAAACATCACAATGTTCGTCAAAATATTTCTTGATTTTTTTTACGTCATATCCAACAGCCAATAACGACAAGATTTCCATTTTCAATTCCTTATCGACAATCGCCTGCGGATTTTTTATCGCCGCATTCAATGAAACCGGTTTCACTCTACGTAAATTCACTTCCCCAAAAACAGTGTCCTTATGCAACGATTTCCGGATTGCCCAACGCTCCCCTTTTTCCTGTTCAACCAACCGTTTTTTACCATCTACATAACGCCAATAACGATTGCCCGATTTATTGATAATACGACTATTTTGTTTGAAACTTACTAAAATCTGCTCCAAAACCGATTTCGTATCTTGCGTGAATGTATCCCACGGCTTTTTCAACAGCCACTTGTATTTTCCGTTATCATCCGTTTTCACTTTGTCGCACAACAATCGCTGTAAATCGTGACGCGATATAGCCGATCCAGACCTTGCAGACTCATTATTCAGGTAATTGCAAATATTTCGGTCGGCGCATGCGATGACTATGGCATCCATAGCATGATGGCGATGATCGATCCGCTTCTTATTGAATCCCATTTGCAATTCGAGCGGCATAGCCGGAATTTCATGTCCCTGTTGGTTAATCGTCGTAAAATCGGTTCTTTCGGTCAATTCGTTCATTCGCCGGAAGCGAGGCAAGATTATTGCATTCCAAATATCATTGACTCCCCAGTCTTTCTTCAAACGATCCGTTATACCACCCGTACAGGGAATTACATTCTTAGAAATCGCCTCCTGTTCACCCTCTTCCCGGACAATATTCGACAAAAGAGATTTGACCAGTTTGCTGATATACCGGCTATCATTCAACTGACGGGCAATAAAGTCATCGGGAATATCGTTCATCATCAATTTTTTCATCTTTCCCCGGTTCCGCCCGTAGGTTTCCTTTACCTGTGTCTCGTACGCTTCCACCGACAGGATTGTCACTGTTTTTCCATCCGTGACCGACACTTTTTCGCCATGATGCGCCTCAATAAACTCATGTCCGAGCATGTTGCCTTTGAGAGAATTCACCTCTGCTTCACAAATCACTTTATTACTCAATGAGTCATCGAAATACCGAGATTGAGGAATCACATGTTCTATCTGATACGCCGACGTAAATAACTTCGCCAACGGAATCAATACCCCCGTATAAGGAGAACGATAATGCTGCTCCAACCAAAGTTTATATTTTCTGATCTCGGATTCTGTCGGACGTTTCTGAACGTCCCGTTCATTCAATTTTTTCAATATAACCTCTATTTCGGTTGGTTTTTCCGCCTCACTATTCAAAGCCCCGTCCTCATAAATACGCAAAATCTCCTGTTGGCTCGGCGAATAGGGACGGACATTTTCAATCTTCAAATCCGGATTCAGAAATTCCGTCAATAAATATTTGATCCGCATGTTGGCAGCCTCGTTTTCGGCGATTTGCGCCGTCATTTGAGCTCGTTTATCGGCTGGTGCTTTCATCTCCCGCCCCAGCTCCACATGTATCTCATCGATCCGCCCCACTTTCTTCCAAATATCACGAACCGTTCTCAGCGTTTCCAAAACGACCTGCTCTACAATCGGATTACGCAGAGAATGCTGTTTAAACGCTTTCAAATAAACATCTATGTCGTCGGGCGAGTTCCATTTAGTGATGTCCTTGACTTCCGAATGCCGGTCGTAAACGACATAGCAAGCCAACCAAACCGGTAGCCCCTTAAAATCGGAAATATCGGAAAGGTGTATGGCTTTTTCCCGCACCCGCGCCCTTATCGTCTCATCATATTCTCCGGATACGATCTTATCGATGCGTAAACGAGTTGCCGGGTCGATATCCGTTTCATTCCAATATTTTCCAAACCGCATCAACGACAATAGTTTTCTGATCGCCTTGGCAGAATAAGCCCCATATTCTTTCTTGAACGGAGGGAACTTTTTAAAGTTGTCCACAAAGGTAGAATTCAAACCATGCTTCGAAGCAAATGAATTCAAGGCTTTTTCAAGTTCTAACTTATCTGACACAGAATACAAAATATGCCACAAAGCCATTTCGTCCTCTTGGGTCGGAAAATCTTCCGGAATTCCGTCGCATTTCTTCAAACGGCTCACTATCTTCGACCGTGTTTCGTTGCATGGATAATTTTTATCTTCCACGTAGTTCCAACGATAAGATCCGATCTCTTTTTTCTTCAATCCGAAATGAGAAAATTTCAACAAATCATCTTGCTTTATCGACTCCTTTTCGTTCAACCAATCGAATAAGGCAACATAATCCTCCTCCGTCTTGATCAACTCGTTCGTAACATCCCTATCTTGCGACTCTTCTTTTTTATAAATACGCAAATTAGAAATAAACTGCCACAGGCGGAATTCCTGAAACAATGGATTCGATTTCGCAATACACTTAATCGGATAATGTTTTTTCTCTCCCGTTTTCTTATCCTCACAACAAACGGATTCGTAAGGGCAATCGGCAATCAATGATTTCTTGCTTTTTAAAGGTCGCTGATAAAACAGAATATCCTCTATAAACAGATAAACAAAACCTCGCTTGACAATACTGTCCCGATGCGCTCCATTCTGCGGATACAGTTCTTCTATACAAGCCTTGTAAAGATCCGGATCTTGTAACTCGGCATGAAATTCACATTGTTTTTCCAAAATCCGTAGCAACTCTTCCTTATAAAATTTCCGATCAATCGTACGAACTAATTTTCCACGAATTTTTTGACACGGATTCTGCAAAAGTGCATCATATATATAAGATCCGACAGTCTTGCCCGAATCCGCTATCGTCTTTTCTGTCTTCAATTTTATCTTCGCATACATCCTGTTTTTCTGAGCATCACTCATTTTATCTATATCTTCAAACGAAGGCAAAACAGACAACTGAGGTGCTTTATCTTTTTTCTCGAATCGTTTTACAAGAAACTCTTTTTCAGAGCCTTCCCAACAAGATATATCATTAGCAAATGCTGCCCGATATGTTATTCCATTTTCTAACAACACATTATACCAATACCGCTCTTTTTTCTCCTTTTCGCCTTTGGTTACAGAAACTACTTTCAACCTTTCGACAGTTTCATTATCGGTATCTTCTTCATCATCCCGTTGATAATACCCCCGTTTCTGATTAAAATTCAGAAGAATCCAAGCCAATTCCTCTTTTGATATTTTTTCGGTCAGCGCTTTTTTACGCAAATAATAAATAGTCCAATCATACGGGATCTTCTTCGGGTTTTCTACGAATGCCGACGAAAAGCGTTTAAAATCAGCCAGCATCTCGTCAAAAGACTCATGGAACAAAAATTCCCATTCACCAGCCTCATTTTTATACCATTCAAGTTTGGGTTCTGTCCCTTTTAAGAAATGACCATAACGATCTAAATTGTTTGCATAATGAACCGGAAGAAATTCCAGTAAAGCCAATACCCGATGTAACCGCTCCCTACGCAACAAAAATCGTTCACCTAACCGGCGTATGCCTCGCAAACGTGTCGTTTCTTTCGTCTGAGAGACACTATTCCCCTTACCAAAATCACCCAAAGTAGCCGCATCCATAGGAATAATACGGCACCCGATAGCCTCTATACCCGTTAATCGTTCCCGACCTTCGTTCTCATCCTCTTCTTTATTTACGACAGACCAACCAATGCTGTTCGGTCCCAAATCCAGACCTAATACTTTTTTCATAATCTAAAAATTAATATTCATTTATTTTTTTCAAAGATAGAAAAATATCGCAGAATAAAAAATAATACCTGTAATATTTTGAATAGTTCGTAAAAGATCTTATATTTGCAGTATACTAATTGAAGCAAATCACAATAAGGATTATTCCGTTGTGAAAACATTTAGGTGCCTCGTCCTTTACGGGGCATTCTTTTTTCTAAAAAGATTCATCAATTATAACCCATAAATAAGTGCCATGAGTAAATACGATGATTTAATTAAGATAATAGACACGTTTAGGAATGAAGCCCCGGCAGAACATAAACGGTATCACCCGGACGCGGAGAATATGTCGGGAATAGAAAATGCACGGTCGAGAGCTTTTATCCATCTGTTTCTGAAAGTCAAATTCGGATTGACGGAGTTTAAACAACGAGAGGAACTTATTACCGACGATCCCGGTGATGGCGGTATCGATGCCTATTTTATCGACAAGGAAAATAAAAAGTTATTCTTCATCCAATCCAAATTCCGGAACACGGACAAGAATTTCGAAAATAAAGAGATAGCCATGGAGGATTTGCTTGCTATGGATATTCAACGGATTGTCGAGGGAGAGGAAGAGAATGAAGCAGGAGAACGTTATAACGGAAAGATATTGCACTTCATAAAGAGCCTGCAAGAGATCTCCGACTTGCCGAAATATGAATATAATATTATTCTACTTGCCAACCTGAAATCGAAGATCGAACCGAAACTCAAAAAATTGACCGGGGGATATGCCGTACAGATCTATAACCATGCCAAAGTATATTCCGAACTGGTATTTCCTTTGATCTCGGGCAGCTATTACAACCCCAAAGAGGTGAAGATCACCATCAACGTCGATCGGGACAGCGCCGGACACCGCATTCAATATTATCCATCGACACAATACGGCGACTGTACGGTAAACGCATTGTTCGTTCCTACGATCGAGATAGCCCGTATCTTGTCGAAATACAAGAATGCCATACTGAAATTCAATCCCAGAAGTTATTTAGACCTGGCTTCCGGAAGCGTCAATGCCCAAATAGCTTCGTCGATCATCGATTTTCAGACCAATGAATTCGCTTTGTTCAACAATGGAATCACAATGCTTTCGGATGAAACCATATACAGCGACAAAGTGGGCAAGAAAAATAAAGCTGAAATATTGGTTACGAATCCCCAGATTATAAACGGAGGACAGACGGCTTACACATTGAGCATATTGTACGACCGCTTCACAGCAAACGGGCGATTGGATCTGTTCGAGGGGAAAGAGGTCCTGTTGAAAATCATCTCATTCAACACGGAAGAGAACGAGGAGGATTCGGCTGACAAGTTGCGTTTGATCGAAAAGATTTCTATTGCGACCAACCAACAGTCTCCCGTTTCGGAGGCAGACCGCCGAGCAAACGATAAAGTTCAAATCGAACTGCAACGCCTGATTTATCAGGATTTCGGACTGTTTTACGAACGAAAGCGCGGAGAATTCGGTGACGGTATCAGAAACGGATATATCGATCGGAAAAAGATCATCGACCGGGAACAGTTCATTCGTATTTGTTTAGCGGTACAGAACGACCTCATCCGTGTCCGGTCGAGCAATGTAAACAACCTTTTCAAGAAATCGAAATTCGACACGATTCTGCCCGATGCCTCCAATTACAGACGTCTGATATATGCCTACAAGGCTTTCGAAAATATAAACAAATACAATAGTCCTTCGTCGAATGTTCGTACCTACGCCCGGTTCGCCATTACCTGCGTCCTGTCGCATCGGTTTAAAGAAGAGTTGAAAGTGGATGAATTCGATGCTTCTATCCATCAGGAACTATCGGACATCATCGGGAAATGGAGCGATTTCGAACAGACAATCCGGAATGACAATACCAATAAGAAATTTTATTTCAAAGAGATTTTCGATAAAAACACGGGGGTAAAAACGATTGAAACGAACTGGCCTGCCTACTACAAAGGCAGAACATTGCTCCGGGATATCAAGGCTTATTTCAAAATCTGATCTTCGCAGATTGTGCACCGGATGAAATCTACTTCACCTTTACCCGGTGCACAATCCAAATGCTGATTTCGTAAAGCAACCACATGGGAAGTGCCACCAACGAGAGTGTAAATATATCGGACGTAGGGGTAATGACAGCGGCAATGATCAGAATGATAACAATCGCATGCCTGCGATAATGCCGCATAAAGTCGGAAGTGATAAAACCCAGCTTGGCAAAGAGCCACGAAAGTATGGGAATTTCGAAAACGATACCCATTGCCAGACACATCATCATCAACGTACTGATGTAGGATTGCAAGGTAATCATGTTTTCGACTTCTCCGCTAACCTGATATGTCCCCAAAAAACGGAATGTCAGCGGGAAAACAAGAAAATAGCTGACGAGCACTCCGATTATGAAAAGCAGGTATCCCCCACCCGCCACTTTCACCGCATATTCGCGTTCGTTGGTATAGAGTGCGGGGGAAACAAAACGGAATAGTTGGTACAGGATATATGGCGAAGCACACAACACGCCCGCACATAATGCAGTCTTCATGTGTATGATGAATTGTTGCGCCAATCCGGTATTGATCAATTGTACGAAAAAACCAAGCGACTCCTGCTCCGTCACCCAACCGCTCATTCGGGAGAGCAAACGGTACGTGATGAAGTCGGATTCTTTCGGTGCCAAAACAATGGCAAACAACTCCTCCTTAAAGAAGAATGCCACGATACCGAACACCAATGTAACGACAACAATCTTTATTAACGAAGCCCGCAATATATCCAAGTGATCCCAAAAGGTTTGCTTTTCGTCGGATATGTCCATGAGCCGCATTTCTTATTTATCGTCTTTCTTTTCGTCTTTTTGCGATCCGGCATCGTTCAAGTCGTTTTCTATACCGTTTATTCCTTCTTTAAAGGACCGGACGCCTTTGCCTATGCCTTTCATCAGTTCGGGTATTTTACGTCCTCCGAAGAAAAGCAATACGACCAACGCAATCAGAATGACTTCTTGCATACCAATGCCTCCGATGAATAATAGTGTCGCCATATTTTTGCTTGTTTAATGGTTTATAATGTTCATTATCATGCACCTTTTCTCGCCTCGGCATAGCCTGAACTCCGTTCGGCTCTGCTCTCGGCTTATCGAAAACGTTCATTTTCATGCACCTTTTCTCGCCTCGGCATAGCCCGAACCCCGTTCGGCTCTGCCCTCGGCTTATCGAAAACATTCATTTTATGCCCCCATTTCCCGCCTCGGCATAGCCCGAACCCCGTTCGGCTCTGCTCTCGGCTTATTGAAAAGGCGGACAGAGTGACGAATGTAATCAATCTGTCTTTATTTTCCAAATAATGCCCACCCGAACAAGTCTGAGCGACGGAATAAATCCGGGGCGTTCCGTCAATCGAGTTTTACCAGTTCATATTGCTGGCTACCCATACCCAGCTGTTCGGCATAATCGAGCGTGTGCATACCGTTGCGCGAGTCGATTCGTTCGATCAAATGGATTTTTCCATGATCTTCGGACGCGCGTACCATATCGGTACAGGCTTTATCCAATGCTACCGGATCGAGTGAAGCCAGAATCCCTATATCGCCCATTTTCGGGTCTTCGGGTTCCGCCACGCAATCGCAGTCCACCGACAGGTTGTTTGCCACACTGATATAGAGAATACGGTCGCCGCAATGATCGGTAATGGCTTTTGCCGCCTCTGCCATAGATTCCAGAAAGTCGTCTTGCGGAGGCAGATTATTCCACACTTCCGTCTGGCTTTTGGTTTTACCGGCAGAATGAATCCACGCCTTTCCCTGCGAAGAGGCAATGCCGATAGCGATGTTTTTGATCGCTCCGCCGAAACCGCCCATCGGATGGCCTTTGAAATGCGACAACACTACGGTGAAATCGTAACCGGGATAAGTTTTCCCGACAAAATCTTCCTGTAAATGCCTTCCACCTTTTACCGGTAGCGACGTTTCCCCCTCCGCATCCATGATCTCGACCGGCGCAATCGCCGTAAATCCATGATCGGCAGCAGCTTTCAAATGATTTTCGGTATCTGCCCGACCACCACCGTATGCCGTATTGCACTCGACGATGGTTCCGTTCACTTTCCGTACAAGATCTTTTATCAAATCCGGATCCAGATAATTGTTGTTACCCGGTTCGCCGGTAGAAAGTTTCACAGCCACCTTCCCTTCGGCTTTGCGTCCCAATGCCTCGTAAATCTTCACCAGATTTTCGGAGGATATTTCGGAGTACATATACACTTTCGGAAGTCCGGATTCCGTTTTCGTTTTCTTTTCCGCATTCACGCAACTTATTGCCGACAACGGGAGGAGAGAAAGTAATAGCATATATCTATATTTTTTCATTGTCGTTTCTATCAAATGTTCTTTTATCGACGACGGATGTCGTTCCGTCCATTCTTTGCCCACTCAACACTGATATCCCGCCGATATTCGTTTCCGGCAAGAATATTTTCCGTGCTTTATTTTCGGATCACCCAATGGATTACCGCCCAGCCTCCGAATATTTGCAACAACATGCCCGGTACTCCAAGACGGAAGTCCTGCATAGCAGCATAGAAAGAACCGGTCATCGCCCACTCGCCCAACGAGCCTACAACCTGATACGCCAGCACAACCGAAGCCAACAGCCACAAAGAAGCTTTACGAAAATGTGCGGCAGCATACCCGGCGGCAGTAGCCAACAGTACTGATTTCAACAGAATTGCCGGCAAGACGGCTGCTGCGGGCATACTGAACAATGCCGAGTTAATAAGAGGCGATGCGACTGCCGTCAGCAATCCTACCCGCCATCCGTATTTATAGGCGGCAATCAGAGTGAAGAAATAAATAGGCAACCAAGTAGGCCCGCCCAAATGCACCAAATGGCACAACTGCGGCAAAGCGATATTTCCTAAAACAAAAAGTGCTGCCACCCAATAGGTCTTGGCTGCCTTATATTCCAAAGAATAAAGTTTTACGGTTGATTCCATATAAATTGATTTTAAAAGTGAATATTCAAACCTGCCATAACCGTTGCCTTCGGCATCGGATAACCGGCATTTATTTCGTAACGTTGCGCCAACAGGTTTTCACCCCGTGCCCATACGGAGAGGTGTTTGTTCGCCCGATAGCGGCATTGCAGATTCCACAATACGAAGTTTTCCGTTTCTATCGGATCGACCGACGTATATAGTCCGTCGATGTACTGAATCCCGGTCGAAAGCATCCAGTCGCCATAAGTAAAAGCCCCACCGACATACAATTTATGTTCGGGAGCAGCGACAACCGGATTTTTCATGTGCAGGAAACTGTAATTGGCATCTACCGACCAATGGCTATCGATACGGTATGCGGATTGAAGTTCGACACCGGCATTGTCGATTTTCCCGGAATTGACATTGACCGAGCCACCGCCGTTCTCCCGAGGTACGGTCACGATCAGATTTTCGCCGTCGATATAAAACAGATTCACCCCATAGGTCAATCGTCCCCCGAGCAGCTTTTGCGAAAGAGCTATTTCGTAGGTCCACATCGACTCCGGTTTCAGATCGGGATTCGCCGTCCCCCACATATACATTTCGCGGATCACCGGATAACGGAAACCCTTTCCTGCCGAAGCCTTCATCTCGATTGCATAAGGCAGATGAAACGAAAGCCCTGCCATCGGCACCCATTCCGTACCGATATCGAAATGGTGATCGACCCGTACTCCGGCATCGAACGTAAGCCGCGATCCTATATGCTGCCGAAAATCGATATACCCTGCCAGTTCGTCCTGTCGTTTATCGACCTGCAAGACTTTCTCTCCCTTACGTGCTCCCTCGACGAAACGATTGTATGCCGTACCGCCGAAATGGAAATAATCCATGCCCACCGTCAAGCGGTTACCCTTAAACAACTGTCCGCTTTGATAGAGCGAAACGCCCATCATTTCGTCATTCGAGTCGAAACGATACATCTTCGGATCGTTCTGGTCGTCAGGATCGGCTGTATAACCGTCGTTGATCCAATGATCGCCCCAGTTGTAAAAAAAGCTCACAGCCCCCGACGTATATTCATAATCGTTCTCTATGGCAAACGAAGTCATTCCGCGCGTAATACTCTGATCGGCATCGACCAACGGTGTAGAGAGGCTGCCCGGCTGCGACGCGTTGAAATGGGTTACATTCACATCCGCCCTCAGATTCCAGTCGTCCGATATTTCATAGCCCACTTTGGCATATCCCCCGTATTGCTCGAATCCCATATTCTTCCGGTGTCCATCGGTACGGTTATACGATGCGCTTACGGTGCTCGAAAACCGTCCGAAACGGGTCTGGTTCGTAGCTTCGGTCTGCAATGTCCCGAACGACCCCGAACCTAAACTGATATTTGTATTCACACCATCTTCGCGTATCTGCCGTGTAACGATATTCACCACTCCACCCATCGCATTCGATCCGTAAAGCATGGATGCCGGACCTCGCACGACTTCTACCTGCTCAGCCAAAAACGATTGGTAAGCGTCGGATATGGGATGTCCCATGATGCCCATATATTGCGGATGCCCGTCGATCAACACCATCAATCGCCCGGCACCGCCGCTCAATCCGCGTAGACTGATCGTACCGGCTGCACCTCCCGAAACACCATATCCCATAATACCGCGAGAAGTCACAAACAACCCCGGTACCTGTTCCGAAAGAATCGGCAGTAACGAAGGTTGTAAACTTTCCTCGATCGTTTTACGGTTTACGATCGTAATAGTCATAGGCAGATGACGTATGTCCGTTTCATTACGTGTACCGGTAACAACCACTTCATTTATCGCATAGGCACGTTCCTCCTGCCGATCGGGAAGCGGCATTTTCTTGCCGGATATTCCCGTAGTGTCGGTTTGCGCCCATGCACATTCCGATAGCAACAAAAGTAAAAATAAGGATCTGATTCTCATTTATTTTCTTTCATTGTATTCAAAAATTCTTCTACTTGTCCGAAACAGGCTTCCGGTGTATCCAGATCTCGGCACCAGCTCTCCATCGGACACCAGCCCGTTCCTGCACGGTTGATGATATGCGGCACTTCCTGAGCGAAACCGAGTTTTACAGCCGACCGCTCGAACAAATCACGCGCCAATCGGCTTACGGTAAATGTAAAGACTTCTTCTACGCCCCCCAAGATCATCAATGCCGCAGCTGCCTTGCCCACCACTTTGTCGGCGACAAAAGCCCCTTTCAGAAAATCGGGATCATCTTTCAACAAACGATAAAGATCCTGTACTCCGCGCTTCCGAAAGATACGGATCGTATCACCTTTTCGAATCACGCACGAACACTGTTCGGATTGAAGCAAGTTTATAATTTGCTGTTTCGATTCCTGTGTCATATTCTTATTTCGCCTCAACGGTTCTCACGAGATACAAATCCCGATATATTTTAACGTTTTTATCGGAATAAATGTTCTTTTTCATGACCCTTTTCTCGCCCCGGCATAGCTCGAATAAATTCGCCTCTGCTCTCGGCTTATCGAGAACGTTCATTATCATGCACCTTTTCTCGCCTCGGCATAGCTCGAATAAATTCGGCTCTGCTCTCGGCTTATCGAAAACGTTCATCCCAATTAAAGATCTTTTCCCTGTTTCAAATCCTCGACAAATTTGTCGATACGTCTCAGTTCCTTGGGGATATCAATACGTTGCGGACAGTGGGGTGAACATTGCCCGCAGCCGATGCAATGGTTTGCCTGACGTAACTTCGGCACACTGCGGTCATAACCGATCAGATACGCCCGGCGGGCTTCCCGATAGTTTTCATCTTTCGACGATACCGGTACATTTCCGTCATTGATACATTTATTGTAATGCAACAATATTGCCGGAATGTCGAGCCCGTAAGGACAAGGCATACAATATTTGCAATCGTTACACGGTATCGTATCGAACTCCATCATCTGCGCCGCCATACGTTGAAGGAAATCAAATTCATCGTCGGTCAGACTATCCAACGGTGCATAGGTGCGAAGATTATCCTGCAAATGCTCCATACGGGTCATGCCGCTCAATACGGTGAGGACATCGGGAAAACTTCCGGCAAACCGGAATGCCCACGAAGCGACACTCTTTTCGGGTTCACGCTGTTTAAGACGCGCAACGATCCGATTGGGAACGTTCGACAACCGTCCGCCCAAAAGCGGTTCCATGATCACAGCCGGAATGTTGCGCTTCGCCAGTTCGCCGTAAAGATACTCGGCATCGGTATTGCGCACATTGATCTGTTTGGCATATTTCCAATCGAGATAATTCAACTGGATCTGTACAAAATCCCATTTATAATAATCGTGACGCGAAAGCAGGTAATCGAAAACTTTCACATCGCCGTGGTATGAAAAGCCGAGGTTACGGATGCGTCCGGCACGACGCTCTTCCATCAGAAATTCGAGGACACCGTTGTCGATATAACGTGCTTCCATATCCTTCATCCCGTTGCCCATACCGACACCATGCAGCAGGAGATAATCGATATAATCGACCTGCAACTCTTTCAACGAATTGCGATACATGGCAATGGAAGCCTCTCGGCTCCATGTCGCAGGCGCAAAGTTGGAGAGTTTGGTAGCGATAAAATATTTATCGCGCGGATAACGGCTAAGCGCGATACCGGTAGCCCGTTCCGACATTCCCCGACAATATGCCGGCGACGTATCAAAATAGTTTACACCGTGGGCAATCGCATAATCAACCAGTTCGTTCACCAGCTCCTGGTCTATTTCCTCGTTCCCCTCCCGCGCACTACGTCCTCCAACCGACGGCAAACGCATCATACCGAAGCCGAGCAACGATACACGGTCGCCTGTCGAAGGATTCGTGCGGTAAGTCATTCGGTCGGTCGGAATCTCGCCCTGAGCCGAACGATCGCCCGATATGGAATTATTCTTCGAATCACATCCAGCCAATACAGCCGTAGAGACTGCGGCTCCGGCACCCAGCCGTTTCAAGAATTCCCGACGGTTCAATCCATCGTTTCTATCTTTATTCGTCTTCATCGTCATTTCAAATTAAATCGTTCTGTGATGAGTATGCCCCTCTACATAAATCGCGCTGAACGGTCGTGCCGGGCACAAATTTTCACACGCACCGCAACCTATGCACAACTCGGTATTCACTGCCGGGATCTTCGGAGAATAAGGATCTTCCGGATCGGACGCCACCATAGTAATCGCTCCGGTCGGACAGTGACGGGCACAATTGCCGCACTCCACACCATCGGTCAATGGCACACAGTTGTCTTTCACCCAAACAGCATGTCCGATCTGTATCGCCGATTTATCGGCAGGGGTAATTTTCAGAATTGCTCCCGCAGGACACACTTCCGAGCATTTGACACATTCGGGACGACAATACCCCCGTTCGTAAGAGGCTTCGGGCTGCATCAGGGTTGTCAATTTCGTCGAAGGGCGCAAGACATCATTCGGGCAAACAGAAACACACAACTGACATCCGGTGCAATGCTGTGCCATATGGCGTAAACTTTGCGCTCCCGGCGGAACGATAGGCGTAGCCCGATCGGGTATCTTTTTATCAGTAATCGCAGCCAAACCGCCATCGACCGTTTTTTCCTGTGCCCGCACAGCTGCCGTAGCCGCCAATACACCTACCCCCGTGAGGAATGTACGCCGCGAAGTATCCACCGTTTTGCTTTCCGACGTAACAGGCTCCGCCTTTTTCATTCTACCGTAACGAATTGCATGCGTATGGCACTTTTCCAGACAGTCCATACAGGAAACACAACGGGAATAATCGATCGTATGATTTTTCGTATCTATACATGCCGCTTTACAATTACGTCCACACAGTCCGCAATTGACACATTTATCGGTATCTATTACCGGTTTCATCCATGAAAAGCGAGAAAAGAATCCCAACACCGTACCTACGGGGCAAATCGTATTGCAATAAGTACGTCCGTTACGCCAAGCCAATATCGCCAGGCATACCACAGTGACAAGTGCAATGATAAAGGTCGGCAAAGATTTAAGCCATACCTCTTTTTCGTAAAAAGCATAACTGTCGGCACGTTCGGCGATATATGCAAACAGATTGTTTCCCCAAGCCCAGAACGGAGCCAAAAGGTTCTGGGCGATCCGTCCGTACGAACTATACGGAGCCAGCAATGCAACCACCGAACCGACACCGGCAATCAAAGCAACCACGAAGATGCCTAATACCGTATAACGCAAAACCAACTTCGCCGGAGAATAAGTATAACGATTTTTCTTGCTTTTCCTGCCGAACCATGCAAATATGTCCTGCATCACGCCCAACGGGCAAATCACAGAACAATATACCCGACCGAATAGCAATGTAAGTAATATTAAAAATACGACAACACCCAGATTCAAAGCCAAAACCGCCGGCAGAAACTGGATCTTCGCCAACCATCCGAACCAAGTATGCAATGTTCCTGTGAAATCGAGAAAAAGCAACGTGATCAACACGAAACAAAGCGAAGCTAATGCGATTCTAATTTTTCGTAACATATTTCTTTTTATCGTTTATAATCAAATGATTTATCATCTCAAAGATAATATTATCCTATTATTATCCGGCATTTACGTATCGTTTTTTATGCCGTGAGCCAATCTATCGAATGCAAAGATAGAGCAAATCGAGGGCAGAGAACATCAAATTTATTTGGATGGCTATGCCGAGATGCCGCCTATCTTCTACAAAGATAGTTATATCGCGACAAGCGATCCATACCTAAAATACAGATCGCATTACCATTTTTACCGATAAACTCCGGACTGGTTGGCTCTAAATCCGAAAACTAAACTACCTTTGTCCGACAACGACAACGGTTATATTATGCACATAGAACTCATTACGGAAAACAAGAAACAGTTTCTCGAATTGCTATTGCTTGCCGACGAACAGGAATCAATGATAGACCGCTATTTGGAACGAGGTAAAATGTTTGCGCTCTATGCACCCGACCTTCGGGCAGTCTGCGTAGTCACAGACGAAGGAAACGGCATTTGCGAACTGAAAAATTTAGCGGTAGCCCCGTTGTATCAGCGGCAAGGTTACGGAAAGGAAATGATCCGGTTCATCGTCGAATATTTCGGCAGAAAATTTCAACAATTATACGTCGGAACAGGCGACACCCCCTCTACCCTGTCTTTTTATCGGCATTGCGGATTCGTTTATTCACATCGCATTCCGAACTTTTTTACCGACAACTACGACCATCTGATCATCGAAGAGGGAAAACAACTATGCGACATGGTCTATTTAAAAATGACCCTGCCACAAGGGAACCGTTCATAAGCCGATTCCCCATTCGAATCTCGTACCCCCAAAGTGGTACTCTTTGCCTTTCCGCTTACTTATCTATAATCTCTTTTCCAAACGGAGTCAAAGACAATCCCGCCAACTTGAAATGCTGCATACCGAACGGAATACCGACAATCGTAATACACAACAATACGCCCCAAGCCAGATGAGAAAGGAATATGACAAGACCGCCCAAAAGCAGCCACAGTATATTCATAAACAGCGACAGGCATCCGTTCGAATCGGAACTCGAAACGACTTCTTTTCCAAACGGATAGAGCGATAGAAGTCCGATTTTCAAAGTTTGTAATCCGAAAGGAATACCGATAATCGTCAGCATCATCGCCACACTGGAAATAAGATATTCGATAGCCATCCAGATACCACCGAATATCAGCCATAAAATGTTCAAAAAGATATTCATAATTCTAAGTATTAATTCAACAAAGATAATGCAAATCGAGAGCAGAGGCATCAAACTCGTTTGAATGGCTTTGCCGAGATGCAACTTATCTTCTACAAAGATAAAATATTTTACCGAATAAGTCCAATAACAAACCATTTGACAATAAGTTTCCTACACAAAAGAATACTTAACACATATCACCTCTATCTAATTTATTTTCTGTATATTTGTAGAATATAGGAAGCGGTTCGGCATGATCAAATCGTAAAACTTTGTTTTCTATTTGACTCCTGCTCTCACCTTTCGCTATATTTGTAGAATATAGAAGGCGGTTCGGCATGATCAAATCGTAAAACTTTGTTTTCTATTTGACTCCTGCTCTC
>ENA-UOOA01000935-UOOA01000935.1-human-gut-metagenome-genome-assembly--contig:-P61old-NODE-935-length-52576-cov-8.165324_pt1 | contig 52576 bp, 40 predicted proteins | sample MGYA00242467_ERZ724014 | MGnify/ENA metagenome assembly ERZ724014 | reverse complement strand
CCCCATGCCCCCCACCAATCAGCCGTCCAACGACTTCGGAGACATGGACGACGAAATCCCGTTCTAAACGCAAATACCGCCTTTTCCTTTTACAGGCCGCCTTTCCTCCGGGTCAGGCGGTCTTTTTACATCATCTTCCCCGAACGAACGGCAACGCCGTGCCACGAAAAGAAAAAGTGGTACAGCCTCATTCCCGGCAATGGAGGAAAAGCACGGGAACAACCGGACAAAAGGGAAAACCTCACCGTTCATTTCAGCTTGGCAAAATCAGTCCGTCCCGGCATACTGGCGGCGTATGAAAATAGCCGTTATTGGAAAAGGTGGACGTGAACATGCACTGGTCAAGGCGCTCAAGGAATCTCCCTCTGCTCCGGAAATGTACTGTTTCCCGGGAAGTGACGCCATCAACCGTCTGGCTACCCCCATCCCGGCCAGGGATCTGCCCTCGCTGATCGACTGGATGGTTTCCAATAAAATGGACCTCTGCGTTGCCGGGGAGGAAAGCTATCTGGTCAAGGATGAAGGCCTGGCCAATGCCTGCACCCGTGCGGGCATCCCCTGCTGGGGGCCGGTAAAAGAAAGCGCCCAGCTGGAAGCCAGCAAGGAATTTGCCAAGGACTTCCTGCTCCGCCACCGCATCCCTACCGGGCAGGCGCGCGTAGCGGCCACATTGGAGGAAGCCCGGCAATTCATCGGAAACAACTATCCTACCGTGCTGAAATTTGACGGTCTGGCCGCTGGAAAGGGCGTAGCCGTCTGCATGAGCAAGGAGGAAGCGGACTCTTTCCTGAAAGAAGTATTTACAGACAGGCGCTTTGGTGAAGGGCGGCTGCTGGTGGAAGAATTTCTTACCGGACCGGAAGTTTCCATCTTCGGCGCTCTGGTGGACGACCATTATCTCATCCTCTGCCCGGCACGGGACTACAAGCGCCTCAAGGAAGGCGATGCTGGCCCCAACACGGGCGGCATGGGAGCGGTGGCTTCCCGCCGGCTGGTGGAGCCGGAAATGCTGGAACGCATTGAAAAGGAAATCGTGGCTCCGACGGTAGCCGGACTGAAAAAAGACGGGCTTCCTTACCGGGGTTTTCTGTACTTCGGCCTGATGCTGACTCCAAACGGCCCAAAAGTAATTGAATACAACTGCCGCTTCGGCGATCCGGAATGCCAGGCTGTTATGCCCCTGCTCTCCGGAGACTTGGCCTCCTTCTGCCTGCATGGGGCCAAGGGAGAATTTGCGCCGGAAGAAATTTCCTTCCAAAACGGCTGGAGCGTCTGCTGCGTGCTGGCCTCCAAAGGATATCCGGAGACCTCCCATTCCGGCGACGCTATTCAGGGACTGGACGATATTTCAAATGCTTCCGTTTACCACGCCGGCACCAAATGGAATGCGGATAAAAACTGTTATGAAACCAATGGCGGCCGCGTCCTGGCCGTCGTGGCACAGGGAGATACCCTCTCCGAAGCGCGCCAGCGTGCCCACAACGAAATCAAAAAGATTCAATTTAACGGCATGCAGCGCCGGCCGGACATCGGCTTTGCCAGCTTCGTCTGATTTTTCCGCGTTTCCCTCCCCATCTGCCCTATGAAACCGGCGGCCCTTCTCATCCTCCTGTTTCTTTCCTGCCCTGCATGCCTGATGGCGGACAACGCCGCACTGGCGGCCAGGGCGCGTGAACAGGTAGGAGTAACGGTTTCCTACAACGGAGGCTATCAATCCATTCCCTACCCCAACGGAGACGTTCCCCGCGAAACGGGAGTATGCACGGATGTGGTCATCCGCGCCATGAGGGCCTTCGGCCTGGACCTTCAAAAAGCCGTGCATGAGGACATGAAGGCCCACTTTTCCAAATACCCTAAAATATGGGGCTTGAAAACGACGGACCGCAGCATTGACCACCGCAGGGTCCCTAATCTTCGTACCTTCTTTGCCAGAAAAGGTTGGTCCGTTCCCATTACGGAAAACGCGGCGGACTACGAGCCCGGCGACCTGGTTACATGGAACCTGTCCGATAGTATTCCCCACATTGGCATCGTTTCCGACCGGAAAACGGAGGAAGGCACGCCGCTGATCATTCATAATGTCGGCGCCGGAACGCAGGAAGAAGACTTCCTGTTTTCCCACACCATCACGGGCCACTACCGTCCCGTGCTGGCTGAGAGGAAACAGAAAGCGCAACCCTGATTCTTACCCCCGTCTTAGCGTAACCTGCCATACCGGGTATTTCCGGAGGTTCTCCCGGAGTTGCATGGATATCCGGGGAATGTCGCGGGACAGGAAGAAGGCGGCCCTTTCCCTCTCATTGATTCATCCGGTCCGGAATGCCCATGAACCTTCTTGCCAAAAGAGGGGGCTTCCGTCATCATGTGCGCATGGTTACACCTGCATTCTCCGACTGTATCAACAAGCTGGGCGTCGATGAAAAAGACGTCATTCCCTTCGGCCGCAACAAGGCCAAAATTTCCCTGGACGTATTGGACAAGCCGGCAGCCCCCGGCAAACTCATCCTGGTATCCGCCATCACTCCCACCCCATCCGGAGAAGGCAAAACCACCGTTTCCATCGGCTTGGCGCAGGGATTGCAGGCCATCGGCAAAAAAGTCTGCCTGGCGCTCCGGCAACCTTCCATGGGGCCGGTGTTCGGCCGCAAGGGCGGAGCTACCGGAGGCGGCAAAAGCTCCCTGACGCCGGCAGAGGAAATCAACATGCATTTCACAGGGGACTTCCACGCCATTACATCTGCCCACAACCTCATCAGCGCCATCATTGATAACGCCATGTTCTTCCACACGCTGAACATTGACGAACGCAAAGTCATATGGAAGCGGGTCATGGACATGAACGACCGTTCCCTGCGTTCCATCATCGTGGGGCTCAACAAGCAGGGGTTCCCCCGAGAAACAGGCTTCGATATCACCCCGGCTTCGGAAATCATGGCGTGCCTGTGCCTTGCCACTTCCTACAAGGACATGGAAGAACGCATCAACCGCATCGTGATCGGATTCACGACGGATGACAAGCCCGTATTCGCAAGGGAACTGGGCATTACCGGTTCCGTCATGGCCCTGCTGAAAGATGCCCTGATGCCCAATCTGGTCCAATCCGTGGAAGGAGTGCCCTGTTTCCTGCACGGCGGCCCGTTTGCCAACATTGCCCACGGCTGCAACTCCGTGCTGGCCACCAGGATGGCCCTGCATTTTGGGGACTATGCCGTCACGGAAGCCGGATTCGCGTTTGACCTGGGTGCAGAGAAATTCCTGGATATCAAATGCCGCCAGTCCGGACTGGATCCGGCGGCCATTGTCATCGTAGCTACGGCACGCGCGCTGAAAATGCACGGGGGAACTGCCCTTGCGGATCTGAAAAACACGGATGTGGACGCGTTGAAAAAAGGCCTTGCCAACCTGGATGCGCATCTGGACGCTGCCGCCCACTACAAACGCCCCGTTGTGGTCGCCGTCAACAAATTCTTTGACGACTCCCGGGAAGAACTGGACGCTATCGTGAAACACTGCGCGGAACGCGGTATTCCCTGCGCCATTGCGGATATCTTCTCCCAGGGAGGAGAAGGAGGCAAAGACCTGGCCCAAATGGTTGTGGAAGCTGCGGACAGGAGTTCCGCCCCTTTCAAGCCCCTCTATGAATCCGCCCTGCCGGTGGAAGAAAAACTCAACATCATTGCCCGCAACATTTACGGGGCGGACGGTGTGGAATTGACAGCCGCCGCCAAAAAGAAGCTGGCCCAGTTTGAAGCCAGCCGCCTGACGGACCTTCCCATCTGCATGGCAAAAACCCAGAACTCCCTTTCCGACAACGGACGCCTCCGAGGACGCCCCACCGGCTTCACCATCACCGTGCGCGACTTTGAAATCGCCAACGGGGCCGGCTTCCTGGTGGCCCTCTGCGGGGAAATCATGCGCATGCCCGCCCTTCCCGTCTCACCGAACGCCATGCACATCTACCTGGATAACAAGGGCAACGTCCAGGGGCTCTGAAAAATATCACCAACCGCGCCGCACGCCATGAAAATCGCCATTCTGGGAGCCGGAGCCCTGGGTTGCTATTACGGAGCCAGACTTCAGGAATCGGGGCAGGACGTATCCTTCATCGTACGTTCGGAATACGGCTATCTGAAAGAACACGGCCTTCAGGTGAAAAGCCTGCATGGGAATATCTCCCTGCCCCGCATCAACGTTTACCGGGACACGGAGGAAGTCGGCCCGGTAGACCTCGTTGTCGTTGCATGGAAAAGCACGGCAAACGCCGGATTTTCCAGAGCCCTTCCCCCGTTGATGGGGCCGGACACAACTGTGGTTACACTCCAGAACGGCATGGGAAATGCGGAGGAAATTGCCCGCATCATCCCGGCGGACCGTATCTATGTGGGCCTGTGCTTCATCTGCGCCATGCGGGAAAAACCGGGCCATGTCAACCATCTGGAAGGGGGCAACATCCAATTCGCCCCCTTCATTCCCACGCCGGAAGGGACTGAAAAAGCCAGGGAACTCTCCGAGCTGTTTGCCAATGCCGGCATCAAAACGCGCGCCTTTGACGCCGCAGAGCAAATCCAGTGGTACAAACTCGTCTGGAACATCCCGTTTAACGGGCTTTGCCTGGCTCTGGGCGGCATCAGCATTGCAGAACTCTACCAAAATCCGGAAAACGTCGTACGCGCGCGCCGCATCATGGAAGAAGTAGTACAGGCAGCCAGGGCCCGCGGCTACGCCCTGCCGGAAGATTTGGTTGAATTCCACCTTTCCCGTACGGAAACCATGGGGGCTTTCATCCCGTCCAGCGCCGTGGACTACAACGAAGGCCGCCCCGTCGAATACACGGCTATCTGGGGAGACCCTCTCTCCAAGGCCCGGCAAGCCGGAGCCTTCGTGCCGGAATGGGAACTTCTGGACAAAGCCATCCGCAAGCGCCTGAACATGAATAGTCCTTCTGATTCTATTTAATAAACTAAAATGATACAAAGGTCTTATTATTTCAATGACCTACAGTCTTTTTGTACCCAAACTCTAGAAGAAATTTTAGGGCAGATTGCTCTTCATACCCCATTTTCTTTAGATCAAAATTCACGTAATTCTTTTGTTCACGAAATTAGATTACTCCAAAGTGTTCTTAAAAGTATTCCCTCTGGATCCATAGCCCTTGAATACACTATTCCTCGCATCGGAGAGCGAATAGATGTCGTAATCGCTTGTGCTGGTATTCTCTATATTCTTGAATTTAAAGTAGGAGAATCATCTTATCCAAGACATGCTATTGATCAAGTGGTAGATTATGTACTAGCATTAAAATATTTCCATCAAGAAAGTTATCAAAAGAAAATTGTTCCTCTGGTAGTCTGCACTCATGCTCCTTCTAAAGAGTTTCAACTTATAATGAACCCAGATGGGGTTTATCTTCCTATCCTTTGCAATGATAATACCTTAGGTCCTAATTTAACAAAACTTACTAACAATCTGTGTGATGACGAATTCCATTTTAAACAATGGTTAATTTCGCCATACATGCCTACTCCCACGATCATTGAAGCAGCTCAAGCACTCTACCGTGGACATGGAGTCAAAGAAATTTCACGGAGTAGTGCCGGAGCCTACAATCTTAGTCTCACAACAAAGGTACTAAATCGTATTATTGAACAAAGTAAACAGTATCATCAAAAATCTATTTGTTTTGTTACTGGCGTACCTGGTGCCGGAAAAACGCTAGTAGGCCTCAATATTGCAAATGAGCGACATCAATATGATAAACAAGAACATGCAGTTTTTCTTTCCGGTAATGGTCCCTTGGTTGCTGTCCTGCGAGAAGCTCTAGTACGAGATGAAATTAAACGCTGTAAAGGCAAAATAACAAAAATAACATCTAAAAGAAAAGTTGCTGCCTTTATTCAAAATATCCATCATTTTCGTGATACTTATCTACCTCCTTCCGAACAAGTTCCTGCGGAAAAAGTAACTATTTTTGACGAAGCACAACGTGCTTGGACAAAAGAGCAAACGGCTAAATTTATGTTAAAACGCCATGTTCCCTCCTGGAACATGTCTGAACCAGAAGTCCTCATTAGTGTTATGGATCGCCATCAAGATTGGGCTGTAATCTTTTGTCTAATTGGAGGTGGTCAAGATATACTTACTGGAGAAGCTGGCCTTTTAGCTTGGTTTAATGCACTAAGAAACCATTTCCCTCATTGGAATGTTTATGTGTCCCCCCAAATCTCTGATGTAGAATATACGCAAGGAAAACCACTTGAATCTCTCTTTATGGGATTACATCTTTATCAGGAAAAAAAACTTCATCTTTCTGTCTCACTTCGTTCTTTCCGGAATGAAAAAGTTTCAGCATTTGTAAAATCTCTATTGGATGAAAACTTACCAATAGCTCAACAACTCTATTCAGAACTCTCACTTAATTATCCTATTGTCATTACACGTAGCCTAGAAAAAGCTAAACAATGGGTACAAAATCAATCCCGAGGTACAGAACGTTATGGACTCATTTCTAGTTCAGGAGCCAAACGTCTACGCCAATTTGGTATTTGGGTACAGAACGATATTCAGGCAGAAAATTGGTTTTTAAACGATAAAGAGGATGTACGCTCTTCCTATTTTCTAGAAGAAACAGCAACTGAATTTGATATTCAGGGTCTTGAAATTGATTGGGCAATCGTTGCATGGGATGCAGACTTTCGTATAGAAAAAGGACATTTTAAAGCTTATAATTTTAAGGGGTCTAGTTGGAAAATAGTTCGTAAGAAAGATGCACAACTCTATCTCAAAAATACTTACCGTGTTTTATTAACACGAGCACGCCAAGGGTTCGTTATTTTTATTCCAAAAGGATGTGACGAGGATTTGACTCGTCACTCCTCCTTCTATGATGGTATTTATTATTACCTAAAAGAAATAGGTATCAAGGAGCTATGCCTTTCTGAAGAACAATAGCTTTCTCAACTTTTGTGAAACTATGCTGAAGACCATCGTCATTTTCATCATTGCCCTTCTGGGCTTCGGCATGATTCGCCTGCCTTTGCAGAATCATATTCTGGAACAGGAGAAAGCGGAGGGGCTGCTGGATAATCCGGTAGAGCTTTCCTCTTCCGATTATCTGGAACAACAACTTGCCATGGTCTCCCTGGGAGGGCTCCGCTCCCTGGTGGCGGCCGTGCTGAGCATGGAAGCTTTCGACTGTTTCCTGATTTCCGACTGGGCCAACCTGGAACGCCGCTACAACCAGGTTACCGCTCTCGCTCCTCACTCCGATTTTTACTGGGACAACGGATCGTGGCATTTGGGCAATAACGCTTCCTCCAGTTATCTGGACAATAAACGTCTTTCTCCCATGGAACGCCGGGAAGGCTTCCGCAAATACATTCAAAAGGGGCGCCGCTTCCTGGAAAAAGGCATCAACGCCAATCCTGACAGCTGGTACCTTCAATCCCTGCTGGGCAACATGTATAGCGATACCTACCGGCAACCGGACTTTGAAAAGGCGGCGGAAGCCTACCGCAAGGCACGGGATTTGGGAGCGCCTCCCCTTACGGCCCGCAAAGAATTTTATGCGCTCGTCCGTGTGCCTTCCAAATCCAGAGAAGCTCTGGAACTGGGCCGGGAGTTATTCAAGGATCCCCGCAACAGGACACCCAGCCTGGTGAGTAATATTTTTGTTCTGGAAAACAGGCTGAACATACCGGAAAAGGAACGCATCCCCTTCCGGGAACTGTTTCCCACGGATGAAATCGCCCGTGACCTGATGACCAGCCATCTGGCCAATTCCCTGAAATATCCAGTAGACGGGCTGAGAGAAGCCCTGGAATCCTTGCCTTCGGCAAAAGACGAGTAAAGCAAACAGACGGAAATAAGGGGTCATGGGAAGGCCGGCACCCTGTGCCCCAACCATGATTTCCTGTGAGCAAACGCGCTTGGCAAAACCTCCCCAAAGTGCTATGCTCTTTGCTTACAATACCATGAGTAGAATAGCCCTGATTAGTGACATCCATGCCAATCTGCCCGCTCTGGAAGCGGTGATGAAGGATATAGAACAGCTTCAATGCAATGCCGTTTACTGCCTGGGCGATGTTGTGGGCTATAACGCCAATCCGTCCGAATGCCTTGAATTCATCCGCAGCCGCCAGATTCCCACCGTGCGCGGCAACCATGATGAGGAAGCCATTGGAGAAGACAATCCGGCAGGGATGAACCCAGTAGCTTACAATGCCCTGATGTGGACGCGGCAGCAACTTTCCGAAGAACAGAAAAAGTGGCTTCGCCGCGCTCCTTTCCAGCGCATTCTCCCCAATGAAATCGTTCTGGTGCACGCTACACAGGACAAGCCCAACTCCTGGGCCTACGTCACGAATGTGGATACGGCCACCCACAGCATCAATATGCTGCGTGACAATCAATTCCTGTGCTTTAACGGACACACTCACGTCCCCCGTACATTCATCCGCCATGAAGGAAGCATCCATGAATATGAATCCGGGGATATCCAGCTACTCAAAACCAACAAATATCTGATTAATGTGGGCTCCGTAGGCCAGCCCAGAGACGGCGATCCCCGCGCCGCCTACGGCGTGCTTGACGAAGACAGCATGGTGTACTACCAGCGCCGCGTGGAATACGATGTAGCGGAGGCCCAAAGACGCATTCTGGCCGCCGGTCTTCCGGACATGCTGGCGCGCCGGTTGGGAGAAGGAATGTAAATTCCGCACCTCCTGAAAGGCCTGCCAAAAGAAAGGAAACCTGCCGTATTGCATTGTTTCCCTTTCATCTTAAGAAGAACCGGGCAGCGCCTTATGTTAGCAAAGGCTTACAAATTTGCATTGCTACTTGCCTCACCTTCCACAAATCGGTAGAGTTCAGCGCGACGAATGAAGACCTATATCATCAGACGACTCCTTCTCATGCCCTTGACGCTCCTGGGGGTTACGTTTCTCGTCTTTTGCATAACCCGTTTTGTTCCGGGAGGTCCCATTGAGCAGATGATGCAGCAGCAAAGCATGAGCGCCCTGTCCGGACAGAAAGCCGGCTCCCAGCGCGGCGACAATAACCTGAGTGAAGCGGATATGGAGCGGCTGGAAGAGCAGTACAGCCTGCAGGAGCCCATCATCACGGCTTATCTGCAATGGCTGGGCGTGCTGCCCAAAAAGATTTTCATTTCCCGTGAGGAATTCGGGGAAATCGGCGGAGCGGGAGAGGGAGACAAGGAAGATGAATATTCCGGCATTTCCGATACGCATACACGGATCAATCTGAATGAAACAGGAGAACAAGTCGTCGTAGTTCGCCAGGACAAGGATTCCGGCAGCGTGAAAGATGCTTTCTTTTCCGGCACGCCTTCCCGGAAAGCCGCTTCAGAAGGCTGGACCGTGGATATAGAATCCCCCATGGACCGCGCGGAACGCTGGGCGCGCCGCATGAGGCAGACGGATAATACGGAGGCCGTCCGCGACAAGGCTCGGGGCTATGCCTGGCGTGCCGTAATGTACAAGACCAGCTTTGACGGGCTGCTCCAGGGAACTATGGGCAACTCGTTTAAGTACAATGAACCCGTATGGGACATGATCAAGGAGCGCATTCCCGTTTCCCTGTACTTCGGCATCCTGAGCGCCATTATTACCTATTCCGTCTGCATTCCCCTTGGGGTAGTAAAGGCAATCCGCCATAAAAGCCTGGTGGACAACATCTCTTCCGTCCTGATTTTCCTGGGGTACTCCGTACCTGGGTTCGCCCTGGGCGCCGTACTGGTGGTGTATCTGGGCGCGCGGCTGGAATGGTTCCCTCTCTGCGGGCTTACGTCTCCGGACTTTGCGGACATGGGGTTCTGGCAACAGGCCGGAGACCTGCTGCACCATACGGTGCTCCCCCTGATTTGTTATGTAGTAAGTTCCTTTGCCATCACCACCATGATGATGAAAAACAACCTGATGGACAATCTTTCCGCGGACTACATCAGGACAGCCATGGCCAAGGGCGTGAGTTTCAGAGGGGCCGTCATCAAGCATGCCTTCCGCAACTCCTTTATACCCATTGCCTCCACTCTGGGCAGCCTCATCAGCCTGATTGTGGCCGGCTCCATGCTGGTGGAAAAGGTTTTCGATATCCAGGGGTTCGGGATGCTGAGTTACCAGGCTCTGATGGACAAGGATTACGCCCTGATCATGGGAACGCTGCTGCTTACCTCCTTCCTGATGGTGCTGGGCAACCTTCTCTCCGATATCATCGTGGCCGCTGTGGATCCGCGCATCAAATTTGAATAATACACATGGTTAGAAAACTGGCATACCTTTTGGTCATTCTGGCGGTTCTTACTGCCGTGGGAGAGCTGTGCGGGCTGCTCCTGCCCACGTTAAGCTGGCCCTTCACCGTCTCACGGGAAATGAGCATGCTCAACATCGTCTGTACGGACCAGAACAACGGCGGCTTTCTGACGCCTCAGGGGAAATTCCTGTGGTTCGGCTGGGTTTGCGTGCTGGTCATGGGAGGCCTCGGTTTCTGGCTCATGCTGAAAGGCCCCCGGAGGTTCCATCCAACGCCGATCACCAGGCGCCGCATCCAGCGTTTTAAAAGCATCTCCCGCGGCTACGTATCCCTCCTCATTTTGCTTGTATTGACGCTATTGGCCTGTATGGACCAATGCCTGGTGGGCAAGCGGGCCCTCCTTGTCGTTCAGGACGGATCCTGGTACTTTCCGGCCATGATGCGCAAAGTATACAAGGGTTCTACATTTGGCCAGACCGGAGATTTTGCGGATGCGGAAGCCAACTACCGAGAACTGAAAAAACAGGCAGGCCAGCCGGGAAAACCCTCCCTTGTCATCATGCCTCTGGTTCCATACGATCCCACGGGAGATTCCACCAACCCCGGTTCGGAAGCTTTGATGGTGAATGAAGACGGCCTCGTCTGCGAGCCCGGCGGCAAGCCGTATTCCGGTTTGGCCTCCCGTTTGCATAAGGATGAAGAAGCCCTTCCCCACATCAGCTACAAATTCCGCAAGGGGAAAAAAGTGGACCGGGCCACCGGCTGGCTGGAAGACAGAACGGAGGTGTACAGCGCCACGTATGAAAACAACAACATTGTGGCGGAACATTACAGCGGCCCCGGCACCAAAGAGGAATTCCTGAAACAGACGGATGAACATAAAATCAGCCGTATCTTCTACCACCCCTCCCCGCCCCTCAAGGGGGGCCACCTGCTTGGCACCAATACCCAGGGGGCGGACATTCTGGCTTATCTGTACGGCGGCCTCCAGGTAAATATGAAAGCCGCACTCTTCTACCTGCCTATCGTATATTTCATCGGCATCACCTTTGGAATGATGATGGGATACTTCGGCGGCATGTTTGACCTCGGCATGCAGCGCCTCATTGAAATCTTCTCCCAGGTTCCCTTCCTTTTCATCATCATGATTATTTCAGATATGGTTCCCCTTCATATGAAGGGCATGTTCCTGATTATCAGCCTTCTAATCATGTTCGGGTGGATGTCCATGACCTACCAGCTCAGAACCTCCACCATGAAAGAAAAAGCGCGCGACTACGTGGCGGCCGCCCGCGTGCTTGGGGCTTCCACCAGCCGTATTCTCTTCGTTCATATCCTGCCCAACCTGGTCGCCATTCTGGTCACTCTGGTTCCGTTCAGCGTTTCCGCCCTCATTCTGGCTCTGGCTTCCCTGGACTATCTGGGCTTCGGCCTTCCTGACACATACGCCAGCTGGGGGCGCCTGCTCAATGACGGACTGGCGGATCTTTCCGCCAGCTGGGTGGTTACCTCCGCCTTTTCCGCCCTGGTGATTACCCTCCTGCTCGTCACCTTTATCGGGGAGGCTGTCCGCGAAGCCTTTGACCCTAAAAAATTCACCACTTATAAATAAAAAGACTCCCGCTTTGCCATTTCTTATGCTTAAGCTGTCCACCCTCCTCCGTTCCACCCTTTCTTCCGTGATGCTGTCCCTTCTGCTGGCAGCCGGGTCCGGTTGCAAGGATTCCTCCCAATCCCAGGGGGTAGGCTGGCAGCCGAACGTACCCTTCGGCACGCTCCCTCCGGGATTTGATTCCTTCCCGGAACGATGGAACAAACAGATCAATGACCGCCTGGCTCGTGAGGAAGCTGCCAAGCAAAAGGAAATACGGGAGCTCCGGGACAAGTTTTTTAAAGAGGAAGATTCTAAAGTCAGGGAAAAACTGCAAAGCAAACTCATTGCGGATGAAGCCGCCCTGTCCGTCATTCACCGCAGGCAGACGGAAGGCGACTACATCAAATTCAAGACCCCGGCGGACATCCCCCAAGACCTGAAGTGGGAGGATGGACTGGACAATCCCCAGACAGGCGCACTGTTTACTTCGAACTGGATCCGGATGCCCGCTATACGGACGGAGCCAAGGTAAAGGCCATCGACCTCCTGGTGAACATGTATATCCGCACTTCGGAATACAGCCGGGACGTATTCTACAACAACTTTTTTTACCAGAACGCTTCCAACATCACCATCTACGACGACAGCCGCTTTTCCATCACACTCCCCTTCGCCAAACCTCTGCTCCCGTACTATTGCACGCTGTTCATTCCGTCCCCGCCGCATTTTTATTGCGAGTTCGGCCCCAACTACGTGGAACGCTACCAGTGGCGCATACCGCCCACTACGGGCGCTTATGTTGTCAAGCCGGACGGTATCATCCGCGGCCGCCAGGTAACACTCCAGCGCGTGCCGGACTGGTGGGCCAGGGACAAAAAATTCACGAAATACATGTATAATGTGGATCAAATCGTGTATAATTTCATTGCGGAACCATCCAAGGCCATCGAACTCTTCCGCATCGGAGAACTGGACGTTTTGAACATCACCAAACCGGAACTATGGCACGAACGCATGGAAATACCGGAGGTTCACAACGGCTACATCAACCGCAGCACATTTTACACCATTTACCCCCGCCCTCCTTACGGAGTTTTTCTGAATACCTCCAAAGCCCCCTTCAATGACCTCAATGTTCGCCGGGGGTTCCAGCACGCACTTAATATCCAGAATATCATTGACATTACCTTCCGCGGAGACTACCAGCGGCTCAATTCCTACAATTCAGGTTTCGGCAAATTCACCAATCCTTATATTAAGGCGCGCCCCTATTCCCCGGAACAGGCCCGCGCTTATTTCGCCAGGGCGGGATACACCATCCCCTGCCCGGACGGTATCCTCCGCAAGCCGGACGGCACCCGGCTCACCGCAGCCATCACCTTCCCCAATTCATCTCCTTCCCTGGCTTCCACTCTGGGCAAGCTGAAGGAAGACGCGCGCAAGTGCGGCCTGGAAATCCAGCTTGACCCTCTGGACTCCACCGTAGCTTTCCGCAAAATCATGGAAAAACGCGCTCAGGCCTCCTTCATGGCTTGGGGATTCACTCCCCCCCATCCGATGAACGAGCAGGGGTTCCACTCCCGGTACGCCTATGATGAGCGTGGAGGCCTTATTACCTATACCAATAACATCTGCGCTTACGCGGACAAAGAAATGGACAAGCTGTTGGACGCAGAAACAAACGCAGCCACGGAAGACGAACTCCAAAAGGCCACGTGGAAAGTGCAGCAGAAAATTGATGACGAAGCCCTGTGGGTTCCCTGCTGGACCACGGAATTCATCAGACTGGGTTACTGGCGCTGGGTCAAATGGCCGAACAGTGCAACTACGCAATTCTGCCATCCCGTCGTATTTGATCCCATGGAAAGTTATCTGTACTGGGTGGATAACGATATCAAAAAGGAAACAATGGAAGCCAAACGGGAAGGAAAAACATTCGAGGAAGTGGATACCGTGTATGACCAGTACCGCTACATGGACTCCATTGAAAGCCTGGACAACAAGGATGGCGGCGGCAAGCTGCCGTCTGTGCCTGTCATCCCGGAAAGCGGCGATCCTCTGGAACCTTCTGCCACGGAAAAATAACACATGAACGATCCCCTGTTGGAAATCAAGAACCTGGTCACCGGCTTCGAAACGGAATCCGGCCTGTTGAAAGCGGTGGACGGCGTCAGCTTCACCGTCCCCAAAGGTACCTGCGTAGGCATCGTAGGGGAATCAGGCTGTGGTAAAAGCGTTACGGCCATGTCCATCGTCCGGCTGCTGCCCCAGCCCATGGGGAAAATTCTGGACGGGCAAATTCTGTTCAAAGGCCGCGACCTGGTTCAGGCAAAAGAAACGGACATGCACGGCATCCGCGGCCGCCATATCGGCGTCATTTTCCAGGAACCAATGACGGCGCTCAATCCCGTACATAGCATCGGCAGGCAAATTGGGGAATCCCTGATGCTCCACCGGGGAATGAACACCAGGGAAGCCCGGGACGCAGCCATCCAGCTCCTGCAGCGCGTTCGTATCCCCTCCCCGGAACAGCGTGTGGACGAATTTCCTCATCAGCTCTCCGGCGGCATGCGCCAGCGCGTCGTCATAGCCATTGCCCTGGCCTGCCATCCAGAACTCATCATTGCGGATGAACCTACTACGGCCCTGGATGTCACCGTTCAGGCTCAAATCCTGTCCCTGCTCAAAGACCTTCAGGCGGAAATGGGGTCATCCTCCATCCTCATTACACATGACCTGGGCGTCATCGCACAGAGCTGTGACTCCGTAGTCGTCATGTACGCTGGCCGCGTGGTGGAAAAGGCCCCTGTCCGGGAACTTTTTGCCAATCCCCGCCATGCTTACACCAAGGGACTGCTGGCCTCCATCCCTCAGCTAAGTTCCGTGCGGAAAACCAAACTGCCCACCATTCCCGGTCAGGTGGCCTCTATTGCGGATTTCGTTCCCGGATGCCGCTTCTGCCAAAGGCAGGGCGTGCCCGCGGAAGAACTCACGGAACGCCCTCCCCTCGTGGAAATATCCCCGGACCACTTCGTGGAAGCCTGCCCCCGTTGCGCCAACCTTTAACTTCTTTTTCTACCAGCCATGCCGGAACCTCTCTTGCAAGTAGACAATTTGAAAATGTACTTCCCCGTCCGCTCCGGAATTTTCCTGCGGCAAGCGGGATGGGTCAAGGCTGTGGACGACGTTTCCTTCAATATTTACCCAGGGGAAACGCTGGGCCTGGTGGGGGAATCCGGCTGCGGAAAATCAACTATTGGCAAAAGCATTGTCCGCCTGCTGAAACCCACCGGGGGCTCCATCCGGTTCAACGGCAACAATATCGCCAGACTCTCCCAGCGCAAAATGAGGCCTCTGCGTCCGCACATCCAGATGGTCTTCCAGGACCCTGCGGAATCCCTCAACCAGAGGCAATCCATCGGTCAAATCGTAGCGGAACCCTTTGTCATCCACCGCATGGGCACCCCCGCCGCGCGCCGGGAATGGGTGCGCGGCCTGCTGGACCGCGTAGGGTTGCCGGACAGCGCTATTGACCGCTTTCCCTTTGAATTCTCAGGCGGGCAACGCCAGCGCATCGGCATCGCCCGCGCCCTGACGCTAAATCCCAGCCTCATTATTCTGGACGAACCCGTCTCCGCCCTTGACGTATCCGTCCAGTCCCAGGTGCTCAACCTGCTGCTGGAACTTCAGGAGGAACGCAAACTCTCTTACCTGTTTATTGCCCATGATCTGGCGGTCGTCAAACACATCTCCGACCGCGTGGCGGTCATGTATCTGGGTAAAATCGTGGAAATGTCAGATGCGGAAACCATCTATCAATCCCCCAAACATGCTTACACCAAGGCTCTTCTGGACGCTATTCCGGAACCAGACCCCTCCAGGGCCAACAAGCACCAGCCTCTGCCGGGAGACGTCCCCTCTCCCATCAACCCGCCGCTCGGCTCTGCTTTCGGCCATCGCATCCAGCACCCCTCCTATCCGGAGACGGTGGGAGCGGACCTTACCCCTGTGGAAATAGAACCGGGCCACTGGGTAGCCCCTGATCCCTGCGCTCTGGAGCCGGAAGACTGGAATAGAATCCGCCAGCGGTAAAAGGTACGGTAAAACGTTTATCCGTGTCCGCCGGGGAAAATCATATCTGCAAACAAATCCCCTGATTTTTTTTCGGGCGGCGGGCAACAGCTTTTAATCACCATGCCCCGGCATTATCCTACACGTAAATCCGGGGCACGCGGGCGCTGATGCTGGTCAGCACATTGCTGGGGATGGTATTGGCACGGCGCGTCAGTTCCTCCCAGCTTACATTAGGCCCCATGATTTCCACCAGGTCTCCGGTCTCCACATGGTCCATGTAAGTAACGTCCACCATGATCTGGTCCATCGTCACACGGCCCAAAACCGGACAGTACTGGCCATTGATATACACCCTCGCTCCCTGGTTGGACAGATATTGAAGATAGCCGTCCGCATAACCGATGCCGATAGTGGCCACCTTCGTGCTCCCCTTCGTTATATAGCAGTGGTTGTAGGAAACGCCGTGATTTCCCGGCAGCGTGCGTATCAGAGTAATGCGGCTGTACAGGGTCATTGTAGGCCGCAGTTCCTTATTATAGGGAGACGGCATGGGGGAATACCCGTACAGGATTCTGCCCAGCCTCGCCATATTGGCGCAGGGAACCTTGTAATTAAACACAGCGGCGCTGCTGCACAGGTGCCGGAACTTGTACCGATGGCCTTGGGAAAGTTCATTTACGGCTTCCGTAAAGCCGCTGATCTGTCCGTGGGTGAAGGAAATATCATCGGAAGCTGCGGATAAATGGGAAAACACGCCCTCCAGATCCAGATAACTGAACTGTTTGAGTTTGTCCGTCAGGCCGTGCAATTCACTCGGTAAAAAACCGCTGCGCCCCATGCCGGTATCCACGCCCAAATGGACATGGACGGTTTTGCCATAAAGGGCGCCCAGGGAATTGAAATGCTCCGCCTCTTCCATGCTGGAAAGAGCGGCGCGCCAGCCGTTCTGCACGATTTCCTCCCGCTCTCCCTCAAAACAGGGGCCGAGAATAAACGGGCATGTTTTTGCCCCGGCATCCCTCACCCGGCAGGCCTCCGCCACCGTGGCAACACCGAAAAAAGCGCAATCTTCGCCATCCAGGGCCTTCACCACCCCTTCCAGACCGTGGCCATAAGCCTCCGCCTTCACAATAGCCATCAGACGGTGATCCGGCATGACGCGCCGGACGACGTTTAAATTGTGCCTCAACGCATTGGTATCAATCTGGGCCCATGCTCTGGGAGGGCTTGTGCAACTCATGCCCGGAGTGTAGGAAGACGGTTGATGCTGTACAAGCCGGAATTAAGCCACCTTTCCACTTTTCCAAACCGTCCCTCGGAGAAACTGTACACCGGTCATTCCTCCGGGAACTTGTTGACGGCGGAAAAGCGGAATCCTTTTTTACCCGATTTCAAAAAACTCCTTGCCAATCCCCGGCACGAACGATATATTCCTTCCGCACTGCAAACGCGCGGTTAGCTCAGTGGTAGAGCACATGCTTCACACGCATGGGGTCACTGGTTCGAAACCAGTACCGCGTACCATTTTCCTGAACACCCCGGAATTCAATATTTCGGGGTGTTTTTATGTTCAGAACAGTCAGCAGATAATGCTCAATTGGTTAAATAGCCCATTTTGCTTCATGATGATTGTCTTGTCATCCATCCCTCATAAAGATAGTATGGTTCAAGCAACCTTCCCTCATCTGCTCAATGCCGCTTTTCAATTCAAATTCAAAACTGGAAATATTGAACCAAGTCAAGGAAACCCCGTTCAAGCTGGAACGGCAAATTCAATATTTGGTAGAAGCCAATTTAAATACGTTGCTTGGGTTGGAATTCGTCAAATCCGAATTCACGATATCCGGCTCCGTTCAGAGGTTGAGAATTGATACATTGGCTTTTGACAGAAAAAATAAGGCTTTTGTCATCATCGAATACAAGCAGGACAAGAATTTTAGCGTTGTAGATCAAGGCTATGCCTATCTTTCTGCAATGCTTAATAATAAAGCCGATTTCATTCTGGAATATAATGAGGCCCGGAATGAACCACTAAAGCGCAGCAGCGTGGATTGGTCCCAATCCCGGATCATTTTTATTTCCCAAGGCTTTACTTCTTATCAAAAAGAAGCCATTAATTTTAAAGATCTTCCGATTGCTCTGTGGGAGATAAAAAAATACAGCAATCAAACCATCAGTTTTGAGGAAATCCGAAAACTCAATGCAACAGAAAGCATCAAAACAATTTCATCGAAAAACAGCGACGTGGATGCCGTCAGCAGAGAAGTAGTAGTTTACACGGAGCAGGATCGGTTGAAGAGTATTCCGGAAAAGGTACAGGGTATTTACAACAGCCTCAGAAATAAAATCCTCGATTTAGGGGACGTCGAAATCAAAGCAACCAAGCTTTATGTAGCTTTCACGGTCAACGGTTCAAATTTCACGGATATCGCTTTGCAGAAACAAGGACTGAAACTCTGGATCAATCTCCCAAAAGGCAAATTGGAAGACCCCTACAAACTCGCCAGGGACGTTTCCAATATCGGCCATCATGGAAACGGATCTTACGAGCTGACTGTAAAAAATGAGGACAGGATGGATTACATCCTTACCCTGATTAAACAATCTTATACACAAAAAGCTTAATTTCTACTGGCAGGAAAGCTTAACCGTTCCTTTGCTTTTTTAATGAATGTTGCGTACTCCCGATGGTACGGGCATTGACTTGGTTTTCCTTTCTCCGTATGCTTCTGCCCGCATGCCTGCGTTGCTGCTCACGTCTTTCATTTGGGCGTTGTCATTCGGACTGCTGGGGAATTGCCTGTCCGGACTTCCCGCCAACTTTGTCGCACTGGCACGCATGGCCGGTTCATTTGCCGTTTTTCTCCCCTTCGTCCGGAAAGCGCCCCTCAGCCATGCCGTGGGGATGATGGGGATAGGCGCCGTCCAGTTCGGAGGGATGTATCTTTTCTATATCGCTGCCTTCCACTATCTGCCTTCCCACCAGGTTGCCCTTTTTACAGCCACCACGCCGATTTATGTGGTTCTAATAGACGGCCTGATGAAAAAGAATCTTCCGCCGCTCCATCTGGCGGCGGCTATTCTTGCAGCCATGGGAGGGGCGGGAATCCTTTGGAAAGGATATTCCTCCGGTAACGGGGAGTTGACAGGAATCGTTCTGGCCCAGCTTTCCAACCTCTGCTTCGCGGCAGGTCAGATAGCCTACATTTCCCTGAAAAATTCCTGGTTCGGGAGAAGCGAAGCATCCTGCTTCGCCTATGCCTATGCAGGCGCCCTGCTGGTTACTTTGCCTTCCGGCCTGCCGTCGGGCTTGGCCTGCTGGCAGGGGATTTCAACCGTGCAATGGTGGCTGCTGGCCTATTTGGGCGTCATCGCTTCAGGAGTCTGTTTTTTCCTGTGGAATTACGGCGCGCGCCGGGTAACTCCCGTAAAGCTGGCGATTATGAACAATCTCAAGATTCCCCTGGCGGCCATGACTTCCCTGCTACTGTTCAGGGAGCATTCCAACATGTTCCTTCTGTCCATCGGCTGCCTGCTTATCCTGGCTTCTTTCCTGATCGTCCCTATTTCCTTAAAAAACGACGCATAAAAAAATTCCAGACGCCCTATTCCGTCCGGATTGCAGGCCCCGTCATTTAGCAGATTTGGCCAAGGGTGGGCATGACACATCACATCCGTTTCATTTTGAACTGGAAATACAAGAGGCAGGTCTTTCCAGGCAGTGCTTTTTCCCATTCATGTTCACACGAACCTTCCATTTTCTTCCATTCCTGTGCTGCTTGCCGATACTCTTCTCCCCTTCTCTGGCAAAAACGGTAGAATACGATTTATATGTCCGGAACGCTCCCGTCAATTTTACCGGAGTCACGCGCCAGGCCATGACCATCAATGGGAGCATTCCCGGCCCCACATTGCATTTTACAGAGGGAGATACTGCGGTAATACGGGTGCATAACCTGATGGACACGCAGACTTCCTTCCATTGGCACGGCTTGCTGGTACCCAATGACCAGGATGGAGTTCCGTACCTGACTTCCGCTCCTGTCAAGCCCCACACTACGCATACCTATACTTTTCCCATCATCCAGAACGGCACGTACTGGTACCATTCCCACAGCGGGTTTCAGGAGCAGAGCGGCCTGTACGGAGCGTTCATCGTCCGCAAATGGCCCGATGACCCGGCACGCAGGACGGAGGACGCCCTGCCGGAATATACGCTGGTACTGAGCGACTGGACGAACGAGAATCCCCAGGAGGTGAACAGAATGCTTCACACGGGCTCCGACTGGTTTTCCATCCGCAAGGGGAGTGTACAGAGCTATTGGGAGGCCCTGCGCTCCGGCTGCATGGCAACCAAGCTGTTAAGCGAATGGAAGCGCATGAACGCCATGGATGTGAGTGACGTGTATTATGAATGTTTTCTGCTCAACGGCATCCCGCGGGCTTCCCTGCCCCGGCTGAGGGGCGGCGACCGCATCAGGCTGCGCATCGTCAACGGAGCATCCTCCACCTATTTCTGGCTGAGGTATGCGGGCGGGAAAATACGTGTGGTGGCCAGCGACGGGAAAGACGTTGTTCCCGTTGACGTGGACCGCATGATAATCGCAGTTTCCGAAACTTACGACGTCATCTTGGAAGTGCCGGAATCAGGCAAGGCCTTTGAATTCCAAGCAACGGCAGAGGATACTTCCGGGTCTTCCTCCCTGTGGCTGGGCCATGGGGAAAGGCAGCCTTTGCGCCCCTTTCCCAAGCTGAATTACTTCAAAAAGATGAAGCAAATGAACGGGATGATGACCATGGGAGGAAATATGAAGATGCATCATCACGGCATGCCGACCGCCCATTCCGGAAATATGGAGATAATGGACATGAAGTCCGGTTCCTCCCATGGGGGAGGACACGGCAACATGCAGGAGGACGGAGAAGAAACCACCCTGACGTATGACATGCTGAAGTCCCCTTCCCGCACCACTCTTCCTTCCGGTGTGCCCGTTAAGGAATTGCATTTCATGCTGACCGGTAATATGAACCGTTACGTATGGAGCATTAACGGGAAAACTCTTTCCGAGACGGACCGGATCATGATCAGGGAAGGGCAGAATGTGCGCATAATCCTGACCAACAATACCATGATGAGGCATCCCATGCATCTGCACGGGCATTTTTTCCGGCTGGTGAACAGGCATGGGGATTTTTCTCCGCTCAAGTTTACAGCGGATATCCAGCCCATGGACACCCAGGTGATTGAGTTTAACGCTGCGGAGAAAACGCGCGGCAACTGGTTTTTCCACTGCCATATCCTGTACCACATGATGAGCGGCATGGGCCGGATTTTTACGTATGAGGATTCTCCCCCCAATCCTCAGCTTCCCCACCCCATGCAGGCACTTCAGCATGTTTACGACATGGACCGGAAATGGTACCTGAGCGTGAACAATGATTTCGCCACCAACGGGAACATAGGGAACCTGGAATTCGGGGGCACCCGGTGGAGCATGCAGGGAGAGTGGAAAATAGGCTACAAGGATACGCGGGGTTATGAGGCGGAAGGGAGGCTGGGCAGGTATATCGGGGAGAAGCAATGGCTTTACCCCTACATCGGGGCGGACTGGACTTGCCGCAAGGGGGAGGCCGGAGAACGCAACATGTTCCGACAGACCACCAAAAAGGACCGGGAAATGGACGGCACCCTGGGCGCCCGGTACACGCTGCCCCTGCTCCTGATTGCGGATGCGCGCATTGACACGGACGGAAAGGTGCGCCTGCAATTGGAGAGGGACGATATCCCGCTCACCTCCCGCCTGCGCCTTTCCTTTTCCCTGAATACGGACCGGGATTATTCCGTGGGCCTGCACTACATCCTGACCTCACACCTCAGCGTTTCCACCAATTACGACAAGAACCTGCACTGGGGCGTGGGGCTGATGCTGACCTATTGAACTCCCTCTCTATTTTTCTCCTGTTACATCCGGGCATTCCCCTGTAGCATTTCCTTACCATGTCAGGGATGATGAATTGGCAGCAGCTTTTGTCGGACGCGCGCTGGGGATCCAGGCATCGGGGTACGGCGTCTCCACAGAAAAACCGCAGCAATTATGACCGGGATTACGGCCGCATTCTGTTTTCCAGTGCTTTCCGCCGCCTTCAGGATAAGACACAGGTTTTTCCCCTGGGCCGCAATGATTACGTGCGCACACGCCTGACGCATAGCCTGGAGGTAGCCCACATCGGTTCTTCCCTCGGCATGCTGGCAGGGGAGTGGCTGGCGAAGAAAGGGTCCCTGCCCGCTCCTATCATGCCTTCCGATGTCGCCACTATTGTTTCCACCGCCTGCCTGGCCCATGACATCGGCAATCCGCCCTTCGGCCATTCCGGTGAAGACGCCATTGAAACCGCCCTGAAACGGCACGGCCTGGAACTGCCTTTTGAAGGGAATGCCCAGGGATTCCGCATTCTGACACGTACAGGAGATCCGATGGAGGGCAACGGCCTGAAACTGACAGCGGCTATTTTGGGCGCCTTTATGAAATATCCCTGTACGCAATCTTATTCCTCCGCCGTCAGGAAAGGCAGCATAGTTGCGGCCAACAAGCTTGAATGCAAGAAATTCGGCATCGGGGAACAGGAAAGGGAAGCTGCTTCTTTCATGGCTGGACATCTGGGGTTGATTCCGCGTTCCACACCTGATGCAGCACATCTTTGCTGGAGCCGCCATCCCCTGGCGTATTTGATGGAAGCCGCGGATGATATCTGTTACCGCATTGCGGATATTGAGGACGGGTATTTTTCCGGACTTCTGGATTTTGCTTCCACCAGGGATTTGTTCAGCCCTTTCCTGACGGAATCCCAGCTCTGTTATGTCCGGGAACTGGAAGCAAAAGAGGAAAAAGATTCCTGCATCCATTATATGCGCGCGCTCGCCATCGGCAAAAGCATTCAGTCCGCCGTGGACAGTTTCGTGAACCACGAGGAAGACCTGCTGCAAGGAAGGTTGGAACAATCCCTGATAGACAGCTCGGAACTGGCCGCCCCGCTGAACGGCTTGTACCAGTACGCCATCAAGAATGTGTACCAGGCCAGGGAGGTTATTGAAGTGGAAGCCATGGGTTATAAGGTACTGGGAGAATTGATCGACTTCTTTATGGAATGGGTGAACCATCCATCCTCCGGCCAATCCCAAAAAATCGCCATCATGCTTCAGGGCACCGGCGTACCCCGGAACAACGGCGGGAAGGCTGCACGCCTGGCGCACATGCTTGATTATATTTCCGGAATGACGGATTCCTTTGCCCTGGAGACTTACCGGAAGTTGACCGGAATTCTGTAATTTCCGCTTCCTCTTTTTCCGGAGGCCAGAAGCATCCTCAAAACTGCAAATCCGCCTTTCTATTTTCCTGGTTTCTCCTGACGGTTACGGTTAATTTACCGGAAGACGGCAGCAGGCGTTCGAGCTTTTCCACTCCATCCACCTTATTCCCGCCCGCCATCAGAAGAACGTCGCCGGGCAGAATGCCGGCAGAGGAACAAGGGCCGTCCTTCTGTACCTTGACAATAACCAGCGCCCGGCCCAGATCCTCCGGCATCAGCCCAAAGACAGACAAATCCCCTTCGCCCTCCGCTATCCTCACTTCCGCCCCCAGTTTCTTCACCAGCACCGTTTCCCGTTTCTCCATCCTGTTCCCGGCAACTTCAGGAATATCCGGAGTTCGCGCCAGGGCTTTCAGATGCCGGGAACGCACGCCGAAACGGTCCATGGGAAAATTGCGGAATCCCAGTTTAAGGGCGGGGGAAGAAGCCCGGACGGAAAAATCCCCCAGACCGGGAGCAGAGAACAGGGCATCCCCCTTCAGGGAGTGCCTGTCATTGCCGGATTGCCTGGCCAGTTCGGAGGCGGGTTCCACCCCTTTCATGCCCTTCACATGCACAAAGTTCCTGTCCATCAGTTTTCCCCACGGGGAAAAATCCATGTTGCCGGCGGGACGGTAGCGGTCTTCAAAAATAATGTTATTGTAAAATTCGTCCCCGCTGTTCCTGAACCATACATGCGGGTACAGGGTTTTGTTAACCATAATATTGTTGTAAACCTTGCGGTAAAACCCCTCCCGGAGCTTCAGGCCGGAGGAAAGCATGAGGTTGTTGTAAATAATATAGTTGGAAGAACCGTCGTCCAGGTCCACATCCCATCCGTGATCACAGCGCCAGCGGTTGTTCCTGATGATATTAGGCTGCCGGATATCCAGCAGGACGACGTCCTTGTCCTGGCTCAGCGCCATCTGGTCCCGGACCCAGAATCTGTCCCGTCCCCAGGAGTTGAACGAACCATGGTCGCTGGTTTCCCTGACGGTATCAAAAACGTCATTGTATTCAATCACATGGCCGCCGAAAGCCCCCTCCCCTATGTTGATACCCGCCCGGGGCAGTTCGTAGATGGAACAATTTCTGACGGTAATTTCCCGGGCCAGGGATATCTGCACTCCGGCAGTCTGCTTTTCCACCAGCCCCGTCCGGGTGATCAGGCAATCATCCACCATGCAGTTCCTGGGAAATTCATTGTTTCGAGGTCCCGGAACCCTGTCGATTCTCTCCAAGGACATTCCTTTGGCTTCCCGATAATTCTTCGGTCCCCGGTAGCAGGAACGGTCCCCCACAAACGCTACGCCGTTGGAACCTATGTCATGGATATAACAGGACCGCACCAGAAGATTTTCATTATTCCCATCCACAAAAACGGCTGTTCCACCCAACCTGGCAAATTCGCAGGAGAGAATGCGGCACCCCTCCGTTCCCCGCAAGAGTACGGCTCCGCTTCTGAAAATGGTCCAGTCACTTCTCAGCAGGGGCTCCCGGTTTTCCATGAAGGTTCGCCGCGTTCCAGTCAGCACCAGATCCCGGAGCGTCACGTTCCCGACGGGGGATGAGCCTTCCCCCTGGATTTTGACCAGTTCTTCCAGGCCGCCGGCTTCCAGTCTGGCTGCAGCCAGGTCCGTTCCCTGTTCCGGATACAGGTAAAGGATATGTTCCTTTCTGTCCAGATACCATTCTCCGGGAGCATCCAGTTCCTCAAAAACATTCTCTACAAATTTATATTTTTCGTGCGGCGGAGAGGGACGGTTATTCTGCCAGCCCCCCTGCTTGACCAGTGTATTTCCATTCTTCCCCGTAATGCGGAAGTGCATGTCTCCCCACATGCGATTATGAAGGGCATGCAGATACGCACCCGCCGGATTTTTCCAGCGGGCTACCCGTTCCGGAGCGTCCGCGTCCGGGGCCGTTCCCTGGAAAATGCGTTCTCCAGGAGTTGCGTTGGGATACCTAGCCATGTGCATGGGTTTGCCGTTGACCAATAATACGTCCATTTCCAGTCCGGAGGGCACAGAAGTTCTCATGATCCCATCACGGAAGGGCTTCCAGTCCGCAACAAAGGGCTGAGCACCGCTCAATACCGCCTTATGCGGATTCTTGGCACGAATAGTCAGACCGGAATGAACCGGACGCAGGAGCAGCGGTTCCGCCAGGTGATAAATACCGTCGGCCAGGATAATCTGGCAGCCTTTTCCGTAATGCCCTTGCCCGGCCTTCCGCACAGCGGCCTCCACGGAACGCATCGGAAATTCTTCCGTCCCTGCATGAGCGTCATCTCCGTCAGGAGAAACAAATATATCCGCTCCCAGGCTCCAAGAAGCGCAACAAAGCATCCACAAAATAAAAATAAAACCATTCATGTCGTTCTTTGTGAAAAGACCGCCGCCAGAAACCGGGCAGCCTGAAAAAACCGCCGTTTTCCCAACACCTGCACTTAACCATGAAGCGGTCTATTTTGTTAAAGGATACGCATTTCCATGATTTTCCTTTCATTCTGCCCGTCATTATTTTCATCTGCCGCATCAACACAGCTTTCCCCTCTTCTTCCACGTAATAAAAAAGCTGCCCCGCACGGGGCAGCTGTCGTCAACTTCATGAATACGGATTTCTCCGCTATTTCATGAAGCCGTTAAAAGCAGAAATTGGTTTCTATGTTTTTCAAGCGTTCCCTGACGGCTTCCGGCACGGCGGATTTTTCCTCCTGCGTATTGTAGGGGCCGGAATACAGAACCTTTCCCGCAGAGTCCGTCACATGAACTGTGGTTCCCGTCCGGGAATTGGAAGAAACCACGATAGTCCCGTTGGCATCCGACATCCGGACGGAAGACATGCTCTGGCCCCCTCCGGAAACCTTGCCCATGGGAGGCATGGGCATTTGATGAAGCCCCTGCAAGCTCCGGAGCATTTGCGCCGCGCCGGGAGTCAGGTTCATCCGGCCGATGATGTCGTCCATCCGGTAATCATCCATGGCGGAATCCTTCAAAAACTCATCCATCATCTGCTGCATATCCAGAATACGCTGGGGGAGATTAGGCCGTGCAGCCATTCCGGAAAAAGGCGCCGTCTGACGCCGGATGGAAGGAACTGCGCGGGGCTGCGTGCGGGGATCCCCCTGGGCCGCCAGTATTTCTTCAGCGGAAAGCGTTCCCCCATCCAGGGTAATTTCAACAGTCTCCCTCTTTCCTTTCCGGTAAAATACAGCCGTAATCCTGTCTCCAGGCACCTTTTCAGACAGGGCTTCCGTCACAGACTGCGGACCGGAAAGGGAGACATCCCCCAGCTTGACCATGACGTCATTTTCCTGGAGCCCGGCCTTGGCGGCAGGGCTGTCCGGCATCACTTTGGTCACCAGCACTCCGGGGAATCCGCTAAGCTCCAGCTGCGCAACGAGCGCTTGGGGCACCGTGCCCGGAACAATTCCCAGTCTGGCCGGTTTGGAAGAGGGGAGCGGCTTCACCTGATGCGCGTACGGTGTCGGCGTCAGAGGAGGCGGCTGAAGGTTGTCCGTACTTCCTGCGGGCCGGTCAATGGAATATCCGGAGCCCGAACCTACCAGCAATCCCAATGTCAGAAAGATACAGGTTTTCATATCCATGTGAGATAATATACAGCATCTGTCCATACAATGTTCAAAATTTGTGCATTTTTTTCGCCGCTTCCGGGACGGCATCCTTCGCCGCAGAACACCGGAAAACGCCAGGCATCTTTCCTGCCTGCCAAGGAAAGCCACAATGCCGCAGCAGATCGCACAATTCCGGCGATATTCATGCACCGCAATTTTTAATATTCCTTTTCAGGAAGAATTTTGCGGATAACGGCGGGAGCAATCACAGGCACGCGCTCATCCCCTCCCTGCAATTCAAAAAGGGTGGGCGTCCGGAGCAACTCCCGCTTTTCACCGGGAATCACAGGAGTTTCAGCCTTTTCCGAGGGAACTTCCCCGGCATTTCCGGCTGCCACCGTCCCTACGGGCGCCACCAGAGCATGTTGAACCAGCATGACACCCCCCACAACGGCAGCCGCGGAAATGCCGGAAATACAGGCACAACGCCGCCACAGGGGGATGTTCAGCGCTTTTTCCCGTTTTTCATTACTGGCGCAATTCATGGCTTGCGCCATTTTACAGACGGAAAATTCCAACATGGAAGAAGCGGAAAGCCTTTTCAACCGGGTTTCCATCTCATGTTCGGATTCCGCACACATCAGGGCACAGCATTGTTCCCTGAACAGGACTTTTGTCGGAGAGGGCCGAAAACGTTTCAAAAGGGATTCCATCTCATGAATTTCATCATCGGAGATTTCATCACGCCGGAAACGGCTCTCCAAAGGGAAGATTTCCTCACACTTTCCGGCCAGCCGGGAAATCAGTTCATCAGATACGGGAAGGGGCTGCAGGACGGCAGTACCGCCGTCTTCCTCCCCTGCGGCGGATGATGTTGTTTCATGGTTCATAAGGGTAGAGCGGCATTAGAATTGATTCTTTTTATTTCTCAAAGCCCTGCGGAGCAAGTCAATACCGTAACGGTACCGGCTCGCCGCCGTATTCTGCGAAATTTCCAGCGTTTCCGCAATTTGCTGAAAAGTTTGTTCCCCCCATATTTTCAAGACAATGACCTCGGAGAATTTGGAAGGGAGCTTCCTGAGCTGCATTTCCATGAACTGTTTGAGTTCCTCATCTGCCGCAGCACTGGAAAACCAGGGGTCCGTATAAACATCTTCGTCCCGTTCAGAGGCGCAGGCTTCATCCTCCCTTTTCTGGCGACGGTCGGATTTGCGGCCATAATCCACCGCCAGACGCCGGATGGAGGCAAAGACATAGGAAAGCCACGCCTCCTGCCCACCCACAAATTCCCCGGAAGCCTCCTTGCGAGCCAAACGTACCAGGGCATCCTGAAGTATATCCTCTGCATCTTCCGGAGAGCGGGACTGCTGGCGTGCAAACAGAAGCAGCTGGGAAGCATGTTCCCGCAGCCACTCATCCCAACTCAGCAAATGGCTGCTTTCTTCATCAACCTCCTCATTCCTGACGTAAGCCGGCGTATTCATTTCTGCATCCGTACATTCGGTTCCTTCATCAGCCATAGCGCAACAGCCCTGTTTTTTTGTTTAAAATAAAAAACGGAAAGGCATGGCCCTCCCCCTTCGACGGAAGACGGCCATGCCTTTCGGAACAATTTTTACTTCTCCTGATTGATATGTTTCCGCATATTGTCAATCCACGGTTCCAGTTTTTTGGCGGCTTGAGACTCCGGATCGGCATCACGGGCAATTTCCAGGTATTCCAAAGCCTTGGGCAAATTACGTTCCAAGACATACCCATCACTGATATATTTGGCGACCTTCAGGCGGATGGGAGGAAGCGTATCCTTTTTCTCCAACATCTGCAATGCTTCCTCCCGGCCGGCGCGCGTTTCTTCTGCGGAGATCCTCCCCGAATATTTTTGGCAGAACTGTTCCCACATAAGCCGCTGCTTCTCCATGGCTGCGGCTTTTTCAGACTTCTTTCCAAAACCGTATCTGTCCTCCGGGTCCAGAGCGGAAATTTCTGCAATCAACCCCTTCTGGAAAGGCTGCAAATCTTCCGGAAGCACGTTCAAGGCCTTAACCAGTTGCTCCAGTTTTTCCTTTCCTTTCAATGGCTGGGCCGCCGCTACGGCCTCTTTCAACTTCCTCCTCGTTTCTCCGGCGGCCTCCAGTTTTTTCAGATATTCCTCCGGGGTTTTGGTGGCACCCACTATTTTAGCGTAGGGAGCGCCATTTCCTTCCATTAACAGAACGGAGGGGAACGAGGAAACGCCATAACGCCGCATCAGCTCTTCATGGAATTTTAACTGTTCCGGCGGCATTTTCCCGGCAGCCTTGGGGAAATCCAGTTCCAGCAGCACGAATTGATGATCCGCCGCATATTTGGCGAACGCATCCGTGTCAAAAATATTTTTGCGCAGGTGAATGCATCCGGGACACCAGTCGGAACCGGTAAAATCAGCCAGCACAGGATGTCCGCCCTTTCCGGCCTTCTCCAACGCTTTATTCCAATCAGTCTCCCAGGAGGAAGACGCGGAACAAATCAAAGCGGAGGCCAAGGAAAGAACACCAATTGCAGGAAAAAATGAATTTCTCATCTTAACCGTACTATAGCAGGATACCGGGGCTTGTCATTCTTTTTTAAGGGCTGGCCCCCTCGGAACCGCAAGCCCCTCGAAATGCCGGAGAAAAGACGCCTATTGCTGTGAGCGGCGGCGGATATCCTGGCTCAGGCGCATGGCGCAGAAGTCCGGACCGCACATGGAACAGAAATGGGCTTTTTTGGCGTTGGCATGGGGAAGCGTCAGGTCATGGAAGGACCGGGCCTTTTGCGGATCCAGGGAAAGGTTGAACTGATCCTCCCAGCGGAATTCAAACCTGGCCTGGGCCAGGGCATTATCCCTCCATTGCGCGGATGGATGCCCCTTCGCCAGGTCTGCGGCGTGGGCCGCCAGCTTGTAGGTAACCACGCCTTCCCTCACATCCTCCCGGTCAGGAAGCCCCAGATGCTCTTTTCTGGTTACATAGCAAAGCATGGCGCAGCCAAGCTGGCCGATGATCGCCCCTCCGATAGCTCCGGTAATATGGTCGTAACCGGGGGCGATGTCCGTTACCAGCGGCCCCAGCGTGTAAAAGGGCGCTTCCATGCACCATTCCAGCTGCTTGCTCATGTTCTCCCTAATAAGGTGCATGGGAACATGGCCGGGGCCTTCATTCATGACCTGCACGCCCGCTTTCCACGCGCGCATGGTCAAATCCCCCTGCACTTCCAGCTCCGCCAGCTGGGCGAAGTCGTTGGCGTCCGCCACGGAACCGGGCCGCAGGCCATCCCCAATGGAGACGGCAATATCGTAAGCCGCCAGAATGGAACAAATTTCATCCCAATGGGAATAAAGGAAATTTTCCTGTTCGTGGATCATGCTCCACTGCGCCATGATGGAACCGCCGCGGGAAACGATGCCCGTCATGCGCCGCGCCGTATGGTTCACGAACCTGAGCAGAAGGGCGGCGTGCACCGTCACATAGTCCACGCCCTGACGGGCCTGTTCAAGCAGGGTATCGCGGAAAACCTCCCAACTCAGGTCAGCCACCTTTCCTCCCACCTTTTCCAGAGCCTGGTAAATGGGAACAGTACCGATGGGAACAGGGGAGTTTCTTAAAATCCATTCCCTCGTCGCGTGGATATTCTTCCCGGTGGACAGGTCCATAACGGTATCCGCCCCCCAGTGAATGGCCCAGCGCAGCTTTTCCACCTCCTCCTCAATGCTGGACCCCAGCGCGGAGTTGCCTATGTTAGCGTTGATTTTTACCAGGAAATTGCGGCCGATAGCCATCGGCTCACATTCCGGATGATTGATGTTGGCGGGAATCAGCGCACGGCCGGAGGCAATTTCATCCCTGACGAATTCCGGCGTAAAGTAGGCAGGCATGCGGCAGCCGTTCCGGCGTTCCGGGGCATGCTGGTAATCCAGGCGGTCGCGGGCCACCATGCTGGACGGCCCAAATCCCTCCTGCGCCTCCAATTCGGACGGACGCGGCATCATGGTGAGCGTTTCCAGGGCTTCCGCGGCTTCGTCCGGGCGGCTCTTGGCATTCGGATAGCGGTCGTATATCGCCTTGAAAGCCTGTTCCCTGCCCAGATTTTCCCGGATGGCGACAAATTCCATTTCCGGCGTAATGACGCCCTGTTGGGCGTAATAACGCTGTGTCACAGGCGTCTTGCCCGCAGCACGCAGGGTGCGCTCCTGCCCCACATCCTCTTTCACATCCCCGCGGGCCCGTATCCAGGCGGCACGCAGGGAGGGAAGCCCCTCCTCCGCAGTTCCCTCATAAGCAGCGTTCCCCCAGGGGCCGGAGCAATCGTACACGCGCACCGGGTCATTAGGGTGGGCGGTGCCGTCGGGCAACAAGGTATCGCCCAAAATGATTTCCCTCATGGGAACCCGAACATCCGGGTACAGACGGCCCGGAACATAAATGCGGCGGGAACCGGGATAAGACAAATTGGAGGTATCGTTCATGGGATGAATGCTGTTCTGTTCCGGCAGGGGAACAGCGGAAACGAAACCTCCCCGAAAAACGGGACAAGCCCGTCTAATCGAACTCCCTGCGGCGGAATTATTCGCATCAGGTTTGAAGGGTTCTGCGGGAACAGCATGCCGTTCCTGCAATCTCAGCCTTTATTTGGGCACCCCTGCCGAACTGGAAAAAGAATAACACGGACTTTCTTTTCATCCAAGCGTTTTCCAGCCCGGCGCGGTGAAACCGGAGCGCCAAAAAGACGGACTCCGTTCCCTCCCGGCAATCAACACGGGGAAGTTTTTCTACCCTCCAGGCGGATTCACGCGTTTTTCCTCCTCCATTTCAGCAGAAAAACGGAGTTGGCGATCACGACGACGGATCCCGCATTGTGAACCAGCGCGCCAGCCACGGGATTCAGGATGCCGCCCGCCGCCAAGATGATGGCGATGAAATTCAGAGCCATGGAGAATGTCAGATTGCATTTGATTGTCCCCATCATGCGCCTTGACAGACGGAGCAGATGGGGCAGTTCCCGGATATCGTCATTGACCAGGACAATATCTGCGGCATCCACGGCAATGTCACTTCCTATGCCGCCCATGGCAATTCCCGCATGAGAGGTTTTCAAGGCAAGGGCATCATTGATTCCGTCCCCAACCATGCACACACGGTTCCGCTCTTTCTGGCACGCGTCAATCCAGTTGAATTTGTCCTCCGGCAGGCATTCCGCGCAAACCAGGTCAATCCCCAGTTGTCCGGCGACATGCGCGGCGGCATTCCCATGGTCCCCGGTCAGCAATACGGGAACCACTCCGGCATCCCGTACTTCCCGGATGGTGGCTACGGCATTCTCCCGCAAGGTATCCGACAGGACTATCAACCCTGCGGCCTGCCGGTTCATTCCTATGAAAATCACGGAACACCCTTCCTCCTGATACCGTTCCGCCGCACGTCTGGCCTCATCGGACAGCTCCACCCCGTTTTCCCTGAACAATTCCAGGTTGCCGGCCAGAAGTTCCTTTCCCTGCGCCACAGCCCGTACTCCCCTGCCGGGAATCATGCGGAATTGTTCCGGTTGGGAAAGTTCCCGCACTGAATCTTTCCGGTAACAGCGGACAATCGCCTTGCCCAGAGGATGTTCAGAACGCAGTTCCGCACAGGCGGCATATCTGTAAATTTCCTGTTCCGGGAGCTCCGGCAGGAAACTGCGCACGGCCGCCACGCGCGGATCACCGCAGGTAAGCGTGCCCGTCTTGTCGAAAGTGAGGTGGGACACGCAGGACAGGCGTTCCAGGGCATCCCCTTCCCGCACCAGAAAGCCATGCCTGGTGGCGTTCCCGATGGCAGCCATGACCGCCGTGGGAGTTGCCAGCACAAGCGCGCAGGGACAGAATACCACCAGAATGGTAACGGCGCGGATCAGTTCGCCCGTGGCCATCCAGGCCCCCCCTGCGGAAACCAGGGCAATGGCAACGATCCAGGTGGCCCAGCGGTCCGCCAGCCTCACGATTTTAGCCTTCCCCGCATCCGCGGATTGGACGAGGCGGACCATGCGCTGGATGGAACTGTCCTTCCCGGTCCTGGCCGCCTTCATGTCAAAGGTTCCGAACTGGTTGACCGTCCCGCTGGAAACCTCATCCCCGGTTTCCTTGTCTATCGGAAGAGGTTCCCCCGTCATTACGGACTGGTTGACGGAAGTGTGCCCGGAAAGAATAACGCCGTCCGCCGGAATCGTCTCTCCGGGCAATACGCGGAGAACATCCCCGATACGAACCTCTTCCGCCGGAATAACCTCCTCCCTGGCTCCTTCCACTTTCCGGGCGGTCGCCGGGGTCAAACGGACCAGCCTTTCAATACCCTTCCGGGCCCGGGCTACGGTCAGCTCCTCAAGGAGTTCCCCAAGCTGCATGATAAATGCAATTTCCGCCGCAGCGAAGTCCTCCCCAATGATGACGGAGGCAACCAGAGCGACGGAAACAAGAACATCCGCCTTAATATCCCAGGCCGTCGCCAGGCCAAGAACGGCTTCCAGCACAATGGGAACGCCGCACAGCACAATGGCTATCCATGAAATTTCAAAGGGCAAAGGTTCCATGCCAAGCATGCTCATCAACAGAGCTAATCCGGAAACGGACAACAGTGCGACTTTCCGCCTTGTCCCTCCCCATTCCAGCAATTTTTCCAATCGGTCCAGCATATGATGATTTTTCTTTTTATACCCATACGGGTACGGGCATTTATATACCTATAGGGGTATAGGTTTTTCAAGAAAAAAATGAGCCCCCCCTCCCGAACCTGCCGGAAAAAGGCATTAACCCATTGTCCCATTCAAATCATGTTGGCAAACCGCTCAACCGCCTTGGTGAAGCGCGCGATCGTCTCTTCCGGGTCTCCGTGTTCAAGCCCGTCCCGGACACAATGGCTGATGTGCCCCTCCAGTACGACCTGCCCCACCTTATGCAAGGCGGACTTGGCGGCATTGAGCTGTGCAAGAACATCTTCACAGGGAACGTCTTCGTCAATCATCCTGTCGATTGCCTGCACCTGTCCGATAATCTTCTTGAGGCGGCGATGCAAATTTTCGGAATTCATGCATTGTTTCATGGCGGCGTTTCCTGATGCTGCTGAGGGGTACTCGTATTATCAAGTTATCAGGCAGACAGGAAATGCTGTCAAGAACAGAGTCCTCCCCCGGCAGGCGGCTCCGTGCATCTTCCAACGGAAACACCGGACGGTTTTTCATTATTTCCCCCTCTTTCCCTTTTGCCGGGGAACTTTCTCCATTCCTTGCTCTTCTTTCCGCGCGGAGTGTGGTTGGGAGTCCGTCAAGCGGAACCGGCCCTGATGTCGGGAGCCTGGTAAAGCCTCTCCCGAGCATGATGTCCGCCCATGACCATCGTCAGAAAATTCCAGCCGTATCTTTCATAAAAACCCGAGAGATCCGTTACCAGGTAGAGCCTGGAATATCCGAGAGAGGCCAAATCCTTCCTCACAAAATCCAGCACCACCCCGGCTATTCCCCTGCCGCGTTTCCTTTCCTCTACAAAAAGAGCACATAAATTGGGAGTTAAGTCCTTCCGGTCATGAAAATCGTTTTCAATTACTCCGGCTCCCGCAATGATATTCCGCTGCCCGTCCACAATAACGTACCATTGAGGAATCCCTGTTTTCCGCTCCATGCATTCCTTCATGCTTTCTTCATAAACTTCTGAGGGAATGCCCCATTTGGAACTGAACCAGGAAGAGGCCGCGAAAAGAAATTCGGAATGATTCCTTAAACAAATTAATTCGCCGATGTTCCTTTCTTCCATCCTTCCCTACCCTACAGCCCCTTCCGGCCCCTGTCAAATCGGCAGGCATGGAGGGAATCCATCATGCACCGGGTTCTCTCCTGCAAAGGCGCGAATATTTCCCGGGCTCCGGAAAGAGTAAAACATTTTACTCCCATCCCCTGCGGAAAGAAAAGAAAGACCCGTTTTCATCTAGTCAGCCGTGTAAAAATGGGATAGACCTTTTTCTGGAATGCGCCCTGCCGGCTGCAACCTTTCACCGGAAACGGGGTTTATAAAAGGGAATTTCATGGATGAAGCACAAGACATGCCGCCTGCGGAACCAGACGAAGATGCCAAGCTGATGCTGAGGGTCAGGAATGGCGACGCTTCCGCCATGGAAATGCTGGTCCGCAAACACCAGAATTCCGTATATGCGACGGTGGCCCGTATGCTGAACAACGGCCCGGAGACAGAAGACATCGCCCAGCAGGTATTCATCCGCATCTGGAAGGGAGCCGGGAATTATGAACCTTCCGCACGGTTTACCACCTGGATGTTCACCATCCTGCGCAATCTGGTGTTCAATGAAGTGCGCCGCCAGAAGCGCAAGCCCACCACCTCCGCAGACGCCATGGAGGAGGAAGGAGGCATGGCCGTGTTTCTGGAACCTTCCCAGGCCCCGGACGAAGCACTGGAACATACGGAACTCCAGCACGCCGTGGACGCGGCAATCGCCGCTCTGCCGGAAAAGGCGCGGCTGGCCGTTCAACTGCGCCGTTTCGAAAACATGCCCTATGAGGAAATAGCCCGGGCGCTGGATATGACGGTTCCCGCTACCAAAAGCCTGCTGTTCCGCGCCAGAAACATGCTGAAGGAGGCTCTTGCTTCCTTTTTATCCTGACAATGGCGTCCTCAAAACAAGTTAAGAACACACCGCCGGCTTTCCCGCCAAAGGGTGGGGAGCCGGTTCCTGGTACAGTTTCCCGTCTTTAGCGGCAAATAACCCGTAGAGCAGCGGCCAAGTCCTTTCACAAAAACACCCGGAAACAAAAAAACGGGCCGTTCTCCAACGAAAACGGCCCGTTGAACATGTTACCGGGAAACGGAATCAGCGCGCATTTTTTGCGTTAAGAACATCCTTATAGGGAATTTTCAGGAAGTTCAGCGCCCCCTGGGATTCGTACAGCACACCCACATGGTTCTTATCTACCGGCGCCAGGCAGGAATATCCCCAGCCTTTGCGGGCATCATAAAGAAGCCATTTGTCTTCCGGCCATGACCCGGCATCATTCGTAGAAGCTTTCAACGTCATGTGGGAACGTCCGGATGTGGTATTGGGATTGGAAAACAGAACCACTCTGCCCGCGCCCGGAACGCCGTCCACGGCAAGCAGGCTGCCCTGGCAGACCGGTTCCTTCAGCTGGGCAGTGCGGTTGGTGGGGTGTTTTTCCCACGTTTGGCCCAGGTCTTTCGTAACGCCCACGATGCGGGAACCGCCCCAGTTGCACCGGGCGTTGATCATGACGGAGCCGTCTTCCAGCTCAATCACCTGGGCTTCCGTCGTCTGCTGGTTGACGCCCGTGCCGCAGTGCCAGGTTTTTCCCCGGTCTTTGGAATAAACAATGGTGGACCACGGCACCCCTTTGCCGTCCCAGTACTGGGCGGCGAAGACCAGCGTGCCGTCTTTCATGCAAATGCCGTTGCCGGGTCCATTAAATAAAATGCGCCAATCCTTGTTCTTGGTTTGTTCCGTGATATTGATCGGCCTGGACCAGGTCAGGCCGTCGTCATCGCTGTAGGCCAGCACCAGCTGTCCGCAGGCCTCCGGAGAATTGTCTCCGGACTTGCTGCCCCAGATGGAATGCCTGTGGCTCCATATGGCGGCCACCCAGATGCGCCCCGTCTTTTCATCCACCAGAATGGCCGGATCCCCTACGCCCCTGGTAGCACCCAGAGAGGGGGCAATCTTGGAATCATCAATGGCGATTTTGACATCAGACCAGGTGCGGCCTCCGTCCGTGGAGCGGCTTACGCCCACATCAATGTTGGCCGGAAGGTCTCCGGAATGGTTGTACCGGATATCGTACACGGCCAGCAGGGTTCCCTTCCTGGAACGGGCCAGACCGGGAATACGGTAGAATTTTGATTTGAAATCCCCATGCCTGACTACGGCCACGCCGATGCGCTGCGCCACGGGAGCCGCATTGGCAACCCTCACCGGTTTATTGCCCGCCACAACGCTGGCCGGACGCACCACTACCCTGCCGTCCAGGGTGGCTCCTTCTTTCATCGTCACGCAGGCCCACAGGTAATTGTCTCCGGGCTCCAGCTCCATTTTCCCCTTCACAGAAATCTGGGGTCTGGCGGAACCGGCAAGCTTTACTGTACCAAGAACCTGGGAAGAGTCTTTCGGGAACGGCTCTTCCCCATGATGGATGATAGGGGCCTCTTCCCCCCGTATTACAGCCACGGACTCAATGTCGGAAAGCTTCGTCGTACCCGTAAAATCCAGATTGACAGCTGTCAGGAACTGAGGATTAAGGCAGCCGTCCGTCCGGACATTCAGAGAAAGAACAGGGCTGCACGGGATACGCACCATCACCGGGTAAGCGGAAGAGGACATCTCCACCTGCGGATTCACCTTCATGGGAATACAGGGAACAAGAAACAGGTCGTCCAGCTTCATTCCCTTGTTTTCCGGAGAAGTAAGCCTGAACACCAGGGAACGCGTTCCGGCAGGAACACTGGTTTCTATCTTGGTATGGAACCCGCCCGTCCTGATATCCTTGCCGTCATAAATTTTCTTTTCTCCATTCGGCCCTATGGCCACAATGGAAAATTCAAAAGGGGCCTGCCCGGTCCATCGCTCCGCCCAGGCAGAAAGCCGGACTTCCCTGGAAGGCGTATCCTTCAAGTCCAGTTTCAATTCAGCATCCTGTCCGCCGAACATCCGCAGGGAGGCTTCTCCGGATTTTCCCCCTCCTCCGATTTCCGCCACACCGTTCCGGCAGGACATAAGGCCGTATTTGGTGGAAAGCGTTGTAAACTTGCCACGCCTGGCCTGCTCAAAGCTTTCCTTGCCGAGAACGGAGGGAATAGACAGGCCCAGTACGCACAACAGGCCAAGCCCCATTAATTTATTCAAAGATAAACGCATCGTATTTATGGTGTGTTTCGCGGGATATATACGCCGCCCCCCGCAGCAATCTTGCCCGGAGCAGCGTTATTTGCCGGTCCGTTTCCTAACACACGGCTTTCCGTTGCGTCCAGCCCCGCTTGAACGGCCTGAGGAAAGACCAGTCCTTACATTCCCTTTTTTCCTCCGGAAAGAGCCGCCGGCTCCACGGAAATCACGGGACGTTCCGGGAAAGAACTGGAATTCCGGTGCATATAATAATGAGCCCAGTGAAGAACCACCTTGTCCCCCGGTTTAAGGGCGGATATCTTCTTCAAAATATCCGCACTCTGCAGGATGGGCTTGTGCGCCGGATTAACGTCAACCATCAGCTGATCCTGCTTTTCATCGCCGTACTTGCCTGGTTTCCGGTAATCCAGGTACTTGACGATCCGGAAAACGGCGAAATCCCTGGCATGGTCGCACTTGTCCGGGCACAGGGAAGTAAGGAACCTGCATTTCCGATGAATTATTCCCGTAAATTCCGCTTCCGCCACATGATCCGACAACAATTCCCCGGAAGGCAGTTCCGCATCCCCCTGTTCATTTACCCTTCCCGGGGCCGCAATGGGAGAATCTTCAGCCAGAACGCTCCAGAATCCGGCCAGGCCCAGACAGACGGCTAGAATACTCTTCTTCATCTCTTCATTCCTATCCGCCGCGGAAACACAAGTCAAGAAGAAGAAAGAGCTTCTGCGGACACTGACGGAATATCTCCATGGAAAAACATCATTTTATTTTTTTTATCAACAGGTTGGATAATTTCTGGACTCTTTTCGGTTTCCAGATTGACGCACCGCCGTCCTTGTGAGAAATTGACAAAAGCAATATGGATAACAACCGTACCTCTACCGTGCCGATCGTTCCCAAACAGTACCGGCTGCCGTTCTTCATGCTGGTCTCCTGTTTTGCGCTGTGGGGCCTCCTGAACAACATGACGGACAACCTGGTTCCGGCATTTAGCAAAATATTCATGATCAATGCTTCGGAATCCGCCGGAGTTCAGATTTCCTTCTATGGGGCCTATGCGGTGCTTGCCATTTTCGCCTCCATCCTTCTGGAGGAATTTTCCTATAAGGCGGGTGTCCTCATCGGGCTGGGGCTCTACATGATCGGCGCGCTGTGCTACATTCCCGCCGCCATCGGGCAAAGTTTCGATATCTATCTGATGGCTATCTTCGTGCTGGCCGGAGGCCTCTCCATTTTGGAGACCACCTGCAACCCCTTCGTTCTCTCCATGGGGTCCCAGGAAACGAGCGTCCGCCGTCTGAACTTCGCCCAGGCCTTCAATCCCATAGGCTCCCTGACAGGTATTTTCCTGGCCAAATATTTCATTCTGGCGCATTTGAACGATGCGGACATGGACACCCGCAAAGCCATGGACCCGGAACAACTGAACGCCATTGTCAGCGATGAACTTTTCTGGGTATGCGTTCCCTATGTGGGCCTGGTAGCCATCGCCGCCGTCATCTGGTTCTTTTTCTGCCGTTACAAATCCGACGATGAAAACGTACCCACCCGGGAAAACACACAGCCCCTTTCCTCTAAACTCGGCCGCCTGGGACTCTGCATCGCCCTGATTCTCATCCCCTTCCTGTTCCAGTACTATTCCGCTTTCGAATTCAGCATGGTGCAGCAAATCCTGATTATGATGATCGGGCCCATCGCCTTCCTGCTCATCATGCCGGACTACCGCTGCCAGCTTATGAAACTGGTGAAGCTTCCGCGCTACTTCTGCGGCGTGGCAGCCCAATTTTTCTATGTAGGCGTGCAGATTGCCGTGTGGACGTGGACGATTAAATACATCATGTCCGTCTTCCCCGGAATGCAGGAAGCGGCGGCCTCCAACTACTATATCTTTTCCATCATCCTGTTCATCGCCTGCCGCGCCATCACTACGGCCCTGATGAAAAAATTTAACCCGGCCAACATGATGTCCCTTTTCGCCGTCGCCGGCATTCTCTGCTGCCTGGGCACCATCTATCTGCCCAGGGAAATCTCCGTCTGGACACTGGTCGGAATCTCCGGCTGCATGTCCCTGATGTTCCCCACTATTTACGGCATCGCCCTGCGCGGACTGGGGTCTGAAGTGAAACTGGGAGCTGCGGGCCTTATCATGGCCATTCTGGGCGGCGCAGTCATTACCCCGTACATGGGTTCCTGGATAGACAACACCACAGTAAAAAACCAGGTGGCCTATTTTGAATCCATCAACCGTCCTCTGATCGCGCAGGCGGAAGCTGCGGACGCCCGCAAATCCTTATCCGGAGCCATGCTGGCGCTGTACAGGATGTCAGAAGCCAGCCCTGCGGACGGAGAAGAACAAACCAGGACCGCCGGCAAATTCCAGAAAAACCTGGAAACCTTCCTTTCCCTCCCCTCCCTGGAAGGGGACGCTTTTGAGCAGGCGGCCAAATCCCTGCCCGGCTGCTCCTCCCTCAAGCCTGGGGAACTGGCCGTTTTCAAAGCCAATCTGGAACGCCTCCCCGCTCCTGCCGGAAGAGAACAGCAAATTCAGCAATTCTCCCTGATTCCGGCTCTCTCCACGTTATCCGGAAACCAGGCGGAAGTGCTGGACAACCTCATCGCCCTGCCCCTGGACATGAAGCAATTCCAAACGGCCCAGGAAAACTTCGTGGAAAAAGCGGTGCGGTCATCCTTCTTTATTCCCATCATCTGCTTTGCCGTGGTACTAATTTACGGCTTCTTCTTCCGCAACACTCATCTGAAAAAGGAAGAGGAAGAAAAGCCTGCCCAGGCATGAACCAGCTTCACATCACCTACGCAAGATATGAAAACAGCATTACCAACCATCGGTATCCGCCCCACGATTGACGGTCGCCGCCTCGGCGTCCGGGAATCCCTGGAAGATCAAACCATGAACATGGCCAAGGCGGCCGCCGCCCTTATTGAGGCCAACATCCGCCACGCCTCCGGAGAACCCGTCAAATGCGTGATCGCGGACACCTGCATCGGCGGCCCGGCGGAAGCCGCCGCCTGCGCGGACAAATTCAAGGCCAACAACGTCGGCGTCTCCCTGGCCGTTACGCCCTGCTGGTGCTACGGCAGTGAAACATTTGACATGGATCCGTTCACTCCCAAGGCCATCTGGGGCTTCAACGGCACGGAACGCCCCGGCGCCGTGTATCTGGCCGCTGCGCTGGCCGGCCTGAACCAGAAAGGATTCCCGGCTTTCTCCATCTACGGAAAAGACGTGCAGGACGCCACGGATACTTCCATCCCGGAAGACGTAGCTGAAAAAATCCTGCGCTTCTGCCGCGCCGGCCTCGCCGTAGCCACCCTCCGCGGAAAAGGCTATCTTTCCATCGGCGGCTGCTCCATGGGCATTGCCGGTTCCATTGTGGACCAGTCTTTCTGGGAAAATTACCTGGGCATCCGCGTACAGGCCGTGGATATGACGGAAGTGCGCCGCCGCATGGACCAGAAAATTTATGACGAAGCGGAATTCGACCTCGCCATGCAATGGGCGGATTCCGTCTTTAAATTCGCCGAGGACAAAAACCGTCCGGACCTGAAGCTGGATGAAGCCGGACGCCGCAAAACCTTCAGGGAAAGCGTGCTGATGGCCATGATCTTCCGCGACATGATGCAGGGCAATCCCAAGCTCAAGAAAATCGACCGCGAAGAAGAATCCCTGGGTTACCAGGCCATTGCCGGCGGCTTCCAGGGCCAGCGCCACTGGACGGACTTCTACCCGAACGGAGACATCGCGGAAACCCTGCTTAACTCCACCTTTGACTGGAACGGCCCGCGCGCCCCGCTTCCCTTCGCTACGGAAAATGACTCTCTCAACGGCGCCTGCCTCCTCTTCGGCTATCTGCTGACCGGACAGGCCAATGTCTTCGCGGACGTTCGCACCTACTGGAGCCCGGAAGCCGTAAAGCGCGTCACGGGTTATACGCTGGAAGGCCATGCCAAGGACGGCATCATCCACCTCATCAATTCCGGCTCCGCCGCCCTGGACGGCTGCATGGCCTGCACGGGCAAGGACGGACAGCCCGTCATGAAAAAACACTGGGACGTCACCCCGGACGATGCGAAAACCATGATGGAACAAGCCGTCTGGTGCCCGGCCAACCGGGAATACTTCCGCGGCGGCGGCTACTCCGTCCACTACGTCACCAGGGGCGGCGCTCCCGTCACCATGATGCGCCTGAATATCGTCAAGGGACTCGGCCCCGTCCTCATCGTGGCGGAAGGCTGGTCTGTTGATCTGCCTGCCGAGGTGCACAAGACCCTGGACGAACGCACTGACCCGGGCTGGCCGACCACCTGGTTCGCCCCGCGCCTGACCGGCAAGGGAGCCTTTACGGACGTGTACAGCGTCATGGCCAACATGGGAGCCAACCACGGAGCCTTTACTTACGGCCACATCGGCGCAGACATCCTGACGCTGGCCTCCATGCTGCGCATTCCCGTATACGCCCATAACATTCCGGATGACCAAATCTACCGCCCCTCTGCCTGGGGTCTCCACGGCACGGCGGACCCGGAAGGAGCTGATTTCCGGGCCTGCGCCAACTACGGGCCATTATACGGAAAATACTGAAAACGAAAAGGTAACAGTTAATAGGTAATAGTTAACAGCTTCGGATAAAACATGGCAGAAAGTCCCGTTTCCGCGAAAAGCTTTTCTTTCGCAGTCCGCATTATTCAATGATGCAGGCACTTGAAAAAGCAGGACGCCGAGCGGGAATTGCTCAGCCAGCTCCTACGTTCCGGTGCGGGCATTGCCGCCAATTTATCCGAAGCTGTTTACGGGAGCCGCAGAAGGGACTTCTTTTCCAAACCCCGCATCGCCCTGAAGGAATATTCCGGGACGCATGCACGGCCTAAACTGCTGCGCGCCACGGGAAGCCTGACGGAAACGGAATCTTCCTCTGTCAACCAGGACAGCACAGAAATCCCTAAAATGCTCATTTCTATTAACAAACCAACTCAACAAGCTCAGCCGAATTCCTATTAACTTTTCACTATTAAATCTTAACTCATGTACTCCCTCTGCTTGGACTGCGGCGCGACTAATGTGCGCGCCATGGTTGTGGATAAACAAGGCGTCATTGTGGGGAAGGCCTCACAGCCGAACGCCACGCTGCCCGGTGAGGAAAATCCGGAATTTCACGTCTGGGATGCCGACCTGATTTTCAGACAGCTCTCCGAATGTGCCGTGAAGGCCCTGGAAGGGCTAAATGCGGAACAGGTGACGGCCGTCACGATTACCACCTTCGGTGTGGACGGAGCACTGGTGGATGACGCCGGCAACCTGCTCTATCCTGTCATATCCTGGAAATGCCCCCGCACGGCGGAGGTCATGAAAAACATCGGCAAATATATCTCCCAAGAGGAACTTAACCGTATCTCCGGCGTGGGGGCCTTTGCTTTCAACACCATTTACAAACTCGTCTGGCTCAGGGAAAACCGCCCGGAACTTCTGGAAAAAGCCCATGCGTGGCTCTTCATCTCCAACCTGCTGGCCTACAAGCTCACCGGCATCATGGCGACAGACCGGACCATGGCAGGGACCTCCCAGCTCACGGATCTGGAAACGGGAGATTTTTCCGAATTCATTTTGAACCGCCTCGGTTTGAGCCGCGGCCTCTTCCCCCCCATCGTGGATGCAGGGGAAACCATTGGCCTCCTTACGCCGGAAGCGGCAGACGCGATGAATCTCCCGGCCCTGGCGGGCATTCCCGTTATCTCCGCCGGGCACGACACCCAATTCGCCATTTTCGGTTCCGGAGCAGACAAGAACCAGCCCGTCCTTTCCTCCGGAACATGGGAAATCCTGATGGCGCGCTCCGCACAGGCCAGGCTGGCCCGGGAAGATTATGAAGACGGCGCCACGGCGGAATTCGACGCGGAATCCGGCCTTCTTAACCCCGGGCTCCAATGGCTGGGCTCCGGCATTATCGAATGGGTGAAAGCAGCCTGCTTTCACGGGGAATCCTATGACACCATGGATGCGGAAGCGGCCGCCGTCCCACCCGGCTGCGACGGCGTGACAATGGTTCCGGACTTCTTGGCCTTCGGAGACCGGAAAGGCTCCATCAACGGACTGGTGCTGGGAAGAACACGCGGCCATATCTACCGCGCCGCCATGGAGGCTCTCACCTGGCGGCTGAAATCCCGCCTGCGCCGTTTGGAATCCGTGGGCGGCTTCAAAAGCGAATTCCTCATCCTGGTGGGCGGAGGCGCCAGAAACAGAGTTTGGACCCAGATGAGGGCGGACATTCTCCGGATTCCCGTCAAAGTCTCTGAAGTGTCAGAAAGTACGGTATTGGGCGCATCCATGTTTGCCTTTGCGGGCGCCGGGGTGTACTCTACGCCGGAGCAGGCCCGGGCCGCCTTCGGCATCACCTACCGGACATATATGCCGAGTTCCCAGGAAGCCGCCTACGAAAAGTTCAACCAATAACACGCTACTAAATATGTCAGAAGACTGGTCAATCTCCCCTCCCCTGCCGGACAAAGTGTTCCCATGGGAAAAATATAACCCCGTCACGCGGGAGGAAGTGAACGAATTCTTCCATTCCCCGGAAATTCTGGTCATCAAGGAACGCATGTGCGACATAGGGCGCCGCCTGTGGAACCGGGAATATGTGGACGGCAACGGGGGCAACATCTCCGTGCGCGTGGCTCAGAACCTGCTGCTCTGCTCCCCCACCCTGTGTTCCAAAGGCTTCATGACTGTGGAAGACATCTGCATGGTGGACATGGACGCGCGCCAGAAGGCGGGCATCCGCCCCTCCACCAGCGAGGTGAAAACGCACATTGCCATGATAAAATCCGTGGGCGTCAATGCCTGCATCCATGCCCATCCCCCGCACTGCAATGCCTTCCTGTTTGCCGGGCAGGTTCCTCCCTCCGGCATCAATCCGGAAGCGGATATCTTCCTGGGGCACATCCCGCTGGCCCCTTACGGAACGCCCGGCTCTCTGGAAACGGCCCGGGCCGTGGCGGAAGCAGCCAGACAATCCACCGTCGTTTTCATGGAAAACCACGGAGTCATTACCGGAGCACGTGACGTGGAAGAAGCGGAATGGTTCATGGAAAATGCGGATGCCTACTGCCGCATGGTGCTGATGGCCGGACTGCACAAAGCACCTCTGAACCAGGTGGGGCCGGAAGGCGTGGCGGACTTCCTCGCCATTCGCAAATCCATCGGTTACGCCGTGCCGGACAACCAGCCCCTGTACAACACGGAAACCTACGCCGGGTACAAACTGGGAAAATCCGGTAAATAACTCCCTTTTTCAACGGGGTGGCTGGAGCAGTTCAGCCGCCCCGTTTTTAACGGACCCACTCCGGAATAAAAACTTCCTTCTTTTACGCCAACACCTCCTGCCTTATTTGCTTTTTTACCCGTTAAAACCGCCTCTCCTGCCGCAGACTATTTCCGGTAAAGCCACATCCTCTCCTCAGTAAAAGAACGCCATTATGGCCCCGCCCTGCCGGGAACAGCCGATCCGGCCCCGGAATCGGCTTATTCCCATCCAGCCAGCAGCGTACCGGACCGCACGATCTACCCGTATGGAACATGCAGGCGGGCGTTCACATAGGAGAACGGCTGAAGCAAATCGCGGCACTTCAACGGAAACCGGCAGCCTGTCTTTTCCATGAAGGAACTCCTGCACCTTCTTCAGGATTGCATGGTGGGGATATTTCCTTCCGGCTCCATAGTTCATACGTTTTTACGCTCCGGCACCGTTCAGCCCCGGGTTTCATTCCCGGGGAAAAACCTCCTGTTTCACTGGTCTTTCCTACAGAAATTGAGCATTACAGCTGTTTCCGCCTATACTCTGGTTTAAGAAAAATTTCTCCGGGAACTCCTTTTCCTGAGGGAAAGCACCGTAAACGGGGCATTCTGAATTTACAGCTCTTTATCTTCTGTCAGATATCCGGTATCTGTTATTTTCAATTGCTGCAAGGCATGCGGCTCCTTACGGCAGTTGCGCAACACCCAAATATTTCGTCTGCCCTACCTTTTCCGGGCAGGCGCCGCGGCGGGAGGAACGGGGGCTTTCCCTCCGGAAAACGGAGCGAAATTCCAGGAAACATTGCTCAAAGGCCCCGTTCCCCGCACTTGAAACAGCCCTCCGGCCAACAGGAAAACCGGGGAAGTAATAAACCCCGGCAAACCGCGAAGCCCCAGCTTGAAATCTGAATTGACCTGCAAATCGGAAAGGCGTATCCAGCCTCCCCCCTCCAGAGACATGTTGCTTCCCTGGGCCGCGAAATTACTGGTGCGCACATAACCCTTCTCAATGGAAAAATCGCAATCGGCCCTGGATATCTTGTAATTAATCAGATGCCCCAGTCCTGGAATGTAATTAGAGAGGGCTTCCCCCAAAAATCCGAACAGGGGAATTTCCACCAGGTCGCCATGCACCAGGGCAGCCTCCCCCTTCGCCTGAATAGAATTCATATTGCCTCCCTTGGATGAAAACTCAATGGCTCCGTGCACAGTGGCTTTCTCCATTTTTTTGTCATAGGATTTCCCGATAGACGTCAAATTCATGTCCTGGAGGACAAAAGAACCGTTCAGGGCATCCCCATCATCAATCTGCGCCAGAATGCGGCCCGTGAAGGTTCCGTCCCAGATGGTTCCCATCATCTTGTCCACAACCACCCATTGCGGAGAAATCAACACTTCCCCCTTTGTCCTTCCGAGGTCCAGCGTGGTTCCCAGCAGGGGATAGCGCACGCGCCCGGCGGAAGCGTCAAAGCGGATGCGCCCCTTCATCAGCTTCATGTCATCCCCCATCGGAAACATGCCGCCGCCGGAAAGCGTTACGGGCCGGGTAAAGACAAACTCCTTCAAAACCCTGGCGGCACTATCGGAAAACATCCGCAGGGTATAGCCGGGATAGGCCTGCCCCTCCAGACCAAGCACTTCCACCGTATCCTGCACAAAACGGAAATCTATGCTCTTGGCCTTGAGCGTGCATTCCGAAGGGCCTCCGGACAATCCGACGGAAGACAGGTAATTTCCGTTGGAAACCACAGTCGTCACATTGGTCAGCACCAGCTGGTCCGTCACCAGATGGGCATCCGCCCGGGCAGACTTCAAGTCCACCCCCCTGTAGCGCGTGTTGGTTGCGGAAACAGTAGCCTGCAAGTCGTAAGCCTTTTCCAGATTGTACAGACCCAACGTTCCTTGGAAGGAAAACTCCAGGCCGGAATCCTTGCGGAAGACAAAGCGGTTCATGAAAAAGTCGTCATCCTCCATGCTCAACAATTGGTCTATCGTTTGCAGCGGAACCGTGGACTGCCCCATCACAAACATCTGACCGTCCAGAAAACCGTTGGCGAACAATTCAAAGACGCCCTTTTCCATTTCCATCCGGCAATTTTGCACAAAAAGCTGGTTGGGACGGTATTCCGCTTCCACATCCGCCGTTTTGACAGGAACCTTGTTCCAGGCAAGATTCTCCGCATGGATGCGTGCGCGGACCAGAGTCGGCTCCACAGGCTTGCCCTCCGGAATATCCAGCCTGCCGTGCACCCATAAAACCGCTTTTTCCGGAAGCTGCAAATTTTCAGGGACAGAAAACCAATTTCCAGCCAGAGTCTCCAGCAGTTCAGGCTTCAGATTAGATTCCAGCGTAAAAACAAGGTCGGTGCCCAAATAGCTTCCTTCCAGCTTCACCCGGCCGTCATCCCGCACCAATTCCAATTGGGTGACGTTAATGGAACGGCCAATCAATTCCGCCCTGGCCGCAGCGGAAACGAATTCCACTCCCTGGTAAAAGACATCCGCCACGGAAGCCTCAATCTGGAGGCGGTCCACCTGGAACGGCCCTTTCCACCCCTTTCCCATATCCACGGAACCGTACACCTTCAATTCCGGGTCTCCCCTGATTTCCAGCGCTGGCGGCAGCTTCGCATCCTCCGGGGCAATGGAACGGGCCATCCCCAGCATCGCCTTCATAGGCAGCGTGCTGTGAACGTCTACCTTAATCTCTCCGTCCACTCCCATTACCTTGCCGGAAAAACTGCCTCCGGGATGCCTTATATCCAAATCAGTTACATAAAAATTACCGTTTTCATAACTGAAATCGCAGGAGGCCCTCTGGAATTTTTCCCCAAGCACGGAAAATGCTCCCATGGATCCGGAACCTAAAGCATTCAGATGTTCCACGCCTTCCCAATTTTCCGAAAAAACCGCACGACCGGATATCTGTACATGCGGCTCGCTCAGAAACTTCATTTCCTTCGGCACCAGAGCTTCATCAACAATAGCCACCGCCCAGGAGACCAGAGGAGCCGTACTGCGGACATCCCAGATCAGCGTGCGCTTTTTCAAATCGGCCTGGAGGGAAAGGCTGACGAAACCGGCCGTTTCCGCATCCCGCATGGTAAAGTGTTTGGCCATGATAACGGAATCCGCGTAATCCCCGCTGAACAGGAAATCCCTGACCATGATTTTTCCGTACCTGAGAACAGGCGCCTGCAAATCCATGCCTACACGCACGCCGCCTTTCGGATCGTCGCTTAAATTGACAATCAGGCGGGGAGGAGATGCATCAGGCCACTTCACCCGGTCCATGTAATTCAGGACCTGATTCAACTGCTCTCTGACGGCGCCCATATCCTGAGCCGTCAGCGTAAAGTCTCCGGAATCATCCTGACCAATGGAAAATGCCCCCTGGGCCGTCACCCGGATGCCCTGCACAACGGCATCTGCCTTGACGATGTCCACCATGCCGGGCCGCCCCAGATTCAATTCCGCGTTCACCCCCGTTACGGAAAAAACTTTTTCCGGATTCCCCGCATCTACGGGCAGAGTGACGTCCATCCCCTTCACATTCACCCGCTCCGGCACTACTTGTCCTTCTATCAGTTTTTTCCAATTCAGCGCCACATCCGCCTCATGCAGCAGAACTATGGGCCGGCGAGTTTCCGGCATGGCCTCCGGATCCAGCAATTCCACATTTTTCAGTGTCACAACGGCACGGGGCCACAAAGTAACTTTCAGCGTCTCTATATGGGAGGGAATGCCCTTTTCCAGAAGAGCCTGCTCCACCCGCTGCACAACGAAGGAAGGCACCCCCCAGATAGAGATGTAGCATATGCAGCCCAGCAGCAACGCCCCCAGCAAAATAATCACTGTGGGAATCAGTCCTTTGATCCATCTCATAAATGTCCGCTGAGCCATAAGCCTTGTCTTCTTTGCACGGGTACTGCAGCACGCTACCCTAAAAGAAGAGACATTGCACCACCAATTTGTGTTGCCGATTTATTTTACGGTCCTGGAAATAATGTCATTCGCCTTGAACAGCCCAGAGTTGCAGCCGGTCAAACACTCTGCAAGCGGAAAACCGCTCCCACTCCCCCTATATCAATCATGAACATTACCATTCACCGTGCATCCTCCCGTGGACATGCCAACCACGGATGGCTGGATACATACCACACATTCAGCTTCGCTAATTATTTCAACCCGGAACGCATGCAATTCGGAGCTCTGCGCGTGCTCAATGACGACAAGATTCTCCCGGAAGAAGGCTTCGGCACTCATCCGCACAAAAATATGGAAGTGGTTTCCATTCCTCTGAAAGGAAGGCTCCGCCACGGAGACAGCCTGAACAACAGCCATACTATCACGCGCGGAGAAATCCAGGTGATGAGCGCCGGAACGGGTATTCAGCACAGCGAATTCAACGACAGCCTCACGGAACCATTGGAATTCCTGCAAATATGGATCATTCCGGACAGGATCAACATGCCCCCCAGATACCGGGATTATGACATCACCCCCCTGTTGAAGCATAATGAAATCTCTACCTTCCTGGCTCCGGAAACGGATATTTCCATCATGCAGCAGGCCTGGTTTTCCTGGGCAGAGCTGGACAGGGGCATAGAACGGGAATACCAATTCAAGGGATGGAACACGGGCGTATACATCTTCGTGATAGACGGAGAAATAAAAATAGGAGATGCCATATTGCACAGTCGGGACGGAGCCGGAATTACGGATACAGAAACCGTCTCCATAGAAGCCCTCCAGAACTCAACCGTTCTGCTGATGGAAGTAGCCGTCTGATTTTTCCGGACTGCCCGGCTTTCCGATTCCGCCCTGCCTGACACAGACGGCAGTTTTTCTATTACAACTTGCCGCTCTTTTTTCTGCTGTGCAGGAACTGGCCCATCCTCCATCCCAACTGCACCAGCCCGTAACACAGGCTGCCCAGAACAACGCTGGAAACCACCCAGCCCGCTGCGAATTCCAGGCTTACCATGCCGATGCTCAATCCGCCAAACGGCGTCCAGGACCACTGCTGAACCCCCGCTTTCAGCATCTCCCAGTTCGCGCCGGACGTAGGGAACCCCAAAATCGAAAAAAGGAACCACCCCAGCCACCATTGAGCGGGAATGGCAAAAAAGGTAAAGCCGGGAGGGGAGAGCCACGCCATCAGAATGGCTACGGGAATATTACCCTTGCGCCACAGGCAGGCGAAAACGCCCCACAGGCTCTGCATGGGAAGAGGGGCAATCGCGGCGGCAGCCCCCCAGGCAGCTCCTGTTGCAACGGACTGCCTGTTCCATGACCAGTAAACAGAATCAAAAACCCTGGCGGAAAGGAACTTGCTTGCCCACGATTTTTTGCGCACCTCCGTCAGCAGGTAAAGCCTGACTCTGCGCATCAATTGCCTGTAGCGGTGTTCCATCCGCCGCAGAGTCTCCTATAAACCGGCCTTGAATCAATCGTAAAATGCTCCAGTACGAGGAATGCCGCATTTTTACGCCCGAATGCCTCTCTGCACTCGGTTTTTCTTGATTCTTCATGCGGTTTCATGAAATACTTGCGTTCACACCTTTTTCCGAATCATGAGCAAGCAACGACTCGATATCCTTCTGGTTTCCCGCAATCTCGTAGAATCCCGGGAGCTGGCCCAGCGGCTCATCATTGCCGGAGAAGTGAGCGTGGGGGGGCATCCCTCCACCAAGCCCGGTCTCAAGGTTAATGAAGACGCGGATATCACCATTAGAAACCGTCCCCGCTATGTCAGCCGCGGCGGCCTGAAAATGGAAGGAGCCCTGAATGCCTTCCCCGTTTCTGCGGAAGGCAAGGTCTGCCTTGACATTGGGGCTTCCACCGGAGGTTTTACGGACTGCCTGCTCCAGCACGGAGCCGCCAGGGTGCATGCCATAGACGTAGGAACCAACCAGCTCGTCTGGAAACTGCGGCAGGATCCCCGCGTCATTGTGAAGGAAAAATTCAACGCCCGCTACATGACTCCGGAGGATATTGGGGAACAAGTGGATCTGATCGTTTCCGACGTCTCCTTTATCTCTCTGAAAAAAATCCTGCCCGCCGCCTTTCCTCTGCTTAAAAAAGGGGGGGATGCCCTGGTGCTCATCAAGCCCCAGTTTGAACTCCAGCCGGAAGACATAGGCCCCGGCGGCATCGTCCGGGACCCGGCTCTGCACCGGAGGGCGGTGGACTCCATACGCACTTTCGTCACGGAGGAGCTGAACCGTTCCTGGATGGGGTGCGAACCCTCTCCTATCACGGGGACGGACGGCAACCATGAATTCCTGGCATGGCTCAAATAGCTCCGGCCTTTTCCTGTCCGAAGAAATCCTCCCGGCACACCGTGGACGGATTCAACAATTTTCCTCAAACCTGTTGTCATCCCATAATTCCGCCTCAAAGTCCACAAACCTCCCCCCCTTGATCAAAACTTGAAAATACTGGTATTTTTGATACCCCAATAAATTTGGAATCCCATTTAAGACAATGGGACTGATAAATTACCGCCTACATTGCCGGATCGCCTTTCCGCTCCCGCAATCCGGCGCTTCCAGACATCGGCAGCTTCATCCTTACACGCCGTCACAAAAATTCTGAGAATGATAGGCGTAGTGATGCAATTCCATGCTTCGTCTGCAATAACCGGTTCCTTTCCTTCAAAACCGATTTCCACTTCCTTGGCTTCTTCACAGGTGATGAAGATTTCTTCCACGATAATTCATAACTTCATTTTCGAATGATAAGGAGAAAGCTACGCCCATCGTCCCAATTCTCCCCCGTCGTTATTAGGTTTCAGGCCATTGAACCCTTAATTCACCTATTTCAACTAACCTGTCCTTTCTCTGAAATAATAAAAAAATGTATCAAGAAACAGAGATAATCAGGGAACAAATGGCTGAACAATAGATAACTGGCTCTCTGGTGGGTGGGTTATTGGAAGAACGGGAACAATAGGCTATGTCCTCCAACAGTCTGGATTATTCACCGAGGAACTCCTTTGGGCGACCGGCGTGACAAACTAAATTCTGCCTTCCCTACATACACCCTCCGAGCATCGGGATACGAACATTCATCCCTGAAACGTACTTCCAGCTCATAGTTCTGATCATTGCGAAGACGGTCAAAATACGTCAGCAACAGGTAAGCTTCCTTGATGGGGACTTCATGCTTTTCTCCCGGCTTCAACGTAATGAAGCGTATGGAGTCTGCTGCCCGTTCAAGCAAATACGTGGCTCCATAACAGGCTATTGGATTCTCTATTTCGCCCACTCTGTACCCATATCTTTTCCCTCCCGCTTTCTCCCATATTTCGATACGGATATTAGGGCCGTCATCCTTGAGTGGATAGAAGTCGTCGAACAGGCGCACGGTCTTTTCGCCCTTGTTCGTGAACACCAGCTTGAAGTCAGGGAACGTCTCCCTCGCGTCAAACCGGGTCTTTTCCCTCACCACAGAGCATTCCACTCCGTTGTCGGCCATGTCCCCCCACGCCGCGGCATGGAGGGACA
>ENA-UOOA01000930-UOOA01000930.1-human-gut-metagenome-genome-assembly--contig:-P61old-NODE-930-length-52699-cov-12.879208_pt1 | contig 52699 bp, 30 predicted proteins | sample MGYA00242467_ERZ724014 | MGnify/ENA metagenome assembly ERZ724014 | reverse complement strand
TATTACTTAATACCTATTACTTAATACCTATTACTTAAAAAATGATTAATTCGAGGATGATATATCGCATCATGGGGTTTCTGTTACTGATAGAAACGGCTATGTTAATGTGTTGCGGTGGTGTTTCACTATTTTACAAGGAAGATGATTTAAACAGTTTTCTGCTTTCATCAGCTATCACGGCCTTTGTAGGTGTGATTATGCTTGCTATTGGAAGAGGGGCCGAAAAGTCACTCAACCGCCGCGATGGATATGTGATTGTCAGTGTAGCCTGGATTGCTTTCTCCTTTTTTGGAATGTTGCCCTATTATATAGGCGGGTATATTCCAAGTGTCACCGATGCCTTCTTCGAGACAATGTCCGGCTTCAGCAGTACCGGTGCCACCATCATGAATAATATAGAATCGATGCCTCACGGAATCCTTTTCTGGCGGGCAATGACTCAGTGGATCGGCGGTCTGGGAATTGTATTCTTTACGATTGCCGTTCTTCCGATTTTCGGTATGGGAGGTATTCAGGTATTTGCCGCCGAAGCCAGTGGGCCGACTCATGACAAAGTACATCCCCGTATTGGTGTTACCGCCAAATGGATCTGGGGCATCTATGCCGGTATGACGGGGACATTGATTATATTACTGGTATTCGGGGGCATGGGACTTTTCGACAGTATCTGCCACGCTTTCACCACGACCAGTACAGGTGGGTTCTCCACCAAGCAGACAAGTATCGAATATTACCACTCGCCTTACATAGACTATGTAATATCTGTTTTCATGTTCCTCTCGGGAGTCAACTTCACGCTATTATTGCTGATGTTCAATGGGAAAATAAAGAAGTTTATCCATGATGCCGAGCTGAAGTTTTATTTTATGTCTGTTGCCTTTTTCACGGTTTTCATAGCAGTCTGGCTTTATCAGACCAGTTCGATGGGAGCAGAAGAAGCATTCCGGAAATCTCTGTTCCAAGTAATCTCCCTACAGACTTCAACCGGTTTTGCCACTGCCGACTATATGCTCTGGCCCTCCATTCTCTGGGGCTGTCTTCTTATCGTAATGATAATGGGTGCTTGCGCAGGCAGTACGACAGGTGGTATCAAATGTATCCGCATGGTTATCCTCTTCAAAGTTGCCAAAAATGAATTTAAACATATTCTGCATCCCAATGCAGTATTGCCCGTACGGGTGAATAAACAGGTGATCTCCCCCTCTATCCAGTCTACCGTACTGGCATTTACATTTTTGTATGCAATCATCGCCATTATCAGCATTCTTGTCATGATGGGCTTCGGAGTGGGATTTCTCGAATCTATCGGAACGGTCATATCAAGTATAGGAAACATGGGACCGGGACTCGGCACGTGTGGCCCTGCCTTCTCGTGGAGTGAATTGCCTGATGCAGCCAAATGGTTGCTCTCCTTTTTGATGCTTCTCGGACGTCTGGAGTTGTTTACGGTATTGCTGCTGTTCAGTTCCGATTTCTGGAAAAGAAATTAAATCAAATATCATACATAAAAAAGGTGCCGACTATTAGCCGGCACCACCATACACCAATTCAAACCTTTCTTATCTAAAGAAATATTATATTTTTCTCAGAACAATCTTTCTTACTACTGGCTTGTTGATTTCGTAGATCTTGGAAATCAGAACATCCATCTCTTGTTCACGTGCGTCGCGAATTTCTTTAAACATCATCTTTGAATAAAGATCCCGACGTCCTTTCAACCACATGTTCTTCTCTACATTTTCATCCATCACTTCAATAGCCTTTCTGTCATTAGCAAACAATAAGCCTTTTTGTTGAAAGAAACCAAACTGGCACCACGCATATTCTCTAAATGTTCTTTCAAGTTCCCAACGATACTCATTGAGGTGCATGATAGTTAATGCCTGCTGGTATTGTGGAGTTTTAGATTCTGCAGCTAAATTTATACCCTTTGCCAAATCAGCAGCATCCCAGGTTCCTATTTCCTGATCGTCAATCAACAGTTTATATTGCCCCTTCAAACCGGTAACTTTCAGCAATTCAGTATTCATCTCTTCCATAAAAGGAACTTCTTTTATAACTTCTGCCTGACTCTTCTTAGAACCCCAGCCTCGTGCAATAGTATCCAAAGGATATGGTAACGCCTCTGCCAGATAATCAAAACTAATATCTTTACCTATTTTCTTAATATTTGAGATGGTACAACCTTCTGCCTTCACTGCTTGCTTCTTATTTGCATTGATTTCCATGTTGGCCACATCTTTACCAGCAAAACCTTGTGCTTTCAAGAAAAGATAAGCCATCACCATATGACCGTCATTGTCCGGATGGATACGATCGTTACCACAAAGAGTAAAACTAGGATCTTTTTGTTGAAGTTCCTGATTTATAGCTACCATAGGCGCATTCCAATCTGTAAATTCCCAACCATTTCTTGCAGCAGATTCTCTTTGATATTCTATAATTCTCTTAATAGTCTCATTTTTTTTCTTAAAGACCGTATTATCCTTTATTTGCGCAGTTTCATCATAAGGAGAGGTTCCCGTCATTACGATACGAGTATGTGGCAATTCCTTGAAACGTTTTTCCATCTGCTGGAAGTTCTTGATGCTTTCCTGATACTTCTGTTCACCAAATTCTTTCGCATTATCACCATTATATTCATAATAACCGGAATCATTCATACCGAAAGTCACCATCAATACAGTAGGATTTTTGCTAAAAATGTCACCATCCAAACGTTTATTCATATCATACGCTGTATCACCACCAATACCTCCATTGAATACACGAATAGGCATATTCGGGAAGCGGGTCATGTAATACAACCAGATAAATGAATGGTAACGACCACCATCCGTAATACTATTTCCTAAAAACACAGCTCTATCACCTTCCTTAAAAGGTTTCACGGTCTGAGCAAACGCAGTAGTATATGCCATGCAAACTGCTGCAACTAATACTAAAAACTTTTTCATGTTATCAATCTATATTTTACAAATACTGTTAATCTACTATGAGGGATAATTTAATAGTATAAACTAAAAATTTTATCACCATCTACTTTCTTTTTATTTTAAATTCTTCATTTTAAAATAAGAAAACTCTGCCGGTACATCCTTATCTCCATAATGTAGTAATCCCGGACGCTGCACTCTATCCCAACGAATCAAGGATTTACCCTTGAAAGGGGTATTCTGCACAGATTGCCATGTTTTTCCATCCAGACTTTTATAAAAGTGGAATATACACCCCTGTTCAACTTCCAATTTCAAATATATCTCTTTACTTGCAAAAGCTGAATCATAAAGTACTGACTCAATATCGTCTTTCACCACTTTCAAAATAAGTTTATCTCCTTCAATTCCCCAAGCAATCAGGTTTTTATCATCGCCATACAAGGTCAATCCTTTCAGTCCTTTGCCTGTGTTTATTACTTTCGTCTCACAGCTATACTGTGGAGATTGAGGACGTAAACATAATGCTGTACCATATTTATTGTTATTCTTTGGAGTACCGGATAAAAATAACTTTCCTTTCTTTAGCACAGCGTGTATATCTGAATAAGGATAATTCCACGTCCAATCAACTTTCAATTGATTCCCCTTAAAATTATCTTCAAAATCCGAAAGAGGCTCTTGCTTTGTACCGACAAAAGGTATAGGCTGTTCAGCTATAGCCAAATTCCCAGTCTTGAAACGCACCCAATGATCATCCGTCATTTCCATTTCTTGCAAAATCGGTTGACGCCCGATAAAGAAACCATCTCCCTTCAAATAAGCGTGACACATATAAAACATACGACCATCAGATGTTCTCACCACAGTACCATGACCACATGATTTATAATCTCCTTCTCCGCCATGAAGAATGGGGTTTCCAGAATATTTTTCATAAGGTCCACCATAATTCCTTGCACGTGCTACATACACATCATAGTCACTAGAAGGACCACAACATCCATGGGCAGCGTATACTATATAATAGTAGTCGCCTTCTTTAAAATGGTACTGTCCTTCCATACCAATTCCCTTTTCATCTACTAAAAGAGTAAAAGGTTCACCATCCAAATGCAAACCATCAGCGGACAGTTTACATCCTAACAATTCTATCGGACGCGTATCCAAACCATAAGCTTTCCAACTGATATACAACTGCCCGTTATCATCATAAATAAATGCATCGATAGCTTCCTTCCCATACTCTACAATCGGACCATGATCGGTAAATTCATGTAAAGGAGAATCAGACGTAGCTACTCCGATATATGATATCCCGGTACTTTTTTGGCGGGCAGTATAATAACAGTAAACTTTATTATTATGATAAAACAATTCTGGTGCCCAAAATGAATTAGAAGTCCAGGACGGTTGCTTGGTAAAAACATGCCCTACCTGTTTCCAGTTTACCAGATCCTTCGAGGTAAACATTGGATAAAAAGGCGCCCATTCCGAAGAGGTACCCGTAGCATAATATGTATCTTCAATCCGAATGACAGAAGGATCGGGTACATCTCCCCGAATAACAGGATTTGTGAAGTAGTTTTGTTCTTGTGCCACCATTTGCAATGCAAAACAAATATCAAACAAAAAGAGTCCTATCTTTTTCATTGCATTTTATTTCTTAAAAGGATCATACACAGCAACTGCTACACGTGAATCTGCACAACCATAATATAAGTACCATTTCTGATTATGGAATACTAAACCTTCTATAAATACTGTTCCCGCGGGATATTGTCCGCTCTTCTCAAAATCTGATTCCGGAATATAGAATGGTTTATCCAATCGGTCAATCAATTTAGTCGGATCTTTAGCATCGAATAATGCTTGCCCGGCACAATAAGAATTAGCAGTATACAATGTATCACCCTCTGCACCTGACTTATTCTTACCATTATAAAGTAATAAAATACCTTTATCAGTCATAATTGCAGGTGGACCACACTCGGTCAGGTCACTATCAAATTTACCTTCACGAGGAGTAATTACTTTTAGAAAGTCTCCTTTTTCATCAAGCATCGGTTCCCAATTAATCAAATCCGTGGAAGTAGCTACGTTCACAAACTTTTCTCCCCAATACATCCAATATTTTCCATCAATTTTAGCAATCACTTGTTTGCCATCTACCAATTTTGTGACAATAGAAGCAGATTTGGAAAATTCATCAAAAAAACGTCCGCCATATGCTTTTGCAAAAGCCGGACCATATTTTTCCCATATCTGAAGATCACGAGAAGTAGCTACGGCAAGACGGGCCTGCTTACGATTCCATTGTGTATAAAGCATTACATAAAGGCCATCCTCTGTCACAGCAACTCGCGGATCTTCACACCCCCCTGGCCATTCCAATTCTTTCTGGTTATCATCTGCCGGATAAAATACAGGAACAGTCATCCGGTTAAAATGCAAACCATCATCAGAATAAGCATAGCCTAAGCGAGAAGTGCGTGAACCAATTCCTACCGCCGAATTATCTTCTGCCCGGTAAAGCACAACCACTTTACCATCATAAATTGTAGCAGCCGGATTAAAAGTATCACTAGATTCCCATGCTACCGAATCCTGCCTCATTGGGCAATAAAAAACAGTAGTGGTATCAGGAGAGACAATTGGGTTAATACCTTCCGGACGTTGAAAATCCGCCCATGCCCAATCGGGGAATTCGGATGTTTGCTTCTTCTCTCCACAGGAAGTTATCACTGCTGCAACCATCAGTAAATAAGCTATATGTTGAAATTTTCTTTTCATGATTGTTCTTTATAATAATTCATTAATTAAGGAAAAGATGGTGGAACGACCTTTGCTCCCCACTTCATGTCCGGTTTACCCGAAGTACGGTATTCGATAGTAGCTCCGCTGTTGAGCTGGTCCCAGTCTATCCATGTACTTTCATATGATTTTCCGTTTAGTTTCATGGATTTGATATAGATGTCCTTTTCTGAACCTCCCTTTATCACAATATCACCTTTTTTCAAATGTACCTTGACAGATGAAAAGATTGGAGTATTTACCGTAAATCCCCCCACACCCGGGATTTCCGGATAAAGCCCGATACAGGCAAACACATACCAAGCACCCATTGTGCCCAAATCGTCATTTCCCGGGAGACCATCTATCTTACTTGAATATTGCTCATTCAACACACGATTAATGATTTCCTGTGTTTTGTATGGACGACCAATCCAATTATATATCCAAGGTATATGGAAACTCGGCTCATTACCGGAAGCAAACCATGCATCGTTATATCCGGCATCCAGGCGTGTAAAGAATTCATCCAACCGTTTCTCGGCTTTTTCCTTACCACCTATTATTTCTACCAGACCGGCAATATCATAAGGCACCATCCAAAAATAATTCTTATAAGTAGATTCACGAAAGTCTTCACCAAGAGATTTCCACGATCCATCCGGATTACGTGATTGTAGCCAACCTGTGTCCGAATTATACAAATTCTTCCATGAACGGGCAAAATGAAAATAACGCCAACTGGCAAATTCATCTCCCACTGCATGCAATGCAAACTGTCCGATAGCAAAATCTGCTGAGGTATACTCCAATTGAATAGATGCATTATAATAACCCTTATCCAAATATTGCTTCAATCCCGGGCGAGTCTCCACATCTTGCGACTTAGAACCCGGTTCCTCCGCTCCTTTTCTCATAATCTTAAAGATAGGTTTCGGATCATAATTACGAGCTCCGAAAGCATAGGCATTAGCAATCAGAATAGGAGTCGGATCTCCCTGCATTACCCCTGTTTCAATATTAGCCATCACCCAACGAGGAAAAGAGCCACCGGACTGTTCTGCAAACAATTGATGGGAAATAACAATATCGGAAGCTACCTCCGGATCAAGCATGGATAATAATTGAATTTGTGTACGATACGTATCCCAATTACTAAAAGAAGTATAGTGTTTAGAACGTGACTTATGCACTCTGAAATCCGCTCCCATATATTCCCCATTCACATCGCTGCAAACATTCGGGTGAATGAAAGAACGATATAAATGTGTATAGAATTGGGTCGTACGATCGGGATTGGTGCCCTCCACTTCAATCATACCCAAATAATGATTCCATTTTGCCTCCGCCTGATTCTGTATCTTTTGGAAATCCCATTCTGCATTTTCGGCTTTCAAATTTTCACGTGCATTTTCTACTGAAACATAAGAAACTCCAATCTTATATTGAATATTCTTCTTTTTGTTTACATCAAAAGTAAAGTATACACCAGAATACTCACCTTCTGCAAAAGTTGTATTTGGCATCAATTCTTCTCTCTTCCATGTACCGGTTTCAAAAGCATCAGTATCAAACTCTGCTACAAAATAGACTTTATACGGAGTACGGAGCCCACAGAAATTTCCTCCTTCTGCATAACCTTCACACTTATTCGGGGCAGTAATAACAATTGCTGCTTGTTCAATAGGAGTTGCAGAAATACCTCCACCAATGATTATTGTACCATACTGTTGATCTGCCGGATATTCATAACTAGCCATCCCCGTTCGCTCGGTCACTGTCAGTTTTGCCTTGATATCCTCTTGCACCATAGCCTCATAATAACCGGCATGTCCTTTTTCTTCAGATACATTTATACGATAGTTGAGGATGTTATCAGGTGACATTTTCAGTTTTCCCTTCACAGGGAAAGTGGGAAAATTTCCCATATGTTCACAACCACCACCACTCAACTGATTGATAACGAATCCCGACCTTTTGGAAAAATAAGATGGAGTAAATTGTACCATCCCATAAGGATAAGTTGCTCCCGGATAAAGATATCCGGAAGTCAGTCCGGTACCTTTTGTTCCAATCAACGTATTGACTTGATGGACATAGTCACCAGCCACAGCTTGTGTTGTAACCATTCCTTCTAAAACAAGAGAGAATAATAAAATAAATAAGAATTTATGTTTCATTCCGGATGTTCTTTTAGTAGAGTCTATTTCGAATAAGAAACAGGAATACCACTAATAGTACCCTGTTTCGCTATTCGGATAAAATCGATCGTATTATTGAACTTTATTCTTTGATTCTTTATTCTTTAGACAAAGAGAAAGGCGCAGCATACTTCGAAGTACATCTTTCTTTATTAGGCTGGCTTCCCATTTCAAATTTCAAGACTCCTCCTTCTGCTATATCATCATAATGGATATAGTTTTTATCTAAAAGTCTGCCATTCAAAGTAGCTGATTGTATATATAAATTTTCTTTACTGTTTTCTGGTGCTTCAATCACAAACTTATTGCCATTTTCCATAGTTATGGTAGCCTTCTTAAATAATGGGCTGCCAATCACATATTCATCTGTACCCGGGCAAACAGCATATATACCCAATGAGCTCAGAATATACCATGAAGACATACCGCCTTGGTCTTCATCACCCGGATAACCTTTTTCTGTTGAATTATATAATCTCTCAACAATCTGACGTACCCAATATTGAGTTTTCCACGGCTGACCTGCATAGCAATACAAATAAGGCATGTGTTGAATCGGTTGATTTCCGTGTGCATATTGTCCCATATTAGCCAACTCCATTTCTTTCATTTCATGAATAACTCCACCATAAGTGCCCGGTTTAATTATGTTAGGAATAGTAAATACAGAATCTATTTTAGTAGTAAACTTTTCATCACTTCCAAACAAGTCAATCAAGCCTTGTACATCATGGAACACTGACCATGTATAATGCCATGCATTTCCTTCACAGAAAGGCCCCCCCATTCCAGTGGATCGAATGGTTCCTGCCATTTACCATCAACACCCTTTCCACGCATAAATCCGATAGACTTATCAAAGACATTTTTATAGTTGTACATCTGACGGGCAAATACTTCTTGGTAATGTTTATTTCCAACCATTTTAGCAAGTTGATATCCGCAGAAATCATCATATGCATATTCCATAGTTTGTGCACTAGAACCCATTGATTCAGGATAAGGAACATATCCTAACTGGAAATATTCTTTCCAGAATCCACGTCCGTTAGCACCACCCCAAGGACCTTTATTCATTGCTTCATGCGCATAAGCCTTCAGTGCTTTTTCAGGATCAAAATCACGAATTCCTTTTGCCCATGCATCTGCCAGCAATGAAATAGAATGATTTCCTAACATTCCTCCTGTTTCACCCGGGGAAGACCATGAAGGCAACCAGCCGCATTGTTCCTGGGCTGCCAAAAGAGCATTCATATAACGTCCCTGCATTGTTGGATGCAAAATATTTGTCAAAGGGAATTGAGAACGGAATGTATCCCAAAATCCATTATCAGTATACATGTAACCATCATAAATTTTACCATTATATGGGCTATAATAATATGGTTCACCATTTTCTTTGCGTTCATAAAATTTGCGAGAGAATAAATTAGCACGGAAAAGACAAGAGTAGAAAGTCTTCATCTGTTCGTCCGTACATCCTTCAACTACAATTCTATTCAATACTTCATTCCAAGTCTTCTGACCGCGTGCTTTCGTTACTTCCAGATTCTTATCTTTACCGAGTTCTTTATTTAAAGTTATCAGAGCCTGCTCTGCACTTATGTATGAGGAAGCTGCTTTAGCCTGAACCTTCGAGCCTTTTTTAAATTTAATAAATGCACCATATCCTTTACCTGCTCCATCTAATTTCTGTGGAAACACTTCATCCTTTTGGTTTTCCCATACGCCGTAATCTTCGAAAGGTTTATCAAATTGAACAACAAAATAATTACGGAATGATTTTGAATCGTTCACAAAACGTTGATTATTTACCCAACCGGAGATTTGTCTCTTAGCCGGATCAATTTTGATTTCACTCATATCCGTATATCCGTCAAGTACCAAATAAGCATCTCCCGTAGTAGGATAGGAAAAACGTAAATGTACACCACGGGTAGTCGGAGCCATTTCAGTAGTAATGCCATTATCGAATGTTACTTTATAATAATGAGGTTTAGCTATCTCATTATCGTGACTAAACTTGGTAGCACGAGCATCTTGATTTACAACCAGCTCCCCTACCATCGGCATGAAAGAATATACAGCATAATCACTCACCCAAGGACTACATTGATGTGATTGGCTAAAAGCACGAATCTTATCAACAGCATACATATACTTAAATCCATCCCCATTTTTACCTGTTTGCGCAGACCACATATGCATACCATAAGGCATACCTGTAGTAGGATAAGTATTACCGTAGCTCAAACCAAAATTAGAATCGGTACCTTGTAGCGTATTCACATACTGTACCAGATCTTTTAGCTGAGCATTCATCACAGTCGAATACAAAAAGAAGATAATTAAATAAACTAGTTTCTTCATGGTTTATTATTGAATATATTAATTAAATAAAGACTTACTATTTATTGACATAAGTAATACCTTTCCAATCATCAGTACGGAAAGGAGACATTGGCAGATCCGCACCGTTATACATATTGCATATCGGATAATCAGCCCATGCATAACGTACTGCAACCGGGAGGGTAACTTCAGATGAGGAAACAACAACTGTATTTCCTTCGATCACAGCATCTGCCCAATGAAATTTATGGTCTACACCAGCAATGGTAAATCCTTTCGGCATTTCGCCATTCGCCGTCTTCAGACCACCATCAATATGATCAAAGAAGATACGAATTTTATTTCCTTCAATCTTATAAGATTTATATATCGGACCGGAATAAGGAATCTTCTCGCCATAAGTCTGCGCCCGGGCCGCTAATGCCAAGCGTCTACCCACTTCTTGCTTGTTCTTCGGATGAATATCAAACTCCTCACCTATATCAATTGCCACAGCCATACCTGTATTTTGCAAATGTAAAGTCCGAGTTTGAGCTTCTCTCAATTCCGCCCAAGTAGATTCAACAGGAGCTGTTTGTTTCGCTGTAAAACTAGCTAACTGCACCATATAGAAAGGAAAATCATATCCCCAGCGATTTCTCCAATCAGTAATCATCAACGGCATTAAATCACGATACTGAAAAGCCTCTCCCGCATTTGATTCTCCCTGATACCAAATGGCTCCTTTGATAGCATAGGGAATCAGTGGATTAAGCATAGCATTAAATAAGAAAGTAGGAGAATTCGGATTCCATGACATATCAACAGGCATTGGTGCAACCTCTCTCATATCTAAAGAAACCTGATATTTCCAATTACCAGCCAACTGGATAGCTTCTGTATCGGAAAGATGAAGTGAAATACTTTCAGGACTTCCATTGATACCACCAGTACCACCAGTATCCATTACACGTACAGCAATCACCGCTTTTCCCTTCTTCACAAGTTCTTTCGGAATCTTATAGCTTCTAGGTGCCATCCATCCTTCTGTATGTCCTATCTGTATACCATTGAAATAAGTAAAATCATTATCATCAATAACACCTAAATTCAAGATCAAATCTTTTCCTGCCCAACCAGCAGGAATATCAATTGTTTTCCTAAACCAAACAAGCCCACTAAATCCTGGTAAATCTTGTTCTTGCATCAAACCTGGAACTTTCATAGATTTCCATGCCGCATCGTTAAAATCAGGAGCTGCCCATATAGCCTCCCCATTAACACACCCCTTGTCAATTCTTTCAACTTCAGCTTTCCAAGTCTCAACATCTTCTTCAAACTTTTTCTTGCGTCCTTCCTGAGATGCAGGCAAACCGACCAATGCTTCGAGTCTTTTCTTCATACTCGGTATAGTGGATAGTGCCTCATTACTGGTCCATGTTTCTATAATTGTTCCTCCCCAAGATGTATCAATCAATCCTATTGGCACATTACGGTATTTATTCAAATCACGTCCAAAGAAGTAACCTGCTGCAGAAAAGTCCGCTACACTCTTTGATGTACACACTTGCCAACCATTCTCTTTTACTGTAATATTCTCAACAGGTGTAGGACTCATCGCATTTTCTACCAATAAGAAACGAATATTAGGATAATTATTTGCCTCTTCTTTCTCCTGTTCATAGTTCTTCACCTTACCCCAACCTTCTACCTGCATTTCCATGTTGGATTGTCCGGAACATATCCAAACTTCACCAATCATTACATTAGAAAGCTTCACCTTTTTACCATCAGAAATTGTAATATTATAAGGACCACCCGCTACTGGGGTAGCAACTTTCGTACTCCACTTCCCTTGTGCATCAGCCTGAATAGTATATTTTTTCTGATCCCATGAGGTCGTAATTTCTACTTTCTTCTTAGGCTTAGACTCGCCCCATATAGGGGCTTGCGTTTGTTGCTGTAACACCATATTATCCGAAAATATCGGAAGCAATTTCACTTGTGCAGAGAGTGTAGCACTCCCTAATAGAAAGAATAGAGAGATTACAAAATTCTTATTCATATTAACTACTTTTTTATAGTATACAATTTTTCAATTTACTTTATGACGAACAAATATACAATAACCACTAAACTAACTTCTTAAAAAAGTAAAAGAGAATAATGTTTTTATAGCAAACATTATTCTCTTTTTATCTAAACCCTACTTATTTACTAGAAGCCCAACTGAACTCCAAAGTTTATAACACGCTGATTCATATAAGCATCACCAGCTGTATTGGTCTTAATTTCAGGGTCTTGCTGATATTTATCATAACCGGTAAAAGTCAGTAAGTTATAAGCATTTACATAAAAACGGACATTGTCTAAGAACTTAGGTAATGCTGTCTTGGGAAGTTGATAGCCCAAGTCAACAGTCTTCAAACGAATATACCATGCATTAATCAGCCAAAAATCCGAATTATAAGCAGAAGCACTATTTATTGTACCATCTTGCATTGTCAAACGTGGGAACTCAATACTTTCTCCATTTTCATAACGTTCCTGTGTCCAACGCTTTTGGTGAAGTGGCTGGAACTGACTCTTACCAGACTCAATCCCTGTTCCATTGATAGCAAAACTATAATCAAACGATCCTTGGAATAAAACACTGATACTAAACCCTTTCCAACTTCCTCCAATCGTCCATCCTAATGTTGTAGTAGGCAAGTTCGGTTTGCCAATAGCACGTTTATCAAAATCATTGATAGTACCATCACCATTCAAATCTGCATACTTTAAGTCACCTGCCTGCACAGCAATATCAGGCTTAGCCGGAGCGTCCGCAGCACCAGAATTAATCTTTTCAATATCTTCCGGTGTATAATAGCCAATCCAATGATAGCCAAAAGGCTGCCCAATCTGTCTACCCGTTTCTCTCAACCATTCATATTTCTGTTGAGCCTCAGCTTTATAATCGACTCGATTTTTAGCATAACCAAATACAAAATTGGTATTAAAATTGAAGTTACCAAAACGGTCTTGATAACCAATCTGTCCATCAAAACCTTTATTGGTAGTTTCTGCTACATTTTCAGGAGACAAGCCGATACCTAATATATCCGGAATATCATTTCTGGTAACTAGCTGATCATAACGTTTATCTATAAACCAGTCGAAAGTCAAGGAGAATTTATCAAACAAATTCATATCTACACCAACATTAAACTTTCTCGCTTTCTCCCACGTTACATTTAAATTTCCTAAATCACCTTCTTTGATGCCACTAACACCAAAGTTGTTACCTTCACCAAAAGTATAAGAATCACCTGTTTTATATACTTGCCGATACAGATAACGATCGCCGCTTGCTACATCTGACCCTACAAGACCATAAGAAGTTCTAAACTTCAATAACTGCACATTCCTTCCCAACCAATCTACATTCTTGAAAAAGTCTTCTTGAGAGATAGCATAACCTATAGCCAATGCTGGAAAGAATCCGAAATTGTTATCTTTACCAAAACGATCGGTCCCATTATATGCCATGTTCAAATCTACCAAATATTTATTTTTATATTTATAGCCTAGCTGCATCGTATAACCTTCGAAATTATTGGGAACAGCTGCATCCTTTTCATTTGTTGTACTCTGACGATTGTACAAAAACATAACATTTACATCATGTGCATTATTGAAAACATGAGCATATTTCAAAGATGCTTTGATATTCAAATCTTTGATAGCTTTATCTGTACTGTTATATACAAAATACTGCTCATAATCATAGACTCCATTCGGATTGATATTATACAAACCTGTTGCAGAATCGTAATGATAAGTCGGATATCGTGTACGCATCACTGCACGATAATTTTCATCACTACTGGAATATGCCAATTGAAAATCAGCTGCAAGCCCTGGCGTTAAGAAGTCCATCTTCCATGTTGCACCATACAAAATATTATTATCATTACGTCTAGTACGTTTATATCCTTCATTTGCCAACCGTGCGTTCAATGTCGGTTTTCTATCTTGCGTATCATATAAATAAGCAAATGAACCATCCGGATTCAAAAGTGGAGCCGAATAAGGGTGCATTTTAGAGAAATCATAAAGCTCACCTGTTACATTCATATTGTACGGTTCATTGATATCCATGAAGCGTGAAGAAACGTCCAAACGCATATTGAAGTTATCAGTCACATCAAAATCAAGATTAGTGCGATAATTGAAACGACGATAGGAATAATTAGGATTCACACCATCACCAGAATTACCCCCAAAGTCTTTTACCAAGCCATTCTGAGTAAAATATCCCGCAGAAACAAAATATCTCAATTTCTTAGAACCACCTGAGACATCAACATTTATGTTCTCCTGAAATGCCATTTTCTTAAAAATCTCATCATACCAATTGACATCAGGATGCCCATAAGGATCAGTATGATCTCTGAAAGCGATCATATCGTCTTCAGTATACGGGAAATCAGACAAAGTACCATCATTCGTATGTGCTTCCTTTACTAATTGTAAAGATTCGTAAGCGTTCAGAAATTTAGGCGTACGAACTGGGGTTTGCATACCAGTTTCCAAACGTACATTAATTTTCGGTTTACCTTGCTCCCCACGACGAGTCTTTACTACTAATACACCATTAGCACCTTTGATACCATAGATGGCCGTAGTAGAAGCATCCTTCAATATTGATATACTTTCAATTTCGTTGACATTAATTTGAGACAACTGTTCATAAGTATACTGCATGTCATCCACCATAATCAACGGTTTATTACCATCATTATTCAATGAACTGACACCGCGGATAAAGAAGCCTGAAGCATCTTTACCTGGTTGACCAGACTGTTGCTGACTAAAAAAACCCGGCAGCTTTCCTGTCAAAGCATTCTGTACACTACTAGTTGGAACATTACGAATCTCACGTGCCTGTATTCCACTAACTGCACCTGTCAACGTTATACGCTTAGCCTTACCATAACCAACGACAACGACTTCATCCAAATTTGTTTGATCAGGAGCCAATTCTACATTCAGCATTTGCTGACTATTTACTTTAATGCTTTGTTTCTTAAAACCGATATAAGAAAACTCCAATACAGCACCTTTGTTTACATTTAATTGGAAATTACCGTCAATATCGGTAATTGTACCCACTGTTGTACCTTGTATTTTTACATTTACCCCCGGCAACAACTCACCGTCGGCTGAAGAGACAATTCCCTTCAAAACGAACGATTGACCGAACGCCGAGATAAAAAGGCTTATACATACTAATATTAATAATAGTCTTTTCATAATATTACCACTTCGGATTTTGAATCATGTTATCATTCTTAACTACCTCATTATATGGGATCGGATATAAATAGCGTTTCACATCAAACGTCGTACTTAGGACATCCACTTCATTGAAACTCGTAGTATTTCCTTTTACCCTAATCTCCAAACCTTCCAAAGGATTCTTAAATATCTCTTCAGCAATTCTCCATCTGCGAATATCCCAATATCGTTGTTCTTCAAATGCCATTTCAATACGCCGTTCGTTTTGAATCACTTCACGCATCTCTGCCTGTGTCATATTTTTCTTAAGCCCATAAGGAGATTCATCATTACCTGATTCAATACCAGCACGTGCCCGTAATGCAATGATAGCATCGTACACATCCTGAGAAGGAGAAGAAAGGTACTCATTCATTGCCTCTGCATAATTCAACAACATCTCTGCATAACGAAACATAACCCAAAGATGTATTTTATTCCCATATTGAGACTCTTCACCAAATTTACCCATAAACTTACACATATAATAGCCCGTCTTAGAATATTCAGCAGAGTTAGATGGATTATTAACTCCTCCGATTGAAATATCAAGCGTATTATTCAACCAAGATGACCCATGATGCAGTATTGTATAATCCAAACGTGGATCACGGTTTTCATATGGATTACTCTGATTAAGAGTATATTTACTACCTTGTCCAGCAAACATGCCGTCCTTCATAGGGAAAGCGTCTACCAAATTTTGAGTTGGAAGCGTACGTCCTTTACCTAAATTGTCACCAGAAAATCCTAAAGGCCCATTATTGCTTTCTATAGACTTATCTTCACCCCCCGGACGATAAAAGATGACTTCAGGATTATTAGTCTTATTATAAAAACCTAAAAAGACGTCACGAAAATCCCGATTATCGCCATCAGATGTAGACTGTGTTAAACCATATGCCCCATTACCATTCGGACCGTACTCGTCAATAAATGTCTTGGCAGCTTTAGCCGCATCATTCCAACGCTCTCTATCATAAGAAGCATAGCCTATCAATTCATTACCAATCTCAATAGGACGTTCATTAAATAAAGGACTCGCTGCATATAATAGCACTCGAGACTTTAAAGCTAAGCAAGCCTCACGAGTAGGAGTATGTGCATATTGTTCAAAATCAGGCATTGGATTGGTACGCAAATCATCTTTAATATCATCTAATTCATCACAAATATACTGTACACATTGCTCAAAAGTATTTCTTGGGATCTCCATATCATCACCCAATATATGTACATCATCCCCCATCAAAGGAACACCACCATAGCGTTTCACTAATTCGAAATAGAAATAAGCCCTCAAGAAACGCGCTTCTGCTTTCATTGTAACATTCAATGGTTTTGTTTCTCCCTTTGCGTTCTTATAAGTCAGCATAAAAGGGACAACATCAATATGATTAATCAGAATGTTTGCCTTACGGATTCCTGAATAATACTCTTTCCATCGCATATCCGATTCAACACGTGTACTCGCAGTATACCGTCCCATTGCCAACTTATAAACATCCGGGTCAGAAACATTTATAGATATAGCATCATCAGACGCAGCATCTAAATAATCACTTCCTACACGATTGTGCCCGTTTTGCAACGTGGCATAAATATTATTCATAAACTTTACCGCATTCGTACCAAGAGAATCGGTTTTTGAAAATACAAAATCAATTGATACCAGTTCAACTGGCTCTGGTTCATACCCATCGGTACAGGATACAGCTGTAAACAACAATCCAACTCCGATTAGCGTCAAATATTTATTTCGTATCATAGATATCATAGTATATTAGAATTTAACATTAATACCTGTGCTGATGCAACGTTGTAGCGGATAGTTACCGAAGCTAACTTCGGGATCAACGAGTTCATTAGCAGCTTTTGTGAATAAGTTTTGTCCACTTACGAAAACTTTCACACGTGCTCCACCCAAATAATTACGACAGAATGAATCAGGTAAGTTATATCCTAAACTAACATTTTTCAACCGAATATAATTACCGGAACGTAACCAAAAAGAAGAGCCCCAGCCATTGCCTTGATTATACTTATTACCACCAGCACTCAACCTCGGGAAAGTTGCAGTAGCAGCAGTTTCTGGAGTCCATCGATCCAGCATATTCTCATATGCCTGTCCATAAACTTGTCCTTGAGTTTGAAAACCTTCCAATAAATTCCAATCACTCATTAAAACATCTTTATTGTACACTCCTTGCCAAAACATTGAGAATTCTAATCCACGCCATTCGAAACCTAAATCAATACCAAAATAAGAGAGTGGTTTATCGCCACCAATCATTACCTTATCAAAGTCATTGATAACTCCATCGTTATTCTGATCTTTGTACTTGATATCACCAGGCTGAATATTGTTAAATCCTTCAATTACAGGACTCTTTGTAATTTCGTCTTGAGAAGTGAAAAAACCTTCTGCTACCAAACCGAAGATTGCCCCTTTGGGTTTACCTGTAGTACGCAGATATTCATAAGGCACTTTTTGTTCATCTTTATATAACACTTTACTTTGCTCACAACTCCAGTTAGCAGATGCATAATAATTAAAATCGCCAACGTGATCTTGATAGGTAATTGAGAATTCGCCTCCATACCAACGTTCTTTAGCAATATTTTCATCTGGATAATTCTGGCCAATTAGTTCGATACTTTTTCCACGAGCCTGCAACAAGTCATAATATTTATCATTAAAATAATCAGCAGTTACCTGTAATTTGTTGTTAAACAAAGCTATATCTACACCAATATTCAGTTTATTGCCTTTTTCCCACGTTTGATATAAATTTGCCAGTTTATCTTTTTCTGTAAAACTTCCTGAACTTTGTCCTAAATTAGTCCCCAACCGATAATCATCACCTCCTGAGGAATAAGTCTGATAATACGTATAATACCCAGCATTATTCATACCATTACCTGTCTTACCATACACACCGCGTATCTTTAGTTGATTCAGCCACTCACAGTTTTCCATAAAATTCTCTTTGCTGATATCCCATCCTAAACCGAAAGCGTAAAAGGTTCCCCACCTTCTGCCTGGAGCATAACGATTGTAATAACTTTCACTTAATGCTACCTGTGCAAAATATCGCTCCGCATAATCATAAGAGACATCACCTATAATATTTGATGGATATTCAGGAAGATCCCAGTTAGTAAGAGTATTTCGCGTATCTCCTAGAACACTGGCCTTAAATTTGTGCTTACCAAATTGACGTTCATAATCAACAGCAAGCTGACCATACATCTGCCGATAGGTAGACACAGAACTAAATGAATTTGATTGCGTTTTCTTTTCTCCATACCGAGTATAAACGTCATTGCCATCCTTATCAATAGTATAATCAAAAACTTCGGAAGTTTTTGTTCGTTTCGTAGTCGAACGATTCTGAGAAGTTACACTACCTACCATACGAACAGACAAGCCTTTAACTAACTTACCAAAATCATAGCGCAAATTAATAGCTCCCAATACATCCCGAGCCCCATCTGTTATATAACCAGAGTTAATAGTCTGCGATAACAAATTATTATTGAACGACTGACTACCTCCCCATGATCCATCTGGATTTGTCACAGGATATGCATTACTTGGAGTAGAATAAATTGAACTGAGAATATCATCATACCCATTTCCAGTCCCTCCTGGTTGGGTACCTTCTTCTATACGTCCCATCAAAGTAACTTTTGCTGTCAAATCATCAGTAATATTGATGTTCACTTTAGAAGAAATCATATAACGATCAAATGTCATATTTGTATCGTGAGCATCTCCACCTGGATTTTTAAATAATCCATTTTCACCTACATAGCCTACACTAATAAAATATTGTGCGTACTTGTTACCGCCTGTAGCATTCAAATTATAAGACTGAGTAGTCGAATTTTTGTTCATCAGTTCATCACACCAGTTCACACTTGGATGTGTATACGGACTGGAATGATCACGAAACTTAATAAAGTCATCATAAGAATAAAAGGGATTTTTACCATCATTCAGCAACGCCTCATTCAATAAATAAGCATATTGAGAAGTAGACAGCGGATTTAGTTTTTTCACTGAACTCTGCACACCAAACCGTCCAGTAAATGATAACTGAAATCCCTGTTTGATAGGATCTTTAGTAGTAATTACTAATGCACCACGGGAACTGCGCATCCCCAAAAACATAGATGACAAAGCATCCTTCTGAATTGATACCGATTCAATAGCATCAGGATCGATAGAATATAATTCTCTTTGCACACCATCCACTACCACCACCGGTGCATTGTGGCGTGATAGAACATTAAATTCCGTATTATCACTATATGCCTCTTTACCCAATGTAGGGCTATTAAAGTTAAAGATGGTTCCAGAAGAACTGGATTCAATTTGACTCTTACGTGCACCACGAGTACGTACAATATCTAGTCCTGGTAAACGCCCTTGTAATGAAGGAAGAATAGTAGTTCCCATCAATGAACTAACCTGATCTGTATAAACCGTAGCAGCTGAACCTAAATAGCTTGCTTTATCTTTCGTATCATAAGGTCCATTTATTACATCTGGAAATTTCACGAACTCTTCTGTCAACGTTACTTTAAAAATACGTTCCTGATTTCTTAGCTTGTTCACCTTAATTTCCTTATGTAAAAAACCTGGATGAGAAAAACGAAGCATATCGCCCTTCTTATACTGAAATTCAAAAGTACCATCATCACCTGTCACAGTCTTAAAATCAGTATTCTTCATCGTGATTACAACACCCGAGACAGGATTGCCATATTGATCGATTACCTTACCTGTAATATTAGCCGTTCCTCCTGCTTCTTGAGCCACCGCATTCAAATGTCCCAAGCCAAGTAGTAGCCACATTACAAAACATGTGAAACAGTACCGACTATTTCTTTTATTCATAATATTACGCATATAATCTTTTTTTAAGGTTAAACTCTATTCACATTGAAATTCGAATACGAAAGGCTCTTTTATTCCTTCTTCTACCTCTTCTCCTTCATTATCTCTACTGTCATCTGACTGGGAAATAGATACTGTTCCATCTTCATTTGTGAAAATATACTCTATACGAGAAATTGTTTCACCGTCCGGAATGTTAAAAAATCCACCAGGCCAAAGAGTTACATTATATCTTGGCAATTTCGTTTCTCTTTTCATTAGTGTTTTCGCACTCTTTTCATTGACTGTATATATCTTTCCTTCTATCGTATAAGCAGTAGCTTCTATATACACATTCTCAGCTTTTATCAATTCATTGGTATTAATATCCCCTTGAAAAGTGAATGTTACATAATCATCTTGTAAAGCAGACAAAGGTTCAATTTGATAATAGTGCGTAGAACAAAAATCAATCACAGTACCTGATCCTTCTACCACTTCAAAGCAATCATCAGCATCCTTAACAGAATAATGAGCCTCGTCTCCTCCAATCCCATCACTAGAGTGATTGATAAAAAAACTTGGTCGGAATTTTAAGTTGCTTTTTCCTGAATTACACTTAATTGTTACTGTATAATGTATTGTTCCATTTACACTAGGATAGTTATCCGATTTAAATGCAATCCATTCCATATCGTTCAAGACATTGCCTCGTACACCATATTTTTTTTTTCAATGCCGCTGACCAACTCATACCTTTATAATTTGCAGGCTGTTCAGTATCTGGAATTACTGTCATTTTGTGATCCACTTCCGTTTCATACCTATCTTCTCTGTATGTCACAGTTGCATTCTGACGTACATTCCAACTTCTTGGAGCCAAGAATCCAACAATAAACGTTTCATTGCTTGCATCACCATCGATGTTTATTTCTCCACTAAACGTAAAAGTTGCAATTTCACCAGCCTTAATATAGGCAACCATCTCTCCGGCCTCGTTCTCTTGTTTAACATTTACCTCCTTAATCAAAAAGGAACATCCAAAGACTATTAAGGAAAGTACCAACAAAAAAAAGATTTTTATTCTATGTTTTTTAAAATAATATTTCATAAGCTTTTCTTTTTAAATCATTCTTCTATTTTTTCAAAAGAATAAACATAAGAGTTGCTCGAGCATCCCGGACTAATTGTAAGGGTTATATGGCGTTTCCCTTGTACAATCGGGTAAGTGATTTCAGTTATAGCTTCTCTTTCAGCACCTTCCTCCTGAAAAGTTAAGAAAAAAGGATATGTCAAATTATCAATTCTCCATGTACCATTTTTCTTTACTAAAAAAGGGAGATAGTTTTCAATATTATATGTATTATCTTTATTCATAATCAGACGAAACTGACTAAAGTCCATCACTTCAGATATATCCGTTCCATTGCGTACAACAGTTTTTAATTGCCACTTCCCATCTAACTGCTTTGGTACTTCCATATAAGAATCAGGAGCTATTTCATCTTTAAATGTATTGCAAGCACTCACAGTACCTAATAAGACGAAAAGTAAAACCGTAGTTTGTATTTTAAATCTCATATTTCTTATTTTTAATATAACAATCATTCCTATTCATAATAAGGATTCTGCAACAAATCCGGTGATTTCACAGTCTCTTTATAAGGTATTGGATAAAAATACATCGCTTTACGGAAGGTATGCTGACGAGTATCAATGATTCTTCCTGTCTTCCGCTCACCATTTCTTGTGATTTCAAAACCATGCATCATCCTATTATCTGTATCTTCAGCAATCATCCAACGACGTACATCAAAGAAACGATGTCCTTCAAACGCTAAATCCAACCGACGTTCCAACCGAATAGCTTCTGTCATATCAGCCTGACTCATATTATTTTCAATTCCATATGTTCCATCCTCGCCAGGCTCTATGCCAGCGCACTCACGTATCTTTCTCAATACAATATATGGGCTAATTTCTTGATCTCCTAGTACATCTTTATGATCAGGTCCATAATATTCATTAGCAGCTTCTGCATAATTCAGCAAAATTTCAGTATAACGCATCAATGGTCGTGCTTGCGAACCTCCATAAAGCATTTGATTTGCCATTGAACCAAATTTCAAGAATTTATGTGTATAATACCCTGTCGGAGTCCCTCGATAGATAGCGTCCTGTTGTGTTCCCACAGATATATTAATTTCAGTATCCTGCATATTACTCTTCATTATGCATCCATCATAAGTAACAGTGAACATGAAACGAGGGTCACGTTTGTTAGCAGGATTCGTAGGGTCATAATCTGGACTATCCTTAGTCGGTGTGCCATCTGCCATTGGGAAAAGTTCAGCCAAATCATGATAAACATACCCTCCAATACCATTTCCTCCTGTACTAGGAGGAGCAAACCATCGGTTTGTATCTATACTAGCTCCTGCTTTCTTTTCAAAGATTGTACCACAATAAACCTCCGTTCCCACTTTTCCATAATAATCAGCAGGTAACAACTGTGCATAATATCCCCATCCCGGATAAGCCTCATTATTCTCATCTTCATTACGAATGTACAAATCATACTGCTTCATCTTTATCACATCAAGGGCAGCATCTACAGCAATTTTCCAACGCTCCTTATCATAAGTAGGATACCCTAACAATTCTTTTGGAAAATCAGCAGGCGCAAAATCACTACCGTTGAATAATTTGCTAGCAGCATACAAACGTACACGTGAAATTAAGGCTTTACAAGCTCCTCGGGTTACACGTCCAAATTTGTTTCCACTTCTTTCAACTGGCAATGTTTCTGCAGCTTTATTAGCTTCATCCACAATATACTCAACGCAATCCGCATAAGAGTTACGCTCCTTGATTGCTTCTTCTACAGTTTCATAAACATCATCACCAATTAAAGCCACACCACCATAATGTCTTAATAGCATTGCATAATACCAAGCACGCAAAAAGCGTGCTTCTGCTTTATACTCTTCCTTTGCCACTTCAGCCATTCGGGATCCATCTGCATATTTAAAAAACACATTTACTCGACGAATATTTCGATATGCAATTCTCCAAACATCGTCCTCAGAAATAGTAACAGGATTGACTGTTCCAGTAGCGAACATTACATCTGTCGTAAGCCCGGTACTAGCTTTATACGCAGCTTCATCACAACTAGTCTGCAATCCTCCATGATCATTATACTGATCTTTATACCGATTATGTTGGATATCAAAACCAATATCCACATAAATCTGGTTTAAGAAATCTGCCGTATAAGTACTATCAGCGAATACGGTTGCCTGATCTAAGTCCGTGGTTTCTGTCTCACCCAGAAAATCATCTGAGCAAGACGAAAAAAGCCACGCACCTACAATAGATAGGAATAAATAAAATAAGCTTTTCATATACATAGAAATAGCGGTTAATAAATTTAGTTGATAAACTCTAAAAACGGTAATATTCATTATTATTAGTTCTTTTTAATATGTGTACTATTTTATTGTTATTTATCTAATGACGATTTAAAAATGATATACCACTAAAACAATTACATGTTTTTTATTAATAAATTTACTTGTATGCAGGAAAGCTCAGAACATATTAAAAAAGAAAGTCATTTCTCCCTTTTATGAAGAAATGACTTTCTAAATCAATTTACCAAGATGAATCCGTCAGTAGCTATCAATCATCTTCATCATATATGCTTTCCCAATTGAAAATACGATAAAAATAAGGACGACAAAAGTCAGCACTACCCGGAAAATCAAAATTATCTCCAGCAGTATCAGCATCAGTATTAGTAGAAAATACTAATTCACCTTCTCGTGCAAGTTCTAGATGCAAATTTACTCTAAGCAAATTTTTATAATACTGATTACCTATCTTATCCACAGAATAAGGGACATTAAACAAAATTTTTTGATCTGTAAAAGGTCCATAAGGCGTCTCACCACGATATAGATAAACAGAATGACCATAAGATACAGCTTGTCCTATCATATAGTAGTAATCTCCTTTTTTAAAGATCTGTGGCATACTACATACATAATTATTTTCCATTATAGTAGAGCGAGTTCTCTCCTCTTTCGTCGGATACATCTTTTGCCACATAAAGTTACCACTTAAATCACGTATGTAATACTCCCACTCAGAAGTTAAATCATGAGTAGTGGTGCGAGCAACTAATGGTCTGTTATTCTCTGTTACATAAAGATAAATATGTCCATCTTCATCTTTCCATATAGTAGAACCATAGCCAACATCATCTGTATTGAATTCTTCGTTTTTACTAATTCTTTTAAGATAAGTACTATTACCCGGCTGTCCTTCCAAACTGTAAACAGCTAGACAGGTACCAGTTCGAGTCATTTTACCTTCATGATTATCTATTTCCCCCCACAACATTTGAAGTTCTTTAACTCCATTATTATCAAATATCGTAGCACCACCTATCTGATAGAAATGCTCTTCATCTGTTTCTTCCATAATAGTCTCATCTGGAGCTATGTGTGTATACGCCTGATAATAACCTTCTCCATCAGGATCATTAGTTTGTATATAATCAACTAACCATCTTAAATCATCATCCGTTTCTCCAAGACTACCACCAACAGTCGTTTGGATCATAATACTATTATGTGGGAAATTACAATTACCTCTTGCTCTTGTTTCAGCATCTACAACTCCAAAATAGCTATCATTAAAAGCCCATAGAACATTTCCATCAGACAATGATGTAGATTGCACACCAATTCCACCATTCCATCCTAATGTGCGAGTAAATAGCTTATCATACTTTTTGTCTTTATAAACAAAAACCTCACCACTATGCTGACCTACATTAGGAATTAGCTGTAATTCCCATGCCGAATCTATATTTGGAGGAGTAGTCGTTACATCACTATCCACTATTTCTTCATATGCAGTTTGCGCTGCGTCATAATCGTTGCATGCAACTAACACCACTGCAACGAAAGTTACATATAGAAGACTATATATATTTCTTGTTTTCATAAGATTTATCATTTATTATCAGCCACTCAATTATTTTCGTTAGCAATAGCCACTGGAGACATCACCTCTTTCATTTCATACCAATCATTCGAGTTATAATTATAACGATAATTCAACGTAAACTCTTTCTTCTCTGGATTATAATATGATGGGGTATCCTCAATATTTAACACTGTAATTCCACTATTTACATTATACCATTTATCTAATGTCACTTTTTGACATTGGATATATTCTCCAGTTGGCAATCCATTACTCCCGATAACAGGAACATCAATCATCTCCTCAGGATGGACCGTAACAACAATCCCTTGTTTACGGAGTTCTTTTCTATCCGATGTAAGTGTAGATCCCGTTAAAATACGAATACCATATTCCGTAACTGGAGCAACTAACTTTGTGGCATTTATTGGTTTATAATCTGGAGCATTATTCTTTTTGTCCAAAGGTTCCCAAGTATCTTTAGCTACTCTCAATCTTGTTCCATTCATAGTATAATAGCTTTTCTCCTTAGTCGTTGCATAATCATTTTTCATAAGTATCTGCATCAATACATTCCTCCTTGCAGAAGAAATCATATAGTCAGAAACAGAAGCTATTCTTAAAGGAAGAAAGTAATTATCTTCAGGTTCCAGCCCATCAATATTTACTTTAATTGGAAATAAAGAATAAGATGAATTTGCATTTGGATATAAATTTATACTCCAATCATCTACTTTATAATGAGTATCTGGTAACTCCAGGACATAGTTTTTGTAATTATCCCCATATCTCTTTTGATTATAGTCCGATAATACAGTTTCATTCCTTTCCAGTTCTACCATCACTTCTTTTTCAATTGGAGTTGTACCACTTGCATAAACAGAAAGGTATCCTATTTCCTCCCCGCCGAAAGCAAATTCTCGTTGGAAAATATTATCTTCTCCACTAACAATATAAATTTCCTTACGATACTGTTCATCCTGATAAAACTCTTGCTCGCAGGATGTGAGAACAGCAGTAGCTGTCACACCTACCATAAGCATCAATTTATTTGTAAAATTTCTATATTTCATAGTTTATACATTTAAAATTTTATTTATCCCAACCAGGATTCTGATCAAGAACAGAAACCTTTCTAATCTCATCCAAATGTAAAGGTAACCATACCATCTTAGGTTTGAAATCACGTTCAATTATTGATTTATACTGAATGACAGTGGGCTGATAGAATCCTTCCCATTCAGCCTGTTCTACATTTAACCCCATTAAAGGTTCCCTTTCTAAATCTTCAACAATTCCCCAGCGTCTAATATCATAATAACGTTGTCCTTCCCAAAATAACTCAATCAAACGTTCACGTTGAACAACTTTATTAAAAGCTTCCACTGTAATCAAATCATCCGCTGTTAATCCCGGAATACCAGCACGATAACGTATCTGATTAAAATAATATTTGATAGCTTCTGTATCACGAGTATAAGTCTGACCATCAATTTCATATGCTTGAGTTAAATTATTCAAGGCTTCTGCATAAGCAAGCAATATTTCTGCATATCGAATAATCGGAAATGACTTATCTTTTTGACGCGCCCCACTACCACTCATAGCATCTTGTGGATTGATATATTTTCGAGAAGTATATCCAGTTATATTATAAACATTATTATTAGAATGATTTTTACCAGAATTAGCTCCATTCCAATAATCAATATTAACATTTTTCTTAGCACTTTCAGTAGTAGATCCCATCGCCCACCAAGCATGTGAGTAACCAATATTCACATAGAAACGTGGTTCACGATTAGTATATGCCAAATATGTTCCTTGGCTGATTTTATAACCTTCAGATAAAACTTTGCCTTCTGTCGTCACACAAGTCTTATCATAAGGACGGGATATATACGGATATGCACTACTAGAATTTTTAATATCACGCCCATCTGCCATATAAAATTGGTCTACTATATGCTGAGGTACACATAAACAAGAAGATCCTCCAAAATTCAATGGGAATACGTAACCCATATGGCTACCAACCTGCGCTGTAGAACTACACCATATGAACTCCGGATTTTGATTAATAGCAAGCTCTCCATTAAACATTTCGGCATAAGAGCGATACGGATCTACGACTTTTTTATCTCCCATCCCTACACCATTTGGAAATTCTGCAGTAGGAACCTCTTGCGGTAGAGTGACTACATATGTACCATAATTCCCTGATTCAGGATGTTCAGCATCAGTAGAAGCAGCAACAGTATATAATTGATATCGTCCTAAATCAATAACCTTCTTCGCAGCCGCAGCAGCAAGTGCCCACTTACGTTCATCATATGATTGAGAAACATAATGATCTCCATCTGTACAACGGGTAAAATCACCAAAAAATCTACGGGCTGCCTCTCCACCGTTATATAATGGGCTAGCAGCTTGTAATCTCACACGAGCAGCTAAAGCTAAGGCAGCTCCTTCTGTAGGAATATATTGATCCATCGAAGTGGTAGCATCAGGTAAGTTTTTAGCAGCTTCATCAAATTCTGAACAAATATAATCCACACATTCGTCATACGTATTACGCGTTCTTGCATAATACTCCGCTTCCTCATTATTACTAACAATTTCATCACCTAACAAAATCATTGGACCATTCTGTTGCAAAATTAAATAATATGCATAAGCTCTTAAGAAACGGCATTTTGCACGAAATTCCATTCTTTCAAAACTATTCATATCACGAACACCATCAATATGTGGCAATATAGTATTCACCTTACGAATCACCTTATAACATTTAGGCCAAATATTGAAATCCCATGTCCAACCGCCCATTGAACTAGAAGTAATCTCATTATTCATTAACTTCGTTCCAGAGAATTGTATAACAACCATACCATTCCAATCACCACAGCTCACAGCCTCGTCTGAACCTGTAACTCCAGGAGTGTTCCCATATTCCCAAATTTTATCGACAACAGGAAGCAGAGCGGCAGCCCCATTAAAATAACGTTCAATATTACGCTTATTTGCATAAATAGAATCTTCTTGAAAGGTATCCTCAAAATAATCATCTATATTCAAATAATTACAAGAAGCAAAAAAGCCGGATACCAATAACAGAACCGATAATATAAAATATTTTTTCATGAACTAATTTCTATTAAGTTTATACATCGTATTAGAAATTCAAATATAGCTGCAATGAATAACGTGCAGGTAAAGGATAAGCCTGTCCACAAGATGTCGCTTGTTCTGGATCGAATATATTTACAGAATCCCATACTGCCAAATTTTCACACATCAACTGAATATTCATGGAATTAATGCCCAAAATACGTTGTAATGCAGGAACTTTTAGATTATATGCCAAGCTCAATTCCTGTAAACGCAAGTAACGGGCATCACCCATCCAAAATGTAGAAGGTTTCGTATTATTCTCATTTTTTCCATAATACAAACGTGGAAAACGAGCATTTGGATTCTCTGTAGCCTGATTTCCTGAATATTCAGCAGAAATCCAACGATTCTCCGGATTATAAGCAATTGTCATTATATTTCCTTTATCCTTCTGATTAAATGGCATGTATCCATCGAAGTTTCTACCATCCGAACCGCCATATAAGAACTTATTACGTCCTGTCCCTTTGAACAAGACATTTAGTGTCCAACTTTTATAACGAAACTCAGCACCAATACCATACATCAACTGTGGTACCCCTGAATAAGCAAATAAAGGAACTTTATCATCATCAGTAATTTTACCATCACCATTTATATCTCGATATTTAATATCACCAGGACGTACCGTACCAAATTGTGTAGGACTCATTTCTACATCTTGTTGATCTTTAAACAATCCCATAGCAACAAATCCACGTTGTACATTATTGGCATAACCATTATTTTCCAAATATGTATAAGGCTTCTTTGTATCTTCCCAATTTAATATCTTATTCTTACTCAAAGTAAAATTACTACGTAATATCACATGTGCATCCTTTCCTATCTGTTGATAGAATTCCATATTTCCATCAGCACCCCAGCTTTTCATACGACCTATATTACCATAAGGCATTTGAATCAAACCTACATAATCAGGAATTTGTTTACGTTCCTGAAAAATACCATCTCGTGTATCCTTAAAATAATCTAAAGTCAAAGTAAATTTATCTTTAAACAAATGCAGATCCATACCAACATCAAATTTCTTTGCTTTTTCCCACATCAAATTATTGGCACCAACTTGTTCTTCTGTTAAGCTACCAGTCCCTCCCCAAGGATTTGAAGCATTTTCTTCTTTTATTAGGGTCAGATAAGGAAAACGTCTAGAACTGATGCGGTCATTACCAACAACACCATAAGAAACGCGAAGCTTGAGAAAATTCAACCAACTTACATTTTCACGTATAAATTCATATGAAGATGGTACCCATGCGAAAGCTCCTGCCGGAAAGAATCCATATTGTTTACCTGGTTCAAAGTTTTCAGATCCATTCAAACCAAAGTTCAAATCCCAAAAATATGTATCTTTAAAACCATATGTAAAACGGCCCGAAAGACTTTGATAACGCTTTGGTATAGCATTCATACTTTTATCTGCACCAGTTTCAGATGTATCTTCTATATAATAAAACAGTAAACCACCTAAACGATGATCGCCAAAGGTACGGTCATAATTAACATTTGCCTCTAAATATAGCTTCCTCCAAACCCAAGCAGCACTGCTATATGTAACGGTTTTCTCATCAGCTATTTTCTCAAAACTCAAGGTTCCATTAGGGTTACGCTCCTTCAAAGCTTCATTTAGTTCTGGCATTTTATAGCGTGCTTCTCCAAATAAACTTTGTGTATCCCATGATCCCTGTACTTTAGCTGATAGCCCTTTAGTAATCATCGACAAATCCTGTGTAATACCTAAAGTAACTAAATTCCTGGTATTCTGTTCTCTAGCATTACCTGTATAATTCAATAGAACATACGGAGATATTTCATCCTTAGTTCCTGCAGCAGGATAATATCCGTTTGAATAGCGTAATGGATAGCTTATTGGAGTAGTCTTTGCCTGTGAACTCCATAGCCAATCTGTCAAACTGACTCCTCTAGAATATTCCCCCATGCTCGGGCGAGTATTCACCGACATATAGCCAGTTGTTCCAATATAGACTTTAGTTGTTTTAGTCAAATCTATATCCAAATTCAAACGATAATTATAAGTATCATAGCCTACACCTTTATTGTATTTACTATCTTTGGATGGATTATAAGCCGCAGATTCTTTCGACATTCCTAAACTTGCAAAATAACGGGCAACACTGCTACCACCTTGAGCACTTACATAATAAGTTTGCTGGAAAGAATTGGGATTTAAAATAACATCTTGCCAGTCAATGTTTGGGTACAGATCCGGATCTAAGCCATATTTTATAATATCCATTTCTGTCTTGTTATAAATAGGAGATAATCCGGTTGCAACAGAAGCTTCATTTGCCATTTCAGCATATTGAGTGGCATTAACATATTCAGGTAAACGTTTTAAATGTGAGATTGTCATATTAGCACGACCACTGATCTTCAATTTGGACTCCAAACCACGCTTCGTCGTTACCAATACTACACCATTTGCACCTCGACTACCATACACCGCTGTAGCCGCAGCATCTTTCAAAACAGAAAAACTTTCAACATCGGCAGCATCTATCTGACTCAAACTACCTTCCAAACCATCAATCAACACTAATGCACCACTATTAGCACCAAACGTACCAATTCCGCGCACCCAAAACTCGGAAATATTTTTGCCCGGTTCACCACTAGATTGAACTCCAATCACACCTGCAACACGACCTGCTAGTGTATTAACTATATTTGTAGCAGGAACCTCTAGTTGCGCTGGATCCATCGTTGTAATTGCACCAGCAACACTGACCTTTCGCTGCGTACCCATACCTACTACAACTACTTCATCAATATTCTCCGTAGCCGGTTTTAAGGTAACTTTAACATTGTCAATTTTATTCGTCAAACGTTGCTCATAGTTTTCATATCCCAAAAAAGACACAACCACTATATCATATATATTTACCTTTAACCGAAATTTACCATCAATATTAGTTGTTATTCCCACACCTGGTTTATCTTTAACATATACATTTGCTCCCGGAACTGGTTCATTAAATTCATCGAAGACTGTACCAGTCAACATAAAGCTTTGCTCTTTCTGTGCATGTACTTGTGCTACAAACGCAAGAAGCAAAGCAAAAATTACAAATATTCGATTCATATTATATTAAATATAAAGTTTCACTAATTATTTATTCGACAGCTAATCGACGAATAGCACGATTCTCTGAGTCGCCGATATACATTACATCGTCGTTATCAATACAAATTCCCAATGGCTTTTTGAATTGAGCATCTTCTGCACTACCATTTACATAACCTGAATTTTGGGGTTTTCCTGCTAATGTAGATACATAACCTGTACTCATTGTTATCTTACGAATACAGTGATTTTCGGTATCAGTCAAAATTATATTACCTTCTGAATCGACACACATCTGTCCAGGTTTATTAAACATAGCTTGTCCTATTGGTCCATCCAAATATCCACTTTTACCTTCTTGACCAGCCCAACATGCACATTCTTTAGTACGTAAATCATATTTATAAATACAATGCTTATCATTATTTGAGAAATAAAAAACATTCTCATCTTGAGGATCGAAAACAAGTCCATAAGCACTACCATCCTTGGTTCCAACCAAATCCCCATTCGTTAGATTCTCTCCTCTAGCATTCTCTACATCAATCCGTACCAGATTTCCACCTAACATTCTTGAATACATTTTTCCATCTGGTCCCATTGTAAAATTACACTTGGCTGCCCATACTCCAAATCCTTCAATATTTGGAAAATTTGGATCATCCCATGAAATAGAACTTATAGCTGTAGTTGGTGCATAATCCGTCTTAGGGTCAAAATAATAAACTTCATGACTATCTCTATTAGCCCAGAATTGATAGACAATATCATCCTTACTGTTATACCCCAAAACAGGAGAGTTAAACAACGCATTAATATCTGACTTTAGAGATATTAATTTATCAGCCTCCTCATTTAACATAAATGCAGCAAACTTTCCATCATTATCTACTAAAAAGAAAACATTTTTATCCTGATCTACACAAATACACCTATCAATATTTGCTCTAAATTGTGCTTCAGATAGTGGTATAGTTCCTGTTGGATTCACCTGTGCCGATGTACTTCCTCCCACTAACGTAGTCACAGTAGTCTGGATATAATAATCAAATGTCTGCTTGTACTCCTCTATTTGTTCATGTACTTGTACTTTAACCACACATTCTGGGTCCTCTATTGTAGATGCACGTTTAGGAGCCAATACCAACATTCTATCATCCTTCACAGAAATGACAGAAGCCTCTTTATCATTGAAAAAGACCTTCACATTTTCCTTACTATCCCCAAAATTCGATCCATTAAGAATAACTTGAGTTGCAAGTTTTCCTTCGGGCGGATAAAAATCAGTCAACACAATCGGCTTATTCGGATCATAGCCCGAAGTTGACTCTTCATCATCTTTACAAGACGAAAAGCAGCAGCCTACAGCCAAGCAGACAAGCCACTGCCATTTAAAACATTTTTGTAATAAGTTTCTCATAGAAAATACCGTTTTTAAGAATTTATATAATAATAATGATCATAATTTTACTTTCGTTATTTTATGTTTCTTTCTCATACTTTTTGCTACTATTAATAGTAAGACGACTAGACTAATACTAACCACTAAGTAATATTCATTTATTTTTTTATATTCTATAACATATAAGAAGAAAAAATGAAAACTATTTCCTGTATTTATCAATGGTCTCTTGTATACCTACAGGAAAACCAAAAAAGTTAGAAGAAATCTTATACATTGAAGGGCAATTATCGTTTTCTAGAGATAAGTCGTTCCATTCTTTCCACAAATCATCAAATGCAGTAATATATTTATCCATCTCTATCCGGTTAAAAGACTTTTTTGTTGTATCTGCCACATAACCGCATAGCATAATCTGCCACGAAACAGCAAAAAGCTCATATTTAATGCGTCCATACGAACAGGAAATACGAATAAAATGATTCAATTCTTCTGAGGGAAAATGTAGTTTTTGAGATATCAGTTCTATTTCCTTCCAAATACGAACAGCTTCTTCCTTTTCTTTCAGATAAGCATTTACTTGATTTCTTTCAATCATACGATCAAAATAACTCTTTTGATATACATCTCCCGTTATGGTGTCATCACGTGTCCAATTAACATAAGTATCTCCCATAGTACTATATTGCCCTTTTATCACTCCATCTTCTGATAATAGGCAAAGTCGACGGAACATCTCCCATTCTGACTCGGGAAGCCCTTTTGCTTTTACAAAATCATATAGTATTTCTTTTTCTGTTTTCAAAGGATTACTAGCCCAATGTGAGATGACATAAGCATTTAATTCGATCCAAAACTCATTCTTGATATAAGGACCTCCCCAGCCACCGCCACGTGACCAAGTCCAAACACCCTTAAATAAGGGATTATCTTTCACTTGGTTTAAACAATACGGCTTCTTTATATTAGATTTCTTAAATTCTTCAAAACCATCAATTACTCCTTTAGCGATATAATTGGGATGTGCTCCCTTTCCTTCATACTCACGTTGACATTGCACTTCAACTACTTGTTGATGTTTACCAATACCTATACAAGGATTAAAAGGAACACCATATTGTCCTGATTCTTCCAACCAATATTTATCCATTGTATTATAATTCATATCAGGATCAGTAATTGCTGATCTCCAAAAATCCGTCATGGTATGCTTGATAGAGAAATAAAGATTTGGATGTGGCTCTATACTGTCTGTAACGGACAAATAATATTTAGGGATCGAATGCAATTGCCCCATATCCCATGTACGATAAAACAACTTCTTATTACGTCTTTCACAAACCTCTTCCCGTAACAAATTAATTAACGTAATATGATCATACATACCATTTTGTACTGGATGATTGCCTACATAATAAGGAGCATCGTGCAGGTAAGTTTCTCCAGTACGAATCACTAATCCATCCAATTGTGGAAACGTTTCAAACATTTCCTTCATCAATTCACGAATACAAAGCTGAGTGTAAGGTTTCGATATATCAAGTTTTCCTTGTTCGTTAGTAAGTTCTGTTCTATGTTTTTCTACCAGCAAAGAAGGAAGTACTAACATATCAAGCATACAGTATACTTGAAGGTCTTCCTTTTTTGCTGCATCATATTTTTTATGTATTATTTCTGCTTTTTCTGCCACCCAACGTCCGGCTTCAGTCGTATCCGGGAATAAAGAAGGATCAAAACTCTTCCAATCAATTCCAAACTGTGCAGCCTCAAACAAGAAAAAAACTTTTGCTCCATATTCATTTTTCTTCAAAAAAGAAGGATCGAGAAACTTCGATTCCGTCATAGCCTCACCCGGATTATGGTGTACCATATCCATTACAACATATTTCTGTCGTACACAACTAGTTAACAATAGATTAACAGCACAACATAATAAAAAAACAAAATAAATATATCGCCTCATGTGTCGTTTTATAGTATGATTTTTCTTCTAGTTAGCAAATGCATTTTCCAATTTAGGAGCTTTTTTACCTGTAATAGCTTTATATATATGCTCCGCCAATATAAGCGAACCGCTCTTATTCAAATGTACATTATCCCATACATAGCAAGTTGAATCAACTTTATGTTCTAATGGGCTATACAGATCTACCAATTTCAGATGAAACTTCCTAGCTACTTTCTTTTGTATCGGATAAATTTCATCTTTTATTATTTCATTACGAATCCCATATAAATTATTACTTGCCGGAATACAACGACATATAATAATTTTTGGTTTAGATCCACACTTCTGAAAAGTGCTGATCATATACTCTAAATCAGTTTCAAATTCATCCTTATATTTCCAGTTCTCCGGCTTGGAATCATTTGTACCAAGTTTAATAATTACAACGTTCGGTTGAAATTTCTGTGCATTGATAAATGCATCGGTACTCATATAAGGATGATCACCTTTTCGCTATAAAGTATGGCCCCACTTTCCAAAATTGCCAACTTCATATTGATTTCCAAGCATACGAGCCAAAGGAGTCGGATAATTGTCGGCCCCTTCAGTTATACTATTGCCAATGCATGCTATTTTAATTTTATCCTGCGCTACACCACAAACAGGTATAAGCATCAGAAATGCGAAAACTAATATTCGAACTATTTTCGTCATATGATTTTGTATTCTAGTCATTATTTTTCTGTTTTTAACTGAAAACAAAACCTTTTTACCTTTAAAAAACAGTCTACCTATCTTGACCTACGGTATTTTACAAGCTCCCTCCGGCTGTAGTAAGAGCAATGAGGAGCAAATTTTAACCGGAGGATAAACTTGAAAACCAATCAAACACCAATCCTAACCTTTTACCTAAAATAAACCCATAAAAAACAATGTTTATATTAAGAACGAGTAAGCAAGCAAATACCACTAAAAAGAAATAAAAAAATATCTATAAATTTTAATTCATACGATAAAAGGACTTGATCTTCAAAGCCTATTTTGTTAAGAATCACTTTACTTACGCTCAATATTGAGTAAATATTCTAGAAACAAATCGCATAACCTCAGGTAATTCCATCCGCCAATAAGTCCACGAATGACTGCCGTCTTTCATACGAAATTCATGACCAACCTGATGCTGTAACAACGTGTTATGTAAAAGACAGTTCGTTACCGATAAGAAATCATCATCACCACAACTGATATACCAACGAATCCATTTGATACGGTCTAGCTTTTCTTTCGGAGATTTCTCCAAGATAGTTTGTATATCCATTTGCCCGAGAACTTCCGCTTTTTTTCTTCTGACACCTTCGATAAATCTGATTGATTCTTCATCTGATCGAATGTCCATGCCCCTCCAACAGCACTTAACGGAGCAACAGCAACAAACATCTCCGGATAATGAAGGGCATAAAACAACGCTCCGCCACCTCCCATAGACAAACCGGAGATAGCACGATAACGACTTTCAGCACGCACTCTATACGTTTTCTCGATATGCGGAATCAATTCTTGAAAAAAGAAGTCCTCATAATTATATGTTCCATCCAACAAGTTAAAATAACCTTTATGAACCGTGTCAGCATCTGGCATAACAATAATCATCGGAGCTGATTTCCCCTCAGCAATCGCTTTATCTGCAATATACTGAACCTGCCCAAATTGCACCCATCCCGTATGATTATCTCCTAATCCATGAAGCAAATACAATACCGGATAACTACCATCTCCTTCGTCATAGCCTGCTGGCAAATAAATGGAATAACTACGTTCCATTCCCAGAATCTTACTTTTTACGGTACGTGTCTCATACACTTTCCCTTGCTGGGCAAAAGCCGTAGTAACCAGACACATCGCTAAAAGCGCTGATAATAAATGTTTTTTCATACGTATCTATTATTTCATGTAAATATAATATTTAAAATTACCTGCTTTTAATTGAATCATTTTCTTTTCTATGCGAATATTCTTCCCATCCATCATACAGGACACCGCCTCATCGGGAATACAGAGTGTAGCAGTAACCCCAACTGGAATATCCACTTGAAGATCCATAATATTATCTGTCAATTCCCAGTCAACAGCAATCACACCATATGGAGTATCTTTTGCCATCTTAGCCCAAGTCAAACCTTTCGGTATTTGAGGATCAATAAATACATGTTGATAACCTGGTATCGATTCATCTATTCTAAGTCCCCCTATTGCTTGATAAAACCAGGTTCCGATTCCATTATAGCAGTTATGCACCCTACTCCGTTCACCACTCCAATACTCCCAAGTCGCTGTAGCACCATTATCTATCATATACAGATAACCTGGATAATCACGTTTCTTCAACATTTGATATAAAAAGTCAACTTCCCTGTTACGAATAGCCCACTCTGTCAAAATTGGGACACCTACCAACCCTACAGCAATATGACCTTTGTGCTGCTTTTCAGTATCAGTCATCATCTTTCTTTTCACATCATCATACAAAGAATCCGGTACAGCTCCTACAAGCATTGGATAACACATATCCAACTGTGAACCTGTAGAATAGATACCTTTACCCGGATGATAAAACTTTTGATGAATCAACTCATTTAGATTCTTCCTGCGCATAGCAAACTTCTCTGCCTCCTCTTTTTCCCCAAGCATCAGAGCTATTTTTTCCATTGTCCCCAAACATTCACTGATAAAACAATTATTTACCAGATCAACAGAAGATTGTGCTCCTGCATCTACTCCTATCGGTGCAAGCCAGTCACCAAGAAACCAATCCCGATATTGAGTATCAGGCCAGCGTTTCAGCAATCCATCCACCGTATATTTATCCACATATGAGAACCATTCTTTCATTTTCGGATAATAGTTCTTTATTAATCTCGGATCATTGTAATTCACATACGTTCGCCATGGCGCCTGTACAATAAATCCACACCAATACGGACCACCGCCACCTGCACCGGGATTAGGACCTACATGGGCCAGACTTCCCCCTTCGCGCATTGAATCTCCCCATGTTTGTATCCAGTTTGTGAAAGTCGGTGCTACGTCATACATTGTTTGCAAACTCATTGTAGACGAATTTCCATCGCCACCATAGCCTGCCCGCTCCAAATGCGGACAGTCGACCATATATCCGCTAAATGTCAGACACCTCATAGTATATTGAATCATATTATGAATGGCGTTCAAGTCAGCATCCGAACATTCGAAAGTCGCAGTCTGCCGATAATCGCCATAAATCTGGAGAGATTTTATCCATTCAGTTTTCGGTCTTGCCGGAAGGTTGGAGATACGGACATAACGATAAGCATGATGATTGAATTTATTCCTAAAATATTCTCCCCTCCGTCCACCTGCAATATAGACATCACTTTCACCTTGTTTGTCAAATTCTCCTTCTTTAGTCAGGTTATCGCTATATTCCATCGTGACCTCATGTCCCGCAGATAACATCGGCATCTTCATTTCAAACCATCCGGTCTGTATTCTTCCCATATCTACCAACCAGGTATCTTCACTAAGTTTCCTGATAGAAACAGGTTGCAACGTTTGATGTATCTTGTTAGCTTCACACATTTGAGGTGAAACAATGTGTCTTGGTACATTTACTTCCACCACAGGATACCATTTCATTTTATCTAGAGAATAAGTTGAAAAATCTGTCGGCACTATTCTCCCATCCACCCTTTCACCACCAAATTGTAAAGCACACCAATTACCTGTATCCGAATAGCCACTTTCTCGTCCCCTCCAAGAAGTGTCAGTTGCAGTCAATACTTCCCATTTTCCATTTCTCAGCATATTCAGTTCCGCTTTTACCAACGGACCGTCATAAGCAGCACCAAAAGTAGTTTTCTTATACCACCCTTGTCCAAGCCATATCAGCAGGTCATTCTCTCCTTCTTTCAAATAAGAAGATACGTCATAAGTGACCATTAACGAACGTTTATTCAGTTGAGAGACTGCAGGGGTAAGAACATTCTCCGTAACCTTCTTTCCATTGACATATACTTCATGATATCCCAGCGAATTCACATACAGAAAAGTCGTTGCCAGTTCACCTATTTGCACTTTTTTACGAAGTAAAGGAGCACAAACCTTACCTCCTTCCGGTGATGAACCGATATAGACACCGTGTATCTGTTCCTTATTCAAAAGACCAACAGAAAAACGCGCCACCGGACTCCATTGGGAAACATGCCTTTTCCGATCCCAGGCACGTACCCTCCAGTAGCATAAAGAACGCGAAGCCAAAGGTAAGCCTTGATAAGGCACCATCACAGAAACATCAGACTTCAACTTCCCCGATTTCCATAAGTCAGCCTTCCCCCCAATTAATAGAAGACTATCTGACGCTACCTGAATTTCGTAAAATGCTTGTCCATCCACCACCCCATCTCCTTTCAACTTCCAACTCAAATGGGGAGTAACGTTGTCAATCCCTAAAGGATCAACCATATTCTCACATTTTAACTCCACTAAAGAAAAAGAGACCTTGTTTTCTTTCCCATGTACAATCTTTGGCAAACACCAAAGACAACACATTATTCCTATACCTAGTAACAGTTTTTTATTCCTCATAAATAAGTTTCTGCGAATATTACAGCTATGGATCATCCCCCCAACACTCTTACAATGGATAATGCATTACTCAACCTATCTTTGTCAACTTGACTTTATGAGTTGTCGGCTTATTCATTTTATAAATTGTATCGACGATGATCTTCATATATCTACTCCATACTTCGCGTATCTCAGGATACATCGCTTTGGTATACCACTCATAACTCATCCTCAGAAAACCATCTTTAGGTAAATACTCCCTAAGTTTATTTATAGCCTTCTCATTATCAGCAAACAGCAGACCTTCCTTTTTCAAGAACGAATATTCTGTCCACAAATATTCTCTGAAACGTTTTTCTACTTCAAAACGTTCTTCATTCAGATACATGATTTTCATGGCTTGCTGGTATTGGGGTGTATTGGGATAATCGGCCAAATTGATACCATCTTCCAACTGTCCAGATGAAACATTATCGATAAACAATCCATCTATTGTCAGCCGATAATGTCCTTTTTCTAAATTAGTCACCTGCAAACGTTCTTGATTAAATTCCTTCATAAACGGTATCAAATCCATAGCATCACGTTGTGACCTTTTATTTCCCCAACCATGTCTTGGAATAGAATCCAAAGGATAAGGAAGTGAATTTGCCAAATAATCAAAACTTAAACCACCAGCTTCTTTCTTTAGTTTGGAGACCTTACAATTCCTATGACTTAATAGATTCTTGTTATTTGCATCAATTGAAATATCCGAAACTTCGACTCCAGCCAGTCCCTGCGCCTTTAAAAATAAATAAGCCATCACCATCTGTCCATCATTATCAGGATGGATTCTATCTACTCTACAAAAAGTGAATGTCGAATCTTTCTTTTGCTCTTCCAGACTTATTTGCACCATCGGCTGATTAAAATCCACAAATCCCCATCCATTTTTCTTCGCCGCCTTACGCTGGGCATCAATTATCTTTAAAATAGCATCATTTTTATGAAGAAAAAGTAAACTGTTCAATTTCGTAGTTTCATCATAAGGTGATCCACCTATCAGCACTTTGGTCATTTTATTCTCTGCCAGCAAGCGCTTCTCTATTTCCCGAAAGCTTTCCAAAGATTTTTCAATCCGTTGCTCCGACAACTCCTTAGCATTCTCCTTCCAGAAAATATCATACCCTGTGTCATTCATACCAAAAGTCAGAGTTACATAAGTCGGTTTTCTGTCAAAAACATCGTAGTCCAACCGATCTTTAATATCCCACGCACTCTCACCGCCAATTCCGGCATTCATTATTGTAATCGGTTTGTTTGGAAAACGAGTCATATAATATAACCACACAAATGAATGATAATGTCCACCATGAGTTATACTATTTCCAACAAAGACTACCCGTTCTCCTTTTTTAAAGGGTGGAATTGATTGTGCGTACAGGCTATTAGAACAAACACAGATTAGAAATAGCAGGAAAAAGACCTTTACGTTTATTTTACTATTCATTTGATTATACACTTTATTACAAATTTAATTATTTATCTTTCAAAACATTCTCTTTTCCAACTTTGAATAAAAAAGAATCTTATTAAAAAAGACGATTCAAGTTTACTTAACCACTAAAATAAATGTTTTATTTTTCAAGTAACTCCCACTAAGAAAAAAACAGTTTTTTATTGTCACTTGTCACTTTTTAAAGATAAACAGCTATCAATCAAACAAGTAATGGTGATAATAACTGGTGATAATAAGGGTGATAATAGAATTTTATAAGTTTCTATTGTCACCCCTATCCCACTACAAATCAAGTATGCTCACTTATTTATTCAACTCTAAAGCCTTATTTTCTTCATTCTGTTCATACATAGGACTATTTATCATGGTACAAATAAAACAAATGTCGGTAACATTAATATATGAAGAAGGCAAGACTAATAAACTTTGTCAGTAACATTTCCTTGTTTCACGTACGTGGAGCGTTCGGTCTACGTACGTGAGCTTATGGGCTCACGTATGTGAAGCGATAGGACCACGTATGTGAAACGAACTGTTGTTAGTTCCAAAAGATATTAAGCAAGTACACATAATAGATTAATAAACTGATCATTGTCTATTAAATCAAGCAGGTTATTCAAAAAAGAAAGTTCACTTTCTACTCTTCCTGAATATATCAGGCACAATATAGAGGGAAATTAAAAACACCAGAAGACAGGACAGGTAATGTCTTCTGGTGTTCAAATTAAAAAGGTGCCCCTTAGTTTTCTACGTATATCATATATCCAACTTCTTTTGTTCAGCCTTACCATATTGTTTTAGCAAAACACTGACTCCTCCTTTCAACATTTCCGGTTCCGCCTCAACAGAAATAGTCCGCTCTTCACCCGGCATCAAAGTTATATAATTATCAGACATGATAACAGGAAGGATTCTTTCTTGTGTAGCCGTATTCACCAATCTTATCCGGTTAGCACAAGCAACAGTTTTCGAATGATTCTTTACCGACAATTTCATCTTCCCTTCGGATAACATTGACTTATCAACTAATTTGCACGACAGTTCTGCTTCCGGCAATGTATTCAAAGCTGTATAGTCAAGATCTGTCACGCCGTTTCTCCAATAGAAATTATCTGAAATCAAATTACCATTTGCGTCAGTCAGTTCTAACCGGATGAAATGGAGCGGAGTCAGTTCCTCAACATTCTTTTGTTTCTTACCATATATTTCAAATTCATACAGTGAATATCCAAAGTCTGTGGCACGGCTAACTCCTGCCATTTTCACATAGCGTGCAGTAACCGGAGAAAGTTTTATCTCATCTGTACTGCCTTGTCCATCTTTGTTTGTATAGACTGTTTTCCATTTCTTCGCATCATTCGACACTTGGATCTCGTACTCTTTGGCACGTGCCGTTTCCCATTTCAACACAACATGCTCTATTTTTTCTTTCTTACCCAAGTCAACATAAATCCATTGAGAGTCACTCGCATCACTTTCCCAACGACTGCCTGCCCCTCCGTCAGCTACTAAAGAAGCCGATCTGGATGGTGATGATGAAGAAGCTATCACATTCTTGCCAAAAGCCAAATTGTACGGATTGAAGTTTAACGTGAACGCTTCTGCAATGTTACTTGCCGGTACATCCATCTGTTTTGTACGTCCATATGCCGCAACCTCTTTTCCGTTCAGGTTGTAGATGGTCGCTTTGGCATAAGCGCCTTTCAAGTCTTTGGTAGTAGTATTTACAGCTTTTATACTGTTATTAGATGAGTTCCACTGAAGATGAAGATGTTCGCAAGCCTTCTTTGCTCCCCAATAAGCTCCGGTAGGATCATAATAATAATCGTACGTCTGCCACACGAATGATGGATATGCCGGGTGACTCATCCAGATCAAAAGCCCTGCCGCATCATTCCACATCTTATCATTCCATGCTTCATACATCCCTTTCATTACTTCAATATTCAGCAACTGAGCTTTCTCACAGAACTCTTCCAGACTCGAAGATTCTCCGAATTGCGTATTCACTGATTTCTTATAATTGATAGGATTGGCATTGGACGCTTCTTTGCCGAAGAAGTGCTTATTCCAAACGTTATCATCATCATCTTTCAATTGTTCATCAGTAGGCAGAGGCCACCATGACTCCTGAGGAATAAACAATTTCACACTTTCAAATGTCGGGAAAGTAGCCGTTCCTATTTCGGTACGCATACCATAACCATGATCTATACCATACGGATAAGCAGGTTTATTGAATGCCAGATTACTGCCCGAAGTCTCAAAATGGTGCTTAGGGGGCTGATTTCCCCACCATCCGCTTCCGGATAAACCATCTTGATTGGAACAAGACTTATACATTCGATCGTTTTTATCTTCCTGAGCTATCATTTCACGCAAATAATTATCCAAATCGGGTGCCGGATGTGTTTCATTAGCACCACACCAGATAGCTATAGAAGGATGATTCCTTAAACGTCTCACTTTATCAAGAGCATTTGCTTTGAATGCTTCCGGCTCAGCTACATCATTATAAGCGACATACAGCCAAAAATCATTCCACACCATGATTCCATACTTATCGCAATAATCATAGAATTCATCATCAGTCACACAACCTGTCCACAAACGGATCATGTTGTAGTTCATATCTTTATGCAACTTGATTTTCGTTTCGTACTCTTTGCCATGACAACGAAGCAAATACTCGCTCATACCCCAGTTTCCACCTTTCAGATAAATCTTCTGCCCATTGATAAAGAATGTAAGGACCGGGTAATTCACTACGTTGTTGATCATCTTATACTCATACTTCTTGATACCAAAAGTAATATCCTTTTCATCCGATATTTTTCCATCTACCGAACAAGTCAGTTTACAGGTATAAAGATTCGGTTCTCCATAGCCGTTAGGCCACCAAAGTTTCGGGTTACGAATGACTAATGCAGCAAAATCGCTCTTATCCACCGACAACTGTACTGTTTCTTTTCCTTCCACCCGAATGTTCTTGGAGAAAGTAATATTTCCCGGCTGAATAACACCGGAAACTTCCACTTCTTTCGGAGCAGAAGAAACGTTCTTGATTCCTGTAGAGAAAAATAGTTCTGCTTGTTGCAAAGTCGGCAATTCCGAGCGAATCCACGGATCTTCCATCACAGCATCACCTGTAATAGCCAGATAAGCATTTCCTGTAATTCCGGCAAGACGTCCCGGCACATACGGCATCCAATCCCAACCGGCACCTGCCAGATAGCTGGGACTACAAGCAACACCATACGGATCTTTTCCTTTACGAGTCTTTTTCTGATCAGGATCAGTAATCAGAACCGCAACCGCATTCTTTCCTGATTTCTTAATCAAGTGTGTCACATCAAATTTAGAACGCAACATATGTCCGCTCACATCTTTAGTCGATGTCTTTGTCCCCGATATTTTTTCTCCGTTAAAGTAGAAATCGGCGAAACGATTGGTATTATCAAAATGAAGCCAGACACGCTTACCTGCTGAATAAGATGCCGGAAGTTCAAACTCCGTACGATACCAGAAAGGACGGTTATAAAACGTCTCATCTACTTTATATATATTATCAGCGTAATTAGGATCGGGAACGATTCCGGCTTCAACATATGCTGTAAAAACAGCTCCGGGAACTACGCCTTTTACATAGTCCGGCATTTTAAAACCGGGGGTAGAGATTTGTTCTCCCCCTATATTATTCAAATCTGCCTGCGGTTTGACTTCCCATACTATCTTAGGATTGGAACTGTTCAGTGACATGGTAGAAGTCTGAGCATGCCCTATTCCATTCAGTACAAACAAACTTGATGCTAGTAAAAGAAGTCTAAACTTATTCATCATAATATTCAGTTATTTAAATGTTAGATAAAACACCCCATTCTGTATTGGGCTTATCGCCCATAAATAATTCCAATGTTCCTCCTGCTGCGATTTCAGCAAAGTCAAGGTAACATTTATTGTACTCCTTGCCATTCAGCAAAGCTTTTTGTATATATAGATTATTTGTGTTGTTGTTGTGAGCAATAATTGTAAATACTTTCCCTTGATGATATTTTGAGTCCAGATTAAATTCTACCTTGTCAAAAACAGGACTGGTTATTTCCATGCGGGTGTTACCGGGACAGGAAGGATGAATGCCGGAAGCAGCCAATATATACCAGGCCGACATCTGTCCTACATCTTCATTGCCCACAATCCCTTCTACTTTGTTCGCATAAGCATTTTTACAAATATATCGTGTCCACTTCTGCGTATACCAAGGTACATCCAACTGATTAAAAAGGAAAGGAACAAAATGTACCGGTTCATTAGCATGATTATAATAATCATTCCATAACATATCAGAGGGAGTGTGGTCAAATAAATTAGTCAAATTAGCTATAACCTCTTCCTTGCCTCCCATCAGTTCAACCATTCCCGGAACATCGTGCGGCACAAACCAGCCTTGCTGATAAGCATTTGACTCAATGCAACCATACCATTCTTCGGTCAGTGCATTCTCCGGCCATGCTTTCCATGATCCATCTGCATTCCGGGGACGGAACCAGCCTTTTTCCGCATCGAACATGTTACGATAGGCTTGCCCTTTTTCATAAAAGCGCTTTGCATCTTCTTCTTTCCCCAACGCCTTTGCCAATTGAGCCACGCACCAGTCTGCATAGGCATATTCCAGAGTATATGAAATACTCAACGGTTCAGGAGTATATCCCAACGAATCATTCCCAAACTTAGCTGACGTGTTGACTGCATATTGATATGCTTTTTCTACATCATACGTGCGAATTCCTTTCATATAAGCATCTGCCAGCACCGACAGTGCAGGATTACCTATCATACAGCCAGAATAAGAATTCAGAAGTTCCCAACGTTCATAATATTCCCGTCTGCTCTGATCTGCCATCGTTATCAGCGAATTCAACGCATCACTCACCAAACGCGGATTAATCATCGCCTGTAAAGGGAACTGGCTACGGAAAACATCCCAACCACTAAATATAGTACGCTTGGTAAATGTACCGTCCTGTTCATGTACCTTTTTATCTCCGCCAATATATCGCCCATCAACATCTGTATAGATTCGAGGGTCAATCATCGTATGATATAATGATGTATAAAAAACAGTTTTTTCGTCATCAGTTCCACCGGATATCCGTATACGGCTAAGTTCTTTATTCCACAAATCACTCGCTTCCTGTTTTACTTGAGCAAAGTTTTTAGAAGCAATCTCCTGTTTAAAGTTATTAGCTGCTCCTTCCATATCGACAAAGGAAATGCCTACTTTCATCTCAACCTGTTCTCCCTCTTTTGTGGGAAACTCTGTGAAGAAGCCAAGGTGCTTTCCTTCCAGTTCTTTCTTATCTTTAATGACCGGAGCTTGTGATATACGTGTCAGATAGGGAATACTTACCACTTCATCACGCTTCCGAACCCATTCATCAGGAATATCCGCACTCCAAAAGCCATAATTACTCAGTGGTTTACTAAATTGTGCATAATAATAAACTGTGTAATCGGAATTTCCCTCACCATTTCCCCATCCACCCCCATCAGGTGTACACTTCATCCAGCCTTGAATGGTATAATCATCCAATACTTTCACATATTGCGAAGTAGAAGTCCCTCCCACTCTACGTGCCAGGTCTATCTGAATACGAGATTGTTCATTCGAAGGAAAAGTAAATTGCAATATTCCACAATGAGGTGTCGCACTGCTCTCTACTTTAATCTTATAATCAGTCAGTTCTACCGAATAATATCCCGCTTTAGCTGTTTCGGTAGCTTTATCATAAGAAGAACGATACCCTTTTATACTACCATCTTCTTTACCCGCTATTTTTTGCAGTTCGCCCGTTGTAGGCATCACCAGGAAATTTCCTAAATCCCCAAACCAGCCCACTCCACTCATCTGAGTAAAGGCAAAGCCTTCAATGGTTTTGTGTTCATCACTATAACCGGAACTATTATCACCTCCGGTTATAGTATTGGGACTTACTTGTACCATACCGTAAGGAGTAGTAGCGCCAGGAAATGTCTTACCTAATCCATGATAAACACCGGCAGCTCCTACACTGGTACTAGCTCCTATAAAAGGATTTACATAATCAGTCGGAATTAAATCTTCTGTTACTACTCCTGCTGAAGAACAAGCAGTCAGCCACAAAAAAGAGCAAGCTATTAAAATATTAGCGCTAGCTTTATACATAAAAATATTACAGTTTACTATTATTAGAATATGTTCAATTCAAGTTCAAAGCAAATGTCTTTAGACCGAAACGAGGCATAGAAATACTAATTTCAGATTTTCCGGTACGTGTTTTTATTGTCTTTCTATCTATAACTCTACCATTCAGATCTACTTCTTCTATACTAGACAGCGGCATATCAAAAGTAATATTATGCTGCTTCCTGTCACCTTCCGCATTAAACAATCGCAAGATTATTTTTCCATCTTTTATATTGGCTGCACTCACCTGATAACCGGTATTTTTTAAGTCTACCAGTGACCTTGACTCCAATTTTGCAAATGAATGATAGGAACATAACAATGGTTCATTCCAACAATCGCTCTTCGTGGCTATAGCAGCCTTGTCCCATTTGCCACGATGAGGAACAATAGCATATTTCATTTTCAACGGTCCCGTGATCTTATAGTCAGGTCCCCAAAGCCCATTACCAGAATATTGGGCAGTCAGTCCTAACGGATAATCTTTTCCGTGTGAATAGGAAGTAGTATGGTCTGCGAATAAAGCCAATGCATAATCTCCTTCCTGTTCTGCCAAATCAACCCAATGAAGAATAATGTTATGCTTAATCTGATCCCAACTATTGAAAAAAGTATCATCTAACTTACTTTCACAAACATCAAACGGCGCATTTTTATAAATACGAGGAGAATGAAGATTTACAGGGAAAAGTACACTTAACTTAAATCTGTCATCACAATAAGCTCTGCGATTATCCCGCCAACTATTTTCTTTATATTCTCCAATACCTACATTTTTCTTCCAATTAATAGTAAGGTCAAAATCGATACGCTTCTCCCCTTGAGCAATGCTTATAATCTGTACAAAAGGATGTGAAGCTATTTTCCCTTCCAGTTTTACCTTTGTCTCTTGTATATTACTTCGCAAAACCGTCAGCTTAGCCGGAGCTTCTGTAGAAGAGCGAAACTTGCCTTCGTCATAAAAATAGCCTCTCAATTCACCTATAGAATATTCACCCGATTGTTTGGCAAATTCTTTGTTTTCTTCTTTTTTTGCTACAAGGCTTTTAATAATTCCTCCCTTCGACAAGTCAAAAACAATTTTATACATATCATTTTCAACCACATATTCTCCTTCATTTATAATCTTTTCGCTTCCTGAAACCGTTCTTTTACCTGTCTTTACTTGTTTAATACGATATGTGGAGTAACCAAAGGGAGGAACATCTGCTTCAAACAACAATCTTATTTTTCCACCTTCTTTTCCTATTGAATAATCAACTTTTTTATTTCTATAATCATTGACTTCCAAATCAAAGTCTGCATATTCCTGAGGGAGTTCAACAGTTACCAGTTCTTTTCTTTTTGTTCCCAATGTATTATAAACACGTACAAATCCCTGGGCTTTTTCAGTATTAATAGTATCGTTATCAAAACTGAATATAGAAGCAGCTGTAATTTTATCAGCCACAGTATTTGTCTCATCTGTCCATCGCTTTATTTGATCCGCCCAGGTTCCAAATTTATTTAGGCCATTGTAAGGTACGATCCAAGAATCATGATGTTGCGCAAGCATCAAAGTACGCCATGCTTCATCCAAATCTTCCTGAACACAAGTGTACCCATTGGCAAGATGAGCAATAACAGACATCTTCTCTGCTATTATTATTTTATTCTCAGAAGTACGTACTTCTTGAGCAATTCTCTGCAACACTTGGCTTCCCCACATTAAGTTTACACGTATATCTTCCTGCGAGAAATGCCAGTCATCATTCGTTTTACCAATGGAAATATTTTCAAAATAATCTTTCCACGTCACATAAACTGAATTACTTTTTGTATTCTTTCCACTTCCTAACCATGGACCATTTTTCCATCCGGCATCTTGGAAACACATTCCCACAGGATGTTCAATCCCTGCATCACGACAAGCATTCAGATAAGATTCTTCATTACACCAAGCAGTTGTCTGCCAAGTAGAATTCTCTTCCAATTTCTCGCAAGCATAGCGAGGAACAGTAAGAATGGGAGTTCCATCCGGGCCTACCCAATTGACCAATTCGCCGCCATAAGCGTTAGTGTATCCTCCCCAACAAGTATTCGGGCATTTGAGTACGGCATACTTAAAACCAAATAACTTCAATATCTGAGGCAAACAACTTGTGAAACAGGGTTCTTCCACAGAATAAGTGGTAAAAGTCACTCCCGGAAAATGTTTATTTATCTTAGCAATACCATATTGAAACTGACGTATAATGCTTTCGCCCGATATATTATAACAATAAGGCTGAGCATAAGTAGGATTTGTAAACTCTACCTGCTTAGTTACTACTACGTTTTTTAATTGTCGATAGGCTCCGGGAGTCTGTATTTGCACCGTATCCCATGTTTCAGGCTCTATTTCCAGACAAATTCGCCAATCCGGATGCTTGGATAACTGGTCGACAATAAACTGAGTTTTCCACTTCACCGGATAATGCCCGTATATCCCTCCATGATATCCATCAACAAAATAAGCTTGTTGCGAATGAGCATGCGTACATATAAAGACGACTAGTAATATGATGTTATTAAGTCTATTCATGGTATTTTTAAGCCTTTTTATTTTCGCTATTCTCTATCCGACTCATAAATTCAGATAGTTTTTGCTTAGCAAGTTCTTTATCATCTTTAGGGAACGACCAATCCACAAGAGCAACAACACTCTGATACTCAATAAATTCTTCGCGCATTTCCCCATTATTCTTCACATTCAGAAGGAAGACTTCCTTTTCTTCTGAAGTCAATTCACCTGCAAAATATTTATTTAAATTAGTTCCCATTATTCGTTCCTTTTTACAAAAGAACGATTATCCCAGTAAATACCCCTAAAAAAATATCAATAAAATTATTAAAACTCATGCTGCAAGGCAAATATTTAGTTTTACCCTTAACTTTTTGAGTGCTATCCCCATCTGACATTCTACAGTATTTACTGAAATACCCAAACGTTCTGAGATTTCTCTATATTTTAACCCTTCGACACGACTTAATAAAAATATGTCACGACATTTTCGAGGCAGACTATTGATTGCGTTACGAACGAGCATTTCCGTTTCATTTCCTTCCGAGATATCAGACACATCAAACCTATTTAAAGATTGTAATTTCAAGGACATTTCTATTTCGAAAGAGGTTTGAACTGATTCAATATATTTCTGTTCAAACATTTTATGTTTCAAATGATCCAAGCATCTATTCTTTATTAATCTGAAAAGATACGCGTTCATATTTTCAATGCGATCCATAGAATCACGTTTCGCCCATAAGTCGGTAAACACATCTTGTGTTATGTTTTCTGCATCCTCTTCCAGTATTACAAATTCTTTTGCAAACCGAACCAGTTTTGAATAATAAGTAAGATACAATTCTGAAAAATCCATAGCTGTGTTTCTTTAGATTAGTATTCAGTTATCAAAAATCTTGTGATGCAAATATAGAGATGAAAAAAGCCTACTCCTTATTGGAAGTAGGCTATAAAGTAGACGTTTTTGAACATCTCTTCTAGATAATACATTAATATTCAACGCATTAACAAACAACCATTTTAAGGTTTTGGTAAACCAAATAGAATCATTTTTGGGACAAAGAACCAAGCTTTTTCACCTCTTCTTCGAAGATATTTCCATCCAATAAAGACATTCTCTTCACTTTACTCTTATAATTATAGATCGTTTGTACTGAGTAATGCAAAAAAACAGCAATTTGCGAAACATCTGTAATCCCCATTCGCATCAAAGCAAAAATACGCAATTCTGTATTCAACTGGTCTTTATCCAGTTTATAATAATCTTCCGGTTTCAACAATGAATTAAACTCTTCGACAAAATTAGGATACAATTTTAAGAACGCCTTATCAAAATTGGTATATAATCCTTCCAATTCTTTTTCGAAAGGACGAGAAGAAGATTTGTATAAATCATCAACTTGTCCGGTTTTTATTTTTCGATTTACATTTTTCCTATATTCATCCAGTTTATTAATGTAAACGGCACACTGGTTCATGAAATAGCCTACATATCTTTCTTTTATTAAATTAGCCTCATCCAAATTCTTGTTCAATGCAACTAACTCTTCATTCATAACATTGAGATTCTTCTTTGCACGGGAAACAATCTTAGTCTGTTTATAAGTAAAATACAAAGTGATAGCAAGAGCCACAACAAACAAACTAGTGAGCAAAATATAAAAACGAAGATTCTGCTTTTGCTTTTCCAGCCTATATAAATAAGTATTTTCTATAATAGGATGAATACGAGCTATTACCGTATTCTTAAAACGGGAATTATAGAAGATAGCATCACTCAGTGCTACTTTAATATAATTATAAGATCTATCGATATCTCCTTTATGGTATAAATTCACGGCTAAAGTCAACAAAGCCTCATTTTCTTTCACTGCCAGTTTTATATCGGTCATAGCAGCTAATATAAGATACTTTTCTTCCAATTCATGCTCTCCGACCAGCCGATATGCTCTTGATAGCCCCATAGACATCATTGCAAACCCATGAGTTCCTGTTTTTTCCTTTTGATAAATTTTAGTCAGTATCTTAAGTGCTTCTTTTGTATTTCCCTGATCCTGAAGCTTTATAGCTCTTTCTTTCGAATATTCTTCCGATGCATCATACAAGATACTCATAACTGTATCTCGATACGCTTCTTTTTCAACCAAATATTCACTGGCAAACCGAGCATCATCTGTATATTTAATCAAATTTTCATAATACCGAATACGATTCCAACAATACAAAGCCTGTAAATGACTAGGTAAATCCGAACAATTGATTGATTTGAAAATATCATTAGCTTGAATAAACAACCCCGATAAGGAATAAACAAAAGCCAGTTGCAGCCTTCCTTCCAGCAAATAGGTTTTATTATCCAGTTTCTTAGCGATCTCAATATTCTCATTAATGTACTGTTCCGCAGAATCGCAGACAAACGTTTCGTATTGATGGAGAATCTCGGAATTCAGACGATACATATCGTCCAAGGTCTTTTGTTCCTTCTTTTTTGCTTTCAGCTCTTTGATAGTAGCTTCCTTCTTTTCTGTATACACAAGACGCTCAGAAATCACTTTATCTAAAACTTTCAATAGAGAATCATTCTCGTTATTTGCATAAAGATTCAACAAAGAACCCAGTAGGATTGTTATAAAGCAAAGTGTGTGTTTCATATCAATGTGTTATATACAATTTGCAAAAAAATGAATTTTCTTTGGGTAATTCGTCAAAAAGAACGTAAATCGTTCTTTTTATTACATCTTTTAACCAAA
>ENA-UOOA01000919-UOOA01000919.1-human-gut-metagenome-genome-assembly--contig:-P61old-NODE-919-length-53054-cov-9.812317_pt1 | contig 53054 bp, 39 predicted proteins | sample MGYA00242467_ERZ724014 | MGnify/ENA metagenome assembly ERZ724014 | reverse complement strand
AGAGCCTGTTTACGATCTCGCAGGGGATCGCGTTGGAGCGCAATCGGGATGAGTGGATGCTTCGTATGCGCCGCATGGGCTGCTGCCCATGCAAGCAGCCGGGGCGTCCAATCGCCCGATTTCGCTCCAACCCTTCGGGCAGTGGTCTTTGCGGGCGCCCGGCCAGGGGTGGTCTGCGGCGTTGCGGCGCTTGCCAATAGCCAAGCTATTGGATGCACCCCGCGCCTTGCATACCAGCCCGCCAAGACCGCTGCGCGACCCCTGAGAGATCGTAAACAGGCTCTTAGTCTTCGGCGCACTGAGCGAGCTAGCGCCCCCGAACGGCGGGCCCCCTGCGCGCTGCCCCCGCCACCTGGCAGGCCCTCCGATACGCCCGCAGCGTCACCTCCGCCCGCTGCATCACCGTGTCCTCCACCGTGGCCGCGCCTCCGGCCAACTCATCGGCTTGCGCTTGCAGCAACTCCGCCGGGCTCATGCCCGACGCCTCGCCCGTCAGCAGCGCAATGCCTTCGCTCACGTGCCCCATGGTGTAGACGTGGAACAGCCCGCGCTCTACCGCGTCCAGCACGCTGCGTTCCAGCATCAGGTGGCGCTGGTTGCGGGCAGGAATGAGCACGCCGTGGGTGCCGTCCAGCCCCGCCGTTGCGCAGGCGCGGAACCAGCCTTCGATCTTTTCGTTGATGCCGCCCACGGGCAGCACTTCACCGTGCTGGTTGAGGGCGCCGGTGATGGCAATGCCCTGGCGCAGCGGCAGGCCCGACAGGCTGGACAGCAGTGCGTACAGTTCTGCGCACGAGGCCGAATCGCCTTCCACACCGCTGTATTCCTGCTCGAACACGATGGAGGCGTTGAGCGCCAGCGGTGCCACATGGCTGAACAGCGCGGTGAGGTAGCTGTGCAATATCAGCACGCCCTTGTCGTGGATGGGGCCGGACATGTCCACTTCGCGCTCGATGTTGAGCAGGCCTTCCTGCCCGGCAAACGTGCGCGCGGTGATGCGCACCGGAAAGCCAAAGCGGTAGTCACCCAGATCGATCTGGGTGAGGGCATTGATCTGCCCGGTGACGCTGCTGGTGAGGGTGATGAGGCGTTCCCCCTCCACGATGGATTCGTGCAGCTGCTCTTCTGGGTAGTTGTGGCGCAGCATACGGGCCTGCTGCGCGGCGCGCACATCGGCTGGCTCCACCAGCGTGCCACCCCTGGCCTGGCACAGCGCGGCGGCTTCCATCAGCAGGGCTTCGATCAGTGCGAACTGGGCACTTTGGCGGCCCTGGTCGTCGGCCTCGCGGTGGGCTTGCTCCAGCAGCAGCGCCACGGCGGGGGCGCCAAAGTGCGGCAGGTTGCGGCGCTTGCAGCTGTGGGCCACAAAGATGGCGCTGGCAATGCGGGTGGCGGGGCTGGCGGCAAAGCGCTCCACAAAGTCCACCTTGGCGCGAAAGCGCCGGGCGGTGTCTGGATCGGCTTCCTGCAGGGCGTAGTACTCGTCCACCGACCCGATCAGCACGATCTTCACATCCACCGTCACGGCTTCGGGTTGCAGGGTTACGGGCGCAGAGCCACTGCCGCTGCTGCCGGATTCGTCAATGTGCAGGCGGCTGCAGCGCAAAAAGCGGCGCAGGCGCGCCCACAGGCCTTCTTCGTGCGTCAGGTCGTGCAGGTGCAGCAGCAAGAAGCCGCCGTGTGCGCGCAGCAGGCTGCCTGCGCGCAGCAGGCTGCCTGCGCGGATGCCGGTGTAGTCGGCCTGGGGGGTGTCGCCGTCGTGGCGCGATTCGATGCTGCCAAACAGGGTGCGGTGCTGGGGGTTGTCTTCCACGATGACGGGCGCACCGGCCTGGCCGTGGTGGTCTACCGCCAGATGGACCTGGCACAGGTGCAGCAGCCGGTTCAGGGCGTCATGCGCATCGCCGTCGTCTTCGTCGTCGCTGGGTGTGCTGGCAGGGGGGCTGCTTTTGTCGGTGCTGGTGTCAATGGGGCTGTCTTTGGGGGGCTCCGCCAGTTCAAACCAGTGCAGGTGCTGCAGCAGTTCGCGTTCTACCTGCTGCAGCCAGGTTTGCAGCACCTCGGGTTGTTCGGGCACGGTGCTGCGCACGGTGGCCAGGGCTTGCTGCACCAGGGGGCGCACGGTGCGCTTGCGCAGGTCATTCAGGGCGTCGTCACGCACGCGTTCCAGCGGGCGCAAGGTTTGCGCAAACGCGATGATTTCGGCGCGCAGGGCTTGTTCGGCTTCGTCGATGCGGGCGCGTTGCTCGGGGGGCAGGGCGCGGGCTTCGGCTTCGGTCAGGGGCTGGCCGCTGGCGCCTGTGAGGGTGAACACCATGTGCCCTCCGTCTTCGTCAGAGCGCTGCAGCCGGAACTGCCGGGCCTGGGCAAAGGCCTCCAGCACGGCAAATGCCTTGGCTTCTTGCGCTTCGTAGGTTTGCTCAATGGCGCGGGCCTGGGCGCGGAAGTCAGGGCTGCTCAGGTGGCGCGGGATGTCGGTTTGCAGGGCCTTGGCCAGCTCTGCCATGGCCCGGCGCAACACACGGCCCTGGCCTGCGGGCAGGCGCAGGGCGCGGGGGCGCTCGGGGGCCTCAAAGTTGTGCAGGTAGCACAGGTCTGGCGGCACGGGCCGCAGGGCCGCGGCCGTCTGCATGGCCTGGCGCATGAGGGATGTCCGCCCGCTGCCCACTTCGCCCAGCACAAAGAGGTGGTAGTCGGGCTGGTTCATGTGCAGACCGAACTGTGCGGCAGCCTGTGCGCGTTCTTGCCCGATCCACGGCAGGGGCAAATCTTGCAACTCGGCGGTGCTGGCAAAACCGAGCGAGGTGGGGTCGATGGTCAGGCGCAGTTGCGAGGCAGAGAGGGCGTTGGCGGGCATGGCTGGGTGCAAAAACCTTCCAGCGTTTGCCGCTGGGTGCAGGTTGTTATCAATGAAAAGTGCCTGCAGCGCTTGATGGGTAAGCACAACAAGCTATAAAAATAATAGCAAAAAAACATTTAAGGCAGCCGCACACTTGCCGTGGCGTGGTGCAGCTGCTGGTACGCACTGCCGATCAGTGTGCCACCGGGCAACGCCCTTGGGGCGCACCGCCGGCCAGCGCGTGCTTGCGGGCGTCTTCCTGGGCGTCAGCCCCGGCCACGGTGGTGGGCCAGCCTTGCAGGTGCTGCTGGGTGATGCGGCTCAGGGCGCCAATCCACGGGTGGGTGTCGTTCAGGCAAGGGATGTAGTGGAACTCCTTGCCACCGTGGTGCAGGAAGGCTTCACGCACTTCCATGTTGATTTCTTCCAGCGTTTCCAGGCAGTCGCTGGTAAAGCCGGGGCAGATCACATCGACACGGCGCGTACCTTTTTGGGCCAGGGCTTCGATGGTGGGCTGGGTGTAGGGCTCCAGCCACTTGGCCTTGCCAAAGCGCGACTGGAAGGTGATCTGGTAGCGGTCTTCCCGCAGGCCCAGGCGTTCGGCCAGCAGGCGGCCGGTTTTGCGGGCTTCGCAGTGGTACGGGTCGCCCAGGTGCAGGGTGCGCTCGGGCACGCCGTGAAAGCTCATCACCAGTTGGTCTGGCTGGCCGTTCTCTTTCCAGTGCGACTCCACCGTGCGCGCCAGCGCTTCGATGTAGCCGGCGTCGTCGTGGTAGCGGTTCACAAAGCGCAGTTCGGGCACGTTGCGGGTGCTGGCCGCCCAGGTGTAGACGGCGTCAAACACGCTGGCGGTGGTGGTGCCGGAGTATTGCGGGTACAGCGGCAGGATCAGGATGCGTGTGGCACCCTCGGCCTTCAGCGCATCGAGCTGGCTGGCAATCGAAGGGTTGCCATAGCGCATGGCGTGGCGCACCAGCACGTTGTGCCCGGCTTCGCCCAGCCAGCCGCGCAGCAAGGTGGCCTGCTTGGCCGTCCACACCGCCAGGGGCGAGCCTTCAGGCGTCCAGACGCTGGCGTATTTGGCGGCAGATTTGGCCGGCCGCACCCGCAAAATGATGCCGTGCAGGATCAGCATCCACACCAGCTTGGGAATCTCGACCACGCGGTGGTCAGACAGAAACTGGCCCAGGTAGCGGCGCAGCGCGGGGGCGGTGGGCTCGTCGGGGGTGCCCAGGTTGCACAGCAAAACGGCGGTCCGCTCGGGTTGGCCGTGGGTGTAGGGGGGTTCTGGATGGAAGGGAGAGCGCATGCGCCGATTGTGGCAAATGCGGCGGGAGCCGTTTGCGTGGTGGAGTATTCTCTGGCCCCTATGCCTGCTTCCACCCCCGATGCACCCCAGCTTGCCGAGGCCGCCTTGGCTCTGGACGTGGGCCGTGTGCGCGCCATCTCCATCGACCTGGATGACACCCTGTGGCCCATCTGGCCCACCATTGCCAAGGCCGAACAAGTGCTGCTGCACTGGCTGACCTTGCACGCACCGGCCACCGCCAGGCTGTTTGCCAACACCGAGGCGCTGCGCGCCATACGCAACCAGATGGTGGCCTTGCGGCCCGACCTGGTACACGACTTGAGCGCCCTGCGGCTGGAGTCGATTCGCCTGGCGTTGCAGCAAGCGGGCGATGAACCCGCCCTGGCCGAACCTGCATTTGATGTGTTTTTTGACCAGCGCCAGCGGGTGGAGCTGTTTGACGATGCGCACGACACGCTGGCGTTTCTGTCGGCCCGCTACCCGGTGGTGGCCGTGTCTAACGGCAACGCCGATGTGCACCGCGTAGGCATTGGCCACTATTTCAAGGCCAGCATCAGCGCCAAGGATTTTGGTGTGCCCAAGCCCGATGTACGAATTTTTCATGCAGCGGCCCAGGCAGCCCAGGTGCAGCCCCACGAAGTGCTGCACATCGGCGACGACGCCACAGCGGACGCCCAGGGCGCGTTGGCGGCCGGTATGCAGGCCGTGTGGCTGAACACCGCCGGGCACGACTGGCCGCACCCCGAGCGACCCCATGCCACGGTGGCAAGCCTCACGCACCTTTGCCGCCTGCTGGGCTGAAGGACTGGCTTGCGCTGTCCATTGTTTGAACGCTGATTGATTGACCCTAGCCCGAGACGCCCATGCCGAAAACGCCGATTCCCCTGCCGCAGGTACGCACCGTCGGACTCATGCAGCCCATGACCTGGTTGGTGCTTGCGTGGCGCGACATGGCCCGCTCGGGCTGGATCAGCTTTGCGCACGGCCTGGCGATCACCGCCTTTGGCGGGGCCATTCTGGCGGTGGCACACCACCGCTTCTGGCTGCTGGCGGGGGCTTTGTCCGGCTTTTTGGTGGTGGCGCCCGTGCTGGCCACGAGCCTGTATGCCCTCAGCCGGGCGCTGGAGCAGCGCCAGGAGGCCAACCTGGGGGTCGTGCTCAAGACCTGGTTGAACTGGCAAAACAGCCACCTCAACAAGTGGGGCAACGACTATTGGTGCATGGTGCAGTTTGGCGCCCTGCTGGCGCTTGCGGCCACGGGCTGGGTGATTACTTCTGCCGCCTTCATCACCTTGCTGGCGCCGGTGCCTGTGGAGACACCCATGGACTTCATGCGCCATGTGGTGCTGGCCAACAACGGCTGGTTGTTTGAGCTGTGGCTGGGTTTGGGCAGCCTGCTGGCGGCGCCGATCTTCGCGTCGAGCGTAATTGCCATGCCGCTGCTGCTGGACCGGCGCGCCTCGCTGCGGGTGGCGGTGCTGACCAGCTGGCAAGTGGTGGTGGCCAACCCGTTGCCCATGGCGTTTTGGGCAGCCTTGATTCTGGGCTTCACCTTGCTGGGGCTGGGCTCCTTGCTGCTGGGGCTGATTTTTGTGATGCCGATGCTGGGCCACGCCAGCTGGCACGCCTATCGTGACCTGGTGGATGCATCCAGCCTGCCGCTGCGCGATGCGGCAGTGGCCACGGGGCAACGCAGTGGGGTGTCATCGTGATTTTTGGTTTTACCGAGGCGCAGATTTCGGGCTTCTTCCTCACCTATGGCGTGGGGGCTTTCATCCTCTACATGCTGTTCATCATTGGGCAGCTGGCGTGGGAGTCGAAGGCGGGTCGCTTTGGCACCTTCGTGCTGTTTCTGGGGCTGGGTGTGGGCTTCCTGGGCTTTCTGGCCAAGGTGGTCATCCAGTGGTGGCTGGAGCGCTGACACGCGCCCATCGCCGCCTTGTTCATTCACCGAACCGGGTGCGTTGGGCCCATTGCCATGTCCCCGTCATGAGTGATCTGACAGAGTTTCTTACAATCCACAGCTTCTTGGTACACAGGGCGCGTTCGGCGCCCTTCATATGGAAATAGCAATACTGTTCGCTCTCATCTGCCTCAACGGGGTGTTTGCCATGTCGGAAATCGCGCTGGTGACTGCGCGCAAGGCCCGGCTGCAGAAGTTGATTGATGAGGGCGACAACGGCGCTGCCGCCGCCGTCAAGCTGGGTGAAGACCCCACGCGATTCCTGTCCACGATCCAGATCGGTATCACCTCCATCGGTGTATTGAACGGTATCGTGGGTGAGGCAGCCCTGGCTGCGCCCCTGGCCGAGTGGCTGAGCACGGTCGGGGTTCCATCGCCCTACGCTGGGTATGCCTCCACCGGTTTGGTGGTGGTGCTCATCACCTATTTCTCCATTGTGGTGGGCGAGTTGGTGCCCAAGCGCATCGGGCAGTCTCACCCCGAGACATTCGCCCGGCTGGTGGCGCGCCCCATCAATCTGCTGGCGGTTGCGACCAAGCCGTTTGTGCTGCTGCTGTCGGGCTCCACCCGCACGCTGCTGCGCTTGCTGGGTGTGAAAGAGACCAGCGGCAGCCCGGTGACGGAAGAAGAAATCCACGCCATGCTGGTCGAAGGCACGACGGCCGGGGTGATCGAGTCGCACGAGCACACCATGGTGCGCAACGTGTTCCGGCTCGATGATCGCCAGATTGGCTCCCTCATGGTGCCCCGTGGCGATGTGGTGTGTCTGGACCTGGATGCGCCTTTTGAAGAGAACCTGCGCCGCATCGAAGAATCTGACCACGCCCGCTTCCCGGTGGTGCGCGGTGGCATGGATCACCTGAAAGGCGTGATCAATGCCCGCCAATGGTTGTCGCGCGCGCTGCGCGACCCCAAGCACACGCTGGAAGACCAGCCCTTGCAGACCGCACTGTATGTGCCTGAGACCATCACGGGCATGGAGCTGCTGGACAACTTCCGGCTGTCGGACGTGCACATGGCCTTTGTCATCGATGAGTACGGCGAAGTGCAGGGCATCGTCACGCTGCAAGACCTGATCGAGGCCATCACCGGCGAGTTCCAGCCCCGCGATCCAGAGACCTCCTGGGCTCTGCAGCGGGAAGATGGCAGCTGGCTGCTGGATGGGCACATTCCCGTGCCCGAACTCAAGGATCGCCTCAACCTCAACTCCGTGCCAGAGGAAGAGCGCGGTCGCTACCACACCCTCAGCGGCATGGTCATGCTGCTCACCGGCCGTCTGCCCAAAGTTACGGACACCGTGCAGTGGGAGAACTGGAAGCTGGAAGTGGTGGACATGGATGGCAAGACCATCGACAAGGTGCTGGCAACCCGCCTCCCCAGCCCGGAAGACTCAGCGGCTGAAGCGCAGGAAGCGGGCGGCTGAGCGCGGGCTGGCTGCTGAGCGGCCAGCTTATTCAGGCTGTGCCTGTTTTCCAGAGCCGCAAACCCAGCTCCCGCGCGAGCTGGCGGTATTCCTCCACACGGGCTTGCACGTAGGTCTCCAGGGCGGCTCCGGTGAGCCGGTGCGGGGTCAACCCATGCATTTGGCACAGTGCCGCATAGCCGGGGTCTGCATGGGCCTGCGCGAAGGCTGCCGTCCAGGCCGACACCAGCGCGGGTGGCGTACCCATGGCCATGTAGACGCCCCGAACGGTGGGCCATACCAGAGGCGTGGCTTGCTCTGTGGCGGTGGGCACCTGGCTCAGTGCGCCAGGAAGTCGGGCGGGGGAAAGCACCGCCAGCAGCCGAAATTTCGCCCCATGGGCCTGTGCCTTCATGGCCTCGGCGGCGTCCCCGGTAAAGACGCCGATGTGCCCGCCTACCAGCGCTTTGATGGCCTCACCGCCCCCTTCAAAAGATACGAAGCGCATGTGGCGGGGGTCTCTGCCGGCATGGCGCACCAGCAGCGCGGCTTTCATCCAATCCTGGCTGCCCAGCGTGCCGCCGGCCCCAAACACCATCCGCTGGTTGCTGTCGCGCAGCGCTTGCATCAACTGCGAAAGTGTTTGAAAGGGGCTCTGGGGGTGTACAGCCACCACGCCGTAGTCAGTGCCCAGCGTGGCCACCCAGCGCACAGCGCCCACCGGATGCGGTCCAAAACGGCCTTGGGCAATGTTCAGCAGCGAGCCGCTGGAAAAGGCCACCAGGGCGTGGTGTGAATCCAGCCGACCCGTAGCTGCCCGGTCAAAAGCCACGGCGCCGATGCCGCCAGGGAGGTAGCGCGTGCGCAGTGGCGCAAAGGCGGGACGCACCTTGGCGATGGCCTGGGAGGCCAAGGTGCAGGTCAGATCAAAACCACCGCCCGGCTTGGAGGGTGCGATGCATTCGCTACCAGCCCAATCCTGTGCGGTGGCATCTTGCCCCCACACCCAGCGCGGAGTCAGCGCCAGCGCAGCTGCGTGCAGTGCAACGCGGCGGGGCAGAACAGCGGATTCCGAAGGGTTTGGCATGGTGCTGAATGCAAGGGTGTTCAGTAGCTGGCTCGCGGCGGGTGCTGCTGTGCTGGCGATGATGCGGGCCCGGCTGTACCACCCTGGTGGGCGGCGGGCTTGGGCCACCACACCAGGGCCAACAGGCCTTGGCCACTTTCCCGGTTTTGCAGGCGTAACGCGCCCCCATGCCGTTGTGCGATGGACCGCGCAATCGACAACCCCAGGCCCGAGCCAGCCGTCTTCACCTGCGGCCCGCGTTTGAAACGTTGGCCCAGGGTAGCCTGTTCCTGCTCGGTCAGTCCGGGTCCGTTGTCTTCCACGCTCAGGCTCCAGCCCAGCTCGTCCCCGGCTGCCGCCAGCGTGACGGTGCCCCCTGATGGGGTGTAGGCAATGGCGTTGGCTGCCAGATTGGTCAGCGCTTCGTGCATCAGGTGGGCATCGGCCACGGCCATGGCATGCGAGGGGGCGGGCGGCTGAATGCCAAAGTCGATCTGCTTGGCGCGTGCCTGGGGTAGCAGTTCCAGAGCGACCGTGCGCAGCAGGCTGGACAAGTCCAGGGGCGCGAAATCCAGGGCTGCTGTGTCGCTGCGCCCCAGGGCCAGCAATTGCTGCGTGCTGCGGGTGGCGCGGGCAATTTCGGTTCCCAGGGCTTGCAGTGTCTGCTGCACCAGGTCGCCGTTGGGCTCTCGCCGTGCATAGTCCACCTGCATCTGCAAAGTGGTCAGGTGGGTGCGCAACTGGTGCGATGCGTCGTCCAGAAATTCTCTTTGCTGCGTGATGAGCGCCTGGTTGCGTGCCATGTGCTGGTTGACGGCGGACACCAGGGGGCGGATGTCTGCGGGCAGATCCTGTGGCGGGATAGGCGTCATATCTTCCGGGCTGCGGTCTTGCACGCCTTGCGCCAAACGTGCCAGCGGGCGCAAGGCCAGCGCCAGGGTTCCGGCAGCACCTAGCACCATCAGCACCAGGATCAGTCCATCTCGCAGGGCTGCGCGGCGCACAAAGCGCAGGGTGAAATCGCGGCGCGATTGGGTGCTTTCACCCACTTGCACGATGACGCTGGTATTCGACTGCTCCAGGCTGGTTCCGTTCAGACTCGCATCTGCCGAAATGGGGCGCTGGTAAGCCACCAAGCGCAAGGACTCTCCAAAATACTGGGCGTCGTAAAAACGCGGAACACCTGGCTCCAGCGGGCGGGGCGGTAAGGGCAGATCGGCATTGCCCAGCTCTACCAATGCATCGGACGTCGCTACCCGGAAGTACACCGATCCGCTGGCTGTCAGCTCAAAGAACTCCAGCATGCTGTAGGGCAGCTCGGCCGTGAGCCCGCCCGATGCGGTGGAGATGCCCGCGTCGATGGCCTTGAGCGCCCCCACCAGCGAGCGGTCATACGCCGCGTTGGCTGCCTCCAGCGCATCGTGCCGTGTCATCCAGAGTTCCAGCGCCGTCACCAGCACCAGCAGGGGCAGCAGCACGATGGCCAGGCGCTGCCACAGGCGCAGGCCGGAGAGCGTGGATGGCCATGTGCTGCGCCACAGCGCCATCAATTGCACTCCAGTGCGTAGCCCAACCCGCGCAGGGTGGTGATGCGTACGTCGCTGCCTTCCAGACGCTTGCGCAGCCGGTGCACAAACACTTCCACTGCTTCGGGGTGAACGTCTTCGTCGTCAGAGAACACCCGATCCAGTATTTGCTGTTTGGAAAAGGGCTCGCCGCTGCGTTGCACCAGCACCCGCAGCACTGCCAGTTCGCGCGGGGACAAGGCCAGTGGCGCGCCTTGCAGTGTGAACTGCTTGCGCTGGCCGTCATAAACCAGCGAGCCGCAGGCCAGCCGGGGGTGTTCGTTGCCCCGTGCGCGTCGCACCAGGGCGTGCAGGCGTGCCTCCAGCTCCGCCAGCTCGAAAGGTTTGGCCAGAAAGTCGTCTGCGCCGGCGTTGAGTAGGCGCACCCGCTCGTCCAGCGAATCACGCGCCGTCAGAATCAGCGCGGGAAGGCGTTGGTCGCGTTCGCGCAGCCGTTGCAACACGCCATGGCCGTCCAGCCCCGGCAGGCCCAGGTCCAGCACCAAGGCGTCGTGGTCGGCATGTTGCAGGGCCCGATCGGCCATCAGCCCGTCGCTGACCCATTCGACCTGGATGCCGGCGTGCTCCAGCGCCCGGCTGAGCCAGGTTCCCAGGCTGTGTTCGTCTTCTGCCAAAAGGATGCGCATGATGGGGCGATGCTAATGCGGGACAGACGGCCTGAGGGTAGGCTCGGCAACGTGCACAGCCATTCAAGCCTGCGGCGCAAGCCAGGATGAGGGACAGGCGCAGTCTGTGGTGTGCTCAGTCGGGCTTGACCTTGGCGCGCAGCAATACCTTCTTCCAGCGTTCCTGCTCTGCGGCGATGAACTGGGCAAACTGCGCAGGCGTACCGCCAATGGCTTCGGCTGCGTCGGCGTTGAGCCGTTCCAGCGAGGCGGGGGCTTTGACGGCCTTCATGGTTTCGACCGAGAGCTTTTCGAGGTTGGCTGCGGGCATGTTGGCCGGGGCGAGCATGCCGTACCACTGGGTCATTTCAAAGCCAGGAAAGCCTTGCTCGGCCACGGTGGGCACGTCGGGCAATTGCGGCAGGCGCTTGGCCGAGCCGGTGGCAATGCAGCGCACCTTGCCCGACTTGATGAAAGGCAGCATCGCGGCTGCACCCACGGCTGAGGCCTCAAGGCGGCCCGAGAGCAGGTCGGTCATCATGGGGCCGGTGCCACGGTAGGGCACGTGCAACAGGAACAGGTCGGCAGTCATCTTGAGGTATTCAAACGCCAGGTGCCCCGCGCTGCCATTGCCGGCCGAGCCGTAGCTGAACCTGCCGGGGCTCTTCTTGGCGTAGGCGATGAATTCCTTGAGGTTCTTGACCGGCACATCGGGGTGCACCACATACAGGCTGGGCACCTTGGCCAACAGGCTCACAGGCTTGAAGTCCTTGTTGGCATCGTAGGGCAGCTTGTCGAAGATGAAGGGATTGACCGCCAGCGTGCCGATGTGCCCCAGGATCAAGGTGTGTTGGTCTTCGGCGCGTGCCACTTCCGACATCGCGATGTTGCCAGCGGCCCCTGGCTTGTTGTCCACAAAAACGCTTTGACCCAGGGTCTTGGACAGTTCGGCGGCCGTGGAGCGCGCCACGATTTCTGAGCTGCCCCCTGGTGCAAACGGCACCACAAAACGCACTGATTTGCTGGGCCAGGCGGCTTGGGCTGCTGCGCTGGCAGGCAAAAGCCCTCCCAGAGCGAGCGCGGAACCTGCGCTGAGCAGGTGGCGGCGTGCAGGGTTGAAGGTGGGGGGAAGTTCAAACATGGCGATGTCTCCTCGTTCTGGTCAATGATTCAAAGGCCTGTATGCCTGGAAGCATCGTGCCGAGTGACAGCTTTCGGAATGCTGTCAGTGTGGCATGGTCGCACTGACACAGGCTTGTATTTGTTGCCTTTGCTACCCGGCAGCCCATGGCTTCACAGCGCGCTGTCAGGCCTCTGGGGTGCCTGCCCGCACGACCCGGTTGCGTCCGGTGTTCTTGGCCTGGTAAAGCGCTGCGTCGGAATTGGCCAAGGTCGAGGCCGAGTCTGGCAAGACCGGACACAAGCCCACGCTCATGGTGACCCGGATGGTCTGACCGTCATCGCTGGCAATGGTGCTTTGCTCCAAGGCCATGCGCAGACGCTCGGCGATGGTGTGGCCTTGCTCCACCGTGGTGTTGGGCAACAGCACCGCAAACTCCTCGCCACCCAGTCGTCCCGCCATGTCTTCCTTGCGCAGCAGATTCCCGCGCAACAAGTTGACCAGATGAACCAATACCTTGTCGCCCGTGGCGTGTCCCCAGGTGTCGTTGACGCGCTTGAAGTGGTCCAGGTCCAGCATCAGGAAGGCCGCGGGAGGCGCACCGTGGGCGATATGAGTGATCTCGGCTTCGAGGCGGGCCATGAAAGCGCGCCGGTTGGTCAGGCCCGTCAGGGTGTCTGTGGTAGCCAGCCGCTCCAGCGTACGCTCGCGGCGGCGGCGCTCGGTGATGTCTTGCGCCAGCCACAACCTGCCCAGATCATCGCCCCGGGCGGTGCGTATCTGCACCATGTCGATCCGCACGGTGGTGCCTTGTGCCAGTGCCACTTCGTAAGTCGCGTTGTTACCCATGGTGTACAGCTGCTCTGTGGGGGGCAGCGCATCCAAAACCTCGGACGGAACCATGGCACGCAACTTGGTTCGATCGCAACCCACCAGCTCTTCTGAGGGCGTGCTGACGCCAAAAAGGTCGCACAGGGCTTGGTTCAGCACCACCGCGTTGCCTACCTGGTTTTGTACCAGCACCCCTCCAGGGAAGTGCCGAATCACCTCCATCAAGTGCGCCTGGGCGGTGGCCAACGCCTCTTCGGTCTCGCGCCGCTCGGTGGTGTCCACCAGGGTCCAAATCACGTCGCCCTCTGGCTGCTGCGGGTCCAGGGGGGTGCCTCTGATCGAAAACCAGCGAAGGGCGCCTGTGGCAGTGCGCATGAGGTATTCCACCTCCACGCCACCTTGCTCCCGCACGGCATCCACGTACGGTAGAAATTGCGTGAACGCTGCTTCGTGCCGGTGCAGGACGCTCAGGCTTTTGCCTTGCAGGGGCAGTCCGTCCTCCGAGAAGGTCTCCACGGCTCTGTGGTTGGCCAGCGCAATGATGCGCTCGGGGGTGGAGATGAGGAGGGCCGCTGCGGCATTTTCGAGCAGTGCTTGCCGAAGGTGTGTTTCCTGCTTGCGGGGGGTGATGTCGGTCTGGGTGCCGATGACCAGCCCGGCAATTTCTGTGTCGTCCGGCGCAACTTGCCCTCGGATTTCCATCCATCGCCATGTGCCTTGCTGGGTGAGCAGGCGTGTTTCCATGTCGAAGGGCTCGCCCAGGGCAATCTGGCGTTGCAGCGTGGTAAGCACCCGGTGGCGCTCATCAGGGTGCACATACTCTTGCCATGTCTGAAAGCTCAACTTTTGGGGAAGCACTTCGTAGCCCAGCATCTGGTGGCAGCGCTTGTCCATCTCGATGATGCCCGTGCGGGTGTCCCATTCCCAAAGGCCGTCCTGCACGGCCACCATGGTCAGGCGCAGCCGCGCTTCGCTGCGGCGCAGTGCTTCCATCACGGAGTGTTGTTCAGTCACGTCGTGGATGTATCCATGCCACAACGTAGACCCATCAGCTTCGCGCTCAGGCTTGGCCTGGCCGGCCAACCACCGGGTTTGGCCGTTGGTCAGCACTTGGCGCCATTCGTGGCTCCACAGTTCCAGCGTGCGGGCTGACTCCAGGATGCTGGAGCGCAATGCTTCAAGATCCTCAGGATGGGCACTTGCAAATGCTTGGCGGGAATCCGTCTGCGCCAGCTCGGGGGTGATGCCGTAGATGTCGGCAATGCCAGGGCTCGCATACGGAAAGCAACTGCTTCCGTCAGGCCGCAACCTGAATTGGTACACCGTGCCAGGAACCTGCACCAGCAGTTTGGCCAGGCGTTGCTGTAGTTCCTGGCGCACCGCGTCGATCTCGTGCCGCTGCGTGACGTCGATATAAGTGCCGGTGATGCGTTGCGAAGACGGCTTACCCGCGCGGCGCACGATGCGTCCACGCACCTGCATCCAGATCCAATGGCCGTCCTGGTGGCGCAGCCGGGGCTCTGCCTCGAAGAATTCGGACTCCCCGCGAACATGGGCCTCGAGGGCATCACGCCAGGCTGGCCAATCCTCAGGGTGGATCAACGCTTGGAGTTGCTCATGGTTGGGGTGGGAGGCTTCCTTTGGCAACCCCAGCAGACGGACCCAGCTGCGGTCAAAAAAGAAATCTCCTGCAGGCGGGCTCCAGGTCCATGTGCCCAGCTTGCCGCCTTCCAGTGCCAGTCGGTAACGTTGCCTTTGGCGCTCCAGCCGTTCATGGTCCTGCTCTTGACGTTGGAAGAGCAGCGCAATCCAGCACGCCGCCAGCACAAACGCCAGCGTTCCCACGGCATTGCGCAGGCGGCTGTCGCGCACGGATTGGTACGTTCCCATCATGGCCTGGTCATGGCTGAGTCCAACACTGATAACCAGGGGGTACTGGGCGAGTCGCTGCCAGGCGTAGAACCGGTGCACATCTTCAATAGGCGCGGCAAATTGGTATCGCCCACTGGTGCGCTCTGGGTAGCGCAGAAATTCGCGGTCTGCGGGTACGTTCAGGGCCATTACCTCCTTTTGACCGTGGGAGCGCGCGAGATACGCCCCATCAGCGCGCAGCAGCAGTGCTGCGTCGTTGCCCTGGGTGAATACATCGCGCAAGTTATTGGAGAGGTAGTCCGGGTTGATGGAAAGCACTACCACGCCGCCAAAGCGGTTGCCTTGGCTGATAGGGTAAGACACTTGCACCGACCACTGCCCCGACACCCGGCCCAGTGTGGGGCGGCTAATGTAGAGGCGCTTTTCCGTCTCCAAGGTGTGGGCCTGGAAGTGGGGACGGTCTCCGATCGATGTGCCCAGCGTCGCGCTGTCGGGCGACAGCGACGAATACACGATGCGTCCACTGGAGTCTGCCACCGCGATTTGCAAAATACTGCCCGGCGGGAACGACGCAAGGGCGTCGGTCGCTGCCAACTGGAAGGTGTGCTGCGGGTCGTGTTCGTGCAGAACGGCCAGACTGCGCGCCAGGTATTCCAGCCCGCCCATCAATGTTTCCATTTGGGCCGCAAGGGTGCGCGCAATGTGCGTGGCACGCAGTTCGGTCTGTGTCTCCGCAAAGGTCGTTTGCTCTTGCTGTTGCGCGAGCAAAAGCCACCAGTAAGCGCCACAGGCAACGAGTACCGCGGCCAATGCGCCCGTCACCCTCCAGTGCATCCAGAACTTTTTCATCGGGTGCATCCTGACTGTGAACGGATGAGGGCTAAGAAGGCTCGTTTGTGTCAGGGCTTTGTCGCAAGCCCAGCGGGCTTGGCCCACAGGGCGGCCGAGGCGGCTGGCAGGGAAACTGCGGACACCGTTCGGAGTGACGAGACTGCGGAGTAGGCGAAAAAACGCATTAATACCGACTTTATCGTTCTGTAGCAGATAGTTACTGATAAAGCGTCGGACCCTTTCCCGTAGAGGGCCCCGTTCGGTATCCAGATCGACGATTTTTGATGCGTATCAAGGTCGCTCTGGTCGGTTGGACTGCTTGCGACCGCGCCAGGATTAGCCCGCCAAGCGGGTCGTTTTCAGTGGCGCAGGCCTGTGATTTGCTGCGCTGCGTGCAGGCCGCTGCGGATAGCGCCTTCCAGCGTGGCTGGGTAGGGGCCTTCCGTGTAGTCGCCTGCGGCCCACAGGCCTGAGAGCACGCGATTTCCAGGACGGCGCAGGCTTGGGGTACAGGCAAAGGTTGCGCGTTTTTCCACCACGGTCTGGAGGGGGCGCAGGGTTTTGAGGCCCAGCTGTTCCTGGGCCTGGCGCACAACCTGATCCTCAAGCGTGGCACGGTCTTGCTCACTGACGCTGACCACAAAGGCCAGCAAACCGGCAGGCCCCCCCAGGTGCCCGCGGTCGAACACAAACTGTGCGGGTTGCTCGGGGCCTGGGCGCAAGGCCAGCATTGCCTGGTTCAGGGTATGGCGACTTTCCTCAGTGTGCCCAGACCCATTCGGGAGGCTGGTGGCAGAGGCCTGTGCGTACACCGTACCGATGGATGTGAACCGCAGTGCTTGGGTTACATGGATCCACTCGGCGGCTTCGCCTTGTTCGGTTTGGGAAAGGCTGCCGTGGGCCGCTTGCACCAGGCGGGCTGCCTCCGTGCTGTGGGTGGCCAGCACCACCGAGTCAAAGCGTGTGCCGTCCACGTCCCAGCCGTCAGGGGTGCGCGCCAGGCCTGCCACGCGTTGCCCCGTGTGCAGCGCCGCTCCCTGGGCTTGCAGCCACTGCGCAGCGGTATCCGGAAACAGCGTACCCAGGTCGGTGCGCGGCAGCAGCAGGTTTGAGCCACCGCGCCCGCTGAACAGGCTGTCGCGCAACACGCGCAAGAACACTTCCGCGCTGGCCTCGTGCGCGGGGGTGTTGAGTGCCGATACGCACAGGGGCTCGATGAACTCCTGCAGCAGGCGCTGCGGCAGGCTTTCGCACAGCTGCGCTACCGACCAGCGCGCATCGCACCGGAAGCCCTTGAGCTGCCAGCTGGCGCAAGTGCGCAGCAGTGCGACTTTGTCAGTCCAACTCCAGCCGCGTGCCCGCGCCACGCCCACCAGCGCATCCCAGGGGGGCGGCAGGTCAGGCAGTTCCAGGCCGCTGCGGTCGGCGTAGGTCAAGGTCAGGGGGAGGCGCAGCATGGCGCTGGGCACGTCCACGCCCACCGTGCGCATCAAACGCAGGGTTTCGGTGTAGGCACCAATCAGGATGTGTTGCCCGTTGTCCAGCACGAGGGGCTGGCCCGCTGCATCCACGGTGTGCAGTGCCCGTGCACGCCCACCCAGGGTGCCAGCGGCTTCCATTACCGTGACGTGGTGGCCTGCCTGCGTCAACGCCACGGCTGCCGCCATGCCGGCCCAGCCGGCGCCCACCACCGCGACGCGCATCACATGCGCCCCAGGGCCTGTACCTTCCATGCCAGCCAGAACTTGCGCAAGGGCGTGAGGCGAATGCGCTGGTGCAGCACCTGGAAGTTGTCGTGTTCGATTTCGCGCAGCAGGGTGCGGTAGATGCTGGCCATCATGAGCCCAGGCTTTTGGGCGCGGCGGTCTGCGTCGGGCAATAGGGCCAGCGCCTCGTCGTACAGGCGGTGCGCTCGCTCGGCCTGAAAGCGCATGAGGGCGGTGAAACGGTCGGAATACGTGCGCTTCAGAATTTCGTGCGCCTTCACATCAAACTGCTGCAACTCGCTGACGGGAAGGTAAATGCGGCCCAGCATGGCGTCTTCACCCACGTCGCGGATGATGTTGGTGAGCTGAAACGCCAGCCCCAGCGTGTGTGCGTATTGGGTGGTGCGCTCGTCGGTCTGGCCAAAAATGCGCGCAGCCACCTCGCCCACAATGCCCGCCACCAGGTGGCAATAGCCCTTGAGGCCTGCAAAGTCGAGGTAGCGGGTTTGCTCCAGGTCCATCTGGCAGCCATCTATCACCGCCTGCAGGTGGCGCTGCTCAATGCCGTAGTCGGCGGTGTGCGGCATCAGCGCCTGCATCACCGGGTGCGTGGGCTGGCCGCCAAAAGCCTTGGCCACTTCGGCCTGCCACCAGGCCAGTTTGGTGCGGGCCACGCCGGGGTCAGACACTTCGTCCACCACGTCATCCACTTCGCGGCAAAACGCATAGAACGCGGTAATCGCTGCGCGCCGGGGCGCGGGCAGGAACAAGAAGGCGTAATAGAAGCTGCTGCCCGAGGCAACCGCTTTTTGTTGGACGTACTGTTCCGGAGTCATGGGGCGCGATTGTCCCACGCGCTGTGTGGCCCGGGCCCGAGAATCTCCGCGCCAGGGGGCTTTGCCCGGCCCCTGGGGATGAGCCTGTGATTTTCAAAGGGCGCTCTGTCACTCGCACGCTGGAGCGGCGAAACGATGCAATAAGCGATGTGCCAGCTGTGCATTGCAGCATCCATCTCTCCGATGGGGCTTGCGCCACGGCCGTTAGCGCGCCAACTTGCCTGGTGCTGCTTCAGCATTCCACAACATTCACCGCCAGCCCCCCGCGCGAGGTCTCCTTGTATTTGCTCTTCATGTCGGCACCGGTCTGCATCATGGTTTTGATGACCTTGTCGAGCGACACCACATGCTGGCCATCGCCGCGCAGGGCCATGCGGGCGGCGTTGATTGCCTTGATGGCGCCCATGGCGTTGCGCTCAATGCAGGGGATTTGCACCTGCCCACCCACGGGGTCGCACGTCATGCCCAGGTTGTGTTCCATGCCGATTTCTGCGGCGTTTTCCACCTGCTCGGGCGTGCCGCCCATCACAGCGGCGAGGGCACCCGCGGCCATGGAGCAGGCCACGCCCACCTCGCCCTGGCAGCCCACCTCGGCACCCGAAAGCGATGCGTTGACCTTGTAAATGATGCCGATGGCGCCCGCAGTGAGCAAAAAGGTGGCAATGCCCGCATCGTTCGCACCGGGCAGGAACCGCACGTAGTAATGCAGCACTGCGGGGATGACCCCGGCGGCACCGTTGGTGGGTGCTGTGACCACGCGGCCGCCAGCGGCGTTTTCTTCATTGACGGCCATGGCGTAGAGGTTCACCCAGTCGAGCATGGACAGCGGGTCGCGCAGCGCGGCCTCGGGGTGGCTGCTCAGGTTGCGGTGCAGTTCGGCCGCGCGGCGGCGCACATGCATGGGGCCGGGCAGAGTGCCAGTGGCCGCGCAGCCGCGTTGCACGGCCCCAGCCATGGTCTGCCAGATGCGCAGCAGCTGGCGTTGCACTTCGTCGGCGCTGTGCCAGTGCTGCTCGTTGGCGGCAGTGACCTGGGCCATGCTCAAGCCCGTGGCGCGGCACTGCGCCAGAAGTTCTGCCCCGGTGCTGTAAGGGTAGGGCAGCCCCTGGCCATGGCCCTGGCTGCCGGAAGCAGCTGCTGCGCCGGGGTTGGTCACGCGCTGGCCTTGCTCGTCCACTACAAAGCCGCCGCCAATCGAGTAGTACTCGCGCACGGCGATTTCCTGGCCCTGCGCGTCAAAGGCACGAAAACACAGGCCGTTGGGGTGGCGGGGCAGGCTTTTGCGCCGCAGCAGCATGTGTTCCTTGTCGATCCAGGGAATGCTGTGTTCGCCCAGCAGCGGCAGGCGTTGGCTGCTGCGAATCTGGGCCACGGTGGGCGCGATCTGGTCGGGGTCGATGGTGTCAGGCTCGTGGCCTGCCAGGCCCAGCAGCACAGCGGTGTCGGTGCCATGCCCGATGCCCGTGGCGGACAGCGATCCAAACAGCTCGGCCACCACATGGTGCACTGCCGCCAGCCCCACGGTGGCTTGCAGGTGGCATGAGAACTGCCGCGCCGCAATCATGGGGCCCACGGTGTGGGAGCTGGAGGGGCCGATGCCAATTTTGAAAAGGTCGAAGACGCTGACGGACATGGTGGTGCGAGGCCGTGGTTCGGGTTGTGATCCTGTCAAGGCTAGCGGCGCCGTGCTGCCGCCGCACGCGCGGAATCCCTGCCCCTCATGCCGGTGGCGGCAAGGCGGGCCAGGGTGGCTGGCGTGCTGGGTTGCCTGCCAATCATCAATGATGCTATTAAAAATGTAGCTGCTTGCGCTTTTGGATAAAGCGCTAGAGCATGATTTGACTTGAATTTTTCGGGCGCTTGAAGCCGGCGGGTTAGCGTCCGTTGTGGGGCATAAATCTTTCTTACATTGCCACGGCGCGGGCCAGCATCACGATCCAGTCCGGGGCATGCAGGCGGGGGCGGGTGTGCAGGCTGCCGCCTTGAAGGGCGTCCACCTTGTCCAGAATGCGCAGGCCGCCTTGCACCACCAGGCGCAGCTCCCACCCCATGCGCCCGGGCAGGCGGTGTACCAGGGGTGCGCCTTGCACCATCAGGGCCCGTGCCCAGTCGGCGCTGTCTTGAATCAGTCGTGCATTCTGCGGCGTGGTCTGGCGTGCCAGCAGCTCGGCCTGGCAGGCGCCGTAGGCTGCGCAGTCGGCGCGGGGCAGGTAGTGGCGGCCGCGCGGAATGTCCACGCTCAAGTCCTGCCAGAAATTGGCCAGCTGCAAGGCTGTGCAGATGGCGTCGCTTTGCTGCAGTGCCTGCGCATCGCTCACGCCATACAGGTGCAGCAGGAGGCGGCCTACCGGGTTGGCAGAGCGGCGGCAGTAGTCCAGCAGTTCTGCCCGGTCGGCGTAGCCCTCGGCGTCACGCGTCTTTTCCACGTCTTGGGCGAAGGCGCTGAGCAGGTCGGCCAGCAGGTTCACAGGCAGCTGGTGCTGTTCGATCATGGCGCGCAGCGGAAGAAACACCGTCTCCCAACGCTCCGATGGTGCGTGCCCCTGGGCGACAGCTTGCAAGTCGGCCTCAAACGCTGCCAGGTCTTGCAGGCGCTGCGCTGGCGGGGCGTCGCCTTCGTCAGCAATGTCGTCGGCGGTGCGTGCAAAAGCGTAGATCGCCCGAATAGGCGGGCGCAGGCGGGGCGGGCACAGCAGCGACGCCACCGGAAAATTCTCGTAGTGCGTGACTGCCGCTGCGGCCTGGGCCGCTGGGGCGGCCAAAGGGGTCGCAGAAGGGGCAGGGGAAGAGCGATTTTCAGGATTCATGGCGGCGTGGATTGTCGCTTGACAATGCCCGGGCCTTCTCATAGATTACTAACCGGTCAGTCAGTAGCTGTTTTGGCACTGTCTGACCAGGGCTGGTTGAAGGCCTCTCTCCTGAACAAATCACCGCTTTTGCAGACCCGAATCAAGGGGTTGCTCCCGGTTGCTCCTGCCGCGCCGGTCCATCGCTGTGGCGTGCACGACTGTGTTGTGGTGCCCTATCGCGTGATTTGCCGGGGAGGGGCTCATCGGCTTTGGCCTGGGCGCAGGGCAAGGGGCAGTCCACCTTGCACAGCCCGGTCGCACCATTTTTCATCACTGGATTTTCCATGCGTACACCTTCCGCTTCGCGGCCATTTCACGGGTTTCACAGGTATCTCATGCTTCTGGGCGCAGTGGCGCTGATGACCGCTTGTTCGAGACCAGAGCCGCCGCAGGAGCCCGTGCGTGCCGTCAAGTTGATGACCGTGGGCGTGGGGGCGTTGGAGTCGCAATTGGAATATGCAGGCGAGGTGCGCGCCAGGGTGGAGTCCCGCCTGGGCTTTCGCGTGGGCGGCAAGATCGTGCAGCGCCAGGCCGAACTGGGCCAGCGCGTGAAGGCAGGCGATGTGCTGGCGCAGCTGGACCCCAAGGACTACCAGTTGGCGGCGGAGGCCGCCCGCGCGCAGCTGGCTGCAGCCACCACCCAGCGCGACCTGGCGGCGGCCGACTACAAGCGCTACGCAGCGCTGAAAGACCAGAATTTCATCAGCGGTGCCGAGCTGGAGCGGCGCGACACCGCCCTGAAGACCGCGCAAGCCACGCTGGACCAAGCCAAGGCGCAACTGGCCTCGCAAGGCAACCAGGCCGCCTACACGCGGCTGGTGGCCGATGCGGCTGGCGTGGTGACCGGCATTGATGCTGAGCCAGGCCAGGTGGTGGCGGCAGGTGCGCCCGTGGTGCGCATCGCCCAGGACGGGGCCCGTGATGTGGTGTTTGCCGTGCCCGAGGACAAGGTGGCCGCCATGGCCCCCGGCCAGGAAGTGGCCGTGCGTGGCTGGGCCAATGGCAAGACGTTGACGGGCAAGGTGCGCGAAGTGGCCGCCAGTGCCGACGCTGCCACCCGCACCTTCCAGGTCAAGGTGGCCATCGATCGCGCCGAAGCGCCGGCTTTGGGCTCCACTGTGTACGTCACCCCCAAGGCGCTGAGCCATGCCGGCACCCCCGCCATCAAGCTGCCCACCACGGCCTTGCGCCAGGAAGGGCAGTCCACCGCGGTGTGGGTGTATGACCCAGCCACCAGCACCATCAAGTCCCAGGTCATCCAGATTGCCACTGCTGATGGCAACGATGCGGTGGTGGCCTCTGGCCTCACGCCTGGCATGCAGGTGGTGGCCACCGGGGTGCATGTGCTCTCACCAGGGCAGAAGGTAACGGTATATCAGCCAAAAACGGCTGTAGCGCCCGTGAATCAAGCGCCAGCAGCTACTGATTCAGTAGCAAGCGGTGCATCCCAGCCCGCTGCGAAGTAAGGCACACCATGAGCCAGAACCAACCAAAAGAGGGGTTCAACCTCTCCAAGTGGGCGCTCGACCACCCGGCGCTCACGCGCTACTTGATGGTCGTGCTGATGCTGCTGGGCTTCGCGGCCTATTTCCAGCTGGGGCAGGACGAAGACCCGCCTTTCACCTTCCGGGTGATGGTGGTCCGCACCTACTGGCCTGGCGCCACGGCGCAACAGGTGGCCGAGCAGGTGACCGACAAGATCGAGCGCACGCTGCAGGAAGTGCCTTACGCCGACAAGATCCGCAGCTACTCCAAGCCGGGCGAATCGCAGATCATCTTCCAGATCAAGGATTCATCGCGCCCGAACGAGGTGGCCAATATCTGGTACACGGTGCGCAAGAAGGTGGGCGACATGCGCTACACCCTGCCCACCGGCGTCCAGGGGCCTTTCTTCAACGATGAGTTCGGCGATGTGTATGGCGTGATCTACGCGCTGGAGTCCGAAGGCTTCAGCTACGCAGAGCTGAAGACCTTTGCCGACGATGTGCGCCAGCAACTGCTGCGCGTGCGCGATGTGGCCAAGGTCGAGCAGTTTGGCGTGCAGGACGAAAAGCTGTTTGTCGAAATCTCGCAAAAGCGCCTGTCGCAGCTGGGGCTGGATTTCAACCAGGTGCTGGCGCAGCTGGGCCAGCAAAACGCCGTGGAGTCGGCCGGGGCTGTGCAGACCCCGCTGGACCAGGTGCAGGTGCGTGTGGGCGGCCAGTTCAACGCCATTGAAGACCTGCGGGCCATGCCGATTCGCGGCCCGTCGGGTGCGCAGTTCCGCCTGGGCGATATTGCAGAGGTCAAGCGTGGCTACGTAGACCCGTCCACCGTGAAGGTGCGCCACCAGGGGCGTGAGGTGATTGCGCTGGGTATCTCGATGGCCAAGGGTGGCGACATCATTGCCCTGGGCAAGGCGCTGGAACAGGCCACGCAGCGCATCGGCAACTCGTTGCCAGCGGGCGTCAAGCTGGTCAATGTGCAAGACCAGCCCAAGGCCGTCTCTACCTCGGTCAACGAATTTGTGAAGGTGCTGATCGAAGCCGTGGTCATCGTTCTGGCCGTGAGCTTCATCAGCCTGGGCCTGCACAAGCGCCCTGGCAACCACCCGCTGTGGAAGCGCTGGTACATCGACCCCCGGCCCGGCCTGGTGGTGTGCATCACCATTCCCATGGTGCTGGCCGTGACCTTTTTGGCCATGTGGTACTGGGGCATTGGCCTGCACAAGATTTCGCTGGGCTCGCTCATCATTGCGCTGGGCCTGCTGGTGGACGACGCCATCATCGCCGTCGAAATGATGGTGCTGAAGCTGGAAGAGGGCTACGACAAGGTGCGCGCCGCCACCTTTGCCTATGAGCTGACAGCCATGCCCATGCTGACGGGTACGTTGATCACGGCTGCAGGCTTTTTGCCGATTGGCATTGCCAAGTCGATGACGGGTGAATACACCTTCGCGATTTTTGCCGTGACGGTGATTTCGCTGGTGCTGTCATGGGTGGTGTCGGTGTACTTCGTGCCTTACCTGGGCACGCTGCTGCTCAAGGTGCCGCCCCATGTGCAGGCCGCCCAGGCCAACAAGGGCATTACCGACGACCCGCACGAGGTGTTTGACAGCCCGTTCTACACCGCCTTTCGGCGGCTGGTGGATTGGTGCGTGCAGCACCGCTGGATCACCATTGGCCTCACGGCCCTGACCTTTGCCCTGGGTATTGTGGGCATGGGCAAGGTGCAGCAGCAGTTTTTCCCGGATTCCAGCCGTCTCGAAATCATGGTGGAAGTCTGGTTCCCTGAAGGCACATCGTTTGCGGGCAACGAAGAGGTCACCAAGCGGGTGGAGCAGCGTCTGCTGACCGAAGCCGGCGTGAATTCCGTGACCACCTGGGTGGGTTCGGGTGTGCCGCGTTTCTATCTGCCGCTGGACCAGGTGCTGCCGCAAACCAACGTGTCGCAGTTCATCGTCTTGCCCAAGGACCTGGCGGTGCGTGAATCGCTGCGCATCAAGCTGCCCACGCTGCTGGCACAGGAATTTCCTGAGGTGCGCGGGCGCGTGAAATTGCTGCCCAACGGCCCGCCCGTGGCCTACCCCGTTCAGTTCCGCGTGATGGGCCCTGACCCGGTGGTGCTGCGTGAGCGTGCTGACGAGGTGAAGGCTGCACTGCGCGCCAGCCCCGACATGCGCGGCGTGAACGACAACTGGAACGAGTCCGTGAAAGTGCTGCGCATGGAGGTGGACCAGGACAAGGCGCGTGCGCTGGGGGTCAGCAGCCAGTCCATCGCCCAAGCCGCCAAGATCATGCTGGCCGGCTCGCAGATCGGGCAGTTCCGCGAGGGTGACAAGCTCATCGACATCGTGCTGCGCCAGCCGCTGGACGAGCGCAACGCCATTACCGATATTGGTAGCGCTTATCTGCCCACGGCCTCGGGCAAGTCCATCCCGCTCACGCAAATTGCCAAGCCTGTATTCACCTGGGAGCCCGGTGTGATGTGGCGCGAGAACCGCGACTACGCCATCACGGTGCAGGGGGATGTGACCGAGGGAATGCAGGGCGCCACGGTGACGGCCGCGCTGCTGCCCGGCCTGCGCGAGATCGAAGCCCGCTGGCATGCGGCAGGGCAGGGCGGCTATCGCATTGAAGTGGCCGGTGCCGTGGAGGAAAGCTCCAAGGGGTCTGCGTCGATTGCGGCAGGCATTCCGATCATGCTGTTCATTACCTTCACGCTGTTGATGCTGCAACTGCACAGCTTCAGTCGCGCGATGCTCGTCTTCCTGACCGGCCCGCTGGGGCTGGCCGGGGTGGCTGGTGCGTTGCTGCTGCTGAACCGTCCGTTTGGCTTTGTGGCGTTGCTGGGGGTGATTGCCCTCATGGGCATGATCCAGCGCAATTCGGTGATCCTCATCGACCAGATCGAGCAAGACCGTGCACGCGGCGTGCCTGCGTGGGACGCGATTGTGGAGTCGGCTGTGCGCCGTCTGCGCCCCATCGTGCTCACTGCCGCGGCGGCGGTGCTGGCCATGATTCCCTTGTCGCGCAGCGTCTTCTGGGGTCCTATGGCCGTGGCCATCATGGGTGGCTTGGTGGTCGCTACCGTGCTCACTTTGCTGGCTTTGCCAGCGATGTACGCAGCGTGGTTCAGGGTGCGTCGCCCGGCTCCTGAAGTACTTTGAAGAAAGGTTTCGGTCAGCTGCCCCGCACATCAGGGTAAAATAGAAGGTTGACCGATTTCACACAGGCGGCGAGCCGTGCTTGCCGCCTGTTTGTTTGTAGAACCGCGCGGGTGGCGAAATTGGTAGACGCACCAGGTTTAGGTCCTGACGCCAGCAATGGTGTGGGGGTTCGAGTCCCCCCCCGCGCACCATCCATGTGAGACTTTGCGGAACACGGCGCTGCTGCGCTGCAGCCAGCACGATCCACATTCATAAGAGGAATAGCCATGGCCGTTACTGTTGAAACCCTTGAAAAGCTCGAGCGCAAGATCACGCTGAGCGTGCCCGTTACCTTGATCCAGGCTGAAGTGGACTCGCGCCTGAAGCGCCTGGCCCGCACGGTCAAGATGGACGGTTTCCGTCCTGGCAAGGTGCCCATGAATGTGGTGGCTCAGCGCTATGGCTACTCAGTTCAGTACGAAGTGCTGAATGACAAGGTGGGCGAGGCTTTTGCCGTGGCCGCCAACGAAGCCAAGCTGCGTGTGGCGGGTCAGCCCCGTATCACGGAAAAAGAAGGCGCCCCTGAAGGTCAAGTCACTTTCGACGCCGTTTTCGAAGTGTTCCCTGAAGTCAAGATCGCCGATCTGTCGGATGCCGAAGTGGAAAAGCTGTCGGCTGAAGTGACCGATGCCGCTATCGACAAGACCATCGACATCCTGCGCAAGCAGCGCCGCAGCTTCGCCCAGCGCGCGCTGGACGCTGCCGCCCAGGACGGTGATCGCGTGGCTGTGGACTTCGAAGGCAAGATCGACGGCGAACCCTTTGAGGGCGGCAAGGCAGAAGGCTTCCAGTTCCTGGTGGGCGAAGGCCAGATGCTCAAGGAGTTTGAAGACGCTGTGCGTGGCATGAAGGCCGGTGAAAGCAAGACTTTCCCGCTGGCTTTCCCTGCCGATTACCACGGCAAGGAAGTGGCTGGCAAGACTGCTGATTTCCTGGTCACCGTCAAAAAGATTGAAGCCGCTCACCTGCCCGAAGTGAACGACGCCCTGGCAAAGTCTCTGGGCATTGCTGACGGTTCCGTCGAAGGCCTGCGCGCAGACATCAAAAAGAACCTCGAGCGTGAAGTCAAGTTCCGCCTGCTGGCTCGCAACAAGCAAGCCGTGATGGACGCCCTGGTGGCCAAGTCTGAGCTGGATCTGCCCAACGCCAGCGTGCAAGCCGAAATCGCCCGCCTGATGGAAGGTGCCCGCGCTGAACTCAAGCAACGCGGCATCAAGGATGCTGATAAGGCAGAAATCCCTGAAGACGTGTTCCGTCCCCAGGCTGAGCGCCGTGTGCGCTTGGGTCTGGTTGTTGCTGAGCTGGTGCGTGCCAACGAACTGCAAGCCAAGCCTGAGCAACTGAAGGCCCACATCGACGAGCTGGCTGCCAGCTACGAGAAGCCTGAAGACGTGGTGCGCTGGTACTTCGGCGACCGCCAGCGTCTGGCAGAAGTGGAAGCCGTGGTGATCGAAAATAACGTGACCGAGTTCGTGCTGAGCAAGGCCAAGGTGGTTGAAAAGGCCGTGTCGTTCGACGAGTTGATGGGCCAGGGCTGAAGCCCTGCTGCTGGCCATTTCCTACGGAATTGAGCTGGCAGTAATGCCAACCAAGGGGCTTGTGCTTTTGCGCACAGGCCCCAATTCATTTCTGGGTACAGTACCTGCTTGACTGGAGAAAACATGAGCGCATTGGAAACACAAGGCCTGGGCATGATCCCCATGGTCATCGAGCAGTCTGGCCGTGGTGAACGGTCGTATGACATTTACTCGCGCCTGCTCAAGGAGCGCGTGATTTTCTTGGTAGGGCCTGTCAACGACCAGACTGCCAATCTGGTGGTGGCGCAGTTGCTGTTCCTTGAGAGCGAAAATCCTGACAAGGACATTTCGTTCTACATCAACTCGCCTGGCGGTTCCGTCAGCGCGGGCATGGCGATTTTCGACACAATGAACTTCATCAAGCCCGATGTGTCAACGCTATGCACCGGTATGGCTGCCAGCATGGGCGCCTTTTTGTTGGCAGCAGGTGCCAAAGGCAAACGCTTTGCACTGCCCAACTCCAAGGTCATGATCCACCAGCCTCTGGGTGGTATGCAGGGGCAGGCCACTGAAATTGAGATCCACGCCCGTGAAATTCTCAAGACCCGTGAGCAACTGAACAAAATCCTGGCCGAACGCACAGGTCAGCCGCTGGAGAAGATCCAGCGCGACACGGAGCGCGACTATTTCCTGTCTGCCGATGAAGCCAAGGATTACGGCTTGGTGGATCAGGTGATCAGCCAGCGCGCCTGAACCCGGTAGCACACTGGGCGGCGTTTTCCCTTGGGGAAGACGCCGTTTTTATTTGGTTATCATCCCGACAACTTTCCGTAACAAGGCATTGCCCCATGGCCGAGAAAAAAGGCTCCTCCAGCGAAAAAACCCTTTACTGCTCCTTCTGCGGTAAAAGCCAGCACGAAGTCAAAAAGCTGATCGCTGGTCCTTCGGTCTTTATCTGTGATGAGTGCATTGACCTTTGCAATGAAATCATCCGTGATGAGTTGCCGGTGGGCGAGTTGTCCAAGGATGCGCGTAGTGACCTGCCGACACCGGCTGAGATCAAGACCAATCTTGACAACTATGTGATCGGCCAAGACGTAGCCAAGCGAACGCTTGCTGTGGCCGTGTACAACCATTACAAGCGTTTGCGTCACAAGGACAAGGCGCTCAAGGACGATGTTGAGCTCTCGAAGAGCAATATCTTGCTGATTGGCCCCACGGGCTCTGGCAAGACTTTGCTGGCCCAGACACTCGCGCGCATGCTGGATGTGCCTTTTGTCATGGCCGATGCCACCACGCTGACCGAGGCTGGCTACGTGGGCGAGGACGTGGAAAACATCGTGCAGAAGCTGCTGCAGAGCTGCAACTACGATGTCGAACGTGCCCAGCGTGGCATCGTTTACATCGATGAGATCGACAAGATTTCTCGCAAATCTGACAACCCCTCCATCACCCGTGACGTGTCTGGTGAAGGCGTCCAGCAGGCATTGCTCAAGCTGATCGAAGGAACCATGGCGAGCGTGCCTCCCCAGGGCGGCCGTAAGCATCCCAACCAGGATTTCTTGCAGATCGACACGACTAACATCTTGTTCATTTGCGGTGGCGCTTTTGCCGGCTTGGAGAAGGTCATCGAAAACCGTACCGAAGCGTCTGGTATCGGTTTTGGTGCGGCAGTGCGCAGCAAGAAGCAGCGGTCGCTGACGGATGTCTTCCAGGAGATCGAACCTGAAGACCTGATCAAGTTTGGCATCATCCCTGAGCTGGTAGGCCGTATGCCGGTGGTGACGGCGCTGGCTGAATTGAGTGAAGACGCGTTGGTGCAGATCCTGACAGAGCCCAAGAACGCGCTCGTCAAACAGTACAGCAAGCTCCTCTCCATGGAAGGTGTGGAGCTGGAGATTCGCCCAGCGGCCTTGAAGGCGATCGCGCGCAAAGCGTTGGCGCGCAAGACGGGAGCGCGCGGTTTGCGATCCATCCTGGAGCAATCGCTCATTGGCACCATGTTTGACCTGCCCAACACCAGCAATGTTGAGAAAGTGGTTGTTGACGAGGCAACCATCGAAGAAAACAAGCCGCCGCTTCTCGTGTACCGCGAAGCGGCCAAGAAGGCCTGAGATGCCCGGTACGGGCTTGCACCCAGCAGCCCTTTCTTTCAGCAACCCTTGCGCCAGTGCGGCTGCGTGCAAGGGTTGAAAATCCCCATATGTGGACCATATTCCACAGAGTTAACTGAGGATTTCCATGTCCGGACATACCCCCCTCCCAGCCACCCCCCTTGACCTTCCACTGTTGCCCTTGCGTGATGTGGTGGTGTTCCCCCATATGGTTATCCCCCTCTTTGTGGGAAGACCCAAAAGCATCAAGGCGTTGGAGTTGGCCATGGAAGCCGAGCGGCGCATTATGTTGGTCGCCCAGAAGGCAGCCGCCAAAGACGAGCCTTCGGTGTCTGATATGTTTGATGTCGGCTGTGTCTCGACCATCTTGCAGATGCTCAAACTTCCCGACGGCACCGTCAAGGTGCTGGTGGAAGGCCAGCAGCGTGCCTTGGTCTCCTCCATAGAGGATGCAGAAACCCATTTCAACGCTACGGTGACGCCAGTTGCCCCTGCTGCTGACGAAGCCAAGTCGAGTGAAATTGAGGCTTTGCGTCGAGCAGTGATGCAGCAGTTTGACCAATACGTCAAACTGAACAAAAAGATCCCACCCGAGATTTTGACGTCGATCGCCAGCATCGATGATCCGGGCCGTTTGGCCGACACCATTGCGGCCCATCTGCCTCTGAAGCTTGAGAACAAGCAGGTGGTACTGGACCTCTCCGATGTGAAGGCTCGCCTTGAGAATCTGTTCGAGCAGCTTGATCGTGAAGTCGACATCCTGAACGTTGACAAGAAAATCCGTGGGCGCGTGAAGCGCCAGATGGAGAAGAACCAGCGCGACTTCTATCTGAATGAGCAGGTCAAAGCCATCCAGAAAGAATTGGGTGAGGGCGACGACGGCGCGGACATCGAAGAGATTGAGAAGAAGATCAAGCTCGCCAAGATGCCTGCCGAGGCTCGCAAGAAGGCAGAAGCTGAATTGAAAAAGCTCAAGCTGATGTCTCCCATGTCTGCTGAGGCATCGGTCGTGCGCAATTACATCGATGTGTTGACAGCTTTGCCTTGGGCTAAAAAGACCAAGATCAAGCATGATTTGGTCAACGCCGAAGGTGTCTTGAACGAAGACCACTTTGGTCTCGATAAAGTCAAAGACCGCATCCTTGAATACCTTGCTGTGCAGCAACGCGTCGACAAGGTCAAGGCGCCTATTCTGTGTCTGGTGGGGCCTCCAGGGGTGGGCAAGACTTCGCTCGGACAGTCGATTGCCAAAGCCACTGGGCGCAAGTACGTACGCATGGCGCTGGGCGGTATGCGGGACGAAGCCGAAATTCGCGGGCACCGGCGCACCTACATCGGGGCTTTGCCTGGGAAGGTGCTCCAAAGCTTGTCCAAGGTGGGAACGCGCAATCCGCTGTTCCTTTTGGATGAGATTGACAAGCTTGGCACTGATTTCCGAGGCGATCCATCCAGCGCACTGCTGGAGGTGTTGGACCCTGAGCAGAACCACACATTTGGCGACCATTACGTAGAGGTTGACTTCGACCTGAGCGACGTGATGTTTGTGGCGACGTCCAACTCGATGAACATTCCTCCTGCACTGCTGGACCGGATGGAAGTGATTCGCTTGTCGGGATACACCGAGGACGAGAAGACCAACATTGCCATGCGCTATTTGTTGCCCAAGCAGCTGAAGAACAACGGAGTCAAGGACGAAGAGTTGTTGATTACCGAAGCTGCGGTGCGCGACATGGTTCGCTACTACACCCGTGAGGCGGGTGTGCGGTCGTTGGAGCGGGAGTTGTCCAAGATCTGCCGCAAGGTGGTGAAGGGCTTGCAGCTGAAAAAGCTCACGCCCCAGGTGGTGGTCACGGAAGACAACCTGCCCGATTACCTGGGTGTGCGCAAGTACACCTACGGGCGAGCTGAGCAGCAAAACCAGATCGGCCAAGTGGTCGGATTGGCCTGGACCGAGGTGGGTGGCGACCTGCTCACCATCGAAGCTGCGACCATGCCAGGCAAGGGTGTCATTACTCGCACAGGATCACTGGGTGATGTGATGAAGGAATCCGTGGAGGCTGCGCGAACGGTTGTGCGCAGCCGTGCCCGGCTGCTGGGCATCAAGGATGAAGTGTTTGAAAAACGGGACATTCATATCCACGTGCCGGATGGCGCCACGCCGAAGGATGGCCCGAGCGCAGGTGCTGCAATGACCACTGCATTTGTCTCCGCCCTCACAGGCATTCCTGTTCGTGGAGATGTTGCCATGACGGGTGAGATCACCTTGCGCGGTGAAGTTACGGCGATTGGCGGGTTGAAGGAAAAATTGCTGGCGGCCTTGCGTGGCGGCATCAAGACCGTGTTGATCCCGGAAGAGAACGTCAAGGATCTGCAGGAGATTCCCGAGAATGTGAAAAGCGGACTCGAGATCATTCCTGTGAAGTGGATTGATAAGGTTCTTGAGGTGGCGCTGGAGCGCAAGCCTGTCCCCTTGTCAGACGAGGAGGCTGCAGTTACTGCAGTGACGGCAGACAAAACTTCTCCGGCAGTCAGTAACGATTCTTTGAAGCACTGAAGTTTTTTTCGAAAACCTCCAAAAAATGCGCTACAATTCATCCCATCGCAGCAAACGTTGTAGAATGTAAGGCTTCGATAAATGCGGGAATAGCTCAGTTGGTAGAGCGCAACCTTGCCAAGGTTGAGGTCGAGAGTTCGAGACTCTTTTCCCGCTCCAAATTCCAAAAAAGGGAAGCATCAGCTTCCCTTTTTTGCCAAGGCAGTGGTTTCTGGCGCGGTAGCAAAGCGGTTATGCCCCGGATTGCAAATCCGGTTAGTCCGGTTCGACTCCGGACCGCGCCTCCAGGATGCGGCTGACTTGCTGAAGTGACTTGAGTTACTTCAGAGAGTTGGAAAAATTTTTGAAATTTCGCAGAATTCAAAAATTGTGTTATAATTTAATTCTTGCTGATGCGCTGAAGTGTTGATGCAAAATGCGGGAATAGCTCAGTTGGTAGAGCGCAACCTTGCCAAGGTTGAGGTCGAGAGTTCGAGACTCTTTTCCCGCTCCAAATTCAAAGGGAAGCTCAGGCTTCCCTTTTTTCTTGGTGCAACGCAATCATCCAATCTTCAGTGATTGCGTTGCTCTTGTTCGATGGGACGTTGCTCTGCGGCGACGTCCGGGTTACGCTGCCGGGCAACACGCACTCGGTGGCTGGCGCCCCGATGGTGAAATTGGTAGACACTGCGGACTTAAAATCCGCCGCTTCCTGAAAAGGGGCGTGCCGGTTCGACCCCGGCTCGGGGCACCATTACGATTCAATCATGTCAAGTTACAACGCTCCCTTCGAAATTCATGTCCACGGGCAGGTGCAGTTGCGGGCAGATGCCAGTTTCGAGCAACTGCAGGATGCCTTGAAGCCTTTGTGGAAATATGCAGGAGCGCGTTCTCTCGCTGACGGCGCCACCAGTGCCTATGAAGAAGAACCTGGCATCAAGTTCGACCCTAAAGAGCACCTTCTGCAGATTTGCTGGACCGTGCGGGGCGATGAAGATTTTCGCCAGACACTCGATGAAATGTGCATGAACCTCAACGAGCTTTGCGAAATAGGAGCTGCCTTGGAGGTGACCTTCTACGACGCAGAGTTTGAAGAAGAGGACGGTCAAGACGGCGCCGAATCCCGTGACGATTTTGTAATGCTTTTCGTTGGGCCCACACCGGCCGCCATCATGCAAGTGCAGCGCGACCTGCTGGTGCAAGACGTGGTGAACATGATGGAGCGCCACTTTGATGGCGCTGAGCTGGGTGGCGTGGTCGCCGAGATCGACAAGCTGTTCACGCAGCGTTTTGATGCGTTGGTGAATTCGCTGGAAATTGGCAAGCCCCCAAGGGGCCCTGGTGGCTCTGGCAGTGGGCACGGCGGTGGTCGTCGCCCCCGCCATCTGCATTGAGACCCTGGCTGCAGGTGAAAAGACGCGGGCGTTTTGGGCGCTCGGGTAAGGCCTTTCACAAAAATGGCCTGCCTGCGCAATGTTCCAGGGCGCTGCCATTGTTTTTAGTCATCCATGGCTTCTGATCTTCCGTATCTGCGCGCCTACCCTGTGGCGCTGCAGGAGCAGGCACGCGATTTGTTGGAGCAGGGGCAACTGGCAAACGTGCTGCTGCGCAAGTATCCCCAGCCCCACAGCGTACGCAGCGACAAGGCCTTGTACGACTACGTACAAGAGCTGAAGACTCGTTACTTGCGCAACGCTGGTACGGTCAACAAGGTGCTTTTTGACAACAAGATCCACGTGGTGCGCAATGCCTTGGGCTTGCACACTGCGGTCTCGCGGGTGCAAGGAAGCCGCCTTGCGGCCAAGCATGAGATTCGCATCGCCTCGATGTTCAAGCAGGCTCCTGATGAGTTTCTGCACATGATCGTGGTCCACGAATTGGCTCACCTGCGTGAAAAGAACCACGACAAGGCGTTTTACCAGTTGTGCAGCCACATGGAGCCGCAGTATCACCAGTACGAGTTTGACCTGCGCCTGTACCTCACACACATGGACCACGCAGGTGCCCGGTTGTGGGGCGATGAGCTTGTTTGAAATTGTTGGTTGATTGCTATAAAGTTAATAGCTTGTGGCGCTTATTCATCAAGCGCTAGGGCCACTTTTTATCTATATTTTTCAGCGCACTGATACGGACCGGCAGTGTTCCGCCGGCAGATTCAGCCAACGCTGGGCAGCCGCTTCCATCATGGCCACTGGGCCTGTGGTCAGCAGGAGTGCGGAAGGAGTAACGTCCGCACTTTCCTCGGAGAGGTTGCCGCCAGCGGAGCCTGCTGTTTGCAACAAGCCTGCAGCGTCGAGCAGACGCTTGGTTTGGCGAGCAACAGGTTCACCGGTTTCTATGAATTGCACGGCTGGGCCCACCAGCGTGCGCAACTCGTGGGCTACAAAAATGTAGTGGGTGCAGCCCAGAACCAGGGTATCCATTTCTCCTGGCGCTGTACCAAAGGCACCCATGGCATTCACATAACGTTTGCACAATGCGCCCGTTTCAGTGCTTTCAACTGGGTAGGAGGCTGGGGCGATAGGCAATGCCACGCTGCGTTCAATGGCGTGTGCGAGCCCATCGCAGGGTTGCACCACAAAATGGGCTTGATCGGCCAATGAAGCCATCAGCTTGCCAAACTTGGCACTGGTGAGCGTCCCGCGCGTGCCGATCACGCCCACATGCCCAGTCTTGGTGACTGCCAGAGCCGATTTGATGGCGGGCTCCAGCCCCACCAGGAGCAGGTCGGGGTGGCTGCTGCGCACTTCGTGGATGGCCGCCGCCGTGGCGGTATTGCAGGCCACCACCAGCGCTTTGATGTCGTGCTGCTCACGCAGGTACTGGGTGATGGCGTGGGTGCGCGCAGCCACAAAAGCGTCGCCGCGCTCGCCATAAGGGGCGTTGGCGCTATCGGCCAGGTACACAAAACGTTCGTGGGGCAGGGCTGCCAACAGCGCTCGCAGCACGCTCAGCCCGCCGACGCCGCTGTCAAATACACCGATGGGAGAAGAAGCCTGCGGCATCGTGAACCAAGCTCTGGCAGTGGGGAAACAAGCATTGTAGGAAAGACGAGGAGCCTGCGCGGACACGCTAGCTTGAATCAGGATGTCAGTCACTATGCAGAAATGAAAAAACCGCCCGAAGGCGGCTTTTCAAGATACGGCCAAGTGGCAAGCAAGGGCGCCTGGCCGTCTGAGAGCGTCAGCCTGCAGCCACTTCAATGCCCTTGAACTCGCCCGAGGCAATGCGCTTTTGCCATTCGGCCGGGCCGGTGATGTGGGCGCTGGTGCCGCCAGAGTCCACGGCCACGGTCACCGGCATGTCCACCACTTCGAATTCATAAATGGCTTCCATGCCGAGGTCTTCGAAGCCCACCACCTTGGCGGTCTTGATGGCTTTGGAGACCAGGTAGGCGGCGCCGCCTACGGCCATGAGGTAGGCCGACTTGTGCTTCTTGATGGCTTCAATGGCAACCGGGCCGCGCTCGGCCTTGCCCACCATGGCGATCAGGCCGGTCTGGGCCAGCATCATCTCTGTGAAGCCATCCATGCGTGTGGCGGTGGTCGGGCCTGCGGGGCCCACGGCCTCGCCCTTGACGGGGTCCACAGGGCCCACGTAGTAAATGATGCGGTTGGTGAAGTCCACAGGCAGCTTTTCGCCCTTGGCCAGCATGTCCTGGATGCGCTTGTGCGCGGCATCGCGGCCGGTCAGCATCTTGCCGTTGAGCAGCAGCGTGTCGCCGGGCTTCCAGCTGGCGACTTCTTCCTTGGTCAGGGTGTCGAGGTTGACCTTCTTGCTCTTGTTGTAGTCGGGCGCCCATTCCACGTTGGGCCACAGATCCAGGCTGGGGGGCGTGAGGTACACGGGGCCCGAGCCGTCCATCACGAAGTGGGCGTGGCGCGTGGCGGCGCAGTTGGGGATCATCGCAATCGGCTTGCTGGCCGCGTGCGTGGGGTACATCTTGATCTTGACGTCCAGCACCGTGGTCAGGCCGCCCAGGCCTTGCGCGCCGATGCCCAGGGCGTTGACCTTTTCATACAACTCCAGGCGCAGCTTTTCGACATTGTCGAGTTCGGCCCCGCTGGCTTGCTTGGCCTGCAGTTCGTACATGTCCAGGTCGTCCATCAGGCTTTCCTTGGCCATGAGCACTGCTTTTTCAGCCGTACCGCCAATGCCGATGCCCAGCATGCCGGGCGGGCACCAGCCAGCGCCCATGGTGGGCACGGTCTTGAGCACCCAGTCCACCACGTTGTCGCCGGGGTTCAGCATGTACATCTTGGACTTGTTCTCCGAGCCGCCGCCCTTGGCCGCCACGGTGATGTCCACGGTGTTGCCGGGCACGATCTCGGTGAAGATCACGGCGGGGGTGTTGTCCTTGGTGTTCTTACGGGCGAACTGCGGGTCGGCCACGACCGAGGCGCGCAGCGTGTTGTCGGGGTGGTTGTAGCCACGGCGTACGCCTTCGTTGATGGCGTCATCCAGGCTGCCGGTAAAACCTTCCCAGCGCACATCCATACCCACCTTCAGGAACACGTTGACGATGCCGGTGTCCTGGCAGATGGGGCGGTGGCCAGTGGCGCTCATCTTGCTGTTGGTGAGGATCTGGGCGATCGCGTCCTTGGCCGCTGGGCTCTTTTCGCGCTCGTAGGCGCGGGCCAGGTGGGCGATGTAGTCGGTGGGGTGGTAGTAGCTGATGTACTGCAGCGCACCAGCGATGGATTCGATCAGGTCTTCTTGGCGAATGGATGTCGTGGTCATGGCGGGAAGTTTGTGGGGATGAAATCGACAGCCTTCGATTATCCCTCCGTGGGCTTGCGTGGTTCTGTCAGGGTTATCCGATGGCTTGCATGCCTGCTTTGAGCCACGGGCTTGTGCGCCATGGGAGGGACTGGTTATGCTGAGTACCGTCTTTCACTCGCAAGCCAGGATCCCGCACATGACACTGCACAACGGCAAAGCATCGGCCTACCGCACGGAGCGCGACACTTTTGGCCCCATCGACGTGCCTGCTCGGCGCTTGTGGGGGGCGCAAACCCAACGCTCTTTGCAGCACTTTGCCATCTCGGGTGAGCGTATGGCCCCTGAACTCATCCGGGCGCTGGCCCAGGTCAAGCGTGCCAGCGCGTATGTGAACCACAGCCTGGGTTTGCTGGATGCCACCCGCACCACGGCCATCGTGGCGGCTTGCGATGAAGTGATGGCTGGCGCGCATGAAGAGGAATTTCCTCTGGTGGTCTGGCAGACCGGCTCGGGCACCCAGACCAACATGAACATGAACGAGGTGCTGGCCAACCGGGCGAGTGAATTGCTCGGTGGCCCGCGTGGGGAAGGCCGCTTGGTGCACCCCAACGACGACGTGAACAAGAGCCAGTCGAGCAACGACGTCTTTCCTACGGCGATGCACCTGGCGGCGGTGGATGCGCTGACCCACAAACTGCTGCCCGCCCTGCATGCGTTGCGCATGACGCTGGCCGCCAAGGCTGAAGCGTTTGCCGACATCGTGAAGATTGGTCGCACTCACCTGCAGGACGCGACCCCGCTGACTTTGGGGCAGGAGGTGTCGGGCTGGGTGGCACAACTAGACCATGCCGAGCGCCACGTTCGCGCAGCCATGCCCCACTTGTGTGAGCTGGCCTTGGGCGGCACGGCCGTGGGCACGGGCTTGAACGCCCCGGCGGGCTATGCCCAGGCCGTGGCCAAAGAACTGACTGACTTGACCGGGTTGAACCTGGTGACGGCACCGAACAAGTTTGAAGCCCTGGCCAGCTGCGATGCCCTGGTGCAGGCTCACGGCGCGCTCAAGGGGCTGGCGGTCAGTTTGATGAAGATTGCCAACGATGTGCGTTGGCTGGCCAGCGGGCCGCGCAGCGGGCTGGGCGCGATCACCATCCCGGAAAACGAGCCAGGCTCGTCCATCATGCCCGGCAAGGTCAACCCGACGCAGTGCGAGGCCATGACCATGCTGTGCGCTCAGGTCATGGGCAACGATGTGGCGATTGGGGTGGGTGGGGCGTCGGGCAATTTCGAACTCAACGTGTTCCGGCCCATGGTGATCCACAACTTTTTGCAGAGCGTTCGCCTGCTGGCCGATGGCATGGTCAGTTTCGACAAGCACTGTGCCTCGGGCATTGAGCCGAACCACGAACGGATTGAAGCGCTGGTCGAGCAGTCTTTGATGCTGGTGACTGCGCTCAACCCCCATATTGGCTATGACAAGGCTGCCGCCATTGCCAAGGCGGCCCACCAGCAAGGAATCAGCTTGCGAGAGGCCGCTCTGGCCTCGGGCCATGTGACGGCACAGGAGTTTGACGCCTGGGTCGTGCCGCGCAATATGGTCTGATGGAAGGAATCGCCCCGGGGCGTTCAGAGATGTTCCGGGGCGTCAGCGGCTCAATGCGAATCGCTGGGGTGTGACATCAATCGGTCGGTCAGCGCAATCGCCAGGGCGCTCAGCAAGAACACCACGTGAATGATGGTCTGCCACATCAGCACCTTGAGGTCATAGTTGGCCGCATTGATAAAGGTCTTGAGCAGGTGGATGGAGCTGATGCCGATGATCGCGGTAGCCAGCTTCACCTTGAGCACCGACGCGTTCACATGGCTCAGCCACTCGGGCTGGTCGGGGTGCTCTTCCAGGTGCAAGCGCGACACAAAAGTCTCGTAGCCGCCCACGATCACCATGATCAGCAGGTTGGAGATCATCACCACGTCGATCAGCGCCAGCACCACCAGCATGATGATGGTCTCGTTGAGCGCAGTGACTTCGAAGTCACTCTTGTAACCAATGCTGGCAACCAGTTGCTTCAGGGCGGCGGTGTTGCCGAATGCGGCTTACACCAAGTGAACCAGCTCGACCCAAAAGTGAAAGACATACACAGCCTGCGCAAGAATCAGCCCCAGGTACAGCGGTAGCTGCAGCCAGCGGCTGGCAAAGATGAGTGAGGGCAGGGGGCGCAGTGGAGCGCTGGTTTTATGCTGGGATTTGGACATGCGAACCTGCGTGAGGCAAGAAGGTTAAGGGGCAAAAAGCGAACGCGCGATTCTAGGGGCGCTCTGTGACGGCCGTCGAAACCAAGGGCTAACCCTGAGCCGAATAGTCACCTGCGAGTCAGTAGCATGTAAGTGGGGCAGAAGACAGTACCTGCGAATTCTTATTCCAATGACCCAGGAGACAACACCATGAGTGCAACAACATCCGCAATTGAGTCTGTGTTGGTGGAAAACCGAGTGTTTCCGCCAGCCGACGCAGTGGTCAAAGCTGCGCGCATCTCCGGCATGGCCGGGTACGAGGCTCTGTGCAAAGAAGCTGAAGCTGACTTCGAAGGCTTCTGGGCCAAGCAGGCGCGCGCCAATGTGCAGTGGACCAAGCCTTTCACCCGCACGCTGGATGAGTCCAATGCCCCGTTTTTCCGCTGGTTCGATGATGGCGAACTGAACGCCAGTGCCAACTGCCTCGACAAGCACATTGGCACGCCCACCGAGAACAAGACCGCCATCATTTTCGAAGCCGATGACGGCGAGGTCACCAAGATCACCTACAAGGAGCTGCTGGCCCGCGTGAGCCAGTTTGCCAACGCGCTCAAGGCCCACGGCGTGGCCAAGGGCGACCGCGTGCTGATCTACATGCCCATGACCATCGAGGGCGTGATTGCCATGCAGGCCTGCGCCCGCATTGGTGCCACGCACAGCGTGGTGTTTGGCGGCTTCAGCGCCAAGGCTGTGCATGAACGCATCATCGACGCAGGCGCAGTGGCCGTGATCACCGCCAACTACCAGATGCGTGGTGGCAAAGAGTTGCCGCTGAAGGCCATCATTGACGAGGCCTTGGCCATGGGCGGCTGCGACACCATCCGCAACGTGTTCGTCTACCAGCGCACGGCCACGACCTGCAACATGGTGGCCGGGCGCGACAAGACCTTTGCCGAAGCGCTGGCAGGCCAAAGCACCGAGTGCGCACCTGTGGCCGTGGGCGCCGAGCACCCGCTGTTCATCCTGTACACCAGCGGCTCCACCGGCAAGCCCAAGGGCGTGCAGCACAGCACCGGCGGTTATCTGCTGTGGGCCAAGATGACCATGGACTGGACGTTTGACCTGCGTGCAGACGATATCTTCTGGTGCACGGCCGACATTGGCTGGATCACGGGCCACACCTACGTGGCTTACGGCCCGCTGGCCGCAGGCGCCACGCAGATCATCTTCGAAGGCATCCCCACCTTCCCGAACGCAGGCCGCTTCTGGCAGATGATCGAACGCCACAAGTGCACCATCTTCTACACAGCCCCCACGGCTATCCGTTCGCTCATCAAGGCAGCCGAAGCCGACGAGGCCGTGCACCCCGCGCGCTCCGATCTGTCGAGCCTGCGCATTCTGGGCAGCGTGGGCGAGCCCATCAACCCCGAGGCCTGGATGTGGTACCACAAGAACGTGGGCGGCGAGCGTTGCCCCATTGTGGACACCTTCTGGCAGACCGAGACTGGCGGCCACGTCATCACCCCATTGCCCGGCGCCACACCGCTGGTGCCCGGCAGCTGCACGCTGCCCCTGCCCGGCATCACGGCGGCCATCGTCGATGAGATGGGCAACGACGTGCCCAACGGCTCGGGTGGCATTTTGGTCATCAAGCGCCCCTGGCCGAGCATGATCCGCACGATCTGGAATGACCCCGAACGTTTCAAGAAGAGCTACTTCCCAGAAGAGCTCAAGGGTTACTACCTGGCTGGCGACGGCGCTGTGCGCAGCGCTGACCGTGGCTACTTCCGCATCACCGGCCGTATTGACGATGTGCTGAACGTGTCGGGCCACCGCATGGGGACCATGGAGATCGAATCCGCACTTGTCGCTAAGACCGACCTGGTGGCCGAAGCCGCTGTGGTGGGCCGCCCTGACGATGTGACGGGCGAGGCCATTTGCGCCTTCGTGGTGCTCAAGCGTTCACGCCCCACGGGCGAAGAAGCCAAGCAGATTGCCAACGAGTTGCGCAACTGGGTGGCCAAAGAGATTGGCCCCATTGCCAAGCCCAAGGACATCCGCTTTGGTGACAACCTGCCCAAGACCCGCAGCGGCAAGATCATGCGCCGCCTGCTGCGTAGCATTGCCAAGGGTGAGGCGATCACGCAGGACACCAGCACGCTGGAAAACCCCGCAATCCTGGATCAACTGGCCCAGACCAACTGACCTTTTTAAGGTCTGATCTCACAAAGCGCCTGCCAAGCAGGCGCTTTTTTTATGGCCTGAGCGATTTGCGCTTGCTTGGCCCATTCATCGGGCGCATCGCTGCGCCTTTGTAGGATGGAGGCGCAACTTTGGCTTGGCATCGCTGCCAGCTCCGCAGTTGGGGTACAAACGCCCTCTACATGCCCTGCCGCTGGCCGTAGAGGATTCGCCCACGCGTTCGATGGGGTGAATCGCTCTTCCAGTCAGGGCTACAACGTGCCAGTCTGGTTTGCGAAGGAGTTTTTATGAAGATGTTGTCCACCCTGTTGCTACTGATCATCGTGGCGATTGCAGGCTTGGCTCTGCTCAATTGGGACGCCTTGTCCGTGGTGACGGCGGTATCTGTGGGCTTGGCGACCTTTGACGCCCCTTTGGGGCTGCTCATGCTGGGGCTTACCGCGCTGCTGGCCGTCTTGCTGGTGGCCTACGTGTTGTCTTTGCAAGGCTCGGTATTGCTGGAAACGCGTCGCCATACCAAGGAAATGCAGGCCCAGCGGGAGCTGGCTGACAAGGCCGAAGCATCGCGCTTTACCGAGCTTCGCGCATTTCTGGAGCAACAGCAAAGCCAGGCCCATGCTGCATTGTTGAACCGGCTGGACAACATGGAAACACGACTCACTGCGCGTGCGCAGGAGTCTGACAACACCACGGCGGCCTACGTGGGCCACTTGGAACAAAAGCTGGTGGGGCGCAGCGAACCGATGGCCTGAGGCTGGTTACACGCGTATTCGCCTGCTGCACTGTCTTACCCCACAGCAACAAAAAAGCCGCCAACCCAAAGGTTTGCGGCTTTTTTGCTTGGCGGGCTTGCGGCCCGCCGAAGTAGCGCGATGCGCTGATTACTTCTGGGCCATCACCCAGGCAGCCAGCTTCTTGGCTTCGGCTTCGTTCACTTGTGCGTTGGCTGGCATGGGCACGGGGCCCCACACGCCAGAGCCGCCCTTGATGATCTTGACGGCCAGCTTGTCCACAGCGTCTTTTTGACCAGCGTACTTGGCAGCCACGTCCTTGTAAGAAGGACCCACCAGCTTCTTGTCGACAGCGTGGCAAGCCATGCAATTCTTGGAAGTTGCGAGGGCTTGGTCGGCCATGGCAGGGGCAGCAACGGCAAGCGTCATGGCGATGGTGATCAGGGCACGTTTCATGGTGGGTTTCCTGTGGTTGGGTTACAGTTATTTCAACGCGATTGTAGTGATGCGCGTTGACTTCCGGTTGTGTTTGGTCAACGAATGCAATCACATTTTTTGAGGGGGCGGTTATGTATCTTTTAGGCATTTCACTTCTGTTGCTACTGCTCAAGTACATGGAGATTGGCCCCGTGGCTACATGGTCCTGGTGGGTGATTGTGGGCTCCTTCGGCGCCACGGCCGCATGGTGGATGTGGGCCGATGCCACCGGGTACACCAAGCGCAAGGCCGTTGAGCGCATGGAAAAGCGCAAGCAGGATCGCATCAACAAGAACAAGGAAGCCCTGGGCATGCGCCCACGCAAGCCCCGCTGAGGCTGTGTGGCGTCAAGACCCGTTCTTGGGTGGCCCCAGCTTCGTTTCCTCGCCTTTGCGCTCTTGGGGCCATGGCGAATGGCTCAGGGTTAACCTGCGGCCTCTGGCAAGGCCGGTTTTTTTCTGCTGGGGGATAATTCCCCGGCGCTCTTTCGCCTTTTTCCAACACTTCACCCGACATCACGATGCCCGTTTACCGCTCCAAAACCTCTACCGCTGGTCGCAACATGGCTGGTGCCCGCTCGCTGTGGCGTGCCACCGGCATGAAGGACGACGACTTCAGCAAGCCGATCATTGCGGTGGTCAACTCGTTCACGCAGTTTGTTCCCGGCCACGTGCACCTCAAGGACCTGGGCCAGCTGGTGGCGCGTGAGATCGAGGCGGCGGGCGGTGTGGCCAAAGAGTTCAACACCATTGCCGTGGACGACGGCATTGCCATGGGCCACGATGGCATGCTGTACTCGCTGCCCAGCCGCGACATCATTGCCGACTCGGTGGAGTACATGGTCAACGCGCACTGCGCCGATGCCATGGTGTGCATCTCCAACTGCGACAAGATCACCCCCGGCATGCTGATGGCCGCCATGCGGTTGAACATCCCCGTGGTGTTCGTCTCGGGCGGCCCCATGGAGGCTGGCAAGGTCAAGCTGGCCAACCCTCAAACACAAAAAATCGAATTCAAAAAGCTCGACCTGATCGACGCCATGGTGATGGCCGCCGACGACAAGGTCAGCGATGCCGATGTGGCCGAGGTCGAGCGTTCTGCCTGCCCCACCTGCGGTTCCTGCTCGGGCATGTTCACTGCCAACTCGATGAACTGCCTGACCGAAGCCCTGGGCCTGTCGCTGCCCGGCAACGGTACCGTGGTGGCCACGCACGCCGACCGCGAGCAACTCTTCAAGCGCGCTGGCCGTCTGGCGGTGGAGCTGTGCAAACGCTACTACGAAGAAGAAGACACCACCGTGCTGCCGCGTTCCATGGGCTTCAAGGCCTTTGAGAACGCCATGACGCTGGACATCGCCATGGGCGGCTCCACCAACACCATCCTGCACATCCTGGCCATTGCGCAAGAAGCCGAGATCGACTTCACCATGGCCGACATTGACCGCATCTCGCGCGATGTGCCCCAGCTGTGCAAGGTGGCGCCCAACACCAACAAATACCACATCGAAGACGTGCACCGCGCAGGCGGCATCTACGGCATCCTGGGCGAGCTGGACCGTGCGGGCAAACTGCACACCGACGTGCCCACCGTGCACACCAAGACGCTCAAGGAAGCGCTGGACGCGTGGGACATCAAGCGCAACCCGTCCGACGCCGTCAAAACCTTCTACATGGCCGGCCCCGCTGGCATCCCCACGCAAGTGGCCTTCAGCCAAAGCACCCGCTGGCCCAGCCTGGACGACGACCGCGCCGAAGGCTGCATCCGCGCCTACGAGCACGCCTTCTCCAAGGAAGGCGGCTTGGCCGTGCTGACCGGCAATATCGCCGTCAACGGCTGCGTGGTCAAGACCGCAGGCGTGGACGACAGCCTGCTGGTGTTTGAAGGCCCCGCCCATGTGGTCGAGTCGCAGGACGAAGCCGTGGCCAACATCCTGGCCGACAAGGTCAAGGCGGGCGATGTGGTCATCGTGCGCTACGAAGGCCCCAAGGGCGGCCCCGGCATGCAAGAGATGCTGTACCCCACCAGCTACATCAAGTCCAAGGGCCTGGGCAAAGCCTGCGCGCTGCTGACCGATGGCCGCTTCTCGGGCGGCACCTCGGGCCTGTCCATCGGCCACGCCTCGCCCGAAGCCGCTGCTGGCGGCGCGATTGGCTTGGTGCGCAATGGCGACCGCATCCGCATCGACATCCCCAACCGCAGCATCAACGTGCTGGTGTCTGACGAAGAACTGGCCCAGCGCCGTGCAGAGCAAGACGCCAAGGGCTGGAAGCCCGCGCAGCCACGCCCTCGCAAGGTGTCTGCTGCGCTCAAGGCCTACGCCAAGCTGGTCATGTCGGCCGACAAGGGCGCTGTGCGCGATTTGTCGTTGCTGGACGACTGAGAGGCTCCCTCTCGGCAGTCATAAGCTCCAGTCATCGCCACCCGCGCTGCGGCGCACCTGGAGTGGCTTGGTTGGATGCACTGACCCCATGCAAAAGGCCGCCAAGCAGTGATGCTTGGCGGCCTTTTTGATGGTTATGCTATTGATTTAATAGCTGCTTGCGCTTGATTGGAGGGCGCTAGAGCTTGATTTGATCAAATATTGCGAAGTGAGCGGTTGCCCTGGGCTCAGCCCATTAAGACCCTTCAGGCCGCAGCTTGCGACTGGCTTTGCAGATAGTTCGGCAGGCCCATTTTTTCGATCAGGCCCAACTGCTTCTCCAGCCAGTAGGCGTGGTCTTCCTCGGTGTCGCGCAGCTGGGCCAGCAGCAGGTCACGGCTCACGTAGTCGCGCACGCTCTCGCACAGCTCCATGCCTTTTTGCAGGGCATCGCGCACTTCGTATTCCACAGCCAGGTCTTTTTGCAGCATCTCCACCACCGTGGTGCCGGGGGTGAAGGGGTTGGGGCGCATGTCGGGCATGCCGCCCAAAAAGAGGATGCGGCGCAGCAGCGCGTCGGCGTGCTGGGTTTCTTCCTGCATTTCGTGGTCAAGGCGGGTGTACATCTTCACCAGGCCCTGGTCTTCGTAAATGCGAGAGTGGATGAAATACTGGTCGCGCGCCGCCAGCTCGCCGCGCAGCAGGTTTTTGAAATATTCGATGACTTGTGGGTTGCCTTGCACGGCGTGTTCCTTTTTTGGGTTCATGAAGCCGAAGGCTCTGGGTCGAGAGTATCGCGTCCAATGCATTGACGAATGGATGCCGCTGCGCGATCGACCATGCATCAGTTGACTGTGATCGTGCGCATCCCAAAAAACGAGGCGCCAGGTGCATAGCGCGCAAGAGGCTCAACACCATGTGGACACTGGCTCCAGGCCCGTCATGGGTTGCGGGCACAATACCGCCCACCATGCTGACTTACCCCCACATTGACCCCGTTGCCCTGCAGTTGGGCCCCCTCGCCATTCACTGGTACGGCATCACGTATCTGGTGGCGTTTGGGCTGTTCATGTTCCTGGGCACGCGCCGCCTGCGGCACGAGCCCTTTGCCTCCATCACCGGCCCCAACGCCTGGACGCGCAAGGATGTCGAGGACATTCTTTTCCTCGGCGTGGTGGGCGTGGTCATTGGCGGGCGACTGGGGTACTGCCTGTTCTACAAGCCCGGCTACTACCTCACCCACCCGCTGGAGATTTTTGCGGTGTGGCAGGGCGGCATGGCTTTCCACGGCGGGCTGCTGGGTGTGATTGCCGCCATGCTGTGGTTTGCCCATTCGCGCAAACGCCCCTGGCTGCAGGTGGCTGATTTTGTGGCGCCCTGCGTGCCGACTGGCCTGGCTGCAGGCCGTGTGGGTAACTTCATCAATGGTGAGCTGTGGGGCCGCTTTGCCAGCCCCGATCTGCCCTGGGGCATGGTATTTGCGCACAGCGGCTCCCTGCAGCCGCGCCACCCCTCGCAGGTCTACCAGTTCTTGCTGGAGGGGCTGCTTCTGTTCGTGCTGCTGTGGCTGTATGCCCGGCGCGAGCGCAAACAAGGCCAGGTGGCCGCCGCCTTCCTGGTGGGCTACGGCAGCTTCCGTTTCATTGCCGAGTATTTCCGCGAGCCCGACAGCTTCCTGGGCCTGTTGTCGCTGGGCATGAGCATGGGCCAGTGGCTGTGCGTGCCCATGGTGGCTGCGGGCGTGGCACTTTGGGTGTGGGCGCAGCGCCAGCCGGTGGCTGCACGCCGTTGAGCTGCGCGTTGTTCAATTCCCCGGCTCCGGGTTGGTGCGCTGGGGGCGCGCTGTACTCCAGGGCGCTTTTGGTGCGCTGAAATCTTTGTGGTCCGATCTCAGTGCCAGCAACGCAACGTTGCTGGCCGTTGTACGGCCTGGCAGGGCAGTGCGCTGGCCATGCTTCCTGCTGCGTATCGGCCGCCTTTGTGAATTGCTATTGTTTTAATAGCTGCTTGCGCTTTACTATCGGGCGCTAGAGCCTCATTTGGCTCAAATTTCAGCCAAGCACCGCTGGCGCTCCGCCCATCCCCGGCCGCCCCCGCAGCGCCTTGCAAGTGTTGTGCAGCCGCCGCAGGGTGCGGCTATTTGCCTCGCCCGGGCCAAAACTCGGGGTTTCCACCTTGTGATTTTTCATAATTATGAGAAATTACAAATGAAATCGACAGATGCCGTGCTGTTGAACGCGGTAAGGTGAAAAAACACCCTCGGCTTGCGTTCTTCAGCATCCGTCATCCCCCATGCGGGGGCGTACTTTCATTTTCCAGGAGCTGTTTCAGACCATGCGCCCGGTTCCCAATTCACTGCACGACGAAGTCGCCTCGCGGCTGCGCGAGCAGATTTTTGGTGGCGCACTGCCGCCAGGCAGCTTTCTGGACGAGGCTGCGCTGTGCGAGCGGCTGGAGATTTCGCGCACGCCGCTGCGCGAAGCGCTGAAGGTGCTGGTGGCCGAAGGGCTGCTGCGCCATGAGCCGCGCCGTGGCTGCTTTGTGGCCGAGGTGACGGAGCGCGACCTCGACGAGATCTTCCCCGTGATCGCCTTGCTGGAGGGGCGCGCCGCCCACGAGGCCACGCAAAAGGCCAGCAGTGCCGATGTGGCGGCGCTCGAAACCCTGCACCAGCGCCTGCAGCAATGCGCCAGCGAAGGCCGCATCCCCGACTACTACGCGGCCAACCACGCCATCCACGAGGCCTTCATCACCCTGGCCGACAACCGCTGGCTGGCCCAGGTGATTGGCGATTTGCGCAAGATTTTGCGGCTGGCCCGCCTGCAGCAGTTGCACGCGCCGGGCCGGGTGCAGCAAAGCCTGGCCGAGCACCTGGCCGTGTTTGCCGCCCTGAAGGCAGGCGACAGCGCCGCCGCCGAAGATGCCATGCGCACCCATTTGTTACGCCAGCGCGATGCGCTGCGCGATGTGGCCCGTAACCAGCAATCGAGGTTGACACCATGAACAGCACCGCCGAATGGATCTCCCGCAGTGTCTCCCGTCTGCGCGCTGCCGCCCCCGTGGCCGACAAGGAGGGCGCCAAGGGCGCCGAAAAACTGGCCCGTGCCAGCACCGATAAATCGGGCGTGACCGATGTGGTACCCAAGGTGGCCGCGCCGCGCTCCACGCACGAACGGCTGCAGGCCACGCTGCGCCGGGGGCAAGAGGCCTTGTCGCCCCGCGCGCTGCGCCGCCTGCACACTGATTTGCAAGCCGTGGTGGCCCCGCAGGTGAGCGAGCTCGAAGGTGGCCGCCGCGCCCAGGCCGTGGCCGAGTGGTATGCCACCGCCGAGCTGGAAGAGCGCCGCGACATGTGGCTGCTGCTGTGTGAGCAGTTTGCACCCGACGCCACCGAATTCAAATCGGCCCGCCAGCGCTACGAGGCCGCCGCAGGCACGGCCGAAGAAGGGCAGGCCGAAATCTCGCTGCGCCGTGCGCTGGTGTCGCCGCGCACCCGGCTGCTGCAGCGCTTTGCGGTGTTCCCCGATGGCATGCGCTTTTTGGTGGACATGCGCGCCGAGCTGCTGCCGCTGCTCAAAAGCGACAAGCGCCTGCTGGCGCTCGATGCCGAGCTGGAGCAGTTGTTCTCTACCTGGTTTGACGTGGCGTTTTTGGAGCTGCGCCGCCTGTCGTGGGATTCGCCTGCCTCGCTGATCGAAAAGCTCATCAAGTACGAGGCGGTGCACGATATTCGCAGCTGGGCCGACCTGAAAAACCGGCTGGACAGCGACCGCCGCTGCTACGGCTTCTTCCACCCCCGGCTGCCCAACGAGCCGCTGATTTTTGTGGAAGTGGCGCTGGTGGACAAAATCTCGCCCAGCATCACGCCGCTGCTGGATGAATCTGCCGCACCGGTCGATATCACCCGCGCCACCACGGCGATTTTTTACTCCATCAGCAACACGCAAACCGGCCTGCGCGGCGTGAGCTTTGGCGACTCGCTCATCAAGCATGTGGTGGAGACGCTGACGCAGGAGTTTCCGCGCCTTCGCACCTTTGCCACGCTGTCGCCCATTCCGGGGTTCCGCGCATGGCTTTCCAAGAACGCGGGGGCCATGCTTGACCGCCTGGACGACAAGCGCCGCAGCGAACTGGGCCGGGCCGTGGGGTTTGAGCCGCCACAGGCCACGCACTTCCTGGCGGCGGTAGATAAACCGCTCGACCTGGACGCCAAATCGCCCGTGCGGCAAATGCTGCTCGAATGCGCCGCCCACTACCTCGCCCGCGAAATGGTGGACGGCAAGCCGGTGGACGCCGTGGCACGCTTTCACCTGGGCAACGGCGCGCGGGTAGAACGGCTGAACTGGGCGGGCGACCCGTCTGCCAAGGGATTGAAACAATCGTATGGGTTGATGGTGAATTACCTGTACGACTTGAAGCGCATAGACAAGCACCGCAGCTTGCTGGCGCAGGGCAAAGTGCCAGCGTCGGGAGACATCGACAGCCTTTGCCGCCACTGATGGTCGGTTCGCGGGCCGCTGAACAGGTTCTCAGAGGCTTCGCCAGGGACGGACTTCCTTTTTTATAACGACGACAGGAGACAAGGAATGACAACAGAAAACATGGTGCAGCGCCGCGACGTGCTGCGAACCGCCGCAGGTGCTGGCCTGGGCTTGCTGGGCGCGGGCAGCGTGTGGGCGCAGGCATCGGCCTGGCCCACCAAGCCGGTGAACCTGGTGGTGCCGTTTCCTGCCGGTGGGGGCACCGATGCCTTTGCGCGCCCCCTGGCCGCGCAGTTCTCCAAAGCCACCGGTAAAACGCTGGTGATTGACAACCGCGGCGGCGCGGGCGGCACCGTGGGCGCCAGCTTTGCGGCCCGCGCGGCGGCCGATGGCTACACCCTGTTCATGGGCGGCGTGCACCATTCCATTGCCCCCGCCATGTACCCCAAGCTCGATTACGACATCGAGAAAGACTTCATCCCCCTGGCCCTGCTGGCCCAAGTGCCCCAGGTGCTGGTGGTCAACCCCAAGACGCCCTCGGCCAACTTCAAGCAGTTCCTCGACCATGTGAAGAAGAACCCTGCCAAGCTCAACTACGGCTCGGCCGGCGCAGGCACGTCGCACCACCTGGCGGGCGAGCTGTTCAAGCAGCAAACGGGCACCTTCATCACCCACATCCCTTACCGTGGCGCGGGCCCCGCATTGCAAGACCTGATTGGCGGCAATGTGGACATGATGTTTGACGGCCTGGGCTCGTCCGCCGCGCACATCAAGGGCGGGCGCATCAAGGCGCTGATGGTGTCGGGCACCAAGCGCAACCCCGCCTTCCCCGATGTGCCCTGCGCCGCCGAAGTGGGCTTGCCGGACTACACCGTCACCACCTGGTACGGCCTGTGGGCGCCCAAGGGCACGCCCGCCGATGTGCAGGCCAAAATCGTCGAAGAAATTCGCAAGCTCGGTTCGTTTGACGAACTCAAGTCCATCTGGGCCAACAACGGCGCAGACTACGGCGGCATGACGCAGCAGCAATTTGCCGCCTTCGTGAGCGGCGAAGTCAAGCGCTGGTCTGAGGTGGTGAAGGCCTCTGGCGCAAAACTTGATTAACCCCATGTGATTGACGTTGTGGTGCGCGTTGCGCCATCCCCCTGAAGGGGGACGCCACCCGTGGCCTGGCGAAGCCAGTTCCACGGTGGCCCTGGCGATGGCGCTGCGTTGGTGCGAAGGTTGTGGGGATGTGTGAAGAGAATGGATTCCAAGATGTCGGGTGAGGTGCTGGTTCAAGACGGCGAAGCCGGTGTGGTGTGCGTCACGTTGCGCCACACGGGTCGGCTCAATGCCATGTCGCGCACCATGTGGCGCCAGTTGCGGTCAGTGTTTGAGGGCATTCAGGCCAGCAACGCGCGCTGCGTGGTGATGGCGGGCGAGGGCGGTGCCTTCTGCGCCGGGGGGGATATTTCGGAATACCCCGGTTTCCGGTTTGACGCAGCCGCGCTGCGCGACTTTCACGAAAACGACGTGTGGGGCGGCCTGAACGCCATGCTGGCGTGCGATGTGCCCATCGTCGCCAGCATCAGCGGCGCCTGCATGGGCGCGGGGGTCGAGATTGCCAGCTGCTGCGATGTGCGCGTGGCGGGCGCTGCGGCCCGCTTTGGCGCGCCCATTGCGAAGCTCGGCTTTCCCATGGCCCCGCGCGAGGCACAGCTGGTAGCCGCCGCCGTGGGCGATGTCACGGCCCGCCAGATGCTGCTGGAGGCCGCCACCTTCACCGCCGCCGACATGCTGGCGCGCGGCTTTTTGAGCCGCGTGGTGCCCGACGACGATGTGCCCACCGAAGCCCTGGCCAGCGCCCGCCGCATCGCCGCCCTGGCCCCGGGCGCCGCACGCATGAACAAGCAAGTGCTTCGAGCATTAAAAACGCCTCCAGCGCTTGATGGGAAAGCGCCAGCAGCTATTGAAATGATAGTAAATGGCCCGCACGACCCCTATGCCTACGCCGACAGCGCCGAGCACCGCGAAGGCATCACCGCGTTTCTTGCCAAAAGACCCCCTGTGTTTTAACCGCTGAACTGCCCGCCTACTTATGAGCAACCAAAACCTCTTCAGCGCCCTGCGCGCCGCCTTCCCGTCTGACCTGGACAGCACCGCCGTCGAAACCACCGCCGCAGACGGCACCCCGCTGTACTACACCTGGCGCGACCTGGACCGCGCCAGCGCCCGCATCGCCAACCTGCTCGCCTCGCTCAAGCTGCCCGAAGGCAGCCGCGTGGCCGTGCAGGTCGAAAAATCTGTCGAAGCCATGGCCCTGTACCTGGCCACGCTGCGCGCGGGCTACGTGTTCTTGCCGCTCAACACCGCCTACCAAAGCGCCGAGATCGAATACTTCATCGGCAACGCCGAGCCCGCCGTGGTGGTGTGCAGCCCCGGCAACTTTGGCTGGGTCAGCAAAATCGCCTTCACCCTGGGCACACAGCATGTGTTCACCCTGGGTGACGACCGCACCGGCAGCCTGCTCGATCGCGCCGCCCCCCACAGCGATGAACACCAGGCCGTGGCCCGCAGCGCCGACGACCTGGCCGCCATCCTCTACACCAGCGGCACCACCGGCCGCAGCAAGGGCGCCATGCTCACGCACGGCAACATGCTGAGCAACGCGGTCATGCTCAAGGACTACTGGGGTTGGAAGAAGGGGGACGTGTTGATTCACGCATTGCCCATCTTCCACGTCCACGGCCTGTTCGTCGCCATCCACGGCGCGCTCATCAACGGCAGCAAGATGATCTGGTGCCCCAAGTTCGACCCCAAGGCCGTCATCGCCGCCATGCCCCGCGCCACAGTGTTCATGGGCGTGCCCACGCTGTACGTGCGCATGCTGGCCGAGGCGGGCTTGAATAAGGATGCAGTGAAAAATATGCGCCTGTTCATCGCAGGCTCCGCGCCGCTGCTCATCGAAACCTTCAAGGAATGGCAGCAACGCACCGGCCACACCATTCTGGAACGCTACGGCATGAGCGAAACCATCATGCTCACCAGCAACCCCTACAGCGCCGACAAGCGCTACAACGGCCAGGATGAACGCCGTGGCGGCACCGTGGGCTTCCCCCTGCCGGGCGTGAGCCTGCGCGTGCAGGGCGACGACGGCAAAGACCTGCCCGTGGGCGAGATTGGTGGCATCCAGGTCAAGGGCCCCAACGTGTTCAAGGGCTACTGGCGCATGCCCGAAAAGACGGCCGAAGAGTTCACGAAGGACGGTTACTTCAAGACCGGCGACGTGGGCAAGGTCGATGAACGCGGCTACGTCCACATCGTGGGCCGCAGCAAAGACCTGATCATCAGCGGCGGCTACAACGTCTACCCCGCAGAGATCGAGGGCTACATCAACGAAATGCCCGGCGTGGCCGAAAGCGCCTTGGTTGGCGTGCCGCACCCTGACTTTGGCGAAGTGGGCGTGGCCGTGGTCATTGCCAAGCCCGGCGCCAGCCTGGACGCTGATGCCATCGTGGCCCAGCTCAAGTCACAGCTGGCCAACTTCAAGATTCCGAAGAAGTGCTTTGTGGTGGCGGAGTTGCCGCGCAATACGATGGGGAAGGTGCAGAAGAATCTGCTGCGGGATCAGTACAAGGGGTTGTTTGCTTGATGCAAGGTCGGCATCCAGGCCCGCCTTGGCGGGCCCCGATCAGCTCAAGCATCGGAATGCAACCATCCGCGAAATTTTAGGTTTACCTAAAAGTGGGGAAGTGCATACTGCCAGCAAAAAATTCGTGTCGAAATGCGTTATCAGACTTGTGTAGATTAGACTGTTGTCGTCTAAATCTAGTTAGCCGCTTAGAAAATCGCTTTATCTAGCCCATGCTTTATTCACCGGCATTTAGCTTCTCAAGCGGTTATCCGCTGGGTGTTTTGCCGTGTGCCGGGCTTCGCCTTGGAGTGCTGCGCCAGTTTCAAGCCTTTTTGGCCTCCAGCGCTTGCGCAGCGTGCGCTTCCAGCTATCATTTTTCAAGCATTGCGTCGCCTCCGTGGCGCAGCGCTTTTTCGCGGTTTGCGCCCGTCGTCAATCTGGGGTTTCCCGTTCTGGCTTCTGGGTCTAACTGTGCAGTCAAGCCGACCCGCCTTCGGCGGGCGGCTTACTTTCGTTCGTTAGTCCCATCACCCGCTCTATGCGCGCAGCCACTTATTTCAGCGCTCGGCCC
>ENA-UOOA01000918-UOOA01000918.1-human-gut-metagenome-genome-assembly--contig:-P61old-NODE-918-length-53055-cov-45.470566_pt1 | contig 53055 bp, 39 predicted proteins | sample MGYA00242467_ERZ724014 | MGnify/ENA metagenome assembly ERZ724014 | reverse complement strand
GAGCGAATAAATGTCAAAAGGCGTGCGGTAGATTTGGCGCTTTTTGACAAACGGCTATATGACATCATCCGTACTGATTAACGTTCGCTTGCCGCAAGAAATGCGCAGGCGGTTTGCCGATTTGTGTGAACAGCAGGGCATAAGTGTTTCTGAAGCTGTTCGCCGCATGGTTGAACACGCCGTTGCTCTCAAAACCGTAAATCCCGATGACAATATCTGGGACTCCATCGGTAAAGGACATCTGCCTGCCGGATTCAAAAACCGGTTTGCCATGCTGGCGGAACTCACAAAGGATCTGCCTGAAAAAGATTACGAAGGCGAAGAACCTTGGCACATTCGCCCCGAAAACTAATGAACGGAGCGTGAGGTTTTCTGATGGCTTCCGGTTTCCTTTTGGACACTACCATCGTCTCATATCTGCTTGACGGGCGCGATACGGTGCTTATTGAACGCGTAGCGGCGGTTGAAGAATGTCGACTGTTTGTTTCTTCCATTACCTGCTATGAACTGTGGTTCGGACTGACGCGTCGACTGATGCAAGCACCATCGAGCAAACGTCTGCTTGAGATTCAATCCAGACTGGAGCAATGGTCGAAAGACTTGAATATCGTCTCGTTTGACGGGAAAGCGGCAGGCGTGGCCGCTAGGTTCAACTCTACTCTGGTACAGCGAGGTCGGATTCTGCAACAACCGGATATGTTCATCGCCGCCCAAGCGATTGCAAACAACCTGGTTTTGGTTTCACACGATCACCGGGCATTCGAAGGGCTTCAAAAAGAAGGTCTGCTTTGGGAAGATTGGTGTGCACGGTAATCTCATTGCCGTGTTGTTCCGAGCTGGCAACATTCGAGTTTTATGAGCGTGGAAATGGCAACCTCGCAAACCTGCGGTTTTGCGTTGTCGCCATTTCAGACTACAGGCGCTTTAACTGCACCGTTCTTCACAGTTTGATTTTTCAGCCAACCGTTTTCCAAAATTAAGCCTTCAGAGAACTAGTCTCAATTCTTACTGCCGTCATCATGGCCTTGCAGAGCGCTTCATTCGGAACCAAAGGTTGCTCGAAGGAGGCGATGATCACCTTGGCATCTTCTCTGCCGAGAACGAACCTTTCGTTGCGCTCGATAACAGAGCAAGCGGCCTCAAGTGCCGCTTTTCTAATGAAGGCAGACAAAGACTCGCCTTCGTAGGATGCAGCCAATTGCAGCAGGCCCTTGTCCTCCGCTCTGAGTCGAAATTGAACTCGTTTCACTGCAGAGACGGTGCTACCCATTGTTATCTCCCCGAACTTTCACTATCTGTGTTCTGCCTGCTATACGCCTTGCTTGTCCGATTCCTGCGCAATTAATCCGTCCGGGCCTTCGTTTGTAAAGAGTTCCAACGCAATCGCCTCCACGCGTTTGTCAAACGGGAAACAATCGTCCCAATCGCGCATGACGCCGAGTTCGCTGCGCAGCATTTCTCGGATTTCGTCGTCCGTCAGATGTTGGGCAGAATTCCGGCTCAACAGATTGCTGCGGATGATGAACGACTTATCTGTCTAGAGCTCGTCCACGACGGCTTTGGGCAAATTTCGGCGTTCTGAGAGTTCGCGGCGAACCTCAAACGACTTGCTTTGCGCAAGCCGCGTGAGCAATTCCTCCTGAACACCCTGCTCGTCCCAATACGCCAGAGACGAGTGAACCGATACCGGCAGCCAGAAAATCGGCTCGTTGGGATCAATTTCGGGTGCATTGGTTCCGCTGTCAACTTTGACAAAACCGATGGCGAATACGTACTCGTCGACGCGTCCGTACGGACTGTCGCAGGAAAGATTCTCTCTGCGGCGCAGATGGGCCGACTTTGTCGCAACGAAGTCGTTTTCTGCGATTCTTATCCGCAACTCCTCGAGCGTCTCCCTCAGATCTCCATCGGAATCATTAGTAAACGCTTCGACAAAAGTCTTGAGCTTGTCGATGACTCCGGCCTCAATCGTGTCCGCTGAAAAACCGCTGAAGTGCACAAGGTTTTGGAACACCTGAGACTTGATCGCCTCATCGCGCTTGACGAAGGCGATGAGCTCTTCAACATTGAGCTTGAAAAGGTTCTCAGGATTCTTTGCAAGCACGTTGCAGACGTCGAACCCGTGATCTTTGGCAAGCAGTCGCACGGCTTCTTCGGAAAGACCGTGACCGGCAGCGGCAATCTCGCGCATCCAGACGTCGGTGTGTCGAGCCAGGCGATCAAAGAATGCGGATGCCTCTTTGACAACGATTGAGGCCGCGTTCTTGTTTTGCACTAGTGACATCAGACTGCCGGCCTTTTCGGTCTTGAGCGGGCAGATGAAGAAGTCCTCGAGCGTATCGAGCGAAAGTTTCCCCTCTTTTCTGCGGCCGCCGAACAGTGCAAGCAAAGACACCGACTCGAGCTTGTCGGCAAGTTCATAGAAATTGTGATGTCTGACTTTGCGAAGCATGAATTCACGCGGGAAAAATCCCATTTCTTGACTCCTTGATGCCGATCTTTTGGCAGCCAAAGTTCGTTTTGCGGGTAACCTCACGAGGCTATGTTGGATTGGCCAGGCTTCAAATATTCCTTGAAAAACGCCAAGGCTTGATTGCCCAGCCGATCTGCTTGCTTCAGCCCCCAGGTCATGAAGTCAGCCGCAGCCTGTCTGTCAGACGGTACGACCGGTGTTTCGGCAACGCGGGCAAGACAACCGAGAAGTTGTCTCATCTGCCAGGCAGCGGACCTATCAAAAGGAACATTGGTCGTAGCCTTGGAACGTGCATTGCTGATCTTGGAGTGAACAAGTCCTGCCAATACCGGATAACGCTCGGCGATGGCCTGCAATTCCTGCTCGTTGTTGCCAATCAGCCAGCCGCGTTGTCCTCCCCTCAGTGTGACTTGAAATGCTCCTCGCAAGGTGTCGTTTGCTTCGTCACAAAAGACGTAGCTCCTCCAATAGTCCTTTTTGTAGCGGCCTTCGCCAATCGGTGTCGAGAAGATGTCAAAACCATCAGGGGAGCATTGTTCTCGACAGTATTCCTGCATGATCGCCAGTGCTTTGTCGACCAGGAAGTCCGTGCAGATCACGAAATCACGAATCGAGCACTCAATGAGACCGGCCTCCGACGTTACTCGGCACTTGAGCAAATCCTGAATGCCGTCGGAGCAGTGACACACCGCGTTAAGAAGCGAAAACGGATTGACACACTTATCGGCTTTGAATGTCTTCACAAATCCCCAATAGTCATCGTGGTCGTCGTCCTCGTCGCTGTCCCATAGTTCGTGAACCTCAATGCATCGGAAACAATCGACCGCTGCGTAGAAGTCGAGCGCCTGCTGTTGTTTCTCGTGCGGGAAATGGATAAGCACCTCATGGTGTTCATCGTCACAATCGCCGTAGAGCTTCAGGAAGAAATCCGTCCGCGCCTTTCCGTTTTCAACAAAGATCGGGTATTCAGCTCGGATGTCATCCACTTTGAGCGTGACGCCGTGCACACGGAACTTTTGATTGCGAAAGTCCTCAACTTTGAGGTTCTCGCCTTCGACGATATGCATCACAGGCTCGTACTTGGAGTTCAGCGCCTTCATCAGGTCATCGACATTGGTAAACCAAGGCATTTTCTCTTTCCTGGCTATGCCGGCTCCTCTCTTCTCATAACCGTTCGCTCGCATGAGCTGACGGTGTTCAAATATTTCGTTGACGGAGATCGTAAGAGTGGATGCGACAGACTGCGTCGCATTGCAACGAAAGCAGCGATCAGGTAAAACAATTGCACATCAATAGATCAACGAACGCTCCGTGCGTCAATCGTTGACGCACCGAGACTTATTCTGCACTTGTCGAATTTCACGAAATAAATAATGAGAAAGTGCAGTATGTCTGATCGCGCCACGTCTTTGAACCTGAACAATTCCAACATCGGGCACTCCGTCGTCAACCTTTGGATGCTGCGATTGCTGTGCAACGGTGACTTGTGGGCAAAAGTAGCCCGCAACGACATGTACTCCCACGACGCCTTGCCGAAGTTCTTCTGGGGACTCAAACTTCGTCGTCACCTGCATCTGGGAGCATTGATTCTCAACAATGAGAAGTTCTTCAAAACCGGCGCCGTCAAAGACATCAAAGCGGTTACAGACATCGAGATGGAACTCGATGAAGATGCTGTCATTGCTCCCGAAAAGCGCATCCGATATTTGATCGAAGAAGTCTGGCCTCAATACAACTTTATCGACGGATTGATGCCTTTCCTGACAGCGCAACCCCGTCATCCGGAAACCATCGGCGCATACTGCCGCCCTTTTCTCGGCCATCCGTTTACCGCCAAGTTGTTGGAAAACGGCATGCCGCGTGCCCTGAGCCGTGAACTGCGGTATTTGGAATCGGCCTGCTCCGACGAGCTCTCCGCTTTGCCTGAAGCCTTTGCCGCCAACCTTCGTCTGCTTCAGGAGAACTTCAAGCTCTCGAATCTGGAAACCCGCATTCTCGCCTTCGTCTACTGTGCCCGTGATGTGAAGCTCGTCAACCAACTGCTGTGCGATCTGTTCGACTACGGAGAGCAAGGCATGACACTCGTCATCGATACGCTCTCTCTGGCTCTGAACGCTGATCGCGAGGACGTCAAGAAGGCCCTTGCCGCCGAAGGAAAGCTTGTTTCCATCGGTCTTCTGGATTACGGTGAATCGGGCGACGAATTTTGCGAGCAGATTGTTCCGGGTGCCGTGCTGTCTCCTTCAACCTTAAGCGTGAAACTGTCCTTGTCCAAATTGCTGCAGGAGTCGTTTTTGCCGGCACCCGAACCGACCTTGAGCGTCGAACACTTTCCGCATCTGCCGATCGTAAGCCGCGTGCTTCTTCCCTACCTCAAGTCTGCCGTAGCCGGCGAACGCAAAGGCGTCAACATTCTCTTTTACGGACCTCCGGGCAGCGGCAAAACGGAACTGACGCGTGTCATTGCCAAGGAACTGGGGCTCACCGGTTACGAAGTGCAGTTCGCCGAAAAGGAAACGCGAAAGAAAGAAGAGCGTACCTCGCGACTGAAGTTCTGGAAGGCTGCGGGCAACGTCCTTTCGCAAACCAACACCAATCTTCTGGTAATTGACGAAGCCGAAGACGTCTTCAACGACTTGGGATCGTTCTTTTTCAGCGGACGCACCAACAAGGGAGAAATCAATCGCCTTCTCGAAGAAAATCCGGTCGTCACGCTTTGGACCGCCAATTCGATTCACCACATCGATCCGGCCATGCTGCGGCGCTTCAATATGGTGATTGAGGTAAAGTCGCCTGGGCTTGCCTACCGACGCGAGATGATCGACAAGGCGTTTGATCACCGACTCTCGAAGAGCACGACAGAGAGGCTTGCCTTGACGGAAAACTTGTCGAGCGCCGTGATTCGATCGATTTCGGACATCGTCCGTGAAACCGGCAAAACATCCGAGTCTCCTTCTGAGGACGAGATCATCGAGATGGCAGACCAGATGCTCAAGGCGCAGCACATGGGCCGTGTGGTTGACAACAATACGATGCTGCCGGAGCTCTACGCGCCTCAGTTTGTCAATTCCGAACTGGACCTGAATCACCTTCTCGAAGGTCTGCGTACTGCCGGCTGCGGGCGTCTTTGCATCTACGGGCCTCCGGGCACGGGTAAGTCGGCTTATGCGGCGTACGTTGCTCGGGAACTCGGCATTCCGCTGATGCGCAAAACCGGCGCAGAACTTACGAGCTGCTACGTGGGCGTAACGGAAAAGCTCATTGCCGACGCCTTTGAGACGGCGCAGCGCGACGGTGCTTTGCTTTTGCTCGATGAGGTGGATTCGTTCCTTCGTGATCGCCAGGCGACTCGGTACAGCTGGGAAGTCACGGCCGTCAACGAAATGCTGGCTCAGATGGAACGCTACGGCGGTTACTTCATCGCAACCACGAATCTGAAGGACGACCTCGATCCGGCTTGCCTGCGGCGTTTTGATCTGAAGACGAAGTTTGACTACCTGCGCCCCGAACAGGCCGTGGCGATGGCCAAGGCTTATGCGGGCAAGCTTGGTTTGACTGATGGCGTCGAAGCGCTTGACCGTGTGGCCGACTTTGGGAATCTGACGCCCGGAGACTTCGCGGCCGTGGGCCGTCAGGCGGCGTTCAGGAAACTTTCGGGAGTCGAGGATTTTGTCGAGCGTTTGGCTGTCGAGTCGAACTTGAAGGCTGCAGGGATGGGAAATCCGAAGCGGTGGATTTTGTAGTGAGTGATGTTGGTTGATGCAAGTTAATCAAAGAATGCTTGAGTTCCTTGCATCAACAATCACCAGTCCACACAGATGAAACCGCACGTGAAACTATCGCGGCAATTCACAAACTTGTTGCCAAACCACAAATCGGCGCTCGCTCGCGGAAAATACCAACGCCAATTGAATCAATTCCTTGACATGAGGCCCCTGACCGTACCGTTTCATCTGCATTTGTTCGACGGCTTCTTGTAGCAGGTCATTTACCTGGGATGTGTTACGCGCGAACTTAATCTCAAACACCCAAAGTCGATTTCCAGCTTCAACTTCCAGATCACTACGCCCCAAAGCAGAATGCGCCTCGACACGTGGCACCATATCCGCGCCCATCATCAAGACTTGCAGATAGGCTCTGCAAGAGGCTTCGTCAACGACCGGGAATCGCTGCTAATCCATAGCATTGATGACATCGTTGAACCGATCGACCACATCGCCGGCTGTTCGTTGTGCAAGAACAGTCTCGAGCCTCTCATTATCCCTAGGCGTATACGGGACACCGGACAACAGCTTGTCTGCGTAGAGTTGCGCCATTGAACTTGCCACTTCCAGATTGGGATAGCTCAGAAGAGCCACTTCGTTTGGAGTAATTGATTGAATCGTTAGGTAGCCGGCTTGGTACAACAAAACATCTCGATCCAAGCACTCATATTCCTTGGGTGTCACGAGATCTCGGAGCCACACCTTTTTAGGTTCGGCGTACTTGGCAGGGTCGTCGAGCTCGTGTCCCTTCAGATATTGCATGAGCACGACAGCGTGACCTCCGCTTGAGTACCAGTAATTTCTAAAACCAGCATTCGGATTATTGAAGAAACTCAGTACTGACCAGGGGCAATAGACACGTATACGCGCCTCGCTGTCAAAAGAAAAACCGTTGTAGTTGGCTTTCAATTCGCTGAGAATCTCTTCTCTGGGAAGCCCCAAGACTTTCGCTGCCTCATTAATATAAAAATCAAAATAACGCTCAATTTCGCTTTCTGTATAACCAACCAACGCCCCATATTCGGGATTGAGCGATATGTCTGTGAGGTCATTGAAATCCGAAAAGATGCTTGTGCTCGAAAACTTCGTTATCCCGGTCATAAACAGGAAACGAAGGCAATCATCTCTGCTTTTGAGCGTACTGAAGAAACTGCTCATGACCATTCGCACGTCACGAAACAGTTCTTCCTTGTCCAAGCAAAACACCAGCGGTGCGTCGTACTCGTCAATCAGAACAACAAGAGATCGCGATGGTCTGTTTCCAAGCCAGCTCGAAATTTGCAACGCAAGACTTTCCCCTTCTTTAGGTTGAAAGCCGACTTCGCCAAGGTTCTTAGCAATGTAACCGAAAAAACGCTCCGTGAATTCTTCTCTTGTTCGAAAATTCTTAACCTCAGAAAAATCAAGCCGAACAACAGAATACGTCTTGTCCTTCCACAGTTTTTCTATTGCCAGACCTTTGAAATCCCTCAGCCCATTTTTGAACAACGTCTCAAAAGTCGAGATCAAAAGCGACTTGCCGAAGCGCCTCGGGCGAGCAAAGAAAAGCTTACCGTCGTTCTCCGCCAACTTACAGACCATCTCCGTTTTGTCAACGTAAATTGCGTTTGAATCTCGCAACGCAGGAAAACCGGAGCGGCCCAAAGGCAACTGCTGAATGGTACTGGTCATATATCGAGTGAAGGAAACTCAGAGAGTTAATTTTCGCTGTTTTTAGATTACCTGGTGATTGTAGCGGTCAGAGTCAAGCCGTGCGTTCGGATAAGTATGATCGAAGACACGACTTCAAGATTTCTTGGGCAGTAGAATGCTCGCACCTTGTTTCGGAAACGCCATGTCGCTTGCCTACGTTCCACTTCGTTCACTACGACGCGCTTTCGTTGCCGCTACCTGTGCGCTCGTCGGATCTTTCGTCTCCCCGGCCTCATTCGCCTGGGACCTGACGATCCTGCACGTCAACGACGTCCATTCGGCGGCGGCCGGCGTTAACGACCGCGGCCTCGTCTACGATGACACCGATGCCGTCGGCGGCCTCGCCCGAGTGACGGCGCTCGTAGCCGACGAGAAAGCAAAAGCGAAGGTCCAAGGCAAAGCTGTGCTGGCGCTCGATGCCGGCGACTTCTGGCAGGGGACTCACTTTTTCAGAACGGGCGGCATGCCTTGGGCGCGGGAAGCCATGCGGCGAATGCCCTGGGACGCGGTGACACTCGGCAACCACGAATTCGACTTGGGATGCGAAACGCTTGCCCAGTATGTGAAGGCCCTTCCCTTTCCGGTTCTCGCCGCGAATCTTGAAAAAAATCCCGCCTGCCCGCTCTCAACCGCTCCGCTTCCTGCAACCATCGTAAAGGACTTCGGCGGCGTCAAGGTCGGCATCATCGGTCTTGTCAACGATGAAGGCAAAGACATTTCCGAAGCCTGCCCTGAAACGAATTTTGCCGACCGTGCGGCGGCGCTTCGACGTGCCGCAGCGGAACTTGAAAAATCTGGCGTAACGCACATCATCGCAGTGACGCATGTGGGCTACGAGGCCGATCAGGCGCTTGCCCGCGCCATTCCGACCATCGACGTGATCGTCGGAGGCCACACCCACAGCGTTCTCGGGGATCATCCGCATTCGGAAGGCCCCTACCCGACCGTAATTCCGCATGACGACGGTTCACAGACACTCGTGGTGCAAGCGGGTCGTTCAACGCGCTATCTCGGAAGGCTCTCTGTTTCTTTTGACGATGCGGGTCGCATCGTGCAGTTTAAGGGCGACCTCGAAGAACTCGTACCGAGCCTTCGTCGCGACGAGGCGATGCATGAATTCGTTGAAAGATCGCTTGAAGCCATTCGAGCCGATCAGAAGCGTTTCGTGGGCGTCAACACGTCGACGCTTCCCGACGGGCTCGATCCCTGTCGAGAAGGCGACTGCCTCTCGGGCATGGCAACGGTTGACGCGTTTCTCGCCTGGGGCCGGTCAAGAGGTGCGGTTGCAGCGATTTTAAACGGCGGCGCCATACGGGCCGCCATGCCGATCGGTCCAGTCACCTACGCCGATCTTCTCGACATTCACCCGTTCGGGAACCGTATTCAATTGGCCGACGTCTCGGGCGCGGTGCTTCGGGAGGCACTCGAACACGGCATCTCGGAACCCGACGTGATCGGCCCGAGACTCCTGCAGACCGCGGGGCTTCGATATCGACTGAATCCTGCTGCCCCCGTCGGGCAACGCATTGAATCCGCTGAAATACTCGCGAAAAAAGGAACCTGGGAGTCGATTCTTCCCGAGAACGTCTATCGCATCGTCACGATCTCCTATCTTCTCGGCGGGGGCGACCATTTTTCGATGCTCGGGCAACACGCCAAGATTCTGGAAACCGGCCCACTGGAAGTCGACGTTCTTGAAGCCTATCTTCATGAAAAACAGGACCGGGACAATCACCTGCCCACGCCTGTACCAGGGCGGATCATCGGGATGCCAGTCCGTTGAGGTTGGGCAGGATAAAGTGTTTCAAGTACTTTTCGCGTCAGCAGATAACCGTGCGAGCCGAAAATCCGCTTTGTGCGAGGCAGACTTCCTGTAGCTCGATTGTCCTTTTCCTGACTCGACATCATCGCTCTTCTTGCAACACAAATGCGATTTGCTTCGCGCATACATTAGCTTTCTGCTGTCTGCTCTTGGACACAACGAAACCTGCCTAGACTCCTCACAAAATTTTTCCGCATCATTTGAAAGCATTAGCAGTTATCACTCACCTTCCTTTCAAGAGCTTATGATATTTTTATCCCAATTGAAGACAGTTTCAATGCATGGGACGGCTCAAAGATGGAATAGCTGGAATACCTATCAAGTCAGGCTGGCCGACGGCACACCCATGCTATTAAAGGATTGGACTAATCTGTATACTTTTGATGATTATTCAAAATTCGTATTTCAATACCGTACAAGTACGTACTCAAATGAATTCCCAAAAAGACGTCCTCAGTTAGTCGTATGTTTTGGATACAATGATGGCCACGAACGATTGTTCGGTGTTAAAGAAAGACAATTGTCGCTGCCAGATAGTTTTCCATGTTCTGGAAGCGAAACAATGATTGTTTCCTTTACTTGGTTCTTCACACCAATTCGGATACATACTCAATTATTCTCGTCACTCCCTTTCCCCAAGGTAGCTATGGCTTAAACAGCGACAAAAAAATTAAAATCGTCACCAAAAAGATCACTGAGATCGGACGGAAATATTTCGGTGAGAACTGGCTTAAGTCGTGGACTCGGGAGCGTCAGCCTGATCTGCTCTCAGAATCCGAAGAAAATGAATACACCATTTTGCTCAATCGAAAAAAACTGGCAGATATTGTCCATGCCGCCAGTTTTGGGTTAGCTAAACTCGAAATTCTTGAATCTCAACTGTCAAACGATAAAAGTAAAGAATGTAAAACAATTCTTGAGCATATTCTTTCTGCGAAACAAGAACAACACCTGTTGATGACTAACCTAACTAAACAAATCCTCGTTCTTGACAAGCATATAACCGACATGAGAACAGCCTTTAAATACCAACATTTTACGTAGTTTCCCGTTTAATTCTCACAAAAATAAGTACATCAAGTAGTAATTTTCGTTAAATACTTGAGCGTCTTCCCACATTCACAAACTAAAGATTTTTTAACAAATTAGAATGTATTTGACATGGAATTACTTTGTAATCATGCCTGGAAGGTTTTAGTGAAAATTTTCTAGCCTGTGCTCGCAAGAGTGGCTCAATATGCATCAACAGTCGTTAGGTGGCTATAATACAATGTGAGAGGTGGTTGCTGTTTAATCTGCAATCATCATGCCGCGAGGGTAGCTGCGCTACTTACCTAATTTAGATACCACAAGGAGTCTCCCATGGACCTCAAAGAAGAACTAAATAAAATCGCGAAAAAAATTGATTCTGAAGAAAAAAGAGAAAAATATTTAACTGAAGCAGCCACAACGATGGGGCTAGTCGTTCCTTTCATCAGAGCTCTTGGATACGATGTTTATGACGTCAACGAAGTGTGCCCTGAATACGTTGCAACTTCTAGCGACAAAAAAGATCAACGAGTTGACTATGCCATTCTGAAAGATGGCACTCCCATTATTCTTGTAGAATGTAAGGCTTTGGGAACTCCCCTCGAACAAGGTCAAGCTGATCAACTACGAAAATACTTTGGAAATGGGAATTTTAAAGCTCCTGTAGCAATTCTCACTGACGGCAACATCTACAAGTTCTATACCGATCTTGTAAAAGAGAATGTCATGGATAAAAGCCCCTATATGACATTCACTTTGTTAAAAATGAGTGATCGCCTTATTCCTGAAATACAAAAACTTAGTAAAGAGTCATTTAATCCTGATGAAGCCGTCAGTGCCGCGGAGAAATTGAAGTATACGGGAATTTTTAAAAAATTCTTCGATGAAAATGTCGAAAATCCGCAAGATGATTTAGTTAAATTCTTCATCAAAAAAAGCGACTATGGCTCTAATGTCACATCAAAGCTTGTAGAAAAATTTAGACCTATCTTAAAAGATGCAATTAATGGCTATATCATTGACCGCATCAATGAAAAATTTTCTCAAGCTCTTGAAAATACTAAAAAAGACGAAGAAAAGAGAGCAGCTGAGGCAGAGGAAAGAGAAGCTGCAGCCGATCAAGATCGAGTAGTAACTACCGACATTGAACTAAATGGTTTTTACATTGTCAAGGCCATTCTTGCTTCTGTCGTACCCGCTGAAAAGATTGCAATGCGCGACAAAAAGACTCGATTTCTAGTTCTCTTTGATGACAATATTCAGAAACCCATCGTTAAGTTCTACTTCGATGATCCTGATCACTTGTCGGTCGAGCTTGTCAACGATGATAAAACTGGCGACAAACATGAAATTGAGAAACTTGACGATCTCTATAAATTTGCCGACCAGATGAAACATCGCGCCCTTTCGTACATGAATCCTGCTTCGGTTAAGGCCTAGATTCCTCAATTATAAAGTCCGTCAGATTTCCCTATTCTGGCGGACTTCACCAGTTGTCTTTCTTCCTCCTTTTACTATTTCAATATTCCCTAGTATTGTTCTGGGAGCCCAAACCACAAAATTTCTCTAGACATAATTCCAAAGCATCTCTCCTCCTCTCTTCCCCGCTACAATCGAATCAGGCAGTACTTTTCCTGAGAGGTAGCTCATGCTCAACCGTCGTCTCAATCTGGCCCTCGCTTTTTCCTCAGCCCTGTTGCTTGCCGGCTGCGCGAGCAGTCCCGAATACACGGATTTCGTCGAAATCGGAAACAACACTTACACGATCAGTGCCTCGAGTGAATCCACCGACAACGGCGGCAGCGTCCGTGTTGAATTGATCAAGCAAGCTCAGGAATTTTGTGCGGACAAAGACCTCAAATTCCGTCTGCTGAAGTCCCGTTTTGAAGACGGCAATGATGACAAGAGTGCCACAGCCACCATTGACTTTGTCTGTGAATCGCCGACGGCTGCTGTAGCCCATCAGCCTGTGCAACAGGTTCCCATGAGTGCAGTTCCATCAACCAAAGTTCCTTCGGTCTTGGTGCCATCAGCTCAAAAGCGTTAAACCCCAATACTCGAAATCTGCTGATCTGAGACCACGGCGTTAAAGCCATCATCAGTTTTGGCACTTCGAAGGAAAATAAAAGCTTTCTGGGCATGAAGCACTACGCCTCGAGGTTGGCAGTTGTGCACGACGCAAAGCGGTTCCGAAACAGCTCTCATGCCGCAAAAGGATGGCTCTTATTTTCCAACCGATCATCAATAATTTGCCGATTTACTGACAATAATACAGCTCCTATACACCTCCCCTCAATTGAAGGAGTAAGATTTTTAATCGGAAGGTGCAAGGCCTTCCGTTCGTCTGACGAAACAAAGGAGGGGTGAGATGAGCTTCACTCTAAAAAAAATTGTTCTTCCCGTAACCTTGGCTTTTTGTGCCATCAGCGCGTCTGCAGCGACCTACACTCAGACGGTTCCGGGCCACAACGGCCCGATGACTGTTAAGGTCGCAATCGACAGCGGCAAGATTACGGCAGTCGAAGTTGTGAAACACAACGAAACGCCCGGAGTCGGTACCAAGGCAATTGAAACGTTGCCGGCAAAGATCATAAAGGCCAACTCAACCAAGGTGGATGCCGTCACCGGTGCCAGTGTCTCTTCCAAGGGCATTTTGATGGCTGTCAACCAGGCCCTGGATGCCTCCCAGGGTAAGAAAGTCGGCAAAGCTCAATTTAAACCGGGTACATACAAAGCTCAGGTTTACGGCAACAACGGTTACCTCAATGTCGAAGTCACGGTTAGCAAAGACAAAATCACCGACATCAAGGTTCCCGGCCACACAGAAACCGATCTGATGGGTGGCATGGCCATTCGCACAATGACCAAAGACATCCTTGATTATCAGACCGTCAATGTGGATGCTGTTTCCGGCGCGACGGTCACGAGCGGCGCATTCAAACAGGCTGTTATTGCCGCATTGGAAAAAACCGGCGTCAATCTGGCTGCGCTGCAGACCCCCGTCCCCGTCAAGATCAAGAAGTTCAACGGTACGAAGACCGAAAGTTATGACCTTGTCATCGTCGGTTCCGGTGGTGCAGGTCTGTCAGCTGCGGTGACTGCGGCCGAAGCAGGCAAATACAACATCGTTGTGCTGGAAAAGATGCCTGTGATCGGCGGCAATACGCTTCGCTGCGCCAGCGCTTTCAATGCCGCTGATCCGGAACGTCAAAAACTGCTTCCGATGACGGACACCCTCAAGGATGCCGTCGTTAAGGCCATCAACGAAAAACCTGCCAACGCGGATCACGCCAAACTGATGGCCGACGTTAAGGCCAAGTACGAAGCGTATTTGAAGAGCGGCAGCAAGACGCTTTTTGACTGCCCCGAATGGCATGCCTTGCAGACCTACAACGGCGGCGACAAGGTGGGACATATTCCCCTGATTCGTACCTATGCCGAAAATGTGCTTGAAACACTTCACTGGATGCAAAAGCACGGTACGCCTGTGATGGATCGAGTCAGTCAAGGTGCCGGTGCTCTTTGGCAGCGTACACACCAAGTTGACGCGCCCGCCGGGACCGGACTCATTGAACCGTTGCTCAAGGCCGCCAATAAGGAAGGCGTCAAGATCATCACCGGTATGCGTGCTCAGGAACTCATTTACCGCAACGGTGAAGTCGTGGGCGTCAAAGCCAGCGACAAGGTGGGTAATTCCTACGAGTTCAAGAGCAAGTACGGCGTGATTCTTGCCACCGGCGGTTACAGCCAGAACAAGGAAATGCGCCAAAAATCTTCGCCCGTCTTGACGCCTGACATGGTCTCAACGAACCAACCGGGGGCCACCGGCGACGGCATTGTCATGGCCACGAAGATCGGTGCCGATCTCACCGGCATGAATTACGTTCAGGTTTACCCGCTAGCAACGCCGGGTTCCGGTGCCTTGCAGGGACGTGCCCGCAAGATGTCCGGTCTTGACGACGTGATTGACGTGAATAAGAATGGCTTGCGCTTCGTGAAGGAAGACGCTCGCCGTGACGAGTTTGTGGCTGCCATTAAGAAACAGCCTGGTGCCATGTGCTACGACATCAATGACTCGAGCATTGTCCAAGAATACAACTCGTTTGCAGAAAACGTCGAAACGCTTGTTAAGCTCGGTCGCATCTACAAGGACGACACGCTGGAAGGTCTGGCCAAGCAGCTTGGCATGCCGCCGGAAAATCTGAAGGCTACCGTTGAAGAGTTCAACAAGATGGTTGAAGCGAAGAACGATCCGAAGTTCGGCCGCAAGCTCTTCGACCGCAAGATCGAAAAGGCTCCGTTCTATGCAACGCCTCGCGCACCGTCTATCCACCATACAATGGGCGGTTTGTATATCAATCCGAAGGCACAGGTGCTCGATAAGAAGGGCAACGTGATCAAAGGCTTGTATGCAGCCGGTGAAGTGACTGGCGGCGTTCACGGCAGCAACCGTTTGGGCGGCAATGCTACTGCCGATGTGTTGACGTTCGGGCGTATTGCAGCTAAGACTGCTTTGGGGCTGAATAAGTAACGGCTCGTCCCTACTTCATTGCTCTTTTGCGATTGGGGGCAGGCTTCATGGCCTGCCCCCAATCTGTCATCAGGAATCAATTACTTACTGCTTTGCTACCGACTCACTGCCTTCGATCCAGCAACTGATCCATCCCGACCAGATGCAACTAAGGATCCGGTGTAGCCATATCAAGCAACACGTCGTCAAATCCCATGCGAGAAAAAATCCAATAGTGAAAAACGGCGTCCTCCGCAACCGGCAGTTGTGCGCATTTGGCCTGGAGGGAACGCAACACTTTTATTCCGACTTTCTGATTGCGATACTTGCATTCAGCCACAAGACAATGCCGTCTTTCGTGATCGGCTCCAACCAAGTCAATCTCCGTGCCGTTTCTCCACCATCGCCCCAGAGTGGTCACAGAAAAGGGCAGTTTCCCGGAAAAGCGCAGTTGTGTCATCAGGTATTGACGACAGACCTGCTCAAAAGATTCGGCTGCGAAATCCGCAAAGCAAGGCTCTACGGTCGCTTTCCATTCTGAAAGGGCCTCCTGCCGCGTCATGATCAGAGTCGGATTGTTGGCTAAAAACCGGAACCAAAATTTCACGTACGGATCGGCAATGCGATAGCGTCCTCGAGACGCATTCCCCAACTCCCCCGGACCGGCGAAGACGGGTAATTCCTTCACAACCAAATCCATGTCTTCCAGTACGGACAAATATTTGGAAAGCGTTCGCGTATCCACCAAGCTCTTCTGCGCAATTTCGTTTCTCGAAGTTGAACCAAAGGCAATCGTTTGAAGAATGGCGTTGTAGGTGGCAGGATCCCGAAATTCCTGCCTCAATGCCGATTGAGCCTCGTCATTGAGAAAACCGTTGGATCTCAGAATATTGGCGGCGAGATTTTCCGTCATTGAACGTTGTGGATTCACGCCATGCCAGAAATACGGGATTCCGCCCAACACGGCGTAACCGCGAAAAACGTCATCCACTGAGTAAGAAGGCACAAATTCGGCGACCGTCTGAAAAGGAAGCGGACGAACTTTCATGATGGTTCTCGCTCGCCCGTAAAGAGGATTCTTTTCTCCCAAAACTTCTTTGGCGATAAAGGACACGGCGCTGCCGCAAAGCACCAGCAGAATGTTTTCTTGAGACAGCTCCTCGTCCCAAAGCACCTGAAGCTCGGAGAGTATGCTCGGGCGCTCCTTGGCAATATACTGAAATTCATCAATGACAATCACCTTGCGACTCGGTGACGGCTGAGTCGCAAGTGCTCTGAGTGCCGAAGTCCACTCGAGATAGCGCAATTGAGGATTTCCGCAAAATGTTCCCACAGCTTGTGAAAAACGATCCAATTGATACGGATCTTTCCATGCTTTCGCTGTGTAGAAAAAAGCCGGTTTTCCTTCACAGAATTTTTGGATAAGCGCCGTTTTTCCAATGCGTCGACGACCGTAAATAATTGCCATTTCGGCTGCTGCGCTGTCGTACGCATCCTGCAATGATTCAAGTTCACCGACGCGGCCAAAGAAATCTGTGTCACCCATCTTCTGCTCCTGCGCCAACTATTTTATTTTCCTGATTTGACTATTAAAGATTATGTTCCGCCAGATCACAATCTGCCAGAACATAATCTTCACACTTTTCCTATCGCTTCCCGACACGCTCAGATCTGCCGCAATTCAATCGGCCTTGAGCAAATCATTTCTCTTCGTCGTCGGACATAGTGACAAACACTCTCGCCCTCATTGCCCAATCCATCCGCGCGTCAAGCCGCTACGCCTCGATGAACGGCCTGCGCCCCGCTGCGCGGGTCCCCTCCATTAAATGAGGCTTCGGGCTTGACACGATCACCCCCTGAGTCGAAGTTGATCACAACTCTTTACGTCGTCATGGTAAGGAGGATGATGCAAGGATAGAATCGAAGAAGGCTCTCTGACGAGACTGTTTGGTATCAACCAAATCAGGTCTTTGTAAAAAAGCTGTCGACAGTTTTAGGCAAAAACCAAAAAACTGTCTACTTATTCAGTCACACCGCGGAAAACTGTCAACCAATTTCAGGCAAGGTCATAGACCCGCATTGATGCATCAAAATCCTGGTAATTTGATGCATGGACGCATGCTATTTCTCGGAATTTGATGCATTTTTGCACAAATACCCTGCACTGAGATGAGCAAAAACTCTGGAGAAGGAAGGATGCGACGAATTGCAATGGACAAACTTGATGCCGCAGTTCGCATAAAAGCATTATGAAGCGAAGCGCCTGATGCTTCTGGCTTTGGAAAAGCAGAAAGCGATCTTTTCGAGCAATGTCACGCAGTGAGGCGGTGAGTGGTCCAGGTCATTAAGCAGCAGACCGTCTCTTCCCGACACGCTCAGATCTGCCGCGATTCAGTTGACCTTGAGCAAATCATCCCACTTCGTCGTCGGGCACAGTGAGAGGTAATCTCGCCGCATGGCCCACTCCGCAGAACACTTGGTACTTGCGAGCGTCACCACCTTGCCGCCGAATTTCTTATTCAGCGCCTCAATCGAAGCCTGAATCCGCTCTCGGCGTTTCAAAACCTCAATTTCATCCGTGTCAAACAGCGTTGTCGGCACCAAAGACTGTTCAGCCGGCACCAGGTCGGCAAGCATGACCCCCGCTTTCTTGTACCCGTATCCTTCCTTGAAAAAAGCTCGCACCAAATCGTGTGCGGCCCGAGTTAGCGTAATAACGTCCGCGCACGCATGTTGCAATGGTCTGTATTCGACGACGGCGTGATAACGCCCGTTGGCCTTAAACGGATCGGTGTGAAACATCACCCCCACCGTTTTGGCGGCGTTACCCTCTTTGCGCAACACATTGACGGCTTCTGCCATATGAACCGTTACGGCCGCCAGAATGGCGTCCATGTCGCTGCACGTGACGGCAAAACTGCGTGTTCGAACGATTTGTTGCCGCGGCTGCGGATTTTCTTCCAAAGGAATACAGGAGACGCCGAGAATTTCTCTGTGGGTACGCTCAAGTACGACCGTGAAGCGCCTGCGAATGAGTGAAGCGTCCATCTGTGCAAAATCAAGCACCGTCTTCACGCCCATCGCTTCCAACCTCTCGCGGTTCCTGGTGCCGATTCCCCAGATTTCCTTGATCGGCGTAATCGCCATGGCTTTGCGTTGCCGCTCCGGCGTCAGTTCCAGCCAATTGACAACGCCGTTAAAAACCGGATAGGTCTTGGCAAAGTGGTCGCACAGTTTGGCAAGCGTCTTGGTGGGAGCAATGCCGGCACACGTCGGGATGCCAACCCACTTGTAGACGCGTTGCCGTATGGATTGCACCAACGCTGTCAATCGTGCCGGATCCCCGTCTTCGACACCCGTCAAATCCCCGAACACCTCGTCGATGGAATACGAGTCCATGCGCGGAATCATGCCGGCCACGGTTCTCTGCATCCGCCCTGAAATGGAGTTGTAGAGCTCGTAGTTCGAGGACAGCACGGCCACCTTGTTGGCTTCAACGATGTCCTTCACCTTGAAAAGCGGCATGCCGCGTTTGAGACCGACAGCCTTGGCTTCCTTGGTGAGCGCCACGATGCAGCCGTCGTTATTGGACAGAACAACAACGGGCTTGCCTCGCAGGTTGGGACGAAAGAGCCGCTCGCAGCTACAGTAAAACGAATTGCCGTCCAGATGAAGAAAAATAGATGTCGACATTTGCATACGAATATTATTTTGAGGTAGCATAAGGCATCCGTATACAAATCACAAGTTTTCACACCATGGAAAAAACCAAGAAACAGCGTCCTAACAAAGAACACAAACCGTTAGGAAGACCTCGCCTGACGGACGAACTGCTCGACACCAATCTCCAGGTACGCGTGACCAAGAAGCTTGCCGATACCTGCAAGTCACTGGGTGGCGCAAACTTTATGAGACCACTGCTTGAAGCGGCAACGCAGCGGGCTATGGCGCTCAAGAAACTGGCTCCCGCTCGTCCCGTTGAAGAATCCGAAAGCATCAAGTTCATTGACTTGACGGTTCAGTGCGGATTTCCCTCCCCTGCTGCGGACTATGCCGAAAACGATCTGTCGCTCAACGACTACTTCGTGAAAAACAAGGATGCAACGTTCGTCATTGAAGCGCGCGGCGACTCCATGATCGACGCCGGCATTTATGAGGGCGACATTCTCATCATCGATCGCTCCATCGAACCGCGCCGCGGCGACATTGTGCTTGCCTATTTGCAGGGAGACTTCACGCTCAAAAAGCTCGAATTTGTCGACGGCAAACCAGAACTGCATCCGCAAAACAGCTCCGGCAACTATCCGGTCATTCACCCGGGCGAATACGACGACTTTCAAATCGAAGGCGTTCTGGTCGGCTCCGGCAGAAAGTACAGAAGCTGACAAGGAAGAAGCACATGGACTTGTACAAAAAACGATTTGTCGACCTCACCGCCGATGAGCTCTACCGAATCCTTCAAGCTCGATGTGCTGTCTTCGTCGTTGAACAAAAATGTGCCTATCAGGATCTGGACGGAATCGACCGGCAAGCACTTCATGTGTGGCTCGAAGACGAAGGCCAAATCCTCGCTTATTTGCGCATCTTTGCCGCACCTGATCTCGCCGATGCCGTACAGATCGGACGCGTACTCACGACTGTGCGCGGCAAAGGTCTGGGAACCAAAATCCTCCAAGCTGGCATCGCCGTCATCCCGGACTTCTTTACAGATGTTCAGACGATTCGACTCGAAGCGCAGTGTTACGCAACAGGTTTCTACACACGTGAAGGTTTTGCGGTACAAAGCGAACCATTTGACGAAGACGGCATTCCGCATGTGTTGATGGAGCGTCCGCTAGTACTTCCATAGGATGCAACAAGAAAACGACCTTGGGCCGACACTCCGGCAACTTGCAAGGCATTACGCTACAAACGCAAGTAGCATCACAAGCTATATTTTTGAAAGCAATCATCGCCGGCCCGATGATCTTCGCAACAGACGATTTGCTCGAACCGGAGGTTCCGAAAGGCGCAAGGCTTTTGGTCAACGAAAAGAAGACCAAAGTTGACGAAAACGGTTGCTACGTTTTCCGTAAAACCGACGGCGGCGCAGGCTTTGATATTGCCATTGTGGAACTGCTCGACGACGGCGGCACGGTCGGAGACGGCAAACTCGTTCCTCCGAAAGACCCAAACAAAAAGTTCAAGATATGGTTACCCTTAAGGACTACAATTAGTCGATAATTCTTTAATAAAAAAGTAGCAGAACTTATTGCTCATCTAAAATTGATCATGCCCCATAAATACAACAGCCTAATCGTTAACGCAATCACCGAATTATTTTCAAATCACTCAAAGGAAATTATCAATCTTTGCAAATCCGGCCACCGCAATGAAAAATGGTTTCAATTTGAAATAGCCAAACGACTTGAAACATCAAGCATAAAATCCGTTTCCATTGAACAACAAATCAAATTTGACGGACGAAAGAAAAACACTAAAGACCGAATCAAAAATGGAAGAACAAAAGGTCTCATAGACATCGCACTCATTCCAAAGCATGTACGCCGCGACCCAATAATTGGAATCGAATTAAAACATGGAGCAGATCTAGGAAATTTATATAATTTGCTAGAAGATATCATTAAACTGCACGCAGTTTGCTTGTCTGAGTGGCAATTTCGATCACTATATTTCGTTCTCATTTGCGAAAACAATAATCAAAGAGAATCTAAATACTCAAACATACTCCATAGTCTAAAACAGATCAAACCAGAGTGCTGTTACGATCTTTCAATTTAATGAAATTGGAAATCTACGAGTAGTTATTGTTTGCTGGGAATCAAGTTTTTATAAAACCAGCTCAAGCATTGAATCATTTAACACTTGGTATTCCGAAATAGAAAATATAATGCGCAGATATAACATCTACAATAATATCATTTCCTCACCTAGAGAATTTTTGTAAAAAGCTCTAAAGAAATCCAACCAAAGATTCTATCCGCAAACTGCAGCTAAACATTTGCTACTATCATTTTTTTCACAACGATACTTATCACTATATATACGATAAAACTGAAACTCCTTACCGCGATCTATCAGAACGAAAACAACTCTGTCAGATAGGAAAACCGCAGTAGATGGTTGAAATTGTCGATGTACTCGAAGCGCTTGCAACAATGCAGGAGGCGTTGGTTCTGAGGTCGTTGACATGTGATACTGACCTCAAGACGCCCTGCGTGACCCATCAAAAAAAGGAGGCACCTCAATTTCTACGTATCGACCCGTAAGCAACGTAGCCAGTGGGGCGTCAACAGCAAAGTCCCCGGAACAAATGACGTAAAGATCAAGGCCTTCCTGCAGCAACAGGCTTGCCAGAACACGAGGAAAATCTCGAACCTGCTCTATCCCACTGAACAAGACGTACACCATCTGACCTTTTACGAGTCGCGACTTTCCATAGTCGTGCAACGTTTTAGATTCGCTGAACGGCTCAGCTGCAGGCTTTTCCAAATTGATAAAGACAATCTGGTCCTCCTCCACTCCGGAGGCAATCAAAGCATCGCGCCAAAGAACCTGCACCGTTGACTTGCAATCAGGCTCACCCTTAAGCACTTTGATGATTTTCTTGTCGCGAAAGTCAAGAAGTAACTGCAAACAAGTCGGTCGTAGAACTTTAGGCATGGTTCAGAGAAACGCAGGTAGCTGCACAGGCTATATTTCGTGAAACAACTTTCAGAGCAAGACATACTATGCCAAAAGCAATCATCGTCGGCGCAACGTCCGGAATCGGCAAAGAACTCGCACTGCAACTGCTTGCCAAAGGCTGGGAACTCGGAATTGCGGGAAGACGCACCGAGCGGCTTGAAGAAATCAAGACCAAAGCGCCCGAGAAAATCCATACACGCCGCATTGACGTGCGCTCTGACGATGCCGCCAGCGACCTGCTTGCTCTGATCGCTGATCTGGGCGGAATGGACCTGTACGTTCACTGCTCCGGCATCGGTTGCCAGAACATTGATCTCAATCCCACTGCAGAATTGAACACCGTCGCAACCAACGTTGACGGCTTCGTGCGGCTTGTGGACTGCGCCTTCTCCTACTTCTTGGGAAAAGGCGGTGGCCATCTGTGCATCATCAGTTCGATTGCCGGCACGAAAGGCCTCGGAGCTGCAAGTGCCTACTCCGCTTCAAAGGCCTTTCAAAACACCTACCTGGACGCTCTGGAGCAACTTTCCGTGATGCGAAAGTGCCCGATGACCTTCAGCGACGTGAGACCCGGCTTCGTTGACACGGATCTGTTGGCCGACGGCAAGAACTACCCATTCAAGATGAACGTCACGAATGTCGCCTCCTCCATTGTCAAAGGCATTGAAACGAAAAAACGCGTTTTGGTCATTGACTGGAAATACAAGCTCCTCGTCTTTTTCTGGCGTCTGGTGCCGCAGTGTCTTTGGAAGTTCTTCCCGATCAAGAGCTAAACGCGGAACAAAACGGTATTTCCGTCTGACCGCTTCGGTAGAAGATCTGGCGATACGTGCCCCATCAAAGATTGGCAAAATAAATCAAAAACACACCCAATGAATATTCTTTAGCCTCCTTTTAGGAGTGTTTTATGTCAGAACTTGCCAGCTTAAATCTCAAGCTGCCGTCCACGCTAAAAAATGACTTTACTCAGACGGCTGAAGCTCTCGGCATGCCTGCTGCAACGGCACTTAAAGTTCTCATTACCCGTTTTGTTGAAGTAGGAGGCTTTCCCTTCGACGTGAGAATTCAACGCCAGGGCTTTAACTGGAATGATCCTCGCATCATTAGCCTGAATTTTGCAAGTTCATAAAACTGCTGGCGGTAGACGCAAAAAAATCCGCAACAAAAGGCGGATTTAAGGGTGGAAGAAGCGGGTTTTGGTAAGGTTCAGTTACCACACAAAACCCCAACACCCAGCTCTTCCGCCATGCAGATTACCACATGCTCCGACGCTTCTGGCCGCTCCGTCACGTTTTCCAGCAAAAAATTTCACGCGACTGCACTTGCCGGCCTTCTTCCCATCGCTCATATCGCTCGCAGTCTTAACCTCTTTAAGGCCGCCAAGGAAGTTCTGTCCGATGCCGTTCCCTCCAAACGCAATACGCTGTATTCCCCTGAATTAATGTTTGAGCAACGTCTTCTGGCTTTGGCAGCGGGATATGAAGACCTCAACGACCACGACGAACTTTTTCATGATCCAGGCTTTACCAGTGCACTTGATACCGCCAATATGGCCAGCAGTGCCACCCTGTGCCGTTTCGAAAATGGTTTCGATCGCCATTCGATCAATGCTCTCAACGAAACTCTGTTGAGCGCCTTCATTGATGCTGACAGGCGACTGGGGCTGCTGCCGCGTATTCGACGCAAGAAGTACCGTTGTTTGTTCTTGGATGTGGATTAGACATACATCAAGCTTTACGGCAACCAAGAAAAGAAGTCTTACAACGGCCATTATCAATGCTGTTGCCTGGCTCCGGTTTTGTGCTATCTGCATGGCTACCCCATTGCTGTGTATGGCGCGGCAGGCACCAGCGATGCCCGCAAGGTGCTTGAACACTACTTGCCCAGGCTGCTCAAGCGGATCCAGAAAGCATTTCCCGACTACATCATTGTTCTGAGAGCGGATTCCGGCTTCAATTCCAACGCCTTGATCGAGACCTGTCAGAAGCTGGGCGCCCATTACATCATGGGTTTCCCACCGATCAAGGCTGCCCAACAAGCCATCTACAGCAAGGGGCTCAAATACGCAAAGCGCAAGCAAGCCAAGCGCTACACGACTGCCGGAACTGCCGCGCAAATCATTGGAGCAACGGATTGGAACGCCAAAAGCTGGAATCAGCCCAGACGTGTGATCGCGCGAAAGCGCTTTGATCGCCGCACCTGTCAGCTGGACTTGCGTTTGATTCAAACCAGCATTGCTTGCACCAAAGACTCGGCAAAAGAAGGTTATGCCGGGGAATTGTCACTGATCACCATTTCGGACATGTATGAGAAGGTGTATTGCGGACGAGGCCGCATGGAGCAGTGGGTCGGCGAATTCAAAACGCAGTGCTTTGATGACAGAGCCAGTGCGACAAAGTTTCATGCCAACTGCTATCGCATGATATTGGCTGCGTACTGCCAGATGCTGCTTAAGATCGCTCGGCGTCTGCAGTACTTCGGTGTGCGCAAGGCAAACCGAAAAGCAACACAGAAGACGGTGCGAACCTTCCGTCGCGATGTGATTTGCGTGACAGCGGCAGTAAGAGAGATGCGCAAAAAATTGCACCTGACACTGCCGGAGCATTTACACGACCGGCAGGCCTTTGAAGCCCTTTTTTCCATTCGAATATAGAACGGCCTGAGCGTCCCCGACTTGTCGTGCCGCGGTTTCGGGGTAAGGGGCAATTGCGCCCGCTGGGAGGGGTAAACGCCGGATTTATCCTGCCTGTAAATATCTCACACTCTCAAGACGATTTCCGGCAACCTTTGGCTGCCGGATTCGATTCGTTTGTCTGAGTACTTGCAATAAGCAGGCTAAACAGTCGGCTCAAGAGAATCCCGGCGCGCCCGTGTTTCGCGAAGCGGCGCTTGAGAGACTCAATCGGACGAACGACTAACGCTCAGTCAGGTTCTCCGAGCAGTTTGCCGACCGTTTTGTCGATTCGCTCGGCGGTCTTGCCCCACTTTGTCAGCGTCATGCTCCCAGCCTTATATTTAGCCGTTGAAACAATGGCGTTGTTTCTGTATAGCGTCAGTTCAGCCAGTCCGAGATAAGTCGTCGCGTCCCAAGAACGCCGCATGACATAACTCAAACGATATTCCGAACGGCAAGCTCCGACATCATCCACAACGGTGGATTTGATGCCTCGACGCTGAAAAGCCGACTGCAGAGACGGAATGGCCGCATCAATCGTCACTTGCGGATTGCGAATAATGCAGACTTCCGTCGGCATGACTTCGAGCGGTGCATGAAGCTGTCCTGTCGTCACGTTGGCACAACCGACCATCAGCGTTGCCAGAGTCAAGGCCACTGACAAACCGATTACTTTGTTTTTCATCACTTTGTCCTCCTGTGTCCGTTTTGCAGCGCTTTAGAAGCTGTAGCGCACGGTCATATTCCCCGTGACGCCTTCCCGGTCACCCACATAGCCCTTGGCTCCGAGATCCACCGCCCAGTTGCTCTCCAGAGACGGACGGATGCGAAGACCCAATTCAAAGACACCCGTGTCGCCTTCCAGGCTCGGCACGTCGAGACTAAACGAATTCACCGCGCTTTCGGCGTCGCCGTCAAAAACGTGCTCGTAAGCGGCGCCCACCTTCCAGGAAGCGTAGTCGTTGAAGTCGCCCAGAAGCCTTGCACCGGCTCTCACCGCGTGCGTCACGGTGCTGTCGAGTTCAAGCCGATCGTCGTAGCGGTTGTTCAGACTCACGTTGTCGTCATCCAGATACGTGACCGTGTAGCGAGCGTACGTATCAAGCTTCAGGCTTTCGGTGAGTCCCCACATGGCGCCCAGTCCGACGTGAGCCGACGCGTAAAGACTCTTGGCGTCGTAACTTGCCGAATCCTGCGCATAGCGGCCGGCAAATTCGGTCGTCGCGCGACCCGCTCGCAGCGAGCCGTCGACATACAGCACACCGTCGGTTTGATAACGCGTGGCAAAACCGACACCGAAGTATTCATGGTCACCGTCGCCGCGCGTGCCTTCTACGTGGCCGGCACTGTTGGCCCAACCGGCTTCAATGAAACCGGCCATCGTCCAGTTCGGATTGACTCTCAAGCCGGCGCCGGCCATGAAGGTAACGCCGTCAACGTCCACGTAACTGCCCGTGTTGTAGTGCGTTGATCCGCCCTGCATCACGCCGAAGGCTGTCACTTCGCCCAGCTTGGCCGCATCCACCATCGCCGCAATGCCCTCGTCGGCAATGAATTCGGCGCCTTGGTTGATGAAAGCCACCGTACCGAGCAGAGACTCGGCAAGCGTCTTGGAGCTTTCTGTGGCTTTCACGGTCTTGTTATTGAACAGATTATTCTCGCTCGTAAGGTTCTCACCGTTACCCAGTACTACATCACCGTCGGCTGTGTATGTCGTCTCGATGAAGGTGTGGCTTTCCTTGACGGTCAAATCCTTGAACGTATATTTTCCGCCTTCAACATTGATGAGCTGATACGTGTCGGAACTGTCAAGGAAATCGTCGGAGGCGATTTCGATCGTCACTCCGTCGAATTCCGTTTGCCCTCCAGTCGCCTTTTTGACGGTCAAAACGGCATTCATCTTATTCGCCTCAGTGACATTGAGCCCAATCGTGTCAAAGCCGCTGATGGAGCCCACCTCGTTGATGCCGGACAGTTGCAAACGGCTGTTGGTGAGCTCAACGTCATTGCCGCTGCGTGTCGAAGTCCCGTTTTTAATGGAAACGTCGTACACACCGCCCACAACGGTTGCGTTATCCAAAACGATCGTTTGATTGTTGATACGCGCACTCACGTTACCGGAAGCGACAATGCCCGTGCCGTACACGTCGTCGACCGTGCTGTAGGAGACCACGACCGTCTGGTTATTGATCTCAACCTGACCGCCGTCAGCCAACGCCACAAGACTGCCGGCTACATACCCGTTAGTGATATCAGACTTGTTCACCGACACGACGGTGTTCTTGTTTGTGAATGTACCGCCGTCGTTGGTGATGAATGCCGAAACGCCGGCCAGCACGTTGCGCTCCTTAAGCTCCTTATTGTCTTGAATATCAACCTCGGTTGCCTGCACGAGGGTGTTTTGTACCGAAACGGTTTTACCTGAGCTATCGACGCCGGCAATCAGAGCCGGTTCACCATCCATGCTGACATCGCTCAACAGCAGTGTCGAATTGTTGACTTCGACCGTGTCTTGGCTGTAAACGGACACCGCCTCAATGAGCCCGTATCCGGAGACCGTCGCCCCGGAAACGGAAACGCTGGTTCCGGAAGCAACACCCCGTTTTTCAGCCGCCAGTTGCACGCCTAACAGACTCGTGGTCCCTGTAAACGACGAATCCTCGACGATGATCACATTGTTCTCAGTCTCAGCTTGCGTTGCGCCAAGTGAGACCGCTGCGACATTACTCGTACCGGAGAACTTCGTCCCGGAAAGAGCAACGTGGTTTCCCGAAGCAATCCCCTGGTTTTCAGCCACCAGTCGCACGCCCCACAACCTCGTAGTCCCTGTGAACGACGAATCCTCGACGACCGTCGCATTGTTTACAGCCACAGCCTGAGTCGCATCAAGATGGGCCGCTACGACGTTAGTCACCGCAGTGCCTTGATCATTGCGGGCGGTAAGTCCGGAAACCTCAAGCGTATTGTTGAGCGCCCGCGCTTCACCGGCGTCCGTGGCACTGACCGACATCAGAGAGCTCCCGCCCGAAAGCGTCGCGTCCGTCATCTCGAGCCGATTGCCCTGCATCAGGATGTTTTGTCCGTAGACTTCTTCATCGCCGTCAGTAAAGAACGACCGTGCGGCAACAAACTGAGCGTAATCGCTTGCCGTCACACCTTCGGCAATCAGCGTGTTGCCGTTCATCACCACATCGGCTTGATCAGCCATCTCATAACCCACATAACTCGCGCCAAGAGCAGAGAAACGATCGGCCGTTACGTTGCGGAGCTCCACAGCGTTGTTTGAAACGACAGCGCTGCCGCGGATATCAACTTCGGCTCCCGCCACTCCAAACTGACCGGCAAAGTCGGAATCCAAAACGCGAGCCCGATTGTTTTGCAGCGTAACCGTTGAGATGTCCGCACCGCTATGGTAAGCCTCGTCCCCCAAACCGGCGCGCGCCGCCCAAAGATCGGCCTCCGGTCCGGTGTTCGTGACATTTTCCACTTCAAGCAGGTTGCCGTTCATCACAACAGAAGCGTTTTGTGTCGAGCCAACCGCCCAATAACGGCCGCCGTACAAACGCAGATCCGCAGCCGTCACATCCTTCACCGACACTGCGTTGCGGGAGATTTCGGCGTTGCCGGTTATCGCAGCGCGCGCACCGTAGATCGTCAGACCGTTTTCAAAATCCGTACTTTGCATCGTCTCGGAATTGCTCAGCTCGACCCTGTTGCCGATCAACGAGACCGACGCGGTGTCTTCACCGCTCACGTACGCCGCCGAAAGAATTGCCGAGTGGACGTGCACATCATGGGCCGACAGGAGATTGTCGCTTGCCGATACCGTTTCGGCATCGGACACCGACACCGCACGGGCCCACAAACTCTCGGTCTCGTTGGAAGAGCCGGCATCCCACGGCGACAATGTGATTTTGTCCAGCGTAACCGTCGTCGCATTGGCCGTCACATCGGCCACATCCCTTGTCTGAATGCCGTAAGCCGTGAGCAATTCTCCCGATACGCTTCCCGCGGTGACGTCGGCAATACTGACCGTATTGTTGGCAAAGACCGCCGAATCGCCGTCTTGGAACCGACCGCCGCTAAGAATCAAGTCGCTGCCGTTGAGCTCAATCCCGTCAGCCATGTAGGCATTGTTTGCGGCCTCAGCCCGACCGAAGTCATAGACCTCCATGCCCTCGACATAGGCAAAATCCGTCGATGAAAAGGTAAGATCCGTCACCGTCGTTTTATTTCGGTCAATTTGAGCCTCGTCGGCACCGACCGTGGTCACACCGCGAAAATAACCTGTGTCCGTGGTGATCGTCAGATTTTCAAGAACAAATCGGTTGTCTTCTGCAACAACCGTGTTCACCTGCTCAGTCATGACACCGTCAACATACATCTCCTTCGGTGCAGCAATTTTCGTATCGCTTAACGTCAGGCTGTTTCCCGAAAAATGCACGGAACTTGTCATTCCCGCCTCGGCGCTGAGGTTGTCGACATAAGCCCCCCAGGCCCAGAACGCGCCGAGGTCCTCCAGTGACACGTCGGACGGATCGACGGTTACGTTGATCTCAACATCATCGATCACCGTCTCGGAGTTTCGGATCGTCGCTTCGCCGATCCTTGTGGCAAAAATGTTCGAAAAAGCATAGCTTCCGGCCGCATCAACACTTGTGTTCAACGTCACTTTGTTTGCGTCGGCCTCAAGCGAATCGACATTGTCCGCCCAGACGTTCATTACCAAGACAGCAGAAGCGAAAGTGGAGGTTTGTCCTCCGACCGTCATTTGATTGCCGTTTGCAACGGCCTTGTCGGCCTCGGACAGATAAATGTGCGAGACCGGAATTTGGTCCGGCAGCTTAACGGTGCCGTTGGCGTCGTTGATCGTCAACGCATTGCTTTCCGCCGTTTGTTCGGTTCCCGTGAGCACCCAGTACTGTTTACCCGACTGAGTGGAATAGTTGGGCGCCTCGTCCGCAACGACTTTGCCTTGCAAGGTATCGGCGGCACTGGCCTGAACCGACAGAGTGAGTGCCGCCGCGACCGCGAGCGACAAAAGCGTGCGTTTCGTACGTAAGTTCGCAATCAACATCGATGTTTCCTTTCTTAAAAATCTTTCCTCAGGTCAATCCGAAGAGCTTCCTGCGTTTCGATTTCCGCACAATCAATCGATCAGAAGCTGTAGACCAACATCCCGTTGCCGCTCACACCCTCGCGTTCGCCGAGATAACCTTTGAGAGCAAACTGCAGCGTCCAGGGGCTCGTTTCACTGCCGGGCTTCACAGAAACACCCAGTTCACCGATGACGCTGCCGCCGTCCATTTCAGCTTCCGTAATCGAAACCCCGTCAACGGTGCCGCCGGCTGCTCCATCAAACATGTGTTCGTAGGCAATGCCCGCCTTCCAGTTGACGGCGTCCGTAAAGCCGCCTTTGACGCGCGCTCCGATGCGAAGCGCATGCGCAACCACCGAATCGAGTTCGGCTCGGGACTGCGCCGCATCGTTCAAATCCACGGAGTCGTTGTCTAGGAAGGAGAACGTGTAGCGCGCATACATGTCGGCCGTCACGAAATCGTTAAGTGGCAGTTCGTAGCCCGCAGCCATGTGCATGGTGGCATAGAAGACGTCAGACTCATAACGAGCGAGATCACCATCTTCGACAAAGCTGGCGGCAAAGTCGCTGCTGGCGCGCCCCAGGCGAACAGCACCCTCGCCGTAAAAGCCGCTCTCAAAGCGATAACGGGCCGCCAAGCCGACGCCAAAGTAACTCAGATCAGTGCTGTTCTTGGCGATGTCGCCCTCGGAATTGCCCCATCCGCTTTCAACGAAGCTCGCAAAGGTAAGATTGCCTTGTTGCACTGCGGCGCCGGCAAGCAGCGTAAAGCCCGAAACGTCCACGCCTGACAACGCGTCGTAGTGCATGGAGCTCCCCTGCATGACCGCAAAGGCGTTGAGACCTTGTTTGCTGCGTGCGGCAAATTCCATGGTCGCCAAACCGTCGTCGGCCACAAATTCGGCACCCTGACGCACAAAGGCAGCCGTGCCGAGAAGCGACTCACTCAAACTTGAGGCCGACTCAGTCGCCTGCACCTTGGCCGAAGCAAGCACATCCGAGTCGGTCGTCAACGCGTTATCCTCGCCACTTTCAACCGTAAAGTAGACGTTTTGCGCGACTTTCTTGATAAAAGTCCCTCGCAGTTCAACAGTGGCATCCGTAACCGACAAACCTGCTCCGTCAATAGCTTCAATCAGCTTGCCTTGATCGAGCACTTCGGCGCCGCGAATCACGATGGTGGCGTCGCTGAGCGTCGACTGACCGCCCGTCAGAGTCAAAACGCTCTGATCTTTGTTTTGTTCAGACAGCGTCAAATCCAGCGATTCAAAACCTTCGATTGAACCCGCTTCATTGTGCCCGGCAAGAACAAGAGTGTTTCCGGCAGTCTGAACATCCACAGGCAATGAGCCGGAATCCGATGAGACCGCGCAAACGGTACCAGAGACCGTCGCGTTGTTCATCACCACCCGGTTATCGCCGTATGTACTTGAAAACTCGCCCCCGGATGAACGGGCCAACTCAGCATTGGCGCCGACAACAGCGGTTACATTACCGTTAACAACCGTACCCTCACCCAAAATCACCGTATTGCCGCTGGCATTGATGTGAGAACCCAAGAGATTCGCACCGGTCAAGTTGCCCTCGATTGTGGAGTTCGAAATCACGACAACGTTGCCCTCCGCGTTGACCGAGCCTGAAGAATTTTCATCGCGGTTTTCATTGCGAACCTGAGCTCCGGTGATCGATCCGGTCAAATCAATACCGGAAACTTCGACCCTGTTGTCGGAAGCGTCCGCCTCCCCCGACCATTGAAGCGTCGATACTTGTGCGCCGTACAGTGTGCCGCTTACCACCTTATCCTTCCCTGAGACAACCACAAGATTGCCCCCGGCAGCAGCTCTTGTTTGTGCCTGCGCAACTGCGCCGGACAACAGAAGTGAAATGGAACCGTCGGCAGCGACACCTTCCAGACTCAATTGAACCCGATTGTTGTCGGCAACCGCTGTCGAATCTTCTGCAACCGCCACTGCTCGTCCGCCGTTAATGCCCAGACTTGAAGACTGATCGAAAGAACCCGTGATGACTCCCGTCACCAGATTTCCCGAAGCGCTTGCCTGTGCGGACTGTGAATCGCCGCTTGCACCTCCGGCCATTGCAAGACCTCCTTGAAACTCCAGCATGGAATTCGACACCGAGGTTGCAACCTCAAATGTCAGACGATTGCCGTCGGCAGACGAAACGGCTTTCTGTCCGTAGGCCTCGGCACGGCCGGCAACCATGGACAGGTCCGAATTACTAACACTTTCGAAACGTCCCGACACCTCATTGCCCGATGCACTTGTTTGAGCAGACAATAGCAGCGACGCGAAGCCTAAGCTGCCAATTACTGAGTTACCCCCGATAACAGAAAACACATCACTGGAATCATCACCGGAATCATCACTGGATGACAAAGAAGAGATCTCCAAATCCAAGTGATTGCTATCGGCAAAGGCAACCGCATTTTGTCCGTAGGCCTCGGCACGGCCGGCAACCATGGACAGGTCCGAATTACTAACACTTTCGAAACGTCCCGACACCTCATTGCCCGATGCACTTGTTTGAGCAGACAATAGCAGCGACGCGAAGCCTAAGCTGCCAATTACTGAGTTACCCCCGATAACAGAAAACACATCACTGGAATCATCACCGGAATCATCACTGGATGACAAAGAAGAGATCTCCAAATCCAAGTGATTGCTATCGGCAAAGGCAACCGCATTTTGTCCGTAGGCCTCGGCACGGCCGGCAACCATGGACAGGTCCGAATTACTAACACTTTCGAAACGTCCCGACACCTTATTGCCCGAAGCGCTTGCCTGTGCGGACTGCAGATCGCCGCTTGCACTTTTGGACGCTGAATAACCTCCGTAAAACTCCAAAGTGGAGTTCGATACCGAAGTTGCAGTCTCAAATGTCAGATGATTGCCTCCGGCAAATGACACGGCATCCTGCCCATAGGCCCGGGCATTGCCCGCAGCCATAGCCAAGTCCGAATCACTGATGCTTCCGAAAGTCCCCGTGACCACATTGCCCGAAGCGCTTGCCTGCGCGGACAAAGGCAGTAAACTGCCGTACGTGGTTCCGGCTACGGACTCGCCTCCTGTAACTAAAAAGACCGGATTCGATACTAAGGTGGAAACATCAAATGCCAAGCGATTGCCGTCGGCAACGGAAACGGCATTCTGCGCATTGGCCCTGGCACTGCCCGCAACCATAGCGATGTCCGAATCACTGATGCTGCCGAGACGGCCCGTGACTATGTTGCCTGAAGCACTGGCCTGCGCGGAGAGAGACAGCGGATCGCCCATTTCGCTTCCGGCACTTGACACCCCTCCTTGAATGTCAAGGATCGGACCAAACGACGAAACGGCAATCTCAATTGTTGTGCTGTTACCGTCGGCAACCGAAACGGCATCTTGCCCGGTAGCCTCGGCCTTGCCCGCAGAGACGGTGATATCCGAATCTCCATGGACGGTTCCGAAAACTCCCGTGACTTCATTATTCGAGGCAATGGCCTGTGTGGCTGCCTGCTCGGTGTCGGAAGTCGGCTGTGCCGTGGCTCGACCGCCATAGAGCCTCAATTCCTCAACCGCATACTCATCGAAACCAACGGTGACTTTGTTATTCAAAGCTTCTGCCGATACGCCTGTCACCTGAGCTCCTGCGACTTGCATCTCCCGAGCTTCCGCTGTCCCGACGCTCATCGTTACCCATGAGCCGGACGCCGTGCCTGTCGAACCGTCAACGACCGAGCCGTAAAAGCCCGTACTTTCTCCCATCGACGAAACGTCAAGCGTTTCGGCCGTCACATTGAGTCCGTTGCCTTGGGCAAGTGCATTTGAACTCGACTCAACCGAAGCTCCAGTCCATCGGCCGGAAGCCGTAACGTTCTGCGCCTGCACGTTCAACATGTTGTCGGAAGCTTGAGCCGACGTTTGAGCCGTTTGATCCTCGCCGAGAGCAGACACCTCGGCTGCGGCAAGCTCAGCAAGGGAAAAATCCTCGCTCAACGCAAGCGTCAAACTGTTTCGGCTTGCCGAGGCACTCCGAGTGCCGTCAACCACCACCGTTGCGGCAGAAGCACCGGACTGAATTTGGCTTTGGTCAAGCTTCAGAGCAATATCCTGCAAAACAGGTTCTTCACCGCTTGCCTGCTCACCGATGACTTTGTCCAAGCGGGCTTGAGTCCAAGGAGCCGCTGTCGCTCCCTGTCCGATGGTTGTCAAAACAGCAGCCACTGCTGCAGCAATCAGAGAAGGTTTATTCATTTTTGTATCCGCAACAAATCGTTTGTGTATCTCGATCTCTCGGCTTCGCCGGCCGGTTGGCGAGAATACACAACAAAGCGGCCGTACCGCCTGCGCTCGGGGAATTATTGAAAAATCTGCAAAATTATGTCGTGAAATCAATGCATTTGACGCTGCTCTGCAGCCTTTTTCAAAGAACCCCCAAAAAAAACTACAAAAAAAGCTTCGGCACGCTTTCAGGCCCATAAAATTCAGCTCACCCGCTTCTTTGGAATATTTTGCCCTTTCGTTGCCATGCCCCGACATACGCTTCTGGCTTCCGCCGTCCTTTTGGCCATGACTTTTCAGGCTCATGCCTGGAGCCTCAACTCCGATATCTGGTACTACGCCGATCAGGTTTTGACCGGCTCTCAAGCCGCCTCCGAACCAGTCGACAGTACGCTCTTTCCGTTGGCAAACCCCGAAGCCGGCCATATGCCCAATCTTTGGGTTTCCGCCACATTAGGCCACGATTTGGCCGGCAATGAAGTTCGTCTTGACAATTCGACGCTCACCGTCAGCCGCCCGCTCGGCTCCGAACTGACCGCAGGCAGACTTTCAGCCGTTCAGGTGACCGGAGCGTCAGACATCGGAACACTGTATCTGAGAAACAACACGCTCAAGCTCTCCGGGGCATTGGCTGAAGATACAGACACCTATGAAATCGCCACGGCACTGATAACCGATCAAACCAATATTGATTCGCTCACGGCAAGCGGCAATCTTCTGGAAATCGATCAGGCAAATCTCGCGTATACCCGTCAAGGCAGCCTTCCGGACATCGGAAGCTTTTTAAGAGAGAATCTCTCATCGGTAACAATTGGACAGCTCGCAGCTGATCACAACGCCGTCCGCATCACCAACTCCGAGCTGTCGGTCAACGTATTTGCGGTCAGGGCCTCGGTCACCGAAAGCGCCCAAACACTCGACAATTCCGTTGTAATTCAGGACTCCACGTTCGTCAGCGAGAAAAGCTTAGAAATTGCTGCCGTAAAAGTGCTCGATTCCGATACCGGGTCGCTTGCGTCGCAGCAAAGCTCCGTTGTCATCGACAACGTGCAGCTTAACGGAGAGTCATCCTATTCGATTGCAGCGGATCAACTCCAATCGGCAATCTCGGTCTCCTCGTCTGACGCCAGCGTGATACTGGATAATTTTCAGACCGACGCGAAGGCCACAGGACAAATCTATGCATCCTACCTGCAGGGACGTCACAACGCCGAGGCTTTAAACGGCACTCTCGACATCCGACACTCCAAAGTCACAGGCACGTTGAGAGGCTCTCTTATTGCGCTTTCTTCGTTGAACAGCGATCTGACTTTTGGTTCCGTTGTAGCTCACAACAATACTCTGGCAATAAACGACAGCATGTTGGGTGAGAATTTGTCCGATGACTCTGCCAGTGCCTACGGCGTCGAAGCAACCAGCGGAACGCCGACCTCATTCGATCTGAGCTCCAACAGTGTTTCCATCAGTGACTCCACCATTAAAGGCAGTTGGCAGATCGTCGGTGCTTCAGCTTCCGGTGACATTGACTTCTTCAACCCTCAGCAATCGACTGCCGTCTTTACGAACAACTCGGTCATTCTGTCCAACACACAAACGCAGGATGGCGACGCGGACATTTTCGGAATCCTTGCTGAGAATCTTTTATCGGCTCAAGCCGTCGGAACAACGGTTCAGATCGCTGACTCCGAAGTCAGTTCGGTCTACGGCGTAAGTCTTGATTCCGTTGAATCAGCGCAAGCAATTGGGACGTCCGTTCAGATTGCTGGCTCCGAAGTCAACTCGGTCTACGGCGTAAGACTCAGTTCCGTTGCTTCAACTTCCATACAAGACACGACGGTGGCTGTCACGGATCATTCCGTTGTGAGCACGATCATCGGCGTTTCAGCCAGAAGTAGCGATCATGTCGATATCGTCAACACCTCCATTGTCATCGCCGACTCGACTGTTAAGGGAACCGTATCTCTTGCCCGATTGGGAGGCGAAACGTCTTTGGGGACCTCTTCGGGCAATACGCTAACGCTTTCCAACGCAACCGTGGGTAGCGTCATGGGGGTATACGGCGGCTACGGTTCACAGGACTTATTCGGTGAAAACAGCCGCCTCATTCTGTCCGGAAACAACACCGTTGAAAATTACCTCACGCATTTTGACAACGTCGACTTCTACGTCACGAAAGAAAATGCCTCAGCTCCGATCCTGACGCTCGGCGCGACCAGTCAAGACGATCTGTCCGTTAGTACGCTCAATGGAAACGACTCTGCCGTTTGGGACTTGTCCGATACTTCCATCAACATTCATGTCAGCGGCCTGAATCCGGGTGACAGCTTTGAACTCATCGACCTTGCCGACGGCCAGTCGATTTCAGTTTCCACGGACACCGTCTTTAACAAGTCGGACACTTTCACGACCGAATCGTGGAAGGTTGCCGAAGACTCGACGCTGAGCGGTACGATCTCAAGTGACACGCTCAAAGACATTCTCGACGCGAGCTCCTACCGCAAAACGGCTAATTCAAACGCTTCGACTCTCTCGGAGAGCATTCTTGGCTCAATGGCAATGATCAACCAGGCAACCGAGTTCGTTGCCGATGAAGGCCTGCTGATGGCCGAATTGTCGGCCCGTTCCGACGCAACGACACTTTTCGGCGCCATGTACGGCGGCAAGTCTTCTTATGACACCGCAGGCGACCTGGATCTGGACAGCATGCACCTGATCGTCGGCGCGTCGACCCGTGTTTCCGACACGGTGCTCGCCGCCTTTTTCGAAGCAGGCTGGGGCGACTCGGACAATCGCTACGCAACCTCAAGCGGCAATGCCGATCACGAATACTACGGCGTCGGTCTGGCGTTGCGGCATTTTGTGAGCGACACATTCTTCCTGGACGCCTCACTGCACGGCGGCATGTCTTCCACCGACTATTCCGGCCGCTTTGCCTCTTCCGGAGCCACGTTTGACGACAATTCTCTCTTTGCCGCAGCGCACCTCGGAGCCGGCATGCGATTCGCGCTCACGGATACGCTTATGACGGAAGTCTACGGACGCTACGCTCTTAACTGGCTTTCCTCGGAGAGCATCCGTATTGACGCTGCCGATCGCTCGACTCTGGAATACGACGACGTCTTCGTTCACACGCTGCGCTTCGGTACCCGCCTACGCCATCAACTGACCGATCAGTTTGCTTGGAGCGCCGGTCTTGCTTACGAGCGCACACTTCAGTCCGACCTCAAAGCCGATGTCAACAATCTGGCTATTGACGGCGTCTCGCTAGAAGGCAATACGGGCGTCGGCGAACTCTCGGCAACCTATCGAAAGAGTGCCGATTCGCCTTGGGCTGCTTCCGTTGTCCTCAAAGGCTACGTCGGCCAACGTCAGGGGGCCGCCGGCCAAGTTCGTCTCGACTATCGTTTCTGAGATTTTCGCCATACAGAACCGGGGATCGGAACTGATCCTTGGCTGATGAAAACTTGGTCCAAGCAAAACGCCGCTTCGGAAGACTGTCCTCTCGAGGCTTTTGCGAAGCGGCGTTTTCTTTGTCACCGCCAAAGCCAACCCCGTATCCGGCATTGAGCTTTCGGACAAAAAGGACATCAAAAGATCCCTAGCTTAGCGTCCCGCCTCCCACTCACATCGAAGTTCTTTGACGAGTGCGGAATCGTCTTCTTCGGTTCGCCATTCGGCTTGTTCCGTCTCTTCGTTCATTTTTTCGAAAAAAGCGACATCGCATCGGCTACCGAAAACAATATCGTCTGCTTTCGCTATTGCAATGTCCTTTTATTCGCAATTTTCCGTTACGGATTTTGCCGATGCAATTTACTCGCAGATTTCCGTTATACAGATTACGCTCTCGAAGATCCGTTTTTTGCTCTTTGGATTCGTCGTTCGAAACAACAGGCAGAAATCGGACTTTCGCCTGTGGGTAAATAACACAAATACCCGGCTTTTTCTTCCCAAGGCTGCTCCGAGCGAATTACCGCCATAAAGAAAGGCTGCAAACCGAAGCCTGCAGCCTTCGTTGGGTCAAGTTTTAGGCAAAACGACTACTTAGCCGCAGCCGCAGTTTCAGCAGCGATGTGACCGAACACGAGAGCATCGGGAACAGCGTTGCAGCCGACGCGGTTCGTGCCGTGAATGGCACCCGTGACTTCACCGGCAGCATAGAGCCCCGGAATAACCTTCCCGGCCTTGTTGATGACCTGTGCCTTGGTGTTGATCTGCACGCCGCCCATCGTGTGATGCACGGAAGGCGTCATCAGCGTGGCGTAGTACGGACCGCCTTCGTCAAGACGGTGTTCGTCCATGCAGGTCGGGCGTCCCATTTCGTCGCCCGTTCCCTTCTTGCAGAATTCATTCCACTTCTTGACTGTCTCAACAAGGTTGGCAGCGTTGATGCCTGCCTTCTTGGCAAGTTCTTCAAGCGTATCGGCCTTGTAAGACTTGCCCGAAGCCAGAATGTCTTCGACCTTAACGCCATAGGCGTTGCGTCCGTCCTTATCGATCAAGGCACGTTTGGCCGACGAAATCACAAAGAAAAGTCCGTCCTTTTGAGCGAGATTGGCCTTGGCGAGCACGTCACGACGTTCGGACTCGTTGACGTAGCGTTTGCCGTCGCGGTTGACATAAATGCAGGAGTTTTCGCCGAGCTTGAAGCTCGTCGCGCCGGTCTGCGGGTCACCGGCCGGGAACAACTGAATCCAGCCCATCTGCACCAGATTGGCACCGACCTGCTTGGCCATCGTGATGCCGTCGCCGGTAGCTGACGGAAGGTTCGTGGTCGGTGTGGTCTTGCCGAGCTTCTTGCCCCACAGTTCGTCGTAGGCATTACGCATTTCGACGTTTGCACCGAAGCCGCCGGTCGCCAGGATAACGCCGTTCTTGGCGTTGACAACGTACTTGCGGCCCTTTTCGTCACCGCCGATTGCCTGAGCTTTGACGCCGACGACGCGTCCGTCCTTAACGATGAGTTCGTTGGCCTTGGTGCTCAGTTCGATCGTCACCGGCAATTTCTTATCCTTGATGTAGGCAAGGAAAGTATCGATATAGCCCACACCGGACTTGAAGTTCTGAGCGCGGTTGGAGCGCGGCCACAGGGCGCCGACAAACTGCGTGGCCTTGTCACGCCACACAAAGCCGATCTTCTCGAGCTGCTTCATGACGTTGCCGGTGTTCTGAGTGAGCGTATAGACAAGCGAGAGATCCGCCTTGTAGTCACCGGACTTCCAGGTCTGAAGTGCATGGAATTCCGGAGAGTCAAAAAGAACGGTTTCTTTCTTGTCGTTATAGGCCTTCCACTGCTTGGAAACCTTGCCGATCAATTCTTTGTGCAGATCGGACTTGGGTTTTTCGGCCAAGATGCCTTCGACGATCTTGCGCTGACCTTCGGTCATCTTAATGTGGCTCTGGTTAACATTGGCCGAATTAAAGCAACCGCCGCACACGCTCGTATTGCCACCCGCAAAGCCGTTCTTTTCGAGAACAATCACTTTCTTTCCGGCTTCAGCAGCGGTCACGGCAGCAGACAAACCTGCACCGCCCGCACCGATGATGACGATATCGGCGTCCAGCGTCTTGGTATCGGTCAAGAGCGCCGGCTGCGGCACTTCCTTTTCGAACTTAGTGACATCCAATCCGGCCTTTTTCAGACACTGGCTGACGGCGTCCTTGATGGCAAAGCTCGAGAGCGTGGCACCCGAAATGGCGTCGACTTCTACGCTTTGATGCTTGATGATGTCGGGAATCAGTTTCGTCTTGGTCAGGTCAGCCACAGGATGCGTTTCGGACCAATCGACAATCTTGATGTCAGCAATTGCATCGTTTTTAATCGTGACCTGTACATTGATCGAGCCGTTGCGGCCCACCGAACTGGCGGTGTAGACGCCGTCCTTGGCAAATGCCGTCACCGGTGCAGCCATCGAAGCAGCCAAAGCAGCCGATACGGCCAGAGTCGCGAGTTTAGGAATCATGTCGCCTCTCCTTTTCTAAGTTTCTTTAACGGCAAGCTGTCGACATCCCGTGCCAACAACCGCCAACAGAAAAAGTCTGGCGCCGACTCACGTCAAATGAAAGCAAAAGCGACAAGGAAAAATACCGTACTTTTTCGTTCCAATCGCCACGGAATGGAAATTCGGTCTTCTCCCCGAGCACTTACCTCTTTCGGCACACAGAATTCGCAATCGCGTAACGGCAAAAACTGCAACGTCATCTTTTGCAGACCGCCGGTGACGCTTCCCATACCGACGGAAAAACAACTCCTCGCAATATTGTGTGTTTTCTTTTCGGTGTGCCTTGTCTGCCGCCGTCCATCGATACAATGGACTGACTATCCACGTTAAATGCAAGGTCCTCGTATGTCTTCTGCGTTCGCCTATCCTCTGCGCCTGCCCGGCTGGAAGCTTGCCGTGCACCTCGGCTTGTCGATCAAAACCGAAGTGTTGGTGGTTTTCGACAAGGAGAAGCAACACTTCGAGGCACGTTGCTACGACTTTGACCGCAAGCACCCGATTCAGGCCTGTGGTTCTGACGTACTGTCCTTGCAAAAGGCGTTGGATGCAGAATTTCATGCGGCGCTCAAAAAGGCCTTTCCCAAGGAGCCTCTGATGCAGCCGCACCTGCTGGTGAAACTTTCCTTGGTGCCAAACCTGCCGGAAAAATCATCCTCGCCCGCTGCCGAGAAAATGCCGATGTTGCCGCGTTGCTGTTCGGCAAGAGCGTTCATGCGGTCGGAAAAATGAACCACTGTCGGGAAACCGAATCTTGCTGTTTTTGAATAGCTTGGTATGATGCGCCGAATTCTGCCGGCTCGAACAAACTTCGTCCTGTCGATTTTTTCTTTTTGAGATTCACACCGAACGCGGTGCTCGCTATGCTGGATTCCGTCAGCTTCAAGTACTTCCTGGGCGCACTCATTTCCCTGGTGGTCATCACCAATCCGCTTTCTAAAATTCCTCTCTTCATGAGCCTTGCCGCAGGCATGACCCACGAGCAGCGAAAACAACAGGCCAACCTCGCGGCCATCTACTCGTTTGCTGTGATGTTTGTGAGCCTCATCGGCGGCAACCTGATTCTTTCCTTTTTCGGGATCAGCTTCGGCGCCATGCGTATCGCGGGTGGTTTCGTGATTGCCATCATCGGCACGCAAATGCTTTTCGGCGGTCAAGGTCCGAACAACGCCCCTGCCGTACAACGCGGCAAGGAAGACTATTCGTTCTTCCCGCTTGCGATGCCCGGTATTGCAGGTCCCGGCACCATTGCCGTCGTGATCGGATATTCCACCAAAATCGCCGAAGCACCCGAATTGACCTCCATGGCAGAAACGTTTTTTCTTACCACGTTTGCCATTTTGGTCACCAGCATCATTGCCTGGGTCACTCTGCGCTCAAGCGAATACTGCGCTTCCCGCATGGGTCCTTCGGGTATGGCCGTTTTCAGCAAACTCATCGGCTTTTTCCTGATCTGCATCGGGGTGCAGTTCATGGGATCCGGTGCCAGGGCCTTTATTGCCGGCGGCTAGCAACCTGTCTTTCAACATCCGCCTTGCTTTTTTTCAGTCACGCAAACGCTCGCTACATGGCCGCATCTTCACGACCGAAGCGAGCGTTTTCGCATGCCGATTGCCATTTGGGCAAACGATGGGAAAACCGTCGGTTGCGAACCGACATACCAATGCGGTCGAACTTATCTATCCGATTTTGTCGGCTCTATAGCAATACTATGTGGGAAACCGCATTACGTCTCCTGCACAGTCAATCGACTACAACCGTTAAGCGAATGCATCCTTCCTCCATCCGATGCACCTCTTCCAGTCTACTTAACCAATGCCAAGGCCACTGCCTCTTCTTGCGCTAGGAAAGTCAGGTTTTCCTAACCTTAGAGCCAACAGCTTCGTTTATGTCGAAACGTCTCGGAGTTTCGATTTCGACTCTTCGTCGTTGGGAACACGAAGGACGCTTGGTTCCGGATCGTACAAAAGCCGGACACCGTCGGTACGATTTGGCGAAGATTGAAGAATGACGACCTTTCAGCTGGGATTTCGTACGAAGCTTGATCCGAACAAAGCTCAAGCCAACTACTTTGCGCGAGCCTGTAACGTGGCCCGGTTCTCCTAGAACTGGGCGCTCGAGCAATAGCAAAGGCAACATCGCCGAGACACAAGCTCAGGTCACTCATTTGCCTGCTCAAGCTGTGGACCAAATGCAAATCAAACGTTACGGAGGCATTCCGCGCGGGACAAAACTGCTCTGCGCCGCTCTGGTTTTCTGTGCGCAAGAACGACGTTTCGTTGCTTGGCAGGAAGTTTTGCCTAACTGAAAAATTCCGAGCCGCCGGGACCCATTTCAATCCGGCGACTCGGAAATTAACCTCATTGATTCAGACGCGAATCAGGCCTTGTCCAGATTCACGATTTCGTAGTTCTCGCTGCCCAATCCGATTTCTCGCATAGCCGAAAGCTGACGCAATCCATGACGCGATTCGATGCGTTCGCGCAGCGGCGCACTTGCTTCTCCCAGATCGTAAACAGCATCAACCGAGGCCTGTTCCACCGCCAGAAGATCAAGCGAAGCAAAGATCCCGATATCGGGCACTCGCGGAGCCTCAGCGGACGTTCCAGCACAGTCACAGTCCACGCTCATACGGCGCAGCACGTTGACGTAGCAAACATGGCCCTTGAAGTGGTCTGTAATGCCTTTGGTGGCATCGACCATGTTTTCCATAAATTCGCGTCCGGTAATACCCCACTGCTGTCCCGTAGCTCCGGCGTGCAGTTGCTTCTTACCTGTGTGCGCGTCGGCGCAACCGATGGAAATGTTCTTGTTCGAGCCGCCGAAGCCGCCCATCGTGTGGCCTTTGAAGTGAGTCAGCGTCAAGAGGCTGTCGTACTTGAGCAGTCCCTTGCCGACACTGATTTCCTTGATGTGTTTGGCTCCCTTCACAGGAATCATGGCGGTTCCTTCAGCATCCATGATGTCCACCGGTGCAAACGTCCAGCCGTTGACTTTGAGCGTATCGAGGTGCTTTGCCGTCGTGTCGCGATCGCCCGGATAGTAGGTGTTGGTCTCTACGATCGTGGCGTTTTTGATGTCGTTGGCCAACAATTCCTTAACCCATTCGCGCGGCAGAATGTTGGGACCGCCCTTTTCGCCGGTGTGCAGCTTCACCGCCACCTTGCCGGTGAGAACGGACGAGACCTTGGCAACGATCTTGCGTAAGCCGTCGGCCGACAAATCCCGCGTGAAATAGACCACGGACTTCGGACCCGAGCGCTTGGCAAGCGGCACATTCACAACGCTGCCGTCATCGACCTTGGCTACGGCACGCACCGCCTTGCCCACCTTTTCTTCCGCGGATGACGTAAGCGGCATCCCAGCTGCCACACCTGCGGCCATCGCGCCGCCGATCAATACTCTGCGCTTCATTGTTTTTTCCTCCAATCGACAGAATGCCGTTGAGGTGATTTTCCGCTGTCATTCGTTTGTCGTCATGGCAAAAAATCTCAATAGGTTGCGTTTTTGACTCAAACGCAGACTTCCTTTGACTCGCAGGACCGCTTCTCTGCCTGTTCCTGACCGAAGTAAACTTTTTCCGGACGATTCTTTACTTCCCAAACCGCCCTGTCGGTTCAGCATCTCAGGAAAACATCATGGATTCCGCCATTCTCAGTGAAATGATCGAAACGCGCCGCCGACTCCACCAGCATCCGGAAGAAGGCTGGACAGAGTTCGAAACGACGTGGCTCGTCTACAACCGTCTCAAGGCACTCGGTTGCGAATCGGTTCTCACCGGAACGCGTCTGATCAATCCGGACTGCGTTCTCGGTCGCTCCGAAGCATTGGTCGAAAAAGCCGCGAACCGAGCCATTGCGGCAGGAGTTCCGGCCGAATTCATCGACGAAATCGAAGGCTACACAGGCGCGGCTGCCGTTATCGACACCGGTCGTCCCGGTCCCGTCTTGGCGCTGCGTTTTGACATGGACGCCTTATGTGTAGAAGAAACGACCGATCCCGAACATCTTCCCAACAAGCAAGGCTTTTGTTCTCAGTACGCCGGTTTGATGCACGCCTGCGGGCACGATGCGCATACGGCGTTGGGACTGGCCGTCGCCCGCTGGATCATGGAAAACCGCAAGCGCCTGACGGGCGTCATCAAACTCATATTTCAGCCAGCCGAAGAAGGCGTGCGCGGCGCCAACGCGATCGTGGGCTCCGGCTTTGTAGACGACGTGGATGTGATCCTTGCCTCGCACTGCGGAGGCGCCATCAAGTCAAAGCAGATCGGACTCGTGTACGACGGTCTTTTGGCCAGCACCAAGTTTGATATCCGCTTTACGGGTGTGCCGTCGCATGCCGGCAACCAGCCGCATGCAGGCAAAAGCGCGCTTCTGGCCGCTTGCAGCACCTGTCTGCAAATGGCCGGCATTCCGCGACACGGCGACGGCGCCACGCGCGTGTCTCTTGGCAAACTCAACGCCGGCGAAGGCCGCAATATCACACCGGCCCACGCCTACATCCAAGCCGAAGTGCGCGGTCAGACGCCGGAGATCAACGACTTTCTCTGTCGCAATGTCGAACATATCGTCAAAGGCAACGCCGAGGCCTATCAGGTTCAATACGAGCTTGAACGCGTGGGCGAAGCCACCACGATCGTTCCCTGCCCGGACATTCTCGAAGCCATAGGCGACGTAGCGCGCCAAACGGAGGGCGTGGCCGACATCGTCGAACTGCGCAAACCATCGGGCAGCGAAGACTATTCGCTCATGCTCAAGCGGGTCGTCGAGCGCGGCGGACGCGGCGCGATGTTCCGATGGGGATGTACGCATCACGGACATCACAAGTCCGATTTCGACATTCAGGACACTGAAACGATGCCGGTGGCTTTCGGCGTCTTTACGGGTTGCGTTCTGCGGTTTAACGGCATTGAGTCGAGTGCGACGGACTGAAACTTGCAGCTACCGAACTTGATGACCGGCGACGTGCGGATGCTCAATGGCTCTCAATTTCGACTTTTTTGATTTCGATCGGAAACGGTAACGAAAAAGTCGTAGTCCGATGCCTTTCGTTTGTTGTTACTCTTTTGCCGTTTGTGTGATTTTTAAAACGACAAATGGGAGACACAACACAAATGAAAAAGACCATTGCGGCCGTTGTCTGCGCCGCTGCCGCCGCCATCTCGGTTCAGGCTCACGCCGAAGACGCCAAGTTGCTTCGCATGGCCTGCGAGAGCACCTACGCGCCGTTTGTCTTCTTTGACAGCGAAACGGGCAAGCTGAAAGGCTTTGAAATCGACCTGCTCGAGTACGTCGCCAAAGACATGGGGCGCAAGCTCGAAGTGACCAACATGGGCTTTGACGCGATCATTCCGTCGATGCTCACGGGTATCACCGATGTCGGTGCTTCGGCCTTTACGATCACGCCCGAGCGCGCCAAGCGCGTTTTGTTCTCCAAGCCTTACTACATCTCGGGCCTGTCGATTCTTGTGCGCGCCGAAGACAAGGACAAGATCAAGAGCGTCAAAGACATTGAAAACTGCACGATCTGTGCGCAAATCGGCACCTCGGGCTCCATGCGCGCGGCAAAAGTCCCGGGTGCTACGGTTCGCAACTTCAACACGATCAACGACGCCTATCTCGAGCTCGGCAACAAGGGCTGCAAAGCCGTGATCGCGGATCTCCCCGTAACGGCCTACTTCCTTGCGGCGCGTCCTGAAACAGCCAAAGCCTACTACCATCTTCCGGAGGTTCTCAACAGCGAATCCTTCGGTTTCCCCGTGAACAAGACCAAACCGGAACTCAAGAAGGCCATTGACGCAGCCATCGACAAAGCCCGCGCCAACGGCGAATTCACCAAGATGTACGTGAAGTGGTTCGGTGAAGAACCACCCAAGGAACTGTTGAAGTAATCCGAAGATCCAAACTCAGGCGTCGGTTGGAGAATGTACCGACGCCTTTTAGTACACGCTTTTCTTTTGGGAGGCGTTGATTCTGATTGCACGCAGAGATTTTGTTGACGGCTGTGGTCTTTTGACAGCGGTACGAGTCCTTCGCTGAACAATGTTCCAAAACTGTTTGGTGAACCCGATCTCAAACGCCGTAAAGTAACACTCCCGTTAGTAACATCGTTGTTACTAACAAAGCCGTCAATTCGCCTATCTCTTTTCTCATCACCTCTTTGCAAGCGATCACTCTTCTGGCACAATTGCCGCCGATCAAGCGGATTTCTCAGTGTTTACCGTGACCTTCGGGTCGATCAAACCTGAACTACAAACCACCCCGACGCGGGCGTTTGCCTGCGCGGATGCAAGAGTGTGGAGCCTACCCATTGCGGTGGACTCTTCTTGTCGTTTCGGTGGGTTTTCGCCTGTTGTCGGTTTCAAACACCCTCAACTTCAAAAGGAAAACCCATGCCCATGACATTTACCTCCTGCATCCCGGCTCGAAACTTCGGACTTGCGTCCGAGACAACGATCCCGGGTTTTCAGCCTTTGCAGCTTTCCCCTCCTGCGCCCGCTCAATGCGTTGCCGTCGACCCGTGCCACGTCTTTGAAGAATCGTTTCTTGAAGACTTTGTGCTGTGGTGGACATGGCACGACACCCGTACGCCGCTCTACATCGCGGGACCCACGGGGTGCGGCAAGACAACCTCCGTTCTTCAGTTTCTCGCACGCGTCAATGTTCCGGTCATCTCCGTGACCTGTTCACGTCGCTTCGTGAAGGACGATCTTGTCGGCCGCTGGGGCGCACACGAAGGAAGCTTTGCCTGGATCGACGGCCCCGCGACCATCGCGTGGAAAACGGGAGCCGTGCTGCTCATTAACGAATTTTCGCTGGCGCCACCCGAAGTCTGGGTGGGTGCCAACGACATCTTCGAGGGGCAGCCCATCACGATCGAGAAGACAGGTTTGAGCATACCGAGACACGACAACGCCCGGGTCATCGTCACCGACAACTGCCGTTGCGGAACGTTGCCCGAATCGGCCTACAGCTCGCGCAATCAGCAAGACGTCAGTACGTGCGATCGCTTCTGGCACCTTCAGGCCTCCTGGCCCTCGCCGGAAGTGGAAACACGTATCGTTCTTGCGCGCTGTGAGCGTGTCGTGCCCGGCGGATTGCCGGCCCCTGCGCCCGACATCCTTGCCCGGTGTGCCGCCCGCTTTGCCCAAGCCTCGCGCACGAACCCCGCTCGTGATGCGGATTTCGCAAGCGACGATGTGCCTCCGGCATTGAGCACGCGCGTGTTGATTCGCTTGTGCGAAATCCTCACGCAGTTGCTCGCAAGCGGCATCGCTCCCGATCAGGCGCTCGCGCGAGCCGTCAGGCTTGCCATCGGCAGCGCTCTGACGGATCAAGCATGTTTGGCGCTCATCGAGCTTGCGGCATTTCACTTTGCTCCGCTCTTTGAGTCACTGGGCTCTGCGGCCAAAAAGTGTCGTCGCCAAGCGCGGCTGCAGACGCTTGACTAAGCCGCCGCCAGACTCTTCGACCACCTCCTTTCTTTGCGGTTTTCCCCCGAAGAACAGTCCTCTCGACTCTTCCGCCCCCGTTCTCCGTCCTTCCGGCTCAAGATCCGTGACTTGTCTGCGACGCGCTTTATCAGCACGTCTTCGACAAGCGTCGGGTTCTTTTGCGCGCGCAACGGACCGCAACGGGGTCTTTTCTTTTGGAAATTCCCGATGCAGCACGATCCCCGCCCCGAACCCGCCCCCATGATTGACGCCGAAATCGCAAAACTCATCCCTCCGAAAGGAAAAGAGAGTTTTGTGCACTGGTACTTCATGCACATTGATCTTGAACCCGACTGGAGAACCGCCATGCCTTCCTGCGGACCTCGCTTTAGCGAGCTCTCGGAAAAGCAGTTTGCGGATCTCTACGCAGAAAATCTTCCGGCCAAAACGGCTCGCCTTGAAAACATCGATGCCGGGTGCCGCCCCCGCCCAAATTGCCTCAAAAGGCTTCGCGCAGGACCAAGCCCCTCAAACGGTGTTTGCGCGGCCGCTTCAAGCGCCCGCCTCAGAGAGCAGCCAAAGCTGTAAGTTAAACCGTCCGAGTCGACTGCCGCCGATGGCTTTGACTCGACCGATTTGCCGGCTGAAATGTTTGCGGTTTGTTTCTTTGCGCTCTTTGCCTTTTTCCCGACACGTTCTTCTTTTGCACAAAGAATGGGACGTTCGGGAAAAAGGCGAGCGTAAAGATTTCCTGCCTTCGTTTTTGTTTTTCCGTCTATTTCAAGTCAGCCGCATGCCGCTATCCTCGAAACCCTGCGCATCCTCGCCCGCTCAGAGCCGACATCTGAGGACAAACGGTCACGTCGGCGCATCGGATTGCAAAGCGTCGTTTAATGTGCTCGCCGGCCGACTTTTGCAGCGGCTGTGTCTCTCGTCGGGCTTTCGCAACGGTTTTCGGCAAACCTTGGAGGCGGTCTTAACCGGTCTTCCCTACGCCGACAAAAAACGGTATCAAAACCTCTGTCTGTCGCTTCTGCGATCCATTCTGGATTCAGAACTCAGAGGCAACGTGCGATTGATCGAAATGCTTCTCTCGGCGGTTGCCGCGCTCTTGCGTTCGGGTTTTAAAACCGCAGTTTTGCTTAATTGCGACGCACAAAGTCTGCTGCAGGCGATGCTTGAAAACGAAGCGCAACTGACGCGGATTTGCCGGACATACGAACGAAGCGGGCTAACCGCTCTTGCACTTCTCTGCAGTTTTTACGCAACCGTTCAAAAAGAGCGCGGCGACACGTCGCAATCGTCGGTCTTTGCCCGTCTTCTCTTCGTGCGGCATTCGTTTGCCGCATTCATCGCCTCGGCCTCAACGGCAACACTTCTGCGGACGCTCACAAGCGTGCGCGTCCGCCCTCAAGAGAAGTCCCCCGTGCGGCTTTTTTTGTCACCTGAATTTTTCGCGCCCGTTTTTCATAGCCACCTGCACAGCCACCCTCTTTCGTTTGTCAACGACCTGCCCCACACCAATGCACCGGCCTCACGCGAAAGAGAACTCCTGCAGCTTTTGTCACATGCCGGTCTTGTTGGCGCCACGCATCGGGCGCGCCGCTGGACCGACGACGGTCGATTGACCGATGAGATCCTGTGGGAACTCGGCCGAGCAACCGTCCGACGCCTCTTCTCGCTCGTCACTTCCGAGACGGCCATGGCCCTGCAGGACGCCGCCTATGACTACCTGTAACTTGAAAGCGACTCCCAATGCATCATTGATCGGTCCGACAGTGCCGGTAAAACAAAAAGGGCCTCCCCGACGATGTTGTGTCATCCAGTGATCAACGGCGCGGTTGCGACAGTCGGGTTGTTCTCCTGGGCAAATGCCGTCTTGGTGCAAGCTCTTGCCCGCGTGAGCAAAACCGTGAAAACCGATCACGGCGCCCGGCGTTTTTTCGTTATCGGATTTCAAGCGCAGGAAAACGCCGACACTGACTCTCCTTCCGGTCGTTTGTCCCGAACTCCATCCGCAACCTCCGGCTTTTACGAGGAGTATCTTTCGGTTCGCAAACAAACACTGGAGACGGTAACGGACAACCCCCATTTTTTGCCTGCACTTCCCATCGGGCTATTTGTGCCGTCTCGGTTCTTTGCGACGCCGCCGGCACTTTGGCTTGCTCCTTTGGAAGCGCTCGGACTTGCCGTCATCTGCACGCGCGCGCCGGCAAACGCCGTTTCCGTCGAGAAAGCAGAGGAACCGTCGAAGCAGTCACGTTTCAAAGACACTTACCGATACGAATCGGGCGTGCTCTTTTTGTTTTTCGATTCCACGGACACTGCCCGTTGGTGGCTGAAACGGCTGTGTAAAGGTGATTTCGCCGACTTCAAGCAGACTTCGCGAGCCCGTCTTTTGAAGCACTTTCTTCTCACTGACGTCATGGCGCGACTGCTGCGAATCCTTGTGTTGCAGGCTCACCATACCGATCAAAGCGTCGGCCATCGCATCCTCGGCCAAACCGCGGCGCTTGCCGATACCCCGACGAACGAAACGCTGCAGCGAGAACTCAAAAAGTTTCTACCCGTTCAACATTTTCGCAAGGTCTGTGCCGCCTCCTTTGCCGAATTGGCTCACGGTTTTCTGGCGCACGACCTGCAGCACAAGGGCCGAACCGACGTCGCCACCGGGCTCGAAGCTGTGATCGAAGCCCAAAAACGACAGTTGGCCAGCGCCCGCAGTAAACGGCTCAAACGCATTGCGGCTCGACCCGATCCTTAACCGTTGAATTCTTTCGGATTTTCTCGTATGTCTTTGGTCAAATTCTTTACCCACCGACGGCGTTCGATTTTTACGGCCGGCACCGACGCGGTGCGTGCCGACACGTGGCGCCCCGCCGTCGAATTGTGGCCGGCGGCCGCCTGGAGCCTCACTGCAGCCACCGCCTTGGGCTTGACGCTCACTGCAGTGACGCCGAGCGTGCCGGCTCTGCCCATAGGGTTGGCCGCAGGTATCTTGCCCGTACTGCGGCTGCGATCCGCTCTGAGTGTTCTCAAAGATCGTGCGTCCTTGGCGGGCAGCGCACTGGAACTCATCTCCTCCCGATCCTTTGCCCGACGACTTTTGCGCGCTCGTCGCGACATGGCCGGCAAAGGCAACAACGAAACCTTTGCTCCCGTCTGGTTCGGCCTCGGTTTTGATTGGGGACCCGAACACGCACAAAAGCTCTATGAACTCTCCAAAATCGATGTCAACCGATTGCTTCCCGCGCGTGCGCTTTGCAAACTTTTGACCGGCACCGAGCCCAAAGATTCCCGTACGGTGGGGCTTTCGGCCATCGACGGACTGGAAAGCCGCAAAAAAGACATCTGGGTGTCGGAAAAGACCTTGGAAGGCGGCACGCTCATTGTGGGGACAACTCAGGCGGGCAAAGGCGTGCTTTTGACGAGTCTTGTCACGCAAGCGATTCTGCGCGGCGAATCCGTCATCGTGATTGACCCCAAGATGAGTTCGCGTCTGCAAAACGCCGTGACGGCCGCGGCAAAACTCGCTCACCGCAGTCCCCCGCTTTTCTTTCACCCCAACCATCCCGAGGGGCTTCGCATCAATCCGCTGACGCACTTTGAGCGTCCGAGTGAAATCGCAAGCCGCATCACCGCCGTCATGTCTGACTCGGGCCCCTTTACGTCGTTTGCCTGGTCAGCCGTCAACGTTGTCGTCGACCTGCTCGTCCACGTCGGCAGGACTCCCTCGATTGCCGCGATCGAATCGGTACTCACCGGTGACTTCGAAGATTTGCTTTTAGAAGCGGCAGAACTTGACTGCGGCAAGGACTATTTCGACATGCTCGTCTCTGAGGCCAAAGTCAAGGGTAAAAAAGGTCGCGAGGGCGTGCTTGACGTTCTGGATCGAGCCAGGGCCGAAGAAAGACTCTCGGAAGCAACCCTCAAGGGTGCGGCAACCTATGCCCACGACCCCGTGCATTTTTCCAAGATCACGGCGAGCCTCATGCCGGTTCTGGCAATGCTCACCTCCGGAGCGTTGCGACAAACCCTCTCGCCTCGCGACGACGATCCGCTCGCCATGAGTCTTTCGGAAATCATCGCCCAGCGAAAGATTCTCTATGTGTGCCTCAATTCGCTCCCGGACCCGACTGTTGCGGGCACCATCGGTTCGATGCTGTTGGCCGACCTCGCCTCCTGCGCGGGCGAACGTTACAACAACACGTCCATCTCCCGAAACACTGTCAGTCTCTTCGTAGACGAGTGCTCAAACACGATTAATCGCTCGCTTATCGAAATCCTTAACAAAGGCGCTGAATCGGGGCTTCGAACCACTTGCGCCATGCAGACCGTCGCCGACCTGGCCGCCCGTCTGGGTTCGACCGATGAAGCGCGCATGGCGCTCGGCAACTTCAATAGCCTCGTGGCCCTGCGCACCAAGGATCGGCTCACACAGGAATTCGTCGCCGAAACGTTCGGGCGCACCTACATCGCCAATACGGCCGCAACACTCACGAGCGCTTCGGATACGGCACACCCGGGGCACTTTACGGCAGGCGCTTCGCGTCAAATCACAGCCTCCCGCGAAGAAATCATTCCGTGCGACGTACTCGGCAAACTCCCCAACTGCGAATTTTTTGCCTCCCTCGCCGGCGGCCGCCTCATCAAAGGTCGCACACCGATTCTGATCCCGGACGAGGATCTGTTATGCGAATAACGCTTTTTACTTTTCGAAAGGTAGCGCAATGACCGCCAAACCCATCGGCACCTTTGCCCGCAACTGCTTTCTATTGATTTTCGTCCTGTGGCTTGCCGTTTTTTGCTTTGCCTCGGGCTCTTCCGTCGAGTCGGTTTTTGAAAAGGAAAGCGTCGCTTGTCAAGCTCACTGTCGCGCACAGCTTGAAAACCGATTGCAGTCAATCAACGGTTGGTTTGATGCGCTGCGCAGGAAAGTTCACTCTGCCATTGTGTCGATACCGACAACCGACGAAACGTTTGCGCCCATCGAGGCTGAGATTCGCAACGGCGTTCAGACAACAGTTTTCAATCGTCTGCATGCCGTGCAGGAACTCATTCATCTTGTGAGTCTTCGGCTGGAGGTTTTCAAATGCGTCTTCGGCCTTATCACGCTGCTGGCCATAGCAACTGTAATTGATGCCGCAAGCCTGCGCTCAATTGCGCACCATACGTTTGATGCCTCACGTCCGGCCGTGAGTTTTACCTCTGCGTTGGGCTTTTTGGGAGCGCTTACTCTGGGGGCCGCCTTAGTTTTACTGCCTTTTACCGGAGCTACTGCTGCGGGGCTTTCTGTGATTGCCATCGGATGCACGGGCCTGCACACATGGGTGCGGTATTTCCACAAGCTCTGAGTCTTACCAATCGACTCGATCCACGTTGGCGGCCGCACAAGTGCCGAGTGTGTTTCAGCACAAACTCCGGTCGGCTTGTCAGGAGCAGGCGCAGCAGCCGATGTAAAAGAACGAATCAAAATTAGGCCTTGCGCACGAAGTCACGCATCACCCAGCCGTAGATCATGGCGGCAAGGAAGATGGCCACAACGATGCAGGCAAGCAGACAGCACGAGGCCATGTCCATGAACTTCCACTGCGG